>Ga0209107_10000038_pt1 | contig 80405 bp, 65 predicted proteins | sample LakErihyJuly2011_2_FD_187460 | JGI IMG/M metagenome (GOLD analysis project Ga0209107, IMG submission 187460) | Freshwater microbial communities from dead zone in Lake Erie, Canada - CCB hypolimnion July 2011 (SPAdes) (version 2) | ecosystem: Environmental > Aquatic > Freshwater > Lentic >...
AAACCCGCCACAGCCTGGCGGGTTTTTTTTCGCCTGCGCGGGGCGCATGCCCCCGCGATCCTGGGGGCGGCGCGTGCCGCAGCGCCCGCACCCACGCGCAGCAGCGCTTCCCCGGTGCATGATCCCACCATGCGCAAGCGCCTGCGACAGCGGGTGTGGACGACGCGACAAACACACAGGCAGTTCGGTGCGCGGCCAGCGCTGCACCGATGGGGGATCACGACATGGATGCAGCGCGCGAACCGGGGTGCGGCCCGACGCCAGGGCCACGGCCTCCGCCTGGGCGCCACGAGGCCGACATGGCGCGCTCGCGGGCCCAGGCGGCGCGTTTGCGCCTGATGATCAAGGGCAACCCGGAGCCCAGCGAGGCCGAGTGGCAGGCCCTGGGCCAGGCGCATTGGCGCGGCGACCCGCTGGCCGATGCGGTCATTGACTGGATGCACGCCGAGGGCATGGACCGCGCTTGGCCGCGGCTGGAGGCCGCGCTGGCCCAAGGCCTGTCAGCGGTGCGGCCGCAGGACGAGGCTTTGCGTGCCTACCTCCAGGCCACCGAGGTGACGCCATCCTGGTTGGACCCCGACCGCGTGCGCCGGGGCGCCGAGGTGCTGCAAACCACGGGGCTGCACGGCATGATGGTGCTGCGCGATGCGGGCCTGATGGCCGGCTACCAGGCCTCGGCCATCAACCAGACCCTGGTGCAGACCGGCGCCTTGCACGGCGGCGCCCACAAGCGCGTGGCCGAGACCGCTGCCTGGTGGTTGGCTTGCACGGCCGATGGCGGCATGGCCCTGGGGGGCGATGGCCACCGGCAGACGGTGCGGGTGCGCCTCATGCACGCCCTGGTGCGTGGCCGCCTGCAGCGCTCGCCGCAGTGGGACGCGGACTGGCTGGGCCTGCCGATCAACCAGGTGGACATGCAGGCCACCTACCTCGCTTTCAGTGCGGTGCAACTACTGGGCCTGCGCATGACGGGCATGCTGATCAGCCCCTCCGATGCCGATGCCGTGATGCACCTGTGGCGCTGCATCGGTTGGCGCATGGGCGTGGAGGATGCCCTCATGTGCGACGACGAAACCACGGGCCGCGTGCTGCTCTACCGCAACGTCATTGGCCAGGCGCCCGCCGACCACACCAGCGCGCAGCTGGCCCGCGCCCTGATGGACGAGCCCCTGAGCCGCCCCTACCCCTGGGCCCAGGCGCTGAGGGGCCGCATCGATCGCGAGCGCCACCTGAGCCTGGTGAGCTGGTTCGTGGGCGCCCAGGGCATGCGCAACCTGGGACTGCCGCAGCGCGCACCCTGGTACCCGCTGATGCTGCTGGCACCGACCGCCGCCGGCAGCCTGGCTTTGCGGGCCTTGCCCTTCCTGGAAACGCCATGGCGTGCGGTGTCGCGCTGGCAGCAGACGCGCTTCCATCGGCACATGGTGCGAGAGCCGAAGGCCGGTGAGGCCACGGCTGCGGGGACGCCAGAACCGGCATCGGCGCGCAAACGCTAGACTGTCGGGCTCTGCCCTTCGCCCCTCGGAGCCCTGTCCATGCCCACCGCGCGTCCTGCCGCACCTCAAAAAGCCGCCCAGCCCAAAGCTGCTGTGAAAGCCGCAGTCAAAGCTGCCAGCAAGGCGCCTGCCAAGGTCGCCGCCCCGTTGAGCATCCAGGACTACCTGCGCAAGATCCTCACCAGCCATGTCTATGACGTGGCCATCGAGAGCCCGCTGGACGAAGCGCGCAGCCTGTCGCGCCGCCTGGGTCACCACGTTTTTTTCAAGCGCGAAGACAAGCAGCCTGTCTTCAGCTTCAAGCTGCGTGGCGCGTACAACAAGATGGCCAGCCTGAGCAAAGCCCAGCTGGCCAAGGGCGTGATCTGCGCATCGGCGGGCAACCATGCGCAAGGCGTGGCCATGGGCGCCAAGCGCCTGGGCTGTCAGGCCACCATCGTGATGCCGACGACGACGCCACAGGTCAAGATCGACGCGGTGCGGCATTTCGGTGGCGACCACGTGCAGATCGTGCTGGAAGGCGAGAGCTACTCCGACGCGGCCCTGCACGCCAAGGCGCTGGAGCGCAAGAAGGGCATGACCTTCGTCCACCCCTTCGACGACCCGGACGTCATCGCTGGCCAGGGCACGGTGGCCATGGAGATCCTGCGCCAGCACCCGGGCCCCATCGACGGCATCTTCGTGGCCATCGGTGGTGGCGGCCTCATCAGCGGTGTGGCCGCTTACGTGAAGGCAGTGCGCCCCGAGGTGAAGGTCATCGGCGTGCAAATGAGCGACTCCGACGCCATGGTGCGTTCGGTGAAGGCGGGCGAGCGCGTGACGCTGTCCGACGTCGGTTTGTTCTCCGATGGCACGGCGGTCAAGCTGGTGGGCGAAGAGACGCTGCGCCTGACGCGCGAGCTGGTCGATGACATCGTCACCGTCAACACGGACGCGGTGTGCGCCGCCATCAAGGACATCTACCAGGACACCCGCTCCATCGTCGAGCCCGCAGGCGCGCTGGGCGTGGCCGCGCTCAAGCAGTACGCCGAGCGCCATGGCGGCCAGGGCAAGACCTACATCGCCATCAACTGCGGCGCGAACATGAACTTCGACCGCCTGCGCTTTGTCGCAGAGCGTGCCGAGGTGGGCGAGGAGCGTGAGGCCTTGTTGGCCGTGACCATCCCCGAGGAGCGCGGCTCGTTCAAGCGTTTCTGTGAGACGGTGGGCCCGCGCAGCGTCACGGAGTTCAACTACCGCATCTCCGACGAAAAGCGCGCCCACGTGTTCGTGGGCCTGAGCACGAAGGAGAAGGGCGAGTCCAAGCAAATCGCCAAAGCCTTCAAGGCCGAAGGCTTCGGCACGGTGGACCTGACCCACGATGAGTTGGCCAAGACGCACATCCGCCACATGGTCGGCGGGAGATCACCCCTGGCCGCAGGCGAGCGGCTCTACAGTTTCATCTTCCCGGAGCGCCCCGGCGCGCTGATGGGTTTCCTGACCAGCTTGCCGCCGGGCTGGAACATCAGCCTCTTCCACTACCGCAACCAGGGCGCCGACTATGGCCGCATCCTGGTGGGCCTGCAGGTGCCGGAGAACGAGGCCAAGCGCATCCCCAAGGTGTTGGACAAGCTGGGCTATGTGTACGTCGACGAGACGCGCAACCCTGTGTATCAATTGTTCCTGCGCTGAAACAAGAAGGGCCGCTGGTGAGGCGGCCCGGGGCATCTGGCGGTGAGTGCAAGGGCCTCAGGCGGCGCGGCTCAGGCGCCTTCGGGAGACGACAGCGCACCGCTGGCGGCCTCGTGAGGCGGCGCCATGCGCGTGGGCATCTGACCGGGGGCTTGGCTGGGTTGGCCCGTCTGGCCTGCCATCGGGCCGCCTGCGCCACCGGACAGCGGCATGGGCGTGCTGCCGTTGACCACGCCTGTGGGCGGGGCCAGCGAGCCAGTGCTGGGGGGCGGCAGCGGCGGGAGGTCCAGCGACACCAGCACGGGCCCTTGGCCTGGGCCGATCTGGGCGCCGCGCTGGTTGATGGCCAGCAGCGTCATCTCGCCATCGATCACGCTGCCGACGCGCACGGCCCGTGCCGGTTTGCCGTCGATGGACAGCAGGGCCACGCCCTGGTCGGTGCCGCTGCGGGGGGCGATCACGCCGAGCAGCTTGAGGCGCGCCGACAGCATGGCCGCGGCGCCCATGTCCAGCACCGGGGCGCCCGGTGTGGTCGTGGCGGGGCCGGTCAGCAAGCGGCGGCTGTCGCCGTGCGCGCCGCCATCCAGCGTGACCGACGAGGCGTTGTAGGGCACACCCGCGGGACGGGCGATCCAGCGCAGGCCCCAGAAGGCGAGGCTGGCGGCCACGGCGGCCCAAACGAGGAGTGCAAAGAGACGTGATGCCATGATGTGGACATTATGATGGTTGCCAAGCGCATGGTGCATCGAGAAGATGACCGGTGAACCCCGGGTTCATCCCCCGTCGCCGCGGCAGCCCGCTCGGGCATGCTGGCGGCCTCGGACACGCTGGGCGCTGACTCACACCTTGGACTGGAACATGAAGACGTTTGCACATTCTCCGCGCTGGGCCCGCCAGGCGGCGCAGGCCGCACAGCGCGGCTTTACCCTGATCGAACTGATGGTCGTGCTGGTCATCATCGGCCTGCTGGCCGCGCTGATCGTGCCCAATGTGCTGGACCGCGCCGACGACGCCCGCGTGACCGCCGCGAAAACCGACATCAGCAACCTGACGCAGGCGCTCAAGCTCTATCGCCTGGACAACCAGCGCTACCCGACGGGTGAGCAGGGCCTGCAGGCCCTGGTGGCCAAGCCCACGGCGGCCCCGATCCCCAACAACTGGAAGCCCTACCTGGAGAAGCTGCCCATGGACCCCTGGGGCAAGCCTTACCAGTATGTGAGCCCGGGTGTGAAGGGCGCGGTCGATGTGTTCAGCTTTGGCGCAGACGGCCAGAGCGGCGGCGAAGGTCGGGACGCCGACATCGGTTCCTGGCAGTGACCCTGTCTGGCCGTGACGTCGTCCGGCAGCGTGGCTTCACCCTGCTGGAATTGATGGTCGTGGTGGCCATGATCGCCATCACCACGGCGGTGGTCAGCTTCGCCATCCCCGACACCTCGACGACCCGCCTGGAGCGCGAGGCCGCCCGGCTGATCGCGCTGATCGAGTCGGCCCGCACGCAGGCGCGCTCGGGCGCTTTGACCGTGCTGTGGGTGCCGCAGTCCAAGGGCGACGAGGCCGACTTCCAGTTCCTCGGCCTGCCGCCAGCCCTGATGCCGCCGGTGCGCTGGATGGAGCGCGAAGTCCGCGCCGAGGTCGTTGGCGGGCGCAGCATCGTGCTGGGCCCTGAGCCCGTGATCGGTGCGCAAAGCATCATCCTGCGTTTGGAAGACAAGCAAATCGTCATCGGCACCGACGGCCTGGGGCCTTTCGAGGTGACCACGGGCGAGCCCGCCAGCGCTGGCGCGGCGGTGGGGGCGCGGCCATGACAGCGCGCGGCATGACCCTCATCGAGGTGCTGGTGGCGCTGGCCATCGTGGCCATCACGCTGACGGCGGGCCTCAAGGCGGCCGGTGGCCTGACGGTCAACGCGCAGCGCATGACCGACCTGACCTCGGCGCAGTGGTGCGCTGAAAACCAGCTCACCGCGCTCAAGCTGGGCAAGATCTACCCGCCGGTGGGTGACAGCGACTTCACCTGCCAGCAAATGGGCCGCCAGTTGCCAGGCCGCATGGTGGTGCGGCCCACGCCCAATGTGAACTTCCGCCGGGTCGATGCGGTGGTGATGGACGAGGCGCAGCAGCCCATCGTCAAGCTTTCGACCGTGCTGTCGCGGTTCTGACGGTCCAGCATGGCGCGCACACCTTTTCCCCAACGCGGCTTCACCCTCATCGAGGTGCTGGTGGCGTTGCTGATTTTGTCGGTGCTGGCGGCGACGGCCTCGAAGGGCATCGACGCCATCAGCACGGCCCGCCAGGTCGCCGATGGCAGCCTGAAGCAGACGCTGCGGGTGCAGTCGGTGATGACGCAGCTCGATGCCGACCTGTCGCAGGTGATCGACACGCAGATCGTCACGGGCATGCAGTTCGACGGCGCCAACCTGCGCCTGACGCGCCGCACCTCGGCGGGCGTGCAGGTGGTGGTGTGGACGGTGCGCGAGCGCCGCCTGCTGCGCTGGGCCAGCCCCGAGACCTCCCGCGTGGGCGATTTGCAGGCCTACTGGCGCACCTCCAACCAGTTGCAGGGGCGCGAGGTGGGCACGCTGGTGGCGCTCAACGGCGTGGACCAGTGGCAGGTGTACTGCTTCCGCAATGGCAGCCTGAGCAATTGCCAGTCCACGGGCAATGTGGTGCGCGTGCCCGCACCGCCAGCGGCGTCGGGTGCGGCACCAAGCACCGGCACGGGCGGCACGACAAGTGGCGCAGCCAGTGGCACGACAGGCGGCACGTCTGGCAGCACTTCGGGCGAAGGCGCCGTGGCCGCGCTGGCCAACCGCGAGCAACTGCCGCAGGCCGTGCGTTCTCAGTTGGCGCTGGGCGAGGGCAGCGGCATGGCTGGCGTCATCACCCGCGACATGATGTTGTCCCCGCAGCCATGATGACGAAACCGTCCCTGAACCCCCAACGCGGCGCGGCCCTGCTCATGGCCATGGTCATCGTGACCCTGGTGGCCACGATCGCCTCGTCGATGGTCTGGCAGCAGTGGCGCGCGGTGCAGGTCGAAGGCGCCGAGCGCGTGCGGGCCCAGGCCACCTGGGTGCTGAGTGGTGCGCTGGACTGGGCGCGGCTCATCCTGCGCGAAGACGCCCGCAATGGCGGCCCCGATCACCTCGGCGAGCCCTGGGCCATCCCGCTGGCCGAGGCCCGCTTGTCCACCTTCCTCGCGTCTGACAGCAACAACACCGCCGCCGAGGACGCGCCCGACGCCTTCTTGTCGGGCAAGGTCGATGACATGACCTCGCGCTACAACCTGCGCAACGTGGTCTCGCCCGATGGCGATGTCGTGCCGGAAGAGCTGACGGTGCTCAAGCGCCTGTGCGAGAACGCCGGCCTGCCGCCCGCCCTGGGTGATGGCCTGGCGCAGTCCCTGCGGCGCGCGGTGCTGGCCGCCGTGTCGGTGCAGTCCGACAACGCCGTCTTCCTGGAAAAGCTCGGTGGCGAGTCGGCCCGCCAGACCGCGCCGCTGATGCCGCAGACTTTCGATCAGGTGATCTGGCTGGGCATCGACGCCGCCACCCTGGAGCGCCTGCGCCCCTACCTGACCTTGCTGCCCGAGGGCACGCAGGTCAACGTCAACACGGCGCCGAAAGAGGTGATTGCCGCGGTGGTGCCCAACCTGGACCTGGCCCGCGCCGCCCGCGTGGTGCAAACCCGCCAGCGCGCCGCCTTCAAAACGACCGACGATGCGCGCACCACGCTGGGGGCGGGCACCTGGGACATGGGCCGCCTGAGCGTCAAGAGCGATTGGTTCGAGGTGCGCGGCCGCCTGCGCCTGGAAGACAACGTCATCGAGCAACGTCACCTGGTGCAGCGCACGGGCGATGATGTGACCGTGCGCAACCAATCGCGCTTTTCCGGGGTGGAGCGTGGCGCAGATCAGCCCCCCAACCCATGACACCGGTGTGGCGCCATGCGCCAAGACGGTATCAATCCTTAAAAGACCGCTATTTCAGCGCTCCTACAATGCCCAAGCGCCTAAGCTTGTGGCATGAGCCACTTTCGCGGCTTTGTGCTTTCTCCGTGCTTTTGTTCCGCCACCCGACCCAATGACCTCACTGGCATGAGCCTCCTCATCATCCAACTGCCGACGCGTGCCCGCCACCAGGCCGAGGCAGCGGCGCCCGATGCCGCTGCCGCCAGCCCGGGGCCGAAGGAGTACAGCTACGTCCTGAGCGCAGACGGCGTGAGCGTGAGCCGCCAGGGGCGCTGCGTGGCCGCGATGCTGCCGCGCGCCGACAGCGTGGTGGCCGTGATGCCCGCCATCGACCTGAGCTGGCACCAGGTGAGCGTGCCCAAGGCGCCCGTGGCCCGCTTGCGCGCGGCCCTGGCCGGCATGCTGGAAGAGGTGCTGCTGGACGACCCCGAAGAGCTCCACCTGGCCCTGGCGCCTCAGGCCAAGGCCGGCGACAAGGCCTGGGTGGCGGTGTGCGACCACACCTGGCTGACCAGCCAGCTCATGGCGCTGGAAAAAGCCAAGCTGCGCCTGGACCGCGTGGTGCCCGCGGTGGCGCCCGACGAGCCCGCATCGGCCTATTTCCATGAATCGCAGGACAGCGCCTCCAGCGAGACCGACGCCAGTGGCGAGATGCTGCTGACCTGGTCCTCGGCCGCAGGCGTGTCCACCTGGCCGGCCACCGGCAGCCTGGCGCGCAGCCTGCTGCCCGAGCCCTTGCCCGTGCAGACCCGTTTCTTCGCCACGCCGCCCGTGGCCTCGCCGGCCGAGCGCTGGCTGGGCCGTGCCGTGACGGTGCAGACCCAGGCCGAGCACCTGCTGATGGCCTCGCGCTCGCTGTGGAACCTGCTGCAGTTCGAGCTGACGCCGCGCAGCAAGGGCGTGAACGCGCTGGCCGACCAGTGGCGCCGTGTCATGAGCCCGCAGTGGCGTCCGGTCCGCGTGGGCTTGATGGCCTTGGTGGGCGTGCAGCTGCTGGGGCTCAACCTCTGGGCCTGGCAGCAAAAGCAGCAGTTGCAGGGCAAGCGCGCCGAGCTGGTGCGCATCCTCAAGCAAACCCACCCGCAGGTGCAGGTGGTGCTGGACGCGCCCGTGCAGATGCAGCGCGAAACCGAATCCCTGCGGGCCGCAGCAGGCGCCACTGGCGACAACGACCTCGAAGCCCTGATGGGCTTGGTGGCCATGGCCTGGCCGCCAGAGCGCCCGACGACCTCCCTGCAATACGACGGCACCGCCCTGACCCTGATGCCACCCGCCGGCTGGGGCTCGGACGACCTCACCCAGTTCCGCGCGCGCATGGCCGCCTCGGGCGTGCAGGTCGAGCCTCTGACCGACGGCCGCCTGCAGGTGCGCCGGGCCCCCCGAGGCTGAGGCCGCCGCACGAAAGCCAGGAACCCACCATGAGCGAACAAGTCTCCAAGCTCCAATCCCTGCGCGACGATGGCCTGGCCCGCTGGGCGGCCATGGCCCCGCGCGAGCGCCGCCTGGCCACGGCCGCGGCCTGGCTGGCCGGGCTGACCTTGCTGGTGCTGGTCGGCGTGCGGCCAGCCTGGCGCACCCTGTCCCAAGCGCCGCTGCAGTTGCGCGAGGTCGATGCCCAGCTCGACCAGATGCGCCGCCTGGCCGACGAGTCCACCGCCCTGCGCCAGCGCCCACCCGTGCCACCCGCCCAGGCCGAAGCCGCCCTCAAGGCCGCCACCGACCGCCTCGGGGCAGGCGCCCGCCTGGCCGTGCAGCCCGACCGTGCCAACCTGACCCTGAGCAATGTGCCGGGCGAGGCCGTGGCCACCTGGCTGGAAGAAGCCCGCGTGGGCGCCCGCGCCCGCCCGCTGGAGGCCAGCCTGCAGCAGGTCAAGCCCGGCGTGTATTCCGGCACCTTGGTCGTGGCCCTGGCCGCGGCCATGAACAACCGCTGAGGCGCTCCCTGAGCTGATTCCCCCATGGCAGGCCTCCCCCTCTTCAACCGACGCCCAGGCTGGATGCGTGGCGCCACCGCGCTCACCACGCGCTGGCTGGAGTCCACCCTCGAAGTGGCGCGTTGGGAAAACATGCGCCGCGCCGGCCGTCGCTGGGGCTGGTGGGGTGCGGGTGCGGGTGCCGCGCTGGGCCTCCTCGTGTTCGCGCCGGCGGCTTGGCTGGCGCAAGGCGTGGCCGCTTTGAGCGACGGCAAGTTGCTGCTGGCCGACGCCTCGGGCACCATCTGGCAGGGCGATGCCGTGGCCGTGCTCACCGGTGGTCGCGGCAGCCGCGATGCCCGCGCTTTGCCTGGCCGATTGAACTGGTCCATGCGCGTGGCGGGGGGCGGTTTGCGCCTGTCGCTGCAGCAGGATTGCTGCCTGCCCGTGCCCCTGGTGGTGCAAGTCAACCCGCGCTGGTCTGGCATGCAAGTGCAGTTGAACACACAGGCCGATGCGGGCGCCACCAGCGAGTTGGGCCACTGGCCTGCGGCCTGGCTGGGCGGCCTGGGCACGCCCTGGAACACCTTGCAGCTCAGTGGTGTGCTGCGCCTGGCAGCGCAAGACCTCCGTTTCGAGTGGGTGCAGGGCCGCCTGCGCCTGTCGGGGCGGGCCGAGATTTCCCTGGACAACGCCGCCTCGCGCCTCACCACCCTGGAGCGCCTGGGCAGCTACCGCCTGAACGTGGACAGCGATGCCGACGGCCAGGTGCAACTGCGCCTGGGCACCCTGGATGGCGCCCTGCAGCTGTCGGGAACCGGTGGCGTGACCCCCACCGGCATGCGCTTTCGCGGCGAAGCCCGCGCCAGTGACGCGGACCGGGGCGCGCTGGACAATTTGTTGAACATCATCGGGCGTCGCGAAGGCGACCGTTCCGTCATTTCGATCGGATAAGGCATGAAGACCCATCCCTTGACCTTCTCCCGCGCCACCGCGCTGGCCACCGCCCTGGCGCTGACCTTCGGGCCGACGGGCCTGTTGCCCGGCTTCATGGCTTCGGCCGCGCTGGCCGCGCCCGTGAAGAAGGGTGGCGCCACCGTCACGCTGAACTTCGTCAACGCCGAGATCGAGGGCGTGGCGCGTGCCATGGCCGTGATCGTGGACAAGCAGATCATCGTGGACCCCCGCGTCAAGGGCGCCATCACGCTTTACAGCGACCAGCCCCTGACCCCGCGCGAGGCCTACCTGAACTTCCTGGCGGCCCTGCGTGGCCAGGGCTTCAGCCTGGTCGAGGTCGGCGGCATGCTCAAGATCCTGCCCGAGGCCGAGGCCAAGCTGCAGACGGGCACGGTCGAGGTGGGTTCGGTCAAGCGCTCGGGCGACCAGGTGCTCACGCAGATCTTCCGCCTGCAGTTCGAAAGCGCGGCCAACATGGTCACGGTGCTGCGCCCGCTGATCAGCCCGAACAACACCATCAACGCCAACGCGGGCACGAACACGCTGGTCATCACCGACTACGCCGACAACCTCAAGCGCCTGGGCGAGATGATCGCGGCGCTGGACGTGCCCTCGGCCACCGACATGGAGGCCATCCCGTTGCAGTACGCCATCGCCGCCGACTTGGCGCCCATGGTGCAGAAGCTGGCCGATGGCGGCGGCACGGCTGCCGGTGCGGCCGGTTCGCCCGCAGGTGGACAAGGCACGCTGGTGATGGCCGAAGTCCGCACCAACACGCTGATGGTGCGTGCGCCCAACGCGGCCCGCATGTCCCTGGTGCGCGCCCTGATCCAGCGCCTGGACCGGCCCGGCACGGCCGGCCTGGGCGGCAGTGGCATCCACGTCGTCTACCTCAAGAACGCCGATGCCGTGAAGCTGGCGCAGGTGCTGCGCGCGGCCTTCCCGGGCGCGGGCGGCGCCAGCAGCAGCGGCGGCGGTGCCAGCAGCACGCCGGGCGGTGGCAGCACGACCACGGCGCCTTCGGGCATCAACCTCAGCAGTGGCGGCGGCAGCGGTGCGTCGAGCGGGGCGTCGACGCAGTCCACCTCGCCGGTGGCGGCCTCGGCCCAGCCTTCGACGGGGGGCTTCATCCAGGCCGACCCGAGCACCAACTCGCTCATCATCACGGCCACCGACGCGCTGTACCGCCAGCTGCGCGCCGTCATCGACCAGCTCGATGGCCGCCGTGCCCAGATCTACATCGAGGCCATGATCGTCGAGGTCAGCGAGCAGAAGCTGGCCGAAGCCGGCTTCCAGTGGGCGGGTGGCGTGGGCAGCAACAACCAGGTCCTGGCCGGCACCAACCTGGCGCAAGGCAATGTGGTCAGCCTCTTCAGCCTGATCGGCGCGGCCAAATCGACCGCCGCGGCCGTCAAGGGCCTGAACCTGGCCTTCGGGCACAAGCTGTCCGATGGCAGCTACAGCCTGGGCGCGTTGGCCAGCTTCCTGGAAACCAATGCCGATGGCAACGTGCTGTCCAAGCCGAACATGATCGCGCTGGACAACGAGGAAGCCAAGATCGTGGTGGGCCAGAACGTGCCTTTCGTGACGGGCTCCTACTCCAATTCGAACTCCGGCAGCTCGGGCACGGTCAACCCCTTCACCACCGTGGAACGCAAGGACGTCGGCCTGACGCTGCGCGTGCGTCCGCAGGTGGGTGAGGGCGGCACGGTGCGCATGACGGTGTTCCAGGAGAACTCCTCCGTCGATGCGTCCAGCAAGACCAACACCTCCGGCCTGACGACGAACAAGAGCTCCATCGAGACCACCGTGGTGATCGACGATGGCGCCACCCTGGTGCTGGGCGGCCTGCTGAAAGACGAGTTCAGCAACGGCGACACCCAGGTGCCGCTGCTCGGTGACATCCCCGTGCTGGGCAACCTTTTCAAGAGCCGCTCGCGTTCGCGCAGCAAGACCAACCTGATGGTCTTCCTGCGCCCCGTCGTCATCCGCAACCAGGACGACAGCAACGCCCTGACCTCGGACCGCTACGACTTCATGCGCCAGAAGCAGGTCAACAGCCAGCCGGAGTCCAGCGTGGTGCTCAACAAGGTGAATGCCGCGCCGGTGCTGGACCCGCTCAAGCTCAGCAACCAGCTGACCATGCCGCCGGTCAAGCAGCCGCTGGACGACCCCAACGCACCCGCCCCGACGGTGCTGATGCCCGGTGCCTCGGGCTACGCGCCCAAGCTGGCGCCGCAAGCCGCCCCCAAGGCCCCCTGACCCGCGAGGCTCCACATGGGCGCACGTCACCCCCTTCCCTACACCTTCGCCATGGCCAATGGCCTGCTGCTGGAGGTCCTCACCGAGCAGGATGGCGACCGCGCCACGCTGTGGGCGACGCCTGGTGTGTCGCCCTCGGCCCTGTCCGAGGTGATGCGCAAGTTCACGGTGCACGCCATCGAGCAGGAGCCGGCCGAGACCCTCTCGCAGCGCATCGCCACGGCCTATGCCGCGGGTGAGGGCAGCGCCGCCGCGGTGGTGGGCGAGGTCGAAAGCGCGGTGGACCTGTCCCGCATGCTGCAGGACCTGCCCGCCGTCGAAGACCTGCTGGAGTCCAGCAATGACGCGCCCATCATCCGCATGCTCAACGCGCTGTTGACGCAGGCCGCGAAAGACGGCGCCTCTGACATCCACATCGAGCCCTACGAGCGCTCCTCGGCCGTGCGCTTCCGCGTGGACGGCACGCTGCGCGAGGTGGTGCAGCCCAACAAGGCCCTGCACGCCGCCTTGATCTCGCGCCTGAAGATCATGGCCGAGCTGGACATCTCCGAGAAGCGCATGCCACAGGACGGCCGCATCTCGCTGCGCATCGGCGGGCGCGCGGTGGACGTTCGCGTCTCGACCCTGCCCTCGTCCCATGGCGAGCGCGCCGTGCTGCGGATCCTGGACAAGGGCGACGCGAACAAGTTCACCCTCGAATCGCTGGGCATGAGCGGTGACTCGCTCGACCGCTTCAAGCGCCTGCTGCGCCAGCCGCACGGCATCGTGCTGGTCACCGGCCCCACGGGTTCGGGCAAGACGACGACGCTGTACGCGGGCCTGAGCACGGTCGATGCGACGACGACCAATGTGCTGACCGTGGAAGACCCGGTCGAGTACGAGCTGCATGGCATCGGCCAGACCCAGGTCAATGCCAAGATCGAGCTGACCTTCGCCAAGGCCTTGCGCGCCATCCTGCGTCAGGACCCGGACGTCATCATGATCGGTGAAATCCGCGACTTCGAAACCGCGCAGATCGCCGTGCAGGCCTCCCTGACCGGCCACTTGGTGCTGGCCACGCTGCACACCAACGATGCGCCCAGCGCCGTCACCCGCCTGACCGACATGGGCATCGAGCCCTTCTTGCTGTCCAGCTCGCTGCTGGGGGTGCTGGGCCAGCGCCTGGTGCGCAAGCTGTGCGTGCACTGCAAGCGCCAGGACGGCCAGGGCAAGTGGCACCCGGTGGGTTGCACCGAGTGCGGCATGAGCGGCTACAAGGGCCGCACCGGCGTGTACGAGCTCATGGTGGCCGACGACGAAATCCGCGGCCTCATCCACGCCCAGGCGGCCGAGGCCAAGCTCTTCGAGGTCGCCCAGCTCAACGGCATGAAGACCATGCGCGAAGACGGCGACCGCCTGGTGGCCGAAGGCGTGACCTCGCTGGAAGAGGTTTTGCGCGTGACCCGCGAATGACACCCGAATAAAGGCCAGACTGCGCCATGCCCGCCTTCCGCTTCGAAGCCCTGGACGCCTCCGGCAAGACCATCAACGGTCTGGTCGAGGCCGACAACCCCAAGGCCGCGCGCGCGCAACTGCGCACCCAGCACATGGTGCCGCTCAACGTCAGCCTGGTGCAGGTGGCCGAGGCCGAGGGCAGCAGCCCGAAGCTGTTCGCGCGCCGGGTGTTCAACTCGTCGGCGCTGTCGGTGTGGACGCGCCAGCTCTCGGGCCTGGTCGTGGCCGGGCTGCCGCTGGAGCGCGCCTTGACCGCCCTGGCCGATGAGGCCGAGGACCCGCGCCAGCGCGAGCTGGTGGCCCACCTGCGCGCCGAGGTCAACGCCGGTTCGCCCTTCGCGCGTGCGCTCACGGGCTTCCCGCGCGAGTTCGACGATGTCTACCGCGGCGTGGTAGCGGCCGGCGAGCAAAGCGGCCAGCTGGGCGGCGTGCTCGACAAACTGGCCAATGACCTGGAAGAGCAGCAGCAGCTGAAGTCCAAGCTCATCGGTGCCACGCTCTACCCGGCCATCGTCTCGCTGTTCGCCATCATCATCGTGATCGCGCTGTTGGTGTTCGTGGTGCCCCAGGTGGCGCAGGTGTTCTCCAGCAGCAAGCGCGCCTTGCCCTTCCTCACGCAGTTCATGCTGGGCCTGAGCGCTTTCATGCGCGGCTGGGGCTGGTTGCTTGGCCTGGTCACCTTCGGTGGCCTGGGCGTGCTCATCGTGGCCCGCCGCGAAGAGGCCTTCCGCAAACGCTTCGATGCCTTCTGGCTGGAGCTGCCCATCATCGGGCGGCTTTCGCGCGGCTACAACGCGGCGCGCTTTGCCGGCACGCTGGCCATGCTGGCCGGCTCGGGCGTGCCCATCCTCAAGGCCCTGCAGGCGGCGGCCGAGACGCTCTCCAACCGCGCCATGCGGGCCGACGCCATGGAGGCCCTGGTCCAGGTGCGCGAAGGCGCGCCGCTGGCCTCGGCCCTGGCGGCCAAGAAGCGCTTTCCCGGCCTGCTGTCCATGTTCGCCCGCCTGGGTGAGCAGACCGGCCAGTTGCCGCTGATGCTGCAGCGTGCCGCGACGCAGCTCTCGGGCGAGGTGCAGCGCCGCGCCCTGGCCATCGCCACGATCCTGGAGCCTTTGCTCATCGTGGTCATGGGCCTGGTGGTGATGCTCATCGTGATGTCGGTGATGATGCCCATCATGCAGATGAACACCTGGGTCAAATAGACCGTCCAGATGGGTAAGTCGCGCGGGGCTTGGCGCGTTCTGTCATCCAGCGACATGTGCATGGCTTAGGATGGCAGCATGAAACTGCTGTTGATTGACGACCATCCTCTGTTCAGAGATGGCCTCAGCCTGCTGATCCAGCACCGACTGAGCCTGCCTGACCATGCCGCGCTGTCGCTGCTGGAAGCGGGTGACCTGAGCGAGGCCGCTGCCGTGTTGCAGGCGCACCCCGATGTGAAGCTGGCCCTGCTCGACCTCAACCTCGGTGACCGACAGGGCCTCGACACGCTGCAGCAGTGGCGCACCATCGCGCCCGACGTGCCGGTGGTCGTGCTGTCCGCCGACGACCGCCCGGCCACCATCGTGTCGGCCATCGACCGCGGCGCCGCCGGCTTCATCCCCAAGACGGTCCAGGCCGCGACCATGCAGGACGCCTTGCGCCGCGTGCTGGCTGGCGAGGTCTACCTGCCCGACTTGCTCGGGGCCGAGGCCTGGGTCGATGAGGCTGCCGAGGAAGAATCTCCCGAATCCCTGCTGGGCTTGTCTGAGCGCCAGCTCGATGTGCTGCGCTTGCTCATCGAAGGCAAGCCGAACAAGGAGATCTGCCGCATGCTGGTGCTGTCGGAGTCCACCGTGAAGACGCACCTGTCGGCCATTTTCCGCAAGTTGCGCGTCAACAGCCGCACCCAGGCCGTGGTGGCTGTGGCGCGTGCCGGCGTGGCGCTGGGGCCGTTGTCGCGCAGGCCGTGATGCAGGTTGCTGACCACGTTGTTGATCACGTTCCTGACGCACGCGCCTGACAGCGTCAGGCAGCGCACGCCTTCGGTGTCAGGGTCAGCCCGCATTCGCGGGGGAGCACCGGGCCGATCGGCCGAAAGGACGAAGCGCCCCCGCGCTTGTTCTTGCTACGCTCACTGCATCAGACGCTGTCATCTCGATCTGTCGTGCGGGCCATGGTTTCCAAGATCATGGCCCGCATTTTTTCGCTCCTGAACGGCTTGTGCAGCACCGGCAGACCGCTGCTGGCGAGCTCGGCCAGTTGCTCGGGCGAGGTGTCGCCGGTGAGGATGAGCGCGGGCAGCATCGGTTGTTGCGCCCGCAGGTGGGCGATCACTTCACGGCCCGTGCCATCGCCCAGGCGGTGGTCTGAGACCACGAGGTCCCAGTGGCCGGCGGGCAGGGCCCTGACGCTGGCCAGGCTGTCGCCCGCGTGCACTTCGGCCACGCCCCAGCTTTGCAGGAGGCTCACGAGGGTGTCACGCAGGCCGCGGTCGTCCTCGATGACCAGCACCCGCCTGGCGGGGATGGCCGGGAGCGCCGCCGATGCGCCCGTGTGCGCGGCTTGGAGTGCGTTGTCCGATGCAGCGGTGCCGCCGATGCCATGAGCGCTGCCATGTGCCTGCACCAGCGTCGCGGCCGGCATCGTCACGCTGAACACCGAGCCCCGACCCACCACGGAGCGCACGCCCACCGCGTGGTCGAGCAGGGAGGCGGCGCGCTGCACGATGGCCAGGCCCAGGCCCAGGCCCTGTGAGCGCTCGCGCGCGGGGTTGCCCAGCTGCACGAAGGCTTCGAAGATGCGCTGCTGGTCGGCGGGCCCGATGCCCGGGCCGCTGTCCCAGACCTGCAGCACCCAGGTGTGGCCACGCCGGCGCATGCCCACCAGCACGCTGCCCTGGGCGGTGTGGCGGATGGCATTGCCCACCAGGTTGCGCAGGATCTGCTCCAGCAGCACCGGGTCGGTCCACACGGTGGCGTCGGTGGGGCGGATGCGCAGGCGCAGGCCCTTGTGCCGGGCCGACTCCATCTCGTGGTTGGTCACGGCCTCCAGCAGCGGCTGCAGCTTCACGCGGCGGCGCTGCACGTCCACCGTGCCCGAATCCAGCCGGGACAGGTCCAGCAGGCCCTTGAGCAGGCTCTCCATCGAGTTCACGGCGCGCGTCAGCCGGTCGGTCAGGCTGCGCAGGGCGGGGTCGGTCACGCGGGACTGCAGCAGGTCGGTGATCAGGCCGATGGCCGCCACCGGCTGGCGCAGGTCGTGGCTGGCGGAGGTCAGGAAGTGGCTTTTGGCGGCGTTGGCCGCGGCCAGCTCGCGGGTGCGCTCGGCGACCTTGGTTTCGAGGTGCTGGTTGGCCTGCTCGATCTCGTCGAAGGCGGTGGCGATGCGCTTGATCACGAGCATGGCGAACTGCGGCATCATCATCGGGATGGCCCAGGGCAACCAATAGCTGAAGGTCACATTGCCCACGATGCGGCCCAGTGCGAAGTCGTGGATGCTGGCCAGCAGGGCAAGCAGCCACCCCACGCCCATGCCGAACAGCAGGTTGCCTGGCACCAAGGTGTGGCTGCGCTTGAGCATCAGCAAGGACGGGGGCAGCAGCAGCAGCAAAGCCCCCTGCAGGATGTTGCGCGTGTGGGTGAGGCCTGGGTCAAATGGCATGGCCGCCAGGGCGATCAGTGGGAACCCCGGCAAAACGCCGCACAGCACACGGTGCAGGGCGGGCCAGTGCGTGCGTGACAGCGCCAGGATGAACCAGCTCTGCAGGCACGTGGCCAGCACATGGGCCGTGAAGTACAGCCACGAATCCGCATTGGCCGACAGCTGCAGATCGCCTTCGACGAAGTAGCGGCAGTTGCGCAAGGCGCCCACGATCATGAGCAGCCCGAACAGCCCGGCGGTGGCCTCCTGCCGGCGCATCCACCACAGGGTCACCACGAACAGCGAAAAGGTGATGCAGACGATGTTGAGGACGACGAGCAGGTCCCGCGTCACCATCCGGTAGATCCAATAGGCGCCTTGCAGATCGGCCTTGCGGCCCAGCGTCACAGGCGTCAGGCCACACTGCGCCGCGCAATGCACTTCGATCACCAGCGTGTTCTGGCCAGGCAGCAGGTCCCCGCCTGGCAAGTCGATGAGGTGGGGCGCGCCGAGGGTCAGCCAGCCGCGGCGTGGCAGGGTGCTGTGCACCAGCTTGCCATTGAGCCAGATGCGGTGCGCGGGGCTGAGGCGGTCGATGCGCAGGGACCAGGGCTGTTGTGCCGCATCTTGCGCCGCAGCTGCCGACACCGCCAGCGAGAGCGCGTAGCGTCCCACGCCCTTGTTCATCAAACCGTCGGGTTGCCAGCTGTGCGGCAGTTGCACGTCGATGGCATGGGCCAGCCGGCTTGCACCGGTGAGGTCGTCCTGCAGATCGACCAGGCGGATGCTGGACCACTGCACACCTGTGGCGTTCTGTGGCTCGGCCTGCAGGGTCACCATCACCCAGAAACTCAGCAGCAGCAGTGGCGCGACCAACCAGTTGCTGCCCAGGCGTCGTCCCAGCAACATGAGCCGGCGAACGCGGCCGTTGTCGGGCTGAGGCGGTGACTGGGGCGCAACGGGTTCGCCGATGGGGGGAGATGGGGGGCGCGGTGTCATCGTGACGTGGTGCGGAGGCAAATGGCGCAAGGAGATGGCGCAAAGCCGACATTGTGCGCATCCTGCGCGCCTCACTCCGGGGGCGCCACCTTTGCGTGAACGGCATGCGGTGATATGACTGCCACTGTGCCCCTTGTTCGGGGGCTCACGCCGCGCAGGCTTTGCTGCAATCATGAGACGCAGTGGCCTGGCATGGAGGTCTGAGATGAGTGCTTGTACCGATCTGGTCCCGGTGAGCCGGGAAGGCTGGGGTGGGAGTGAGGCGCACGGTGCGCGGCATGGCGGGCGCATCCCGATCGCGCACATGCGCCATGTGTACCGCGTCGACGAAGTCGAGCGGCGCCTGGGCAAGCTGCCCTCGCGCGAGCACGAGTCCTTGCGCGCCACCTACGAGCGCATGCTGGAGAAGGGCCCCGACCGCTTCCAGGTCAAGCCCTCCGGCCTGCCCGCCATGGCCCACCTCTACGACGAGCTGCCCAACTTCCACGAGGTGCTCGACGACCTCAAGCGCCAGCTGGCCCTGTGCAGCGACAGCCACGACGCGCTGGAGCTCACGCCCATGCTGCTGCTTGGCCCGCCGGGCGTGGGCAAGACGCACTTCGCCCGCGAGGTGGCGCAGCTGTTGGGCACGGGCATGGGCTTCATCTCCATGAGCTCGATGACGGCGGGCTGGGTGCTCTCGGGCGCCAGCTCGCAATGGAAGGGCGCGCGTGCCGGCAAGGTCTTCGAGACCCTGGTCGATGGCCAGTACGCCAACCCCGTCATGGTGGTCGATGAGATCGACAAGGGCGGTGGCGAGCACGCCTACGACCCGCTGGGCTCGCTCTACAGCCTGCTGGAGCACGACACCGCGGGCAGCTTCACCGACGAGTTCGCCGAGGTGCCCATCGACGCCAGCCAGGTCATCTGGGTGGCCACGGCCAACGACTTGCGCGGCATCCCCGACCCCATCCTCAACCGCATGAACGTCTTCGACATCGAGATGCCGGACGAGGCCGCGGCGCGCCAGATCGCATCCAAGCTCTACCGCAGCATCCGCGCCGACCACGACTGGGGCCAGCGCTTCGACCCCGAGTTGTCGGATGCCGTGCTGGGCGCCTTGGGCCGCATGGCGCCGCGCGAGATGCGCCGCGCGCTGATGACGGCGTTTGGCAACGCCAAGCTCGATGGCCGTTACACGCTGGAGGCGCGCGATCTGCCCGATGCGGGCGCGAAGAAGTCCAGCATCGGCTTTGTGCAGTGAGGGCCAGGCCCTGAACTGGCGGCGGCATGGGCCATACTCGGCCCATGCCTGCCAGCCTCGACGGCCGCCTGGTGGTGGCCATTTCCTCCCGCGCGCTCTTTGACTTCGAAGAAGAAAACCGCTTCTTCGAAGGCCAGGACGACCGCGCCTACATGGACCTGCAGCTCGACCGCATCGAGGTGCCCGCCAAGCCTGGCGTGGCCTTCTCGCTGGTGCGCAAGCTGCTGGCCTTCAACCCGCCCGAGGCGCCCAGCCAGGCGCGTGTGGAGGTCGTCATCCTCTCGCGCAACGACCCGGCTTCGGGCCTGCGCGTGTTCCGTTCGGTGTCGCACCACGGCCTGGTGATCGAGCGCGGCGTGTTCACGCGCGGGCGCAGCCCCTGGCGCTACCTCAAGCCTTTGCAGGCCCACCTCTTCCTGTCGGCCAACGAGGCCGATGTGCGTCAGGCCCTGGCCGCGGGCGTGCCGGCGGCGCGCGTGCTGCCCCATGCGGCCCGCGCGGGCGACGCCCATCCGGACGAGGTCCGCATCGCCTTCGACGGCGACGCCGTGCTGTTCTCCGACGAGGCCGAGCGCATCTACCAGCAAGGCGGTCTCGATGCCTTCCAGGACCACGAGACCGCGCGGGCCCGCAAGCCCTTGCCCGACGGGCCTTTCCGGCCCCTGCTGCAGGCGCTGCACGATTTGCGGCAGTCCTGCGGCACACCGGGCGGCCCGGCCATGCGCATCCGCACGGCGCTGGTCACGGCCCGCGGCGCGCCGGCGCATGAGCGCGCCATCCGCACCCTGATGGACTGGGGCATTGAGGTCGATGAGGCCCTGTTCCTGGGCGGCCTGCCCAAGGGCGAGTTCCTGCGCGAGTTCGAGCCCGATTTCTTCTTCGACGACCAGACCGGCCATGTGGACAACGCCGCGCCCCATGTGCCGGCCGGTCACGTGGCGGCGGGCATCAGCAACGGCTGAGGCCGGGCAGCTCAGCGCTGATCAGCTGGCCTGTGCCGCCAGAAGCTGCGCGTCGATGGCTTCGGCGCGCGCCAGCGAGGGCCGCGCCATCACCCGGTCGATGTAGGCCTGGATGAGCGGCGTGGCCTGCACCAGGCCGAACTGCGTGGTCCAGCGCAGGGCCGTGCCCCACAGCATGTCGGCCACGGTGAAGCGCTCACCCAGCAGCCACGGGCCTTGCGAGAGCTGCTGCGTCAGCGTGTTCAGCATGGTGTCGAAATCGCCGTAGGGGCTGGTGCTGGGTGGCGCAGGCGCGTGCTTCTGGGCCTTGTCGATCAGGGCGGGCTCGAAGCAGGAGCCATAGAACACCAGCCAGCGCAGGTAGGGGCCGCGCAGCGGGTCACCGATTTGCGGCGCCAGGCCGCGGTCGGCATAGAGGTCGCCCAGGTAGATGCAGATGGCGGCTTGCTCGGTCACCAGCGCGCCCAGGTGGCCGATGGCAGGCACCTTGCCCATGGGGTTGATGGCCAGGTAGGCCGGCTGACGCTGCTCGCCGGCCTTCATGTTCAGCACATGCAGTTCGTGGTCGGCGTCCAGCTCCAGCAGCAGGGCCAGCGTCCCGAAGGAGCGGGTCTGCGGTGCGTGGTGGAGGATCACGTGGCGGTCGCTGGGTGTGGTGCTCATGGGGCTCTCCAGTGGGGGGGATGGCGCCTGGCTCAGGCGTCCTTGCGCATCTTCGCCGCGAACAGCTCGCGGATGCTGACCTCGCGCGCGCCAGGCTCGATCTCGAAGGCATCGCCCGCGGCGATGGTGCCGCCCGAGCGCACCGACAGGTAGTAGCCGCAATAGCCCGACTGCGCCATCATCTTGACCACGTGCGGAAAGCCCAGGCGGGCCTCCAGCTTGTAGCAGGGCCGGCGCGGTTCGCTGATGGCCAGCACGCAGTCGGGGAAGCGCAGCACGTCGCCGATGTGGGCGTCGGCTTCGAGCAGGCCCGTGAGCGTGAGGTTCTCGCCCAGCATGCCGTGCGGCATCGCGTCGTGCCAGCCCTGCAGCCCGGCCTGGGCGCGCACGGTCTGCCAGAAAGCGTAGTGCTCGTGGGGGTAGGCATAGACGGCCTTGCTCAGGCCGCCGTGCACGCTGAGATCGGCTTGCTCGTCGCCGGCCAGGCCCAAGGGGCGCACGGCGATGCGCTCGGCCATGCCCCCGGCCTGCGCCAGCGTGCTGACCGGCTGCTTGCCGATGCCCGTGAGGATGCGCCGTCCCTGGATTTCCATGGCCGTGGCCTGGGCCACATTGACCGAGAGGACGCGGCGGACGGCGGGGTGTGCGGGTGATGGGGGGGAGGTGGGGGCGGTGGACATCGGCAGGGCAGGGCGGTCATCGGCAGGGCCTTCACGATAGCGCAGGTGCCGCGGTGATGTTGCCGTGCGGGTTCGGCATCACCGCCAGGGCATCACCGCCAGGGCGATACCGCCGTGGCCATGGCCTTGAAGCCCACGATGCAGGGCTGGCCCGGCGCCCAGCCCATCTGCTGGATGGCCTTGCGTGTCAGCAGCGCCCACAGCGTGGCGCCGGGCTTGACGTGGAGGTTGGCCGAATCCAGCTCGCGCGCCAGCTCCACCCCCACCGCGCCGTAGGTGCCGTGCTCGCCGGCCAGCATCACCTGGGTGATGCGGCCGCGCAGGTGGTTGCTGGCGCTGGTGTCGCTGGGCGGCTCGCGGTGCAGGGAGATGTCGCGGGCCCGCACCTTCAGGCGCACCTTGCTGCCCACGCCGTGCAGCATCGCTGGCACCGTCACGCACTGCCCGCCGACATCGACCTCGCTGAGCAGCCACTCGATGTCGTGCCGCGTGACCTCGCCCTCCAGCACGCTGCCGGCATGCACGCCTTCGAGGAAGGTGGACAGGGACACGTCCGACAAAATCTGCGCCACCGGCCCCGCACTGGCCATGCGCCCTTCGTGCAGGATGACGACGTCGTCGGCCATGCGGATGACCTCGTCCATGCGCGGCGTCACCAGCACCACCGGCAGCTTGAAGCGGGACGGCACCTCGGCCAGCAGCGCCAGCAGGGGTTCGCGCTCGTGCTCCGGCACCCCGCCCAGGACATCGTCCAGCAGCAGGGCATGGGGGTGGGCGGCCAGGGCGCGCGCCAGGGCCACGCGCACGCGCTGCGCCGGCCCGAGCGCATCGGCCTTCAGCTGCAGCATGGACTGCAGCCCCGCCCAGCGCGCCACCGCGCCGACGTCCGCGCCGCTGGTGGCGGCCCACAAACGCCCCAGCGCCCGCCGGCCGTAGAGCAGGTTGTCGCGCACATCCAGGTGCGGGAAGACGTGGGCTTGCGCGTCCAGCCAGCTCAGTCGGCGCACATGCGGTGGCAGGTCGATGCGGGCGCTGGTGTCGTACAGCACGTCCGGCCCCAGCGCCACGCGGCCGCTCAGCGCCGGGGCCAGGCCGGCCGCGGCCTTCAGCAAAGCGCTTTTGCCGGCGCCCTGTCGGCCCACGATGGCGCAGACGCGGCCCGGCAGGGCGCGGAACTGTGCGCGCACGTCCAGGCCGGGCTGGCGCACGTGCAGCTCGACGCTCAGGGCGCGCGGCAAGGTGGGCTGGGTCATGGCGTGTTCAAGGTGGGCTGGGCGCTGGGTTCGCCACGTGCAGCCGGGTGCGCCACATGCGGCGCCAGCGCGTGCGGGCCAGCTCGCTGATGCCCACCGCCAGCAGCGCCACGGCCCATGCCACGGCGGCCAGGTTCCAGGCCGACATCTGCGTCGCCCTTTGCGTCGCCATCTGCGCCGACACTTGGCCCAGGCCCGCCTCGGCCGGGCGCACCATGCTGTGTGCCAGCTCCGCCGCGAGGGCCTGCACCACGTCCAGGGGCGCTTCGGGGCGGCCCAGGCCTTGGGCCTGCAGCAGCGCAGCCAGCAAGAGGGTGGCCGCGGCCTCGCCCCAGGCGACGGCCAGGCCCAGCGCGGCGGCCGAGGCCACAGCCGGTGCGCCCATGGGCAAGGTCAGCGTCCACCAGGCGCGCCACCGCGACGCGCCCAGCGAGCGGGCCACGGCCAGCAGCATCGGGTCGGTGGCTTCGAAGGCGGGGCGCAGCAGCCGCACCATCCAGGGCAGGGTCATCGCCAGGACGGCCAGCACCACGCCCACGGGGAAGAAGCTCAGGCGCCAGCCCAAGTTTTCGTAGAGCCAGTCGCCCAAGGCGCCGCCATGGCCCAGGCCCAGCAGCAAGCCCACGCCGATGAAGGCCGGGGGCAGCCCCATCGGAAGGAGGATGAGCGTGTCCAGCACGACCTTGCCGCGCCACTGGGTGCGCGCCATGACGGTGGCCAGCGCCACGGCCAGCGGTGTGGCCAGCAGCACCGTCACCACCGCCAGCTGCAGGCTCAGCCACACAGCCTGTGTTTCCAGGTCCGACATCGGCGCCTCAGCCTTGCGGGGCCTGCCAGGCGGGTGCCGAGGCGCGCACGGCCTGCTGGCCCAAGGGGCCCTGCAGCCATTGCGACAGCATGCGCGCACCCGGGTGGCGGGTTCGGAACGGGCGGGCCACCTCGCAGGCCAGGCGCATGTCGGGGGCGTCGGCAGTGCCGCCTTGCAGCCAGATGCGCGTGTTCGCCACCTGTCGCCCGCGCTGGGCCTGCTCGGCCAGCCATTCGGCCCGGGTGCTCAGGCGGTAGGGCACCTCGCCCGCGGGCCGGGCCTTGGCGCCACTGGCTTTGGGGGGCGCCTGCACGCCCAGGCCGGCCAGCCAAGCGGCCAGGGCGGCGTCAGGCGCGGGCGCTTGCCACGACGCCGCGCCCGCGGCATGGGCGGCCAGCACCTGGCGCAGCGCGCCTGCCGGGGCTGTTTCGCTGCGGATGCCGGCGTCGTCCTGGGTGGGGCCCAGCAGCAGCACATCGGTGTGCGCCAGCACGTGCCTGTCGTGGATGAGCCCCTCTTGCGACAGCCGCTCGGCCTGCGGGTGACTCAGGAAGATGCCCATGTCGATGTCGCCCTGGGCCAGCGCGCGCAGCAGGGCGCCCGAGGGCAGGGGTGTCCAGCGGGCCGCCCAACCGAGGTCGCGGCGCATGGCCTGGCCCCAGCGGGCGGTCAGCCCCGAGGCCAGCAAGGCCGGGTCCACGCCCACCTCGGGGCTGTCGGCCCGAGGCGCCACCCGCGGGTTCGCCCAGGCGGCATCGCCCAGGAGCGTCGCGGCGCCCGCGGCCATGCCTGCCAGCAGCCAGGCCGACCCGCACAAGCGCAAGGCGTGGCGGCGATCAGGCTGGTGTGCCGATGGGCTCGCCGGTGGTGTCTGGGGGTGGCGCGGAGGCAAAGGCATGGGCGGGGGTGTCAGGGGCCGGACATGGAGGCGGAGATGGAGGATCACAGTGTGCCGCCGAGGCCCGCGCGGGCCCCCTGTGGCTGACCCGCAGTTGTATCAGGATCTGAAAAGCACGGACGTTCGTGACGCTGTGCTCACTCTGTCGCGCCGCGCCCCTGGGTTGCCCCGCAGACGAGGGGGCAGGCGAACTTGGGTCGGCTGGATTAAACTACGCAGTTCCCGCCGAAGTTGCTGACGGGGTGTCGAGAGCGTTGTTTTCAGCCAGATCACAGCGCTGTCGAGACCCTGATTTTTCATTTTTCTGGAGCCCGCACATGTCCACGACCGCTGCCCAGGTGAACGCACCTGCTTACGTCAAAAACACCCGACTGATCGCCTGGGTGGCCGAAATGGCCGCGCTGCTGCAGCCCAAGGACATCTACTGGTGCGATGGCAGCACCGAAGAGTACGACCGCCTGTGCGGCCAGCTCGTCGAGGCCGGCTCGTTCAAGAAGCTCAACCCCGAACTGCGCCCCAACTCCTACCTGGCCTGGACCCACCCGTCCGACGTGGCCCGCGTGGAAGACCGCACCTACATCTGCTCCGACCGCAAGGAAGACGCCGGCCCCACCAACAACTGGTGCGACCCCGCCGAGATGCGCGCCAAGCTGCAGACCGGTGAACAAGCGCTGTTCAAGGGCGCCATGAAGGGCCGCACCCTGTACGTGGTGCCGTTCTCGATGGGCCCGTTGGGCTCCAACATCGCCCACATCGGCGTCGAGCTGTCCGACAGCGCCTACGTGGCCGTCAACATGAAGCTCATGACCCGCATGGGCAAGGGCGTGATCGACGTGCTGGGTGCCGATGGCGCCTTCGTGCCTTGCGTGCACACCGTGGGCGCGCCCCTGGAAGCCGGCCAGAAGGATTCGGCCTGGCCGTGCAACCCCGACACCAAGTACATCGTCCACTACCCCACGACCCGCGAAATCTGGTCGTACGGCTCGGGCTACGGCGGCAACGCGCTGCTGGGCAAGAAGTGCTTCGCCCTGCGCATCGCCTCCACCATGGGCCGCGACCAGGGCTGGCTGGCCGAGCACATGCTGCTGCTGGGCGTGACCAACCCCCAGGGCCAGAAGTTCCACATCGCCGCCGCTTTCCCCAGCGCCTGTGGCAAGACCAACTTCTCCATGCTGATCCCGCCCGAGGGCTACAACGGCTGGAAGGTCACCACCATCGGTGACGACATCGCCTGGATCAAGCCCGCTGCCGACGGCAAGCTCTACGCCATCAACCCGGAAGCCGGCTACTTCGGCGTGGCCCCTGGCACCAACACGCTGACCAACCTGAACTGCATGAACTCGCTGGACCGCGACGTGATCTTCACGAACGTGGCCCTGACCGACGACGGCGACGTGTGGTGGGAGTCGATGACCGACGAGGCCCCGGCTCACCTGATCGACTGGCAAGGCAACGACTGGACCCCGGCCATCGCCAAGGAAAAGGGCGCCAAGGCCGCTCACCCGAACGCCCGCTTCACCGTGGCCGCCACCAACAACCCTGCGCTGGACCCCGAGTGGGACAACCCCGCCGGTGTGGCGATCGACGCCTTCATCTTCGGCGGCCGCCGCTCGACCACCGTGCCCCTGGTGACCGAGGCCCGTGACTGGACCGAAGGCGTCTACATGGCCGCCACGATGGGCTCCGAGACCACCGCCGCCGCTTTCGGCGCGCAAGGCGTGGTCCGCCGCGACCCGTTCGCCATGCTGCCCTTCATGGGCTACAACATGGCCGACTACTTCCAGCACTGGCTGGACACCGGCGCCAAGCTGCAGGCCTCGGGCGCCAAGCTGCCTAAGATCTTCTGCGTGAACTGGTTCCGCAAGGGCGCCGACGGCAAGTTCGTCTGGCCCGGCTACGGTGAGAACATGCGCGTGCTGGAGTGGATGCTGGGCCGCATCGCCGGTCAGGCCCACGGCGTCGAGCACGCCTTCGGCATCAGCCCCACGTATGGCGACATCAACTGGAATGGCCTGAGCTTCACCGAAGCCCAGTTCCAATCCGTCATCGGCGTGGACGCCGCCGCCTGGACCCAAGAGCTTCAGCTGCACGACGAGCTGTTCACCCAACTGGCCTACCACCTGCCCGCCGAGCTGCCTGCCACCAAGGCCAAGATCGAGCAGCGCCTGGCCGCCTGATCTCAGCCCGGCTGACGTGCCGCCCGGCACGTCCACCCCGCGCGCAACGCCCAACCCCGCACGCTTTCGGGCCTGCGGGGTTTGTTTTGCCCGGCTTTTCTCACGATGCTGCAACGCAACATCACGGCAGGATGTCCTTTCCTGTGTCGCGGTGCACAAACGGACCAGCCCCCGCAAAGCGTGATGTCATTCACATTGGCGTTTCACATGGCGAACGGATCTGTTTTCGATGACAAATCCCCCTGTGCAGGGGGTATGAGGCGTCAGAATCGGCATCAACAATGGCCGGGCAGATGTGGTTGGTCCCTTTGAGTCACCGCGTCGCCTGTTGATTCAGTGCCGCCTGCGTGCGGCTTCTAGGGAACAAAATGAACCTCGTCAAACACACCCTCGCCGCCATCGCCTTGATGTGCGCTGGCGCCGCTCAGGCGGGCAGCGTGGTCATGCCCGGTGGCAACCTGGGTGATCTGAACGTTTTCCCTGTGCAGTTCGGTGATTCGTCCTCCCAGGACGTGTTCACGCCCTTCGCTGCCACCTTCCACTTCAGCCTGAGCGTGCTCAGCGATGTGTATGGCTCGGCAGCCGCGCTGGACGCGATTTTCGGTCAGACCCTGTCGCCCACCTTCCTGATCGGTGCCGCCATCGACGGCGTTGACCTGCTGGCGCTGCCCTCGCCATCGCTGGCCAGTGGCATGACCTTCAGCCTGGGCAACTTGGCCGCCGGTGAGCACACCCTGACGATCGCTGGCTTGGCCTTGCCCGGCTCTACCGCCTTCACCGGCAGCGTGTATGCCCAGGCCGTGACCCAGGTGCCTGAGCCGGCGTCCCTGGCCTTCGCCCTGGCCGGTGTGGCCGTGGTCGGTGGCCTGCGCGCGCGCCGCAGCACGGCCAACGCCTGAGTCTCTCGCACCCGGCGCCACAGCCATTGAAAAGGGCTCCCTCGGGAGCCCTTTGTCGTTGTGGCGTGCCAGGGCACCCGCCCCGGCAACCTGCCCCGTCCCGCCTCAGGGCAGCAGGGGCGCGATCCAGTCGGCAAACCGGTCGCTGAGCAGCACGCGCTGGCTGGTCGGGTTGACCTCGAAGGCGCGCATCACCGGGCCCTTGCCGTCCAGCAGGTTGTCCACGAAGGCGCCCACGTCGTGCAGCTTGGCCTCGACGATGCTGGTGCCGCCGAAGGTCACGATGGTCAGGCAGTGCGAGCCGTTGAGTTCGCGTTTGTTCGGGATGTACCAGCCCACATTGGGCTGCGGCTGCATCTGGGCGATCCAGGGCGTCAGCTCCTGGCGCCATTTCTGGTTGAGCAGCTTCAGCCGGGTGGCGTTGTCCGGCGCGTTGGCGATCTCGGGGTAGAACTTCTGGTACGAGAAGGCCGAGAAGTTGCTGTCTTCCTGGAAGTTTGCGTAGCCGATGCGGTCGTTGGGGAAGATCTTGCCCAGGCCGGCGGTGATGCTGCCCAGGTTGTCGGCATTGCCCGCGCCCGGGTACTTGGTGACCAGTTCGGTGACCAGGCCGTTGGCGCCGTCCAGGCCCCACACGGCGCGGATCTTGTTGTGCAGCAGCACGGACGGCGCCTGTTCGGGCGTGGCGTTGCGCGGCACGTCGAACAGCGGTCCCGAATCCGAGAGCAGCGCCATCTTCTTGGGCTTGAGCGTGTCCCGGAAGGACGGGTAGAGCGCCGCCGAGCCCACGCCGCCGGCCGAGAAGCCGGTCAGCAACAGCTGATCGGGTTGCTTGAGGTTGGAGGCCATCCAGCGGGCCACGGCCTTGGCGTTGATGGCGCCGCGGTGGAAGTAGCTCAGCGGCTGGGTCGGATCGACGTTGTCGTACACCGCGACCTTGTTGCCCGTGTGCACGTCGCCGGTGCAGTAGGTCAGGTAGACGATGTTCCAGCCCTGGGTCTGCACCGACTGCAGCGGGTGCAGGCGCATGGTGAAGGGCGTGACCAAGCCGAGGTGGGCCTGGCGGTTGAAGTCCGTCATGTAGTTGGCCGGGATGCCGTCGGGGTTGACGGCGTCCAGCAGGGTGCCGCCCTTGCACGCGGCCTGGTCCCAGCAGGCGCCGCCGCCTTCGAACATCACCACCGTTTTGCTGGTGAAGGGCGTGCGGTTGACGAAGAAGCGGTAGGGCGTGCCGTTGCCGCAGCTGGCGCCGCTGGCGGCGGGCAGCTCGACGGCCTCCCACTGGAAATAGCCGGCCTGGGCGGCGGCGCAGGCCAGGCTCAGACCGAGGGCCACACCCAAGGTTCGGCCGGCTTTCATCAGCAGGGGGCGCAGGGACATGGCATCTCTCCTTCAACGGTGTTGTGTCGTTCCGTGGAGGAGTCTCGGTCCGTGCAACGCGTCACGGTCTGCGCGTTTTCCTGGGGCGTGAGGCTGCGGCACCGCAATGCGGGGGGCGCAATTGTCAGCTGCCTGACGCTTGGCGCTTTGGGCTGATGGGGTATTCCCGAGCGACCGCTTCAGGCAGCTTGCGCCGCGCTCAGATCACGTCGGCAGGCGGGCGGCGCTGCAGCACCCCGATGGGTGGGGCCCAGCGCGCGCCTTTCGCTTTCTTGGCCGTCACCAGCGTCACGTCGGCGGGCTCGAAGACCTCGACGTTGTGCGTGATGGGCGTGGTCAGCACGTACTGGGCGCGCGTCGAGCGCAGGAAGTGGCCGACCAGCTGGATGTTGCGCACGTCCAGGTGGGCGAAGGGCTCGTCGATGAAGACGAAGCCGCCGGGCGTTTCGTCGTCCTTCATCAGGCCCACCAGCAGGATCAGGGATTTGATGACCTGCTGGCCGCCCGAGGCTTCGCCGTCGTTGAGGCCGATGTGGCCCTTGCCGTCGAAGTTGAAGTGCACCTTGAGTTCGGCCTGGCGCAGGCTGACGTCGTCCTGGCCGAGGTGGGGCAGTTCGCACTGCACATCGACGCCGGCCAGCTGGCCCAGCTCGATGATGTTCTTGCGGTAGCGGCGCACCGTGACCTTGAGCACGTCGGTGTAGCGGTCGCGGGCGTTGTCCACGGCGATGGCCGCCGCCGAGTTGCTGGCCTTGCGCTGGCCGAGTTCGTCTTCCTGGCGCAGCACGTTGGCGTTCATCAGCGTGAGCTGTTCGGTGACGGTGCCATCGGTTTCCCACTGGCCCTCGTTGAGCTCGCGGTCCACGGCCTCGGCGCGCAGGCGGGCCTGGGTGGCGTTGCCGTAGTGGTCTTGCATGTCGCGCAGGCGGTCCGGGCGGCGCCAGGCGGCGGGCAGTGAGAGCTTGACCTCGCGGGACATCACGGCCTGGGCCATGAGGTCGTCGAAGCGGACCTGCCATTCGCGCTCGTGCTGGGCGCTGCGCTGCTCGATGTGGGCCAGGCGCTCCTGGGCCTGGCGGTAGGCGTGCTGCGCGTTGGCCTGCTCGACCACGGCGCGCTTGAGCTCGGCTTCGGCGCCTTGCCAGCGCTCGCCGGCATCGACGCGGGCCTGCTTGAGCACGGGCAACTGGCGGCGGGCCTCGTTGAACTCGGCTTCGCGCTCGATCAGCTCGGCCGCGGCGGTGAAGCCTTGCGCGGCCTGGCGGGCGTCCTGCAGCTGACGTTCGAAGAAGGCCTGGTCGCGCACCAGGCGGGTCATTTCTTCGTCGAGCTGGGCCAGGCGATTTTCGATGGAGGCGCGGCGCGTGGCCACGGCCGAGGCGCCGAACTGGTGCTGGCTGGGGTCGACCCAGACGGAGCGGCCGCCACGGCCATCGCGGTGGTAGGCCTCGGGCGTGATCCACTCGCCACCGGCCTTCACGCCGGCCTCGGTGTTGTCCACGCGCTGGATGTGGGTGAGCTGGCGCAGCAGCCAGCGCGGGGCCGGGGCGCTGAACTTGAGCACGGCCAGCAGGCTGTGCTTGTCGGTGCCGGTGAGGCTGGCGGGCGCGTCTTCGGCATCGGCCACGATGTAGTGGCGGTAGCGTTCGCGCTCGGCCAGGGCCATGGCCTGCGCTTCCTGGCCGGGCTGGGCCAGCACCACCACCCAGCGGCTGCCGCGCAGCACGCCTTCGGCGGCGGCACGCCAGCGTTCGTCGGCGATCTCGATGGTGTCGGCGATCAGGTGGTGATGGATGCCGGCCTCGTCGAGCGTGCGGCGAAAGCGCGTGACGTCGGGCGGGGGCGGTGCTTGGCGCTGGCCCTTGAGCGCGTCGAAGGCCTTTTGCGCGTCGTCGCGCTGGTCCTTCAGGCGCTGCCATTGGGCGGACAGCTTTTGCTTGTGTTCGCTGAGCTCGGCGATGCGCGTGGTGAGCTGGGCCGCATCGCCTTCGACCACGGCCAGGCCTTGCAACTCGTCGGCGCGCTTGACGATGAGCTCCATGGGGCGCTCGGCGTCACGGGCTTCTTCCTGCAGGCGGCGTGCGGTGCGGACCTTGGCTTCGAGCGCATCGACGCGTTCGGCGGCCGTGGTCTGGTCCTGCAGGCGCTGCAGCAGCTCGGCCTTGACCTGGCCGTGGGCGCGGCGGTCGTCGGTCGATTGCAGGCGCTGGCGGTGCAGCTCGCGCAGCTTGGTGGCGAGCTGCTTGCGTGTCTCGTGGTTGCCCATCACGGGCACGACCTCGGTGGCCAGGCGTTCGCGCTCCTGGCACTTGAGTTCGTACTGGCGGTGGTTGTTGACGCGCACCTCCAGCTCGGCGCGCTGGGCGCGGCCGTGCGAGAGCTCGCGCTCGGCGGCTTCGACTTCCTGCGTCAGCTGGCGTTGGTGGCTGCGCGCCTCGTCGTAGCGGTCGAGCACGTCCTGGTCGCCGAACACATCGAACACGAGCTTGAGCAGCTCTTTGGGCGAGTACTCGCAGAGGCGGTCGGTCTGGCCCTGTTCGAGGGCCAGCACCTTGGCGATGGCGCGGGAGAGGCCGGCGCCTTCGAGGCGCTTGCGCCAGTTGTCGATGCCCAGCCAGTCCCTGTCACTGGATCCGCCCGTGCTGCTGCGCTCGATCAGCTGTTCGATGCCGACGTCGCCCTCGACCATGGTGTAGCGGCGCGTCCAGTCGCCGCCGTTGCGGTCGATGCGGCAGGCCAGGGTGACCACGTCCGCGTAGAGCAGGCAGCGCGCGAAGGGCCGGTTGGACGATTGCCGGTTGCGCGGGCGGTTGTCCACCGTGGCGCGCAGCCAGGCGCTGTCGGCGTTGGCGTGGCGCGCGTAGGTTTTGTAGCTGCGCCCGCCCGAGCATTCCAGGCCGAGCAGGGTGCGCATGGCGTCGAGCAGGGTGGTTTTGCCCGAGCCGTTGGGGCCGGCCACGGTGATGATGGCGCCGTCCAGCGGCAGGGTCAGGCGCTGGCAGTAATCCCAGTGCAGCAGTTCGAGGCTTTGCAGGTGGAACATGGGGGTCAGGCCTCGCCTTGGTTTTCTTCTGGTGCGGTGTCTTCGGGGCCGTCGTCGATCTCTTCCAGCGCCGGCTGGGTCAGCGCCAGCGGCAGGCTGGCTTGCAGCTCCTTGGCCTGGGCCAGCACGTCGCCGAGTGCGCCTTGCAGGATGCGCGGGGCGAGCACGTCGTAGTCGAGCAGCAGATCGAGCAGCGGGCCTTCGGTGATGTCCTCGCCCTTGCGGACGATGAAGCCGTGGTTTTCCAGGCGCTTGAGGTTGGTGTCCAGGCGCGTTTTCTTGCCCAGCTGCACGCCGAAGTCGGCCAGCAGCGCGCGGTAGGACACCAGCGGGCTGACGCTGGCGGCGGTGGGCACGGGGCGGTCCTTGCCGAACATGTCGTTCTGGGTGTCGCCTTCGCCGTGCTTGTCGATCCCGGCGGCGCGGGCGGCCTGGCGCTCGCGCTTGGGCAACACGATCAGCGCCCACAGCAACACCAGCAGCGAGACGGCGTCGCGCGGCAGGTCGATGTTGTTGTGGCTGTTGAGGCCGGCTTCGCCGAACACGGCGGTCTCGGCCGGGCGCAGCAGGGCGACGCTGACGTGGTCGGCGTAGAGGTTGTCGATCAGGCGCAGGCCGACCTGGGCCAGGCGCTCTTGCGTGGCGGCCCAGAGGTCGGCGTCGATCAGTGCGCGCTTGACCTTGGGGTGCTGGCGCGGCAGCCAGCGGCGCGCCAGCAGTTCGGCCGCCAGCAGGGCCGCGTCATCGAGGTGGGTGCTCATGGGGTGTTCGTGTCAGGTGCGGTGTCCAGCGGGCGCAAGGTGCCGACGCTGATGAGGGCCACGGCCTCGTCGTCTGTGCCGGTGTGGCGGGGCTCGAAGGCCCATGCCCAGGGGGTGCGGGCCAGGTCGCCGGTGAGGCCCTTGAGCGTTTGCGCCTGGGCGTCGCCCACCAGGGGCAGCAGTTGCAGTCGGTAGGCGGCTTGTGCGAAGCGGCCGCCCAGGATGGCGTCGCTCAGCGGGCGGGCGTGCGCCTCTGCCGGGATGCCCTCTTCGGATGCCAACGGCGCCGAGGCTGCCAGCGCGTGCCAGTGGCCGAACTGGTGGACCAGCGCGCCGAGCTCAGCCGGCAGGCTCAGGGTTTCCAGCGCACCTTCCGCGGCCGCGGCGGGCGGGGGCAGGCCGGCGGCGGCATCGGGGCTGGGGCGGTCGCGTTCGAACTCGCCCTCGGCCACGTCCAGCAGGTCGTGCGGGCTGACCATGACCGGGCGCACCGGCACGCTGAGCGCATCGCCCAGCAGGAGGTGCAGGGCCGGGTGGGCCTGCAGCCAGGTGCGCACGTCCGACGTGGTCAAGCCGGTGGAGCCCAGCGTGACGCGCTGGCGGTCGGCCTGTTGCAGCGCGCGGGTGAACTGGCTGGCCATGGCCAGCAGGCGGGCCTGCTCCTGGCCGATGGCGCGGGCCTCGCGTTCCAGGCGCGGGTCGTCGTGCTCGGCGCGGATCAGCGCGGTCAGGGCCTGGCCGGCGCGGTCCACCAGTTGCAAGGCGCGGTCGAAGCGGGGCTGGGCGGCGCGCAAGCGGGCTTCGGAGCCGCTGGCAATGGCTTCGGCGAAGCCGTCGTGCAGCCGCGCCAGTTGGGCGTGCAGGTGCTGGAGGTGGTTGGCGTTGACCAGGCCGAGCTGCTGGGCGCCGGCCACCTGGGCCAGCAGGCCGGACATCTCGTCCTCCTCGGCCGATGAACTCGGTGTGGTCAGCGAGGCCAGCAGCGCGTGCACCTGCTGCGCCAGGGGCGAGAGGTGGTAGTCCTGCGGGGTGGCGTCCCACACCAGCAAGCCGAGCTCACGCAGGCGCTTGAGCGCGCTGTCCAGCGCCTCGGGCAGCAGCATGTGGAAGAGCCGGTTGACGTCGTCGCGCGAGAGCCGCGCCTGCGGCTGGCTGGCCAGCTCCATGAAGCACCACAGGCGCAGTTGCACACCGGCCTGGGCGCCGCTGAACAGGCCGCGCAGGGCGTCGATCAGGGGCAGACGCTGCTGCAGGGCCGAGGCCAGGGGCTGTTCGGGGGCGGCGTCGGCGTCGCGGAAGAAGTGCTCGAAGCGCAGGCCGTCCGCAGGGCCGAGGACAGGGCCGATGTCCGTGGCGCTGGTGTCCTGGGCGCCGTCGTGCGGGGCCGGGCGCGAAGGCGCGTGCAGGGGCTCGGGCATGGCTCGTTGTGGGGCTTGTGTGGAGGCTCGTGCGGAGGCTCGGGTCCACATTATCCCGGACTTGCCGACCCGCTTGGCCCTGTCCAGCCCTGTCCCGCCCGGCACGGCCCGGTCTTGCCTTGGGCGGAGGGATGGTTGCGGGCCCCTCGCCACGGGCAAACCCGGCTACCATCCCCGCGGATGAGCGACACCCCCCGCATCGAATGGACCGGCGCCGATGGCGTGACACACGCCCTGCGCTGGCGCAGCCTGGCCGATGTGCCGCCGCCGCGCCGTGTGCAACTGGCCGACGACACCCTCTCGGCCGATGCCGCCTACCGCCTGGTGTGCGAAGGCACGGCGCTGCTGTGGCAGGGCGATTTCCACCAGGCCCGCCAGATGCTGCAGGCGCTGGGGCGCCGCGTGGACAAGGCCGCGGAACGCGCGGCAACGAAAGCGCCACCGAAGGCGACACAGGCCGCCCCCCGCGCCACCGACATCACCCAGACCTTCCACCTGCACCGCAAGGCCCAGGCCGAACGCGCCCGCATCCTGGGGCTGCTGCTGATCCCGTTCGACGCCGACCACGGCATCCCGCTGCGCCGCGCCCCCGACGCCCGCCTGGCCTGTGCCGAAGCCCACGGCGTGGCCGATGTGCCGGGTGAGCCGTATGCCGCCGCCTTGCGCGAACTGCAGGGCGTGATCGGCGCGCACGAGTGGCGCAAGAAAGGCGTGCCCGTGCCGGCGCTGGGCGCCAGCGTCCACCCGCACCACGGCGTGTTTTCGCCGGTGCGTGGCGAGTACCTCGACCTGGTCCGCGACGCGCCCCTGCCCGCCGCCCTGACCGCGCTGGGACCGCAAGGCGAGGCCTGGGACATCGGCGCGGGCACCGGGGTGATCGCGGCCCTGCTGGCGCGCCGCGGTGTGCCGCACGTGCTGGCCACCGAGCTCGCGCCGCGCGCCCTGGCGTGCGCGCAGGACAACCTCCAGCGCCTGGGCCTGGCCCGGCGCGTCACGCTGCTGCAGGCCGACCTGTTCCCGCCGCCTGCAGCCGATGGCACCCCCCGCCGATCGGCCCTCATCGTCTGCAACCCGCCCTGGTTGCCGGGCCACGCCAGCTCGGCGGTCGAGCAGGCCATCTACGACGCGGACAGCCGCATGCTCAAGGGTTTCCTGGCCGGCCTGGCCGCGCACCTGCTGCCGGGCGGCGAGGGCTGGTTGGTCATGTCCGACTTCGCCGAGCGCCTGGGCTTGCGCTCGCGCGAGCCGCTGCTGGGCTGGATCGCGGACGCCGGCCTGGCGGTGGCCGGGCGCCTGGACATCCGCCCTCGCCACGGCAAGGCCCAGGACCGCGACGACCCGCTGCACGCGGCGCGCTCGGGCGAGGTCACGTCGCTGTGGCGCTTGACGGCCGCGTGATGGCCGCTTGACGGTGCATCCCCCCGCAGTCACGGCATCAAGCGGGCAGAGTGCGCCCACTTCGCCCCGGCGTGCGCCAGGTTTTGTGCGACAGTGGTGACGACACGCAAGCACCGGCCCGGGACCGACCCGGGCAGACCCAGGCCCCTGGACCGGCCTGCCCCCACCGCGAGGAGGTTGCCATGATGCTGCTCGACGAGATGCTCTCGCTGAACCTGCTGACCGCGGACCAGCACCACGAAATCGGCGCCTGGGTGCGCCAGGCCCGCACGCCCGAACGCATCCTGCAGATGCCCCCGCACCTGTGGAAGGTGCTGGAGCAGGCCAGCGTGCTGCTGGACTTCGACAACCCGGCCGGGCCGCTCCACTGAGCCTGTGGCTCAGTACGGGTTCGACGTCAGCGCGCCCGAGATGGCGTCCACGTGGTAGGCCGGCAGGCCCGTCCAGTCGCTGAGGTTGAACACCGTGTCATCGGCCAGCTTGCGCACCTCCACGCTCAACACCGTCAGCGGCTGACCGCTGGCACAGGCCGTGGGCGCTTGCAGCGTGCGCAGGAAGTAGGCGGCGCTCTCGGTGGTGGTGGAGACGTTGGTCACGCGGCGCGCCGTGTAGCTGTAAGGCGCGGCGTTGCCCTGGCCCTCGACCAGCACGGCCGTTTCCACGCCGATGCCGATGCCGCGCACCTGCGTGGCAGCTAGCACGCCCCCCGCGCAGCCGAAGCTGCCAGCACTGGACGACGAGGGCTGCACCAGGCGCGACATGAAGCCGATGAGGCGGCCCATGCGGTCGCGGCTGTCGAGGTGGCTGTCGGTGATGGTGCCGGCCAGCGCGGGCGGGGCGATGAAGCCACCCGTCAACGCCAGCGGGCTCGGGTCCAGCGTGACGTAGCGGTTGTAGGGGTTGGACAGCGTCTGATCGGACGTCACCGAGCCCTTGAGCGCGGCGAAATCGAACTGGCCCAGCACGGCCAGACCGGCGCTGGTGCCGCCCACCGGCACGTTGCGCGCCATCAGCTGCTGCAGGGTGCGGTCCAGGGCCGTGCCCTTCCAGAACTTGATGTAGTCGCTCTGGTCGCCTCCGGCGATGAACACCGCGTTGGCCTTGGCCAGCACCTCGGTGACGCCCGGGTCGTTGGCCGCGGCCAGGCTGGGCACGACCAGTGTCTCCACCGAGCTCAGGCCGAGCGCCGCGCCGCCCACCCAGCCGTCGATGGCCGGGCCGGTCGTGCTGCCGTTGGCGTCGCTGTGGAAGATGTAGGGGTCGTAGGCCTCGGTGCCCGTGGCGCGGATGACGACGAAGCGCCCACCGGTGCCGGGGCGGATGCCGGCGCGCGTGATCATCCAGCGGAAGGCCTCATCGACATCGGGGCCCCCGCCCATGAGCACCAGCGAGGGCGCGGCAGGCGACAGCGTCTGCACCGCGGCGGTGGCGTCGCCCGTCACAAAGTAGCTGAAAGGCTTTTTGCCTGCCTGGGCCGGGGCGCTCAGGGCGATGCCGCCCAGCAGGCCGAGGCCCAGCGTGAGTCGGGCCGCCAGGCGGCGCGGATGGTCGATGCGGGGCATGGCGGAACTCCTCAGGGGGGCAGGGCGGTACAGGGTGTACGGGGCGTACAGGGCAGACCCGCCATCCTAGACCCGCGGCGTGACGTTGGAAAGACGCGGCCCCCCACCCATCCCAGGAAAACCCTGGACACAGGGGTGACCCGGGACGCGTTGACTGGCCTACGATCCACGGGTCATGCTGATTTCCCCGATCCACCTTTGCACCCTGGCCGACACCCTGGCCCTGGCCGGCCATCCCGCAAGCACCTTGCTGGCGGCCGCCGGCCTCCCGCCCGAGGCCCTCGACCCCCAGGGCCCCTGGGTGCCCGAGGAGCGGCTCGACCAGCTCATGCGCGCCGCGCAGCAGGTCACCGGCAACCCCGCGCACGGCATGCTGGTCAGCACCAGCCTGGCCCTGACGCGCTATGGGCCGCAGGCCATGCTGATCATCCAGGCGCCCACCATGCGCCACGCCGTGCGCGACATCCGCCACTTCGCGCCTTTGCTGGTCGAGCAGCCCGAGCTGGACGTCCGCGAACAGGCGGGCGAAGCCTGGTTGAGCGTCAGGCCCTTGGGCACGACCTTGGCGGGCACGCGCTTTCGCACCGAGTGGTTGATGTGCCTGGCGGTGCAACTGGCCCGCCGCGCGGGGGCGTGCGAGGCCGATCTGCTGGAGGTCCGCTTTGCCTACCCGCGCCCGGCGTATGCCGCGCAGTACGAGGCCACCTTCGGCCCGCGCTTGCATTTCGATGCGGCCGAGAGCGGCCTGCGCTTCGCCAGCGCCCTGCTGGATTTGCCCATCCCTGGCCACGACCGCATGGTCTATGAAGGCCTGCGCGTGCAGGTCGATGCGGTGATGGCGCAGCGGCTCAACCGGGTCGATGTGGTCCAGGCGCTGCGGGGCCGCATCATGGCCGCCTTGCCGCGCCTGATGGCGGTCGATGAGGCGGCGCAAGCCCTGGACATGAGCGGGCGCACGCTGCGCCGCCACCTGTCGGCGCGCGGCCTGGGCTATGGCGACTTGGTCCAGCAGTGCCAGCGCGAACTGGCCGAGCGCCTCTTGCGCGAAGGGCGCGTGCCGCTCAAGCAGATCGCCGACGAAACCGGCTTCTCATCGCCCAGCTGCTTCCACCGGGCCTTCCGGCGCTGGCACGGGGCGACGCCGCTGGAGTGGCGCGAACAGCGCCCGTGAACCTCTGAGCCTGCGTGCTGGCGCCCATCAGCGACCCATCAGCGGCCGGGCAGCCCCAGGCCCTTGGGCAGCATCAGCTCGCCGCTGGAGGTGAAGCTCACGCCGCCCAGCGCGGTGCCCGCCAGCCTGCCGCGCAGCACGTACTCGACGCGGTCGCTCGGGCCACTGCCGCTGGCCACGCCCATGGCCTGACGCACCAGGGACAGCGCCGACACCGACACCGGCACGCTGATGACGGCCTCACCGAAGCGCGGCACGCTGCCCCGCTCGTTGCTGACGCCACTGGCGAAGCGGCTGCCGCGCACGTCCAGCGTCACGGACAGGCCATCGAAGTCCAGGGCGTTGTCGTTGGGGTTGGTCACGCGCAGCTTGAGCGCCAGACGCAGCTCCAGGCCCTCGCCGGGCAGGGGCTCCACGCCGACCACGTCCACGCGCACCGGCTCGCGCTGCAAGAGGCTGGCGCAGCCGCTCAGCAGCAGGGCACCGGCCCCCAGGCCCAGCCGCAAGCCGCCGACCAGGGCGGCGCGGCGGGGCAAGGGTGGGCGGGTGTCGGAGGGGATGGGGGAGGTGGTGTCGGCCATGGCCCATTCTAGGCAGTGCAGAGCGGGCCAGTGTGCCGACCTCAGAACCCCACGTTCAGCGTCAGGCGCACGGTGCGCGGCTCGGCCGGGTGCGAGTGCACGTCGGCGACGCCTGCCAGCGGCTCGCCACGCAGGCGCGACGTGTAGAAGTAGTCGATGTCGCTGGCCTTGCGGTTGAACAGGTTGAACACATCGACCGACACCTTGGTGCGCGCGTCCAGCTTGTAGCCCACCCGCGCGTAGGCCAGCGTCGTGCCCTTGGAGCGCACGCTGTTGTCTTCGATCAGCGGGCGTGGGCCGAAGTAGCGCAGCTGCGCCTGGCCGAACCAGCGGCCGAACTCCGTGACTGTGGCGCCCAGCGACACCACCGTGCGCACCGAGCCCGGCACCTGCGTGCCCACGGTCGGGTCCTCGCCCTGCGGCGTGCTGAAGCGCGCTTGCGAGAAGGCCACGTCGCCGTCCAGCAGCAGCCAGGGCGTGGCGAGGTAGTGGTTGTTGAACTCGATGCCGCGGCGGCGCGAGGCCCCGCTGGCTTCGGTCTCGCCGGCATCGCCCACGAACACGAGCTCCGAGTTCAAACGCAGCTGCCACAGCGCGACCGAGCTTTGCAGCCCGGGGATGAGCTCGGTGCGCAGGCCCAGCTCGCTGCCCTTGGTGCGCACCAGCGGCACGGCCGAGCGAACAGGATCGCCGCCCTTGGCCGTCACGCGGGCCGTCATGCCGCGCGCGTCGTTGCTGTGGAAGCCCCAGCCGGTGTTGGCGAAGAACTCGGTCTGCGACCAGGGGCCGAAGACCAGCGAGAGCTTGGGGCTGCTGATCCAGGCGCTGCGCTCGCCGCTGTTGTCGGTGATGTTGCTGTGCACATCGGCGTTGACGCGGTCGGTGCGCAGGCCTGCGATGCTGCGCAACCAGGGCGTCCAGCGCGTGTCGTTCTGGCCGTACAGGCCCACGCTGGTTTCGCGCACGCGGCTCTCCTGCGTCACGCCGGTGCGCACGCCGCCTTCCGCGGTGTAGAGGCCCACGGGCGAGAGGCGGTCGTGGCGCGCCTGCACGCCCAGGGTGTTCTGCGTGGCGCGGCCGGCCAGGGTGCCCGTCCACATCCGGCTGAGCGAGCCGCCGAACACGCGGCGTTGCTCGGCCTGCTCGAACTGGTCGCCCGTGTCGGGGTTGTCCAGGAAGTAGGTGAAGTTGGAGAAGAGCTTGAGCTGCGAACCGATGGCATAGGCACTGGCGCGCCACTCGCCGTCGTCTTCCACCTTCAGCGCGTTCCACGACAGGCTGGTGCGGCGGGTCTGGCCATGGTCGGTGGCGTCGATGGCGTCGAAGCGGCCGATCTGCCCGCTGTTGACCGCGCGCTGCGGCACCTGGTCGGTGCTGTCCCACTTGGCGGTGTAGGCCATCAGCGTGAGCGATTGCTTGACGCCGCCTTCGTTGAGGCTGTAGCGCAGCAGGCCGTTGAAGCGCTTGAAGTGCTCGGGGTTCGTCCAGGGGCCGTCGTTGTGGGCGGCCTCGACCGCGGCCAGCAGCGTGCCCGTGGTCAGTGCCGTGGACTTCGCCACCAGGGCGCGGGCGTAGCCGTTCTCGCCCAGCGTGAGGCTGGCCATGCCGCCGTGCGCGCCGACCGCGCTGCCGGGCAGGGTGTCCATCAGCTGGATGCGCGCGGTGCCGGCGGAGCTGAAGTCGCCGTCTTCCGCGGCGTACACGCCCTTGCGGTAGCCGATGCTGCCGACCAGTTCGGGGATGAGGAAGTTCAGGTCGCTGTAGCCCTGGCCGTGCGCGTGGGTGGGCATGTTCACCGGCATGCCGTCGAGGAAGGTGGCGAAGTCGGTGCCGTGGTCGAGATTGAAGCCGCGCAGGTAGTACTGGTTGGCTTTGCCGTCGCCGCTGTGCTGCGAGACGATGACGCCGGGCACGAACTCCAGCACCTCGGCGGGGCGCAGGGTGGGGCGGCTCTGGATGAGCTTGGCCGTGACCGTGCCCTCGCTGGCCGCGGTGCTGCTGCCCACGGCGTTGTTGTAGTTGCCTTTGACGACGACTTCGGCGAGCTCGCCCTCGGCCGCATGGGCCAGGGGGTGCAGGGCGATGCCGGCCAGGGCCAGGCACAGCAGGCCGGCGGCCTGCGGGATGGCGCGGCGCGGTGCCGATGGCGGGTGGGTGTGGGGCGTGTGCATGGGGGTACTGCTGAAAATTGATCGGTGTGATCTGTGCTGGCGGTATGGACCGGCCGGGCGCGCTCAGGCCCAGCCCGTCTGCAGCGGTACGAAGCCGCGCGTGGGCATCTGCCACAGGCGCAGGCGCTCGGGGGTCTCGCGGCGGGCCTGCGAGAGGCGCCCGGACAGCGCCGCGACGCGGGCCCACTCGGCCTCGCTCAAGGCCTCGTGCCAGCGCAGCAGGGCGGCCATGACGGCGGGTTGCAGCCAGACGTCCCAGCGGTGGTCGCCCTGGCCGTGGGCCTCGGTGTGCTTGAGGCCTTCGTGCACCGCGTGGCCCAGGGCGGCCAGGCGCAGGCGCGCGGCGTCGCTGCGGCAGGCGCTGCCGAAATCGCGCAGCAGGCGGTTCTTGCCGGCTTGGCGCAGGCAGTGCTCGGTGAGCAGGCGTTGCACCTGCTGCAAGGCCAGGCGCACGGCGTGCACGGGCAGCGGTGCGCACAGGGGCAGGGCGGGCGCTTCGTGCGGGCACGTCGCGTGGCAGGGGCCCAGCATCAGCGCGGCCAGGCGCAGCCACTCGGCGGGCGTCAGGCCTTCGCTGGCTTCGGCCGCATGCGCTGGATGTGCCGTTTGCGCCCGTGCCATCACCTGCGCGAAGCTCAGCGCGCCCTTGGCCCGGTTGGCCCGCACGCTCATCACGGCGAGGTTGCTGGCCGCGTAGGCCGCGTCGTTGTTCAGGCGGTCCACCGACCAGTCGGTGTCTCGCAGGGCGCCGTGGGTCAGCACCTCGCGCGTCACCGGGCAGCGGGTGACGTCGAGCTCGCGCAGCAGCTGCGGCGTGACGTCGGCGGCCACCGCGCGCTGGCGGCGCCAGGCGTTCAGGCGCAGCTGCAGCCACTTGCGGGTGAAGCGGTCGGCGTGCGGGCGGCGGTGCGCGGGCCCGTGCCCAGACCTGTGCAGGTGGGCCGCAGCGTCAAAGCCCGCGCACACGGCGGCGGGCCAGTCGGCCTGTTTCGGAATCTGGGTCATGGTGTGGAAGTCGTGGCCGAGCGCGCGGCCGGCTTCTTCGATGTCCACTTGGGCATGGTCGTGCCATGGGTTCATGGTTCACCCCTGGGGTGCGCCACGCCGCGTGCAGCGTGGCAGGTCGCTCCGGCCAGGCACGGGGTGTGGGCACCCGCTCAAGGGTGCGCACCGCGCCTGGCCACCTGGGGCGGGCAGGCGCAGCAGCGCCGTTCCGCGGGAGGACGCTCAGGCCTGCGGGGGGCGCTCCAGGGGCGCGATGACGTGGCTGCGCCAGCCAGATGCCTGGGCCTTGAACCAGGTGGCCGCGCCTGCGCTGGGGGCCAGGGCCTGCACGCTCAGCGCGGGCGAGAGGGGGAAGGTGCCACCACCTGCATCGAGCACGGGGGCGCTGCCGGCGGCATCCGGGGCCTGGGTGTGTTCGCCGAGGGCGACCACGCTGCTGTCTTGCGGGTCGTGGATGTGGCGCTGGAAGGTGTCGTGGGCGTGTTGGTGGGCTTGCAGGCGAGCCTGGGCTGTGTTCACGGGGCTGGCGACAGGGGTGAACGGGTGCGCCTTCAGCTCGGCCGCGCGTTGCCAGGCGTGGTCGCGGGCGTGCATGGTGTCGATCAGCTGCAGCGCGCCGGGGCCGGCCACGCTGGCCACCAGGTTGCGCAAGGCGCTGCGGGCGTTCCAGGGGGCGGTGCCTGGGGTGTCCGTGTGCTGGGCCGTGCCCTGGACCTCTGCCGTGGCGACCACGCTGTGGCGGTGCGCCGCCCCCATCACCTGCAGCAGCACGTTGGAGACCCCGTGCACCGGCAAGGCGAGCACCAGCACCCACACCATCAAAGGGCGCAGGCAGCTCAGGCGCAGGCGTTGCAGCAAGCGGGTCATGGCAACCTTATACGCACGCCACATGAACTCTGGATGACTTTTGTGCCTGCCGCGCGAATCCCGCCGCGTATCCCGCCGCGTGCCAGGGTCAGGCGCCTTGCGTAGCATGGGCGCCATGAACACCGATCTGACCCTCGATTTCGTCTCCGACATCTCCTGCCCCTGGTGCGCCATCGGGCTGTCGGCTTTGCAGCAGGCCATCGCGCAAGTGTCAGCCCCGGCCTCCGAGCCGCCCCTCACCGTGAGCCTGCGCTGCCAGCCCTTCGAGCTCAACCCGCAGATGCCGCCCGGCGGCCAGGACATCGGCGAGCACCTGACGCAGAAGTACGGCAGCACGCCCGAGCAGCAGGCGCAGATCCGCGAGACCATCCGCCAGCGCGGCGCCGAGGTGGGCTTCACCTTCAACACGCAGGGCCGCGGCCGCATCTACAACACCTTCGACGCCCACCGCCTGCTGCACTGGGCCGACATCGAACACCCCGCGCATCAGCTCGCGCTCAAGATGGCCTTGCTGCGGGCCTGCCACACCGAGCGCCAGGCCATGGACAGCCCCGAGGTGTTGCTGGCCGCGGTGCGCGCCGCCGGCCTGGACGCCACCCGCGCCCAGGCGGTGCTGGACAGCGACCTGTTCGCCGAAGAGGTGCGCGAGCAGGAAACTTTCTACACCTCGCGCGGCATCCACGCGGTGCCGGCGGTGGTCATCAACGGCCAGCACCTGGTGTCGGGCGGCCAGCCGGTCGAGGTGTATGTGCAGGCTTTGCGCCAGGTGGCTGCGTCGGCCTGATCGCCCCGATCACGGCCAGCGCACCCAGCGCCAGCACCGCGCTGCTCAGGAAGGTGCTGGCCGGGCCCCAGTGGTCCCACAGCAGGCCGGCGGCGCCGCCCGACACCAGCATCGCCACGCCGCTGACGAGGTTGAACCAGCCGAAGGCCGTGCCGCGCAAGCTGGGCGGTGCCGATGCGGCCACCATGGCGGCCAGCACGCCTTGCGTCATCGCCATGTGCAGGCCAAACAGCAGCACGCCTGCGCCGAGGGCACCCATGTGCGGCGCCCACGCGAGGACGAGGTCCGCCATCACCAGCACGCCCATGCCCAGCGCGAGCAGGCGCAGTGGCGCCACCCGGTCGGCGAGCCGGCCCAGGGGGTAGGCGGCCAGGGCATAGACCAGGTTCATGGCGATCAGCACCAGCGGTGTCCAGGCCAGGCCCAGGCCGGCGTGCTGGGCGCGCAGCACCAGGAAGGCCTCGGACACCCGCGCCAGCGTCACAACCCCGCCCAGCGCCACCACCCACCAGCAGGCCGCGGGCAAGGCCGGGATGGCCAGGCGCGAGGGCGGCCGTGCGGGTGCGATTTCAGGGGCGATGCGGCCTGCGCTGGCGGCCAACGGTGGGTGCTCCGGCTCGCGCACACCCAGGGCCAGCAAGGCCACCGCCATCAGCCCCGGCACGATGGCCACCCAGAAAATGGCCTGGAAGTCGTTGTGCCACAGCAGCATCAGGCCCAGCGCCAGCAGCGGCCCGACGAACGCCCCCACGGTGTCCAGCGACTGCCGCAGCCCGAAGGCCGCGCCGCGCACTTCGGGCGGGGCGATGTCGGCCACCAGGGCGTCCCGCGGGGCGCCGCGCAGGCCCTTGCCCACCCGATCGATCAGGCGCGCGCCCAGCACCATGCCAGGGCTGCCGGCCAGCGCGAACAGCGGCTTGGACAGGGCGCCCAGCGCATAGCCCGCCACCGCCAGCGGTTTGCGCCGGCCCATGCGGTCGCTCCAGGTGCCCGACACCAGCTTGGCGATCAGGGCCGTGGCCTCGCCCGCGCCGTCGATCAGGCCCACCGTGAACGCGCTGGCACCCAGGGCCGTGACCATGAACACGGGCAGCAGGCTGTGGATCATTTCCGAGGAAATGTCCATGAGCATGCTGACGAAGCCCAGCACCCAGATGGCGCGGGGGACGGTGCGCGGGGCTGTGCTGAGCGTGGTGTCGGGAGGGCGTGCCATGGCGCAAGCATCGCACGGGGTGGCCTGGGGTAGCATCGCCACCGACACAACGATGGCCCCCTGGGCCCAAGGCACCCCCATGAAAGCCATCTGGAACGGCGTGACCATCGCCGAAAGCGACGACATCGTCACCCTCGAAGGCAACCACTACTTCCCGCGTGAGTCGCTCAAGGACCAGTACACCACCTTCAGCAACCACCGCAGCGGCTGCGTGTGGAAGGGCCAGGCGCACTGGTTGAGCCTCTTCGTCAACGGTGACATGAAGCCCGATGCGGTCTGGTTCTACCCCGAGCCCACCGATGCGGCCAAGGAGATCAAGGGCCGCGTGGCCTTCATGCCGGGCGTCGAGATCACCGATTGATGTCGGGGCCCCTGCGCTGAACGGATCACAGGGATCGCGCCGCAACATTTGACGACACTTGCGCTTGCGCGACGGGGGTGCGCGCCGAGGCGCCGGCACACAATCCTGGCACTACAACCCAATCAGGAGCTCGTCATGCCAGGATTCTTCCGTCTGCTCGCCAAAGCGGTGGCTTTCGCCTCGGTGTCGCTGGTCGCCACCACCCCTGCCCACGCTGTCGCCCCCCACTACGTCACGGCCACATCCGGCCTGGGCTCGATCACCGTCAACGACGTCCTGTCCCTGCCAGGCGGCGATCCGGCCCCATCGAGCTGGGCGATTTGGAGCGGCAGGACATTTGGCGGGTATGTGAACACGCAGGCCACGACCGTGGGCGACGCCTTGCGCATCGCCGCTCCCGGCAACATCCCGGACCCCACCGGTTTCCGAACCGAACAGCGCGCCACCGTGGGCTTCACCTTTGACGTGGCCACGACGTCCAACACGAACACGCGGCTTGACATCGACGTGCCCTTGCTGACCCAGTTCGCGCAGCCTGACACCACGGGTCTGGCCATCACCCTGGCGGGCTCGGCCTTCTATTCGGGCACCTCTTTGGACCGGGGCGTGCGGGTGCACTTGCAACTCAACGGGCTGAACGCGGCAGGGCAGAGCGTGTCTTTGCTGGACACGTCGCTGGACTCCTTCGCCGACAAAGCATCGCCCTTTCTCTTCAATGTCGATGCGCTGGTGCCCGTCGGCTTCGATGTGAAGCGCCTGACAGGCCAGCTGACGGCGGAGCCGTTCACCCGCCCGGGTGCGGTCGTGCCGCCGAACATCCTGATGAAAACCTCCGTCACGACCCTGGCCACGCTCGACAGCATGACCATCCGTGCCGTGACCTCCGCCGTGCCTGAAACGGGCACCCTGGCCATGATGGGCCTGGGTTTGGTCGGCTTGTTGGGCCTGCGCGCCCGCCGCCACGCCTGAGGATCTGGCCGAAGAAGAGGCTGTGCGCCCGGCGGCATTGCCGGGATAATCGCGCATGACCTCTTCCTCCCTTGGCGCATCCTTCGCCGCCCTGCCCCTCTCCGAGGCCATGCAGGCCAATCTGCAGGCCCTCGGTTATGCGGCGATGACGCCCATCCAGGCCGCCAGCCTGCCCATCACCCTGGCCGGCAAAGACCTCATCGCCCAGGCCAAGACCGGCAGCGGCAAGACCGTGGCCTTCACGCTGCCCCTGCTGCACACGCTGGACGCCAAGCGCTTCGCCGTGCAGGCCCTGGTGCTGTGCCCCACGCGCGAGCTGGCCGACCAGGTCACCACCGAAATCCGCCGCGTGGCGCGGGCCGAAGACAACGTCAAGGTGCTGACCCTGTGCGGCGGCAGCCCCATCCGCCCGCAAACCGAGAGCCTGGCGCATGGTGCCCACATCATCGTCGGCACGCCGGGCCGGGTGCTCGACCACCTCGGGCGCGAAAGCCTGAACCTCGATGCGCTGCAAACGCTGGTGCTCGACGAGGCCGACCGCATGCTGGACATGGGTTTCGCCGATGACATCGCCCAGGTCGTGGCGCACTGCCCGAAGCAGCGCCAGACCCTGCTGTTCTCGGCCACCTACCCCGAGGGCGTGGACAAGCTGGCGCGCCGCTTCATGCGCGATGCGCAAGAGGTCAAGCTGGCCGAGCGCCACGACACCTCGCTCATCCGCCAGCGCTTCTACGAGGTGACCGAGCCTGAGCGCCTGCACGCCGTGGGCCTGCTGCTCGACCACTTCCGCCCGGCCAGCACCCTGGCGTTTTGCAACACCAAGCAGCAGTGCCGCGACCTGGTCGCCGTGCTGCAAGCCCAGGGCATCGTCGCACTCGAATTGCACGGTGACCTCGACCAGCGCGACCGCGACCAGGTGCTGGTGCGCTTCGCCAATGGCAGTTGCAGCGTGCTGGTGGCCACCGACGTGGCCGCGCGCGGCCTGGACATCGCCCAGCTCGAAGCCGTCATCAACGTGGACATCACGCCCGACATCGAGGTGCACACCCACCGCGTCGGCCGCACCGGCCGCGCGGGCGAATCGGGCTGGGCCTTCAGCCTGGCCAGCATGGTCGAGATGGGCCGCGTGGGCCGCATCGACGAGATGCAGGGCCGCGCCAGCGAGTGGCACCCCTTGAGCGAGCTCACGCCCTCGACCGACGCCGAACCGCTGCGCCCGCCGCGCGTGACGCTGCAGATCCTCGGGGGCCGCAAGGAAAAGATCCGCCCGGGTGACGTGCTGGGTGCGCTCACCAAAGACTTGGGGCTAGATGGCGCCCAGATCGGCAAGATCAACGTCAACGAGTTCTCGACCTACGTGGCCGTGGACCGCGCCATCGCCGACAAGGCCTTGAAGGGCCTGCAAGGCGGCAAGGTCAAGGGCAAGTCCGTGAAGGTGAGGGCACTGTGATGGCCGAGGACACGAACGCCTTCGCGGCCCTGGGCCTGAGCGCCGACCTGGCCGCGGCCGCCAGCGCCTGTGGCTACGACAGCCCCACGCCCGTCCAGGCCGAGGCCATTCCCGCGGTGCTGGCTGGCCGCGACGTGCTGGCCACGGCGCAGACCGGCTCGGGCAAGACCCTGGCTTATGTGCTGCCGCTGCTGCAGCAACTGGAAAGCGCCTGGTTGAAAGCCCAGGCAAAGATGACAGCCAAGGGTGGGGCAGAGCCCATCGGTCGCCGCCCCACCCGCGTGCTGGTGCTGGTGCCCACGCGCGAGCTGGCCTTGCAGATCGGCGAGTCGCTGCACGAGCTGGCGCCGCACCTGCAGGCGCCGCTGCGTTGGGGCTGTGTGTTCGGCGGCGTCTCCATCAACCCGCAGATGATGGGTTTGCGCGGGGGCGCCGACATCGTCGTGGCCACGCCCGGCCGCCTGCTCGACCTGATCGAGCACAACGCCCTGAGCCTGGACGGCGTGCAGAGCCTGGTGCTCGACGAGGCCGACCGCCTGCTCGACAAGGGTTTCGAAGACGAGCTGAACCGCGTGCTGGCCCTGCTGCCGGCCAAGCGCCAGAGCCTGATGTTCTCGGCCACCTTCGCGCCGCCGGTCGAGGCCTTGGCGCAGCGGCTCTTGCACGAGGCCGCGCGCATCGACGTGCGCGCCGAGGCCGTGTCCCTGCCCGACATCCACCAGCGCGCCATCGAGGTCGATGCGGCCCAGCGCACGCCGCTGCTGCGCCACCTGATCGCGCAAGAGGGCTGGTCGCGCGTGCTGGTCTTCGTGGCCACGCGCTATGCCAGCGAGCTGGTCACGCACAAGCTGCAAAAAGCCGGCATCCGTGCCGCGGCCTTCCACGCCGACGCCAGCCAGGGCGCGCGCCGCGAGGTGCTGCGCGCCTTCAAGGCCGGTGAGCTGCAGGTGGTGGTGGCCACCGACCTGGCCGCCCGCGGCATCGACATCGCCCAGCTGCCGGCCGTGGTCAACCACGACCTGCCGCGCTCGCCCGACGACCACGTCCACCGCATCGGCCGCACCGCGCGCGCCGGTGAAAGCGGCGTGGCCGTGAGCTTCGTCAGCGCCGACACCGAGGCCCACTTCCGCCTCATCGAGAAACGCCAGGGCCTGCGCGTGCCGCGCGAGCAGGTGGCGGGCTTCGAGCCGAAAGAGGCGTTGCCCACCGCCGCGCCTTCGCTGACCGACCCCGAGGGCACGGGCGGCGTCAAGGGCAAGCGCAAGAGCAAGAAGGACAAGCTGCGCGAGGCGGCGGCTTTGGCGGCGGCCACGCCCGCGGGCAAGCGCTCAGGCCGCTGAGCCTGGGCGTCAAGGCGACGGCGTGCTGGCTTGCAGCGTGGCGACGCGGCTTTTCAGTGCCTCGACGATGTCGGGCAGCCAGCGCGGCGCATCGCTGGTGCCGCGCACCTTGTCCCATGCGGTGAGGGCTTGCCGGTAGCTGGCCAGGGCCAAGGCCGGTTTGCCTGACATCTGGTGGAGGCTGCCTATCCGTGTGAGGGTGCGCGCCAGGGCCTGCTCGTGCTTGCCGGGCTCTGACGTGGCCAGGCGCAACTGCAGGTCCAGCGCCGCGAGGCTCCATTGCGCTGCCAAAGCCGATTGGGCCGGGGCCATGCCTGCCTCGCTGCGCGATTCGTCCTGCCATGCCTTGATCTGAGCCTCCCATTCAGCGGCGGGCAGCGCTTCCAGGACGGCGCTTGTGGGCAGGGAGAGGGGGGTGTGGCTTCGCATGACCCACGCGTCGGTGTTCTTGCAGGTGCCGGGTGGCAGCGGTGGGCGAGCAGACTGTTTCTTGCGCGCCAGGAACTTGGCTGGGTCGATCTCGGCCAGCTCATTCACGATGCCGGTCGCCTCCCGCCACGCCGCTTCGCCCAGACAGGTCTGTTTGAGTTTCTGGTGGGAGTGATCCTGGTTCAGCAAGACGGTTGCCACGTCGTATTGCCGCATCAGGGTGGGGTCCTTCTCGGCCAAAGCGCGACGCCACACCAACACCTCGCCCAAGGTCTGCAGGGCCTGGGCGTGCCGGCCTTCCAGCGCCTGCATGCGCGCGGCGTTCAGGCCTGCGCGCGATGCCGCGTCGGTGTGGACGGTGTCGGCCTCGGAGCGCATGGCCGCGTGCAAGCCCATCGCCTTCATCCAGTGCTGACCTGCTTCGCCTGGGCGTTTCATGGTTTCCAGCAGGCGGCCCAGGGTGTCGTGCAGCCGGGCGATGGCCGTTTTGTTGTCGGGTGGGTACAGCCCCAGGGCGCGGGTCAGGGCGCCATGGGCCTGCACGAGGTGATTGACGCCAGGCGACTCCATCAACAACTGCCCCAGCAAGTGCCAGAGCTCTGGCCGCTCCGGCAGGGCGATCGTGGCCAACCAGCCGGTGTCCAGCGCGCCTCGGTGGTCGCGGAGCGTGCTTTGCAGCATGGCGCGCAGCATCCAGGCCTGGGCCAGGCCAGCGTCTGCCGCCGGTGTGCCGCTCGGGGCGCGTTGCAACACGTCCAGCGACAGCCCTTGCAGCGCCTGTGCCGGATCGCCGCGCCACCAGGCGTGCAGCGCCTGACGGTACAGGGCGGGCATCTGAGCCGCCGGGCCTTTGTCGGCGAGGAGGGCCCAGGTGCCGGCCAACTGGCCCTGGGGATCCACGACGAATGTGGATACATATTCAGGCGGATTCGGCTGGCTGAACTGGGCTTTGGCTGCTGCGTGGGCTGCATCGAAGCTCTGAGCGTTGGTGCGCCGGGCCAAGTGACCCAAGTGAAATTCGCGCCATGCGACCACCGTCTCAGGCGCCGACACCACCAGCGTCACCGGCGCAGGGGAAGTGGCCAGCGATGAGGGCCAGGTCAGCAGCACGTCGTTGACCACGGCCAGGGCCTCGCCCGGCCGGTTCAGCTGCAGTGTGGTGGTCGCCTTGTCTGCCGTGGCAGGTGACGGGGACGGGCGTGGCCAGCGGAGCTGGAAGCGGCCTTGCGCATCGGTCTGCGCCACCACTTTCTGTCCGATGAGCACGGCGACCCCGGCCAGCGGCGCGCCGTCCAGTTGGTCCAGGCGCACTTGGGCGCTCAGCGTGGGCACATCGGCCGGGGCGGCGAGCGCGCGGCCGGACAACAGCAGCGCCGCAAGCACGGCCAGCAGCAGCGACCAGGGGCCGGTCCAGAACGCGGGCCTCATTTGCGCAGGGTCCTGGTGCCGCCACACGCCGCGACGGTCTGGCCGGAGCGCGCCGCCAGGGCCGCAGTCTCTGCCTGGAGGGCCTCGTGGCGCGCATTGAAGGCCGCCACGCTGGTGTTGGCTTCCGCGTTGCGGGCGTTGTGGGCCACCACGCGCTGTTCGAGGGCCGCGTGGTCTTTCAGCAAGCGCGCCCGCCATTCACGCAGTCGCTCCAGCTCGGTGTTGTGCGCCTTGACCAGGGCGTTGAAGGCGGTCACGTCTGCTGGACGCTGGGGGCGCTGCAAGCGCTTGCGCTCGATGTCCTCTGCCTGGTGTTTCAGGGCGGTGTTGGCCTCGGACCAGCGGGCGGACTGCGCCTTCATGCCCTCGCCTGCCTGCTCCAGTTCGGTCAGGCTGGCCTGCAGCGTGGTGCTGGCCTGCTCCAGCTTGGCGCGATCTTCGGTGAGCGCCTGCTGACGCTGCCGTGCGGCGTGCACATCCTGTTGCATCGCCATGTCCTGGCCCAGGCAGCGTTCGATGTCGTCCAGGGTGATGTCAGGGGCTTCAGGTGCGCCAGGGCGCCGCAAGCGCGAGGTGATGGCCGGCAGGCGGACGACGGGCTGGATGGCGATCGGGACGCCGGGCTGGGCGGCCGCCTGGACCGCGGGCGCTGCCGAGGCTGGTGGGACTGGGACTGGGGCTGGGGCTGAGGGCGTGGCCGTGCCAGGCAAGGCGGCCAGTGCAGAGGTCACTGCGGCGGCCAGTGCGGCGGCCAGGGCGCGGGTGGCCAGAGGCTGGGGCATGGGGTGTCTTCCTGAGGGAGGGCACCCCTGGGGGAGGGTGCGCGGATGTTGCCGCGCATCCTGGCAGTGGCATGTGGCGCGTTCATGTCACCCCCATGGCTCACGCAGGGGGCGGTGCAGCCTCTGAGGCGTTCGTCGCGTCCTGCCTGGCCTGCCACGCCCGCAGCGCCTGCCGGTGGGCGTCCATGGCCAGGTCGTGCGCATCGAAGATGCAGGGGTCGCAGCCGCTGCCGCAGCAGGCGTTGATGTCCGGGGCCTCGGGCGGCAGGGGCATGGGGTCGTGGTCGGGGCTGGCTGGGTCGCGCATGGCCTGATTTTCTCGCACAGGCGTGCGCGGCGGGGCAGGCGCAAGGCAAAAACCCTCGCGCACCTCGGCCAAAGTCTGGCGCGCAAGCCGCCACGGGCCGTGCACCGGTCGCAAGGGGCCGTGCGCCGAGCCATCGGGCCTGGCCGGTGCGCCGAAAAGGCTGGCGCGTCGCGCAGATGGCCTTGCGCTCGACCCGCACGGGGCGGCACCCCGCCCGACATGCCTTGCGCTCGCGGCCATGGCGTGTCGCGCGTGCATGGTCACGGCTTGCGCGCGACCCGACAAGCCCGGCGTGCCGCTCAGTCCGCCGCTTTGATCAGCGCCAGCACCTCGCGGAAGCGTTCGTGCCGGCAGTCGCCCAGCCACTCGAACAGCACCATCTCGTGCGTCACGACGCTGGCGCCGGCCTGCGCCAGGCGCGCCATGGCGGCGGCGTGGTCGCTCGCACGGCGTGAACCGCTGGCGTTGGCCACCACCCACACCCGCCGGTCGGGCCAGGCTCGCAGCAGGCCGAGTGCGGTTTGCAGCAGGCAGACGTGGGCCTCGCAGCCGGCGATGACGATGTCGGTGCAGCCCGGCCGGGCGGCTTGCACGGCATCGAACAGGCCGTCGGGGCAGGCGTCGAAGTGGGTCTTGGCGACGGTGGCGTCGCACAGGGCCCTCACCGCATCCACGTTCGGCCCCAGGCGGCTGGGGTTCTGCTCGGTGCCGACCACCGGCACGCCCAGCAGGCGCGCACCTTCGGCCAGCAGCACGGCGCGGGCGCTGACGCGCTCGCCCTCGTGGATGGCGGGCATCAGCCGCCCCTGGTAGTCCACCAGCACGAGCACGCTGCTGGCGGCGTGCAGGGCGTCGGCAGTGTTGAGGGCCGCGTGGCGCTCGCTCATCGCGCGTGGCTCAGAAGAAGGCCTGGATGCCGGTCTGCGCCCGACCCAGGATCAGCGCGTGCACATCGTGCGTGCCCTCGTAGGTGTTGACCACTTCGAGGTTGACGAGGTGGCGGGCCACGCCGAACTCGTCGCTGATGCCGTTGCCGCCCATCATGTCGCGGGCCAGGCGGGCGATGTCCAGCGCCTTGCCGCAGTTGTTGCGCTTCATCAGGGAGGTGATCTCCACCGCGGCCTTGTCCTCGTCCTTCATGCGGCCCAGGCGCAGGCTGCCTTGCAGGCCCAAGGCGATCTCGGTCTGCATGTCGGCCAGCTTCTTCTGGATGAGTTGGTTGGCGGCCAGCGGGCGGCCGAACTGCTGGCGGTCGAGCACGTACTGGCGCGCGCGCATCCAGCAGTCTTCGGCCGCGCCCATCGCACCCCAGGAGATGCCGTAGCGCGCCGAGTTCAGGCAAGTGAAGGGGCCCTTGAGGCCACGCACCTCGGGGAAGGCGTTTTCTTCGGGGCAGAACACATCGTCCATCACGATCTCGCCGGTGATGCTGGCGCGCAGGCCGACCTTGCCGTGGATGGCCGGGGCGCTCAGGCCCTTCCAACCCTTCTCCAGCACGAAGCCGCGGATCTGGTCCTTGCCACCTTCGTTGAACTGCGCCCACACCACGAACACGTCGGCAATCGGCGAGTTGCTGATCCACATCTTGCTGCCGCGCAGCGTGTAGCCGCCGTCCACCTTCGTGGCGCGCGTCAGCATGCTGGCCGGGTCGGAGCCGTGGTTGGGCTCGGTCAGGCCGAAGCAGCCGATGAACTCGCCCGTGGCCAGCTTGGGCAGGTATTTGCGTCGGGTGGCCTCGTTGCCGAAGGCGTGGATGGGCACCATGACGAGCGAGGACTGCACGCTCATCATCGAGCGGTAGCCGGAGTCCACGCGCTCGACCTCGCGGGCGATCAGGCCGTAGCTCACGTAGTTCAGGCCGCTGCCGCCGTACTCGGTCGGGATGGTCGCGCCCAGCAGGCCGAGCTCGCCCATCTCGCGGAAGATGGCCGGGTCGGTCTGTTCGTTGCGGAAGGCCAGGGTCACGCGGGGCAGCAGCTTGTCTTGCGCGTGGTCACGGGCGGCGTCGCGCACCATGCGTTCTTCCTGCGTGAGCTGGTCGTCCAGCAGGAAGGGGTCGGCCCATTGGAAGGAGGGGTTGGCGTGGCTCATGGGGGCTCCGGTGGGGTGTGGGTGTGGCGGCGGGCGTGGGGCTCAATGTGGCGCGGCGTTGCGCGCCTGCTGCTGCAGCTCGCGCCACAGGATCTTGCCCGTGCCCGACTTGGGCAGGTGGTCAACGAACTCGACGATGCGCGGGCTCTTGTAGGCGGCCATGTGCTCGTGGGCCCAGGCGACGATGTCGGCTTCGCTGACCTGGCCGCGGTGCGTGGCGCGCAGCACCACCAGGGCTTTGACGGTCTCGCCGCGGCGCGGGTCGCTCACGCCGATCACGCAGACTTCCTGGATGGCCGGGTGGGCGTACATCAGGGCTTCGACCTCGGAGGGCCAGACCTTGAAGCCCGAGGCGTTGACCATGCGCTTGAGGCGGTCCACCATGAAGAAGTAGCCGTCTTCGTCCACGCGGGCGAGGTCGCCGGTGCGCAGGAAGCGCTTGCCGTCGAGTTCGATGAAGGCCTCGGCGTCGGCTTGCGGGTTGCGCCAGTAGCCGCGCATCACCTGCGGGCCGTGCACGACGATCTCACCCACTTCGTTGGGCGGCATCTCAGTGAAAGTGAGCGGGTCCACCACGCGCGCATCGACGTCGAAGATGGGGATGCCCAGGCACTGCCGCTTGGGCCGCTGCAGCGGGTTGATGTGCGTGGCGGCCATGGTCTCGGACATGCCATAGCCTTCGATGTAGTCCAGGCCCGTGAGCGCCTTGAGCTTGGCCGCGATGGCTTCGGGCATGGCCGCGCCACCCCCGCCGATGCTGACGATGCTGCTGAGGTCGCAGCTGTCGATGTCGGGGTGCGAGAGCATGTCCACCACCATGGTGGAGATCAGCTGCGCGCCCGTCACGCGGAAGCGCTGGATGCAGGCGAGGGCCACGTCGCGGTCCCAGCGCGGCAGGATCACGGCCGTGGCGCCCTGGTAGATGGTGCCGTTCATCGCGTTTTGCATGCCCGTGACGTGGAAGAAGGGCAGCACGGCGAGTTGCACCGAGTCGGGCAGGCTGCCCATCCACACCGGGCGCGCCACGGTGTTGACCATCACGCTGCGGTGCGTGTGCATGCAGCCCTTGGGGTGGTTGGTGGTGCCCGAGGTGTAGGGCAGCACGGCCAGGTCGTCGGGACCAGCCTCGATGGGCGTGGGTTGGCGCTGCGCGGTCAGGGCCTCGCGCCAGGTCACCACGCCGGGCTCGTCGAAAGCTTGGGCCGGCGCGCGCACGAAGTCGGGCACGCGCAGGTCGGTGTCGGGCGGCAGGTGGTCGCTGTAGGCCGTGACCACGGCGTGCTTCAGCCCCACGCCGGGGGGCGAGGCCTGGCCTTCGTGAAGCAGCGGCAGCACCTGGGGCATCAGGTCTTGGGCGGCACAGATCACCTGCGCGCCGGCGTCCTCGATGCAGTGCCGCAGCTCTTCGCCCAGGTTCATCGGGTTGACCGGCACCACCACCGCATCGGCCCGCAAGATCGCGTAGTAGGCGATGGCGAACTGCGGGCTGTTCTGCATGTAGAGCAGCACGCGGTCGCCGCGCTTCACCCCGCAGACCTGCTGCAGGTGGCCGGCCAGGTGCTCGCAATCGGCCTTGAAGCGGCCATGGGTGGTCAGCGCGCCGTAGAAGATGAACAGCGGCTTGTCGGGGTGACGCGCCGCCGAGGCCTCGGCGTTGTGGAAGAGGTGCGTGGCCGGGATGTCCAGGTGCCGGGGCACCTGGGGCGGCCAATGCGCCAAGTGGCGGGGGATGTGGGGGGCTGACATCGTGGGCGCGAGCTTACGCCGATGCGCTTGCCGTGGCACCCGCAGATGCACCCTGGGCAGCACCCAGCGCGATGAAGCGCTGCAGGTGGTGGTCCTCGTCGCCCAGCTGGGCATCGATGAGCACCAGGCGCTTGGCATAGTGCGACAGCGGCAGCTCCCAGGTCATGCCGATGCCGCCGTGCAGCTGGATGGCTTCTTCGGCCACCAGCGTGCCGATGCGCCCGATGCTGACCTTGGCCGCCGACAGCGCGCGCTCGCGGGCGATGCGCTCGCTGCCGTCCAGCGCGGCGGCGGCGTTGATGACGGCCGAGCGCGCCTGTTCGATCTCCAGCAGCACGGTGGCCATGCGGTGTTGCAGGGCCTGGAAGCTGCCAATCGGCACGCCGAACTGCTTGCGCGTCTGCAGGTACTCGATGGTCATGCGCTTGGCCACTTCCATGGCGCCCAGGCTTTCGGCACACAGCGCCAGCAGGCCGCGGCCCACGGCGTGTTCCAGCGTGGCCAGGCCTTCGCCCGCGTGCGCTTCGCCGCCCAGCAGGGCCGAGGCCGGCAGGCGCAGCTGGTTGAACATCACGTCGGCCACGCGGCCGCCATCGTGGGTGGGCAGGCCGCGGCGCACGAGACCTGGGGCATCGGCCGGCACCACGAAGAGCGAGATGCCCTGGGCGACGGTGGTGGCGCCCGCGGTGCGCGCGGACACCAGCAACCAGTCGGCCTGGTCGCCCAGCGGCACGGCGGTCTTGTGGCCTTGCAGCACCCAGCCATCGCCATGGCGCTCGGCCCGTGTGGCCACGTGCTGCAGCTCGTGGAAGCTGCCGGGTTCTTCGTGGGCCAGCGTGGCCACGTGCTCGCCGGCCATCAGGGGCGCCAGCAGCGTCTTTTGTCCGTGGCTGCCTGCATGCGCCAGCGCGCTGCCGGCCATCAGCGCGGGCAGGAAGGGCTCCAGCACCAGCCCGGCGCCCAGGGCCTCGAACACCACGGCGATGTCGAAGCCGGCGCCGCCATAGCCGCCATCGGCCTCGGTGAACAGGGCGCCAACGGCCCCGAGTTCGGCCAAGGCCGACCAGCGTGCGCGGCTGAAGCCTTCGGGCGATGCGGCCGCGGCCATGCGGGCCTCGAAGCCGACCTGCTCGGCCACGTAGCGGCCCAGGGTGTCGGCCAGCATGCGGCGGTCTTCGGTGTGGGTGAAATTCATGGCGTGGTCCTCACAGTCCCAGGATCATCTTGGAGATGATGTTTTTCTGGACCTCGTTGGAGCCGCCGAAGATCGACAGCTTGCGGTTGTTGAAGTACTGCGCGGTGGCGTGGTGCACCTCGGGCTCGGCGCCCAGCGGGCTGTCCACGCCGGGGCCCACTAGCGCCCGGGCGTGCGGGCCCATGGCGCGGCGCAGCAGGGCGTTGAGCTCCTGGCGGATCTCGGTGCCCTTGATCTTCAGCATGGAGCTTTCCGCGCCCGGCGCGCCACCGCCGGCCACCGCCGCGATCACGCGCAGGTTGGTGGTCTTCATGTTCTCCAGCTCGATCTCGACCTGGGCCATGCGGGCGGCGAACAGCGGGTCTTGCGCCAGCGGCTTGCCGTGCTTCATCACGCGCTGGGCCACGTCCTTCAGGCGCGCCATGGCGGCCACCGAGAAGCCCACGCCCGCGATGTTGGTGCGCTCGTAGGTCAGCAGGTACTTGGCGCAGGTCCAGCCCTTGTGCTCCTCGCCCACCAGGTTGGCCACCGGCACCTTCACGTCGGTGAGGAAGACCTCGTTGACCTCGTGCTCGCCGTCCAGCGTGATGATCGGGCGGACCTCCACGCCGGGCGTGGCCATGTCGATCAGCAGGAAGCTGATGCCTTCTTGCTTCTTGGCGTCGCGGTCGGTGCGCACCAGGCAAAAGATCATGTTGGCGTGGTGGCCCAGCGTGGTCCAGGTCTTCTGGCCATTGACCACGTAGAACTGGCCGCTGGCGTCTTTGACCGCGGAGGTTTTCACGGCGGCCAGGTCCGAGCCCGCGCCGGGTTCGGAGTAGCCCTGGCACCACCAGTCGCTGCCATCGAGGATGCGCGGCAGCCAGTGCGCCTTCTGCGCTTCGCTGCCGTACTTGATGAGCACGGGGCCCAGCATGTTCACGCCGAAAGGCACGGTGCGCGGGCAGTAGGCCAGGGCGCATTCGTGCTCGAAGATGAACTTCTGCACGGCGCTCCAGCCGGTGCCGCCCCACTGCTTGGGCCAGTGGTTGGCCAGCCAGCCCTGGGCGTTGAGGATGGCGTGCCACTGTTCGTGGTCGGCCTTGCCCAGGTGTTCGCCGGCGCGCACCTTGTCGCTGAGGTGGGCGGGCACCTTGTCGCGCAGAAAGGCCTGCACCTCGTCGCGGAAAGCCTGTTCTTCAGGCGTGAAACTCAGGTCCATGGCGGTGTCCTTGGCAGATGTGGCTGAGCAGCGTGGCTCAGAAGATTTCGAACAGGCCGGCCGCGCCCATGCCGCCGGCGATGCACATGGTCACGACGGCCCACTTGACGTTCGGGTTCTGCGCCTTGCGGCGGCGGCCTTCCAGCAGCACCGTGCCGACCAGGCGCGCGCCCGTCATGCCAAACGGGTGGCCGATCGAGATGGCGCCGCCATTGACGTTCAGGCGCTCATCGGGGATGCCCAAGCGCTGCTGGCAGTAAATCGACTGCGAGGCGAAGGCCTCGTTGAGCTCCCACAGGTCGATGTCTTCGACCTTCAGGCCGTGGCGCGCCAGCAGCTTCGGCACCGCGAACACCGGGCCGATGCCCATCTCATCGGGCTCGCAGCCGGCCAGGGCCATGCCGCGGAAAGCGCCCAGCGGTTGCAGGCCCAGGCGATCGGCCTCGCGGCGCTCCATCAGCACGCAGGCCGAGGCGCCATCGCTGAGTTGCGAGGCGTTGCCCGCGGTGATGAACTGGCCTTCGCCGCGCACCGGCGCCAGCTTGGCCAGCGAGTCGTAAGTCGTGCCGGCGCGGTTGCAGGTGTCGTGGCCGACCGTGGCCTCCTGGTGCGTCACTTCCTTCGTGTCCTTGTTCACCACGGCCATCGTGGTCGTGATGGGCACGATCTCGTCCTGGTAGCGGCCGGCGGCTTGTGCTTCGGCCGTCTTGCGCTGGCTCTCCACCGAGAAGCGGTCCTGGGCTTCGCGGCCGATGCCGTAGCGCTGGGCCACGATGTCGGCCGTTTCGATCATGGCCATGTAGAGCGCGGGCTTGTGCTCGGCGATCCAGGGGTCGATGCCGCTGTCGCCGTCTTCCCGCGTGCGGATGCCCGAGATGCTTTCCACGCCACCGGCGATCATGGCGGGCGCGCCATCGACCACGATGCGGCTGGCCGCGATGGCAATCGCTTGCAGGCCCGAGGCGCAGAAGCGGTTGACCGTGGTGCCCGCGATGCTCAGCGGCAGCTCGGAGCGGATCACCGCCTGGCGACCGATGTTGCGCCCCGTCGTGCCCTCGGGGTAGCCGCAGCCCAGGATGCAGTCTTCGATCAGGCCGGGGTCGATGCCGGCGCGCTGCACGGCCGCCTTCACCGCGAACGAGGCCAGCGTGGCGCCGGGCGTGATGTTGAGCTCACCGCGGTGCGACTTGGTCAGCGGCGTGCGCGCCGTGGAGACGATGACGGCTTCGCGGGCGTGTTGCGGGTGTGGGGTCATGGGGTGTCTTCCTCAGGGGGGGGCGTCGGCAGGGGGTGTCAGATCTGGTTCAGGCTGTCGAAGGTGCGGCCTTCGGCCACCAGCTTCACCAGCAGCGCGGACGGTTGCCAGAACAGCGGGTCTTCCTGCGCGAAGGCGCGGATGTCGGCCAGGATCTGCTCCAGGCCCACGATGTCGGCGTGCTTCATCGGACCGCCGCGCCAGCGCGGGAAACCGTAGCCGTGCACCAGCGTGACATCGACATCGAGCGGGCGCAAGGCGATGCCCTCTTCGACGACCTTGGCACCTTCGTTGACCATGGCGGCCACGTAGCGGCGCTGCATCTCGTCCACCGTGAAGTGGCGCGGCGTGACGCCGGCTTGGGCGCGTGCCTCGGCCACGATGGCCTCGACCTCGGGGTCGGGTTGGCCGTTGCGCGAACCGGCTTCGTACAGGTACCAGCCACGGCCTGTTTTCTGGCCGAACCAGCCGCGTTCGCAGAGCTGGTCGGCGATGTGCACGTAGCGGGCCTTGGGATCGCGCGTCGCCGCACGGCGCTTGCGCGTGGCCCAGCCGATGTCGCCACCGGCCAGGTCGCTCATCTCGTACGGGCCCATGGGGAAGCCGAAGGCGCGCACCATGGCGTCGATCTCGTAAGGCGAGGCGCCGTCTTCCATCAGGTGGTCGGCCGCGGTGCGGTAGACGGCCAGGATGCGGTTGCCGATGAAGCCGTCGCACACGCCGGCGCGCACCGGCACCTTCTTGAGCCGGGTGGCCAGCGCGAAGGCCGTGGCGACCACGTCGGCGCTGACCTGCGCGGGCACCACGATCTCCAGCAGCTTCATGATGTGGGCCGGCGAGAAGAAGTGCAGGCCGATGACGTCCTGCGGGCGCGAGGTGGCTTGCGCGATGGCGTCGATGTCCAGGTAGGACGTGTTGGTGGCCAGCACGGCGCCGGGCTTGCAGTGGCGGTCCAGCTCGGCGAACACCGCGTGCTTGACGGCCATGTCCTCGAACACCGCCTCGATGACCAGGTCCACGTCCTGGAACGCGGCGTAGTCGGTCGAGCCTTGCAAGCGCGCCATCACGGCGGCCTTGCCTTCGGCCGTCAGGCGGCCCTTGGCCACGTGGCCGTCGTAGACCTTCTCGACGCGGCTGCGGCCCAGGGCCACGGCGGCGTCATCGCGCTCGACCATCACCACCGGCAGGCCCGCATCCAGCAGCGACACCGCGATGCCCGCGCCCATGGTGCCGCCACCCACCACGCCCGCCGAGGCGATGCGGCGTGGCTGCGCCTGGCGCGCCTCGGGCACCTTGGCGACCTCGCGCTCGGCAAAGAAGGCGTGGACGAGGCCGGCGCGCTGCGGGCTGGCCAGGCATTGCTCGAACAGCGCGCGCTCGACGGCCAGGCCTTGCGCGAGGGGCAGGTCCAGCGCGGCTTGCACGGCCTCCACGATTTTCAAGGGCGAGAACAGGCCACGCTTCTTGCTGGCCTCGGCGCGGGCCGCGTCGATGGCGGCTTGTGCGGCGGCGCGGTCGGCCAGCGCACCGCTCAGCGCACCCGTGCGGCGCACCGGCATCTGCTCGGCCAGCACGTGGCGCACGAAGGCTTCGCCCTCGGTGAGGACGTCGTCGCTGGTGGCCACGCGGTCGATCAGGCCCAGGCGCAGGGCTTCTGGCGCGCCCACATGGCGGCCGCTGAGCATCAGGTCCAGCGCGGCCTCGGCGCCGATCAGGCGCGGCGCACGCTGGGTGCCGCCCGCACCGGGCAGCAAGCCGAGCAGCACTTCCGGCAGGCCCAGCTTGGCCGACGGCCCCGCCACGCGGTAATGCGCCGACAGCGCCACCTCCAGGCCACCGCCCAGCGCCGGGCCGTGGATGGCGGCCACCACCGGCTTGCCGCAGGCCTCGATGCGCAGGCACACGTCCGGCAACGAAGGCGCTTGCGGCGGCAGCCCGAATTCACGGATGTCCGCCCCCGCGATGAAGGCCTTGCCCCGACCGTGGACGAGCACCGCGTGCACGTCCGCATCGGCGTCGGCCTGGGCGATGGCGTCCATCAAACCACGGCGCACCGCGGTGCTCAGGGCGTTGACGGGCGGGTGGTCCACCGCGATGAAGGCGATGTGGTCGCGCACGCTCAGGTGAACGGCGGCGGGCTCGGGGGCAGTGGCTTGGGCATCCATGCCTGCGATTGTTCGAGGGTGAATCGCTTTTGACAATCCGCGTAAGCATTGACAGGCTGTCAAAGGAAATTTGACAATGAGGCCATGTCTGCCCCCATGGACCTCCACGCCCTGACCCTGCTCGTTGACATCCTGGACGCCGGCTCGCTCAGCGAAGCCGCGCGCCGCCTGAAAACCAGCCGCGCCAACGTCAGCTACCACCTCAACCAGTTCGAGCGCCACCTCGGCCAGCAGCTGGTGCGCCGCAGCACCCGCCGCATCGCGCCCACCGAGGTCGGCCTGCAGCTCTACGAGCATGGCCGCAAGATCCGCGACGAACTCGCCGCCGCGCGCGACACCGTCTCCACCCTGGGCCAGACCTTGCAGGGCCGCGTGCGCCTGAGCATCCCCAGCGGCTATGGCCAGTTGGTGATGGCACCCTGGCTGATCGATTTCAAGCGCACCCACCCCGGCATCGTGCTGGACGTCGTCTTCGAGAACCGCGTCGTCGACCTGATGCGCGACGAGGTCGACATCGCCGTGCGCGTGATGTCCGAGCCGCCCGACCAGCTCGTGGCCCGCGACATGGGCCCGGTGCGCTACGTGGCCTGCGCCTCGCGCGCCTACGCCGAGGCCCACGGCATGCCGACCCAGCTTGAAGACCTGTGCACGGCGCCGCTCATCACCTCCGCCGTGGTGGGGCGCCAGTTGCGCCTGGCCGCCTACCTGCACGGCGAGCGCCACGAGGTGCCGCTGTCGCCCACGCTGACGTCGGAGAACTTCCACTTCCTGCGCCAGGCCATCGAGGCCGGCGTCGGCGTGGGCCTGGTGCCCGACTACGTGGTGCAGTCCCTCATCGACAGCGGCGAGGTGCTGACTGCGCTGGACGACTGGAAGCTCAGCATCTTCGGCACGCGCATGGTCATGCTCTACATGCCCAACCGCCACCCCACCCGGGCGGCGTCCACCTTCGTGGACTTCATCCTGGCGCGCGCCCGCCAAACCTGAGCCTGCGGCTGCCCAGGCCTGTGCGGCCGCAGCGGGCGTTGCACTTCGTTGCACATACGCCCCGAAAGGGGGAGATGCCGCCGCATGGGCTGCTCCTAAACTCGGCCCACACCAAAAACACAGTTCAGGGACCGATGGAATTGCCAAGCCAGATCGACGAGATCGGCGAGATTGGCGCGATGGCGGAGCGCTTGTTGTCCATGTGGACGCAAGGCAGCCGGCTGCACACCCTTGCCACGCCGCCGGGCGCTGACACGGCGGGCGCCCAGCCGGCGAAGGCCCAGGTGCCCGTGCGCGCCAGCGACCTCCTGCTGGAGCGCTTCGAGCTGCACGAGGCGGTGTCCGAGCCCTTCCACCTGACGCTGCAGGTCTTGATGCTCGATGCCCACGTGCCGCTCAAGCAGCTGTGCGGCCAGGCCCTGACCTTGCGCACCCAATTGGCCGATGGCGGCCACGTCCTGCGCAGCGGCATCGTCACCGAAGCCCGCGCCCTGCACGCCGACGGCTGCTTCGCCCGCAAGGCGCTCACGGTGCAACCCTGGATCGCGCTGCTGGCCCACACCCTGAACAGCCGCATCTGGCAGGACCGCAGCCTCATCGACATCGTGGACGACGTGCTCTCGCAGCACCCGGATCTGGCCGTCTGGCGCTGGGACGAAGGCGTGGCCGAGCACGTGGCCCAAGGCCTGTTCGCCCGCAACGGCGGCCAGCGTGCCTACTGCGTGCAGCACCGCGAAAGCGACCTCGATTTCCTCCAGCGCCTGCTGGCCGAAGAGGGCGTGGCCTGGCGCGTGGAAGAAAGCGACGACGCCCCGGCCGGCCATGGCCTTGTCCTCTTCGTGCACAGCCAGGCCCAACCCCAGGACCCGACCAGCGCGGGCGGATGGGGGGCGGGCATCGGCTTGGCAGGCGCAGGCATCCGCTTCCACGCCAGCCCGGGCCAGGACAGCCAGGCCTCGCAAGACAGCATCCATGCCCTGGGCCATGAACGCCGCCTGGGCCCCACCGCCCACACCGTGCTGGGCTGGGACCACAAGGCCCATGCGGCCATCGCGGCCGAGGTGCCATCCCGCCCTGACTGGGGCCCCGAGGGCGACCAGGGCGTGGCCCAACTCACCCCCTGGCTGGCCCAGTACGACCCGACCAGCGGCTACCTGTTCGGCACGCCCGACGAAGCCCGCTTCGCCGCGACCTTGCTGCAACAAGCCGAAGAAGCGCGCACCCTGCGCTGGATGGGCCGCGGCAACGTGCGCACCCTGCGCGCCGGCACCTGGGTGGCCGTGGCGACCGACGGGGGGTTGTTCGGTGGCGTGTCAGGCGCGCATGGCGACATCCCCGAGCTCTTCGTCACCCGCGTGCACGTGATCGGCGTCAACACCTTGCCCAAGGCCGCGCGTGGCGACCATGCCGACCCCAAGGATCACAGCGATCACATCGCCTTTGCGGATGCCGCCAACGACACCGATGCCGGCGCCCACAGCAGCGAACTCCAGCCCCTGGCCGCGCGCACCGGCCACGCCTGTGCCTTCGAAGCCGCGCCGCGCGCCCAGCCCTGGCGCCCAGCCCTGCAAGACGGCACCGGCCAACGCCTGCGCCCCCGCCCCACGGCCACAGGCCCCCAGACCGCCATCGTCGTCGGCCCCCAGGGGCAGCTCAGCCCCAGCGGCGCCGACGACATCCACACCGATGCCATGGGCCGCGTGCGCGTGCGTTTCCATTGGCAGGGTGGCTGGCAGAGCGAACTCCCAAAGGGCGCCGAGGCCCTCGACAGCTGCTGGTTGCGCGTGCAGCAACGCCTGGCCGGCGCGGCCATGGGCCACCAGTTCATCCCCCGCATCGGGCAGGAAGTGCTGGTCGGCTTCCTGGGCAACGACATCGACCGGCCGGTGGTCATCGCCAGCCTCTACAACGGCCAGGGCGAATCGGGCATTGCGCCCACGCCTGCGGGGCTCACGCCCGATGGGGCCGATGCTGGCGGTGCGCCAGGCGCTGCAGGTGCGGCAGAGGTCTCGGCGGCCCTGACCCAATCCAGCGACCACACGCCCGCCAGCCAGATGAACCTCATCGGCGAAGGCACGGGCGGCCACAGCCCCGCCTGGCACGGCGCCGCGCCTGGTGCGGCCACCGAGGGCAACCCCGGCCAAGCCAACGCCGCGGCGCTGAGTGGCATCAAGAGCCAGGCGTTCGGCGGCAGTGGCCACAACCAGCTGGTGCTCGACGACACCCCGCAGCAACTGCGCGCCCGCCTGCACACGACCCAGGCCCAGACCTGGCTGGAGATGGGCCACCTGCTGCACCAGGCCGACAACCACCGCGGCAGCCTGCGCGGCCAGGGCCTGGAGTTACGCACCGACGCCTGGGGTGGCCTGCGCGCGGCCCGCGGCCTGCTGCTGAGCACCTACAGCCTGCGCCCAGCGGGAGGCTCCGGCCTTGGCATCTCACCCGAACCCGCGGGCGACAACGCCGCTGGCATCGCCCTGGCGCGGCAGATGCAGCAACTCACACAGGCCTTCCACCAAGCCGCCAGCACCCACCAGACCGTGGGCCTGGCCAGCGGCGTGCAGGCCAGCAGCGACCTGGCGCTGAGCCTGCGTGGCAGCGTCAGCACCCGCAGCCTGAACGATGCGGTGCAAGACGCGCAAGCGCGCAACATGGCTGCCCAATCCTCGGCGACCGGCGCCTCATCGGGCGACACCACCGTGCCGCACCTGGCCGCGCCGCACATCGCCCTGGTGGGCCAAGCCGGCGTGGGCCTCACGGCCGGGCAAGACGTGCACCTCAGCAGCCAGGGCGCCACCACCGTGGCCAGCGGCCAGGACAGCCACTGGGCGGTGGGCGGCCAGGCGCGCATCCAAACGGGCCAGGCCATCGGCGTGCTGGCCGGGGCCATGCAGCCGGGCGGGGCTGATGCCTCAAGCCAGTCTGCAGCAGGCAAAGGCCTGACCCTGATTGCAGCGCAAGGTGCCATCGACCTGCAAGCCCAGAACGGCCCCGCGCAAGTGGCGGCCCAGCAGACGCTGGAGATCAAAACCGCCCAGGGCGTGGTCCACATCGCCGCGGCCAAGCGCGTGGTGCTGGCCACAAGCGGCGGCGCGGGCATCACGCTGGAAGGCGGCCAGCTCACGGTGCAGTGCCCGGGCAAGATCACGGTGAGGGCGGGGCAAAAGTCGATGGTGGGCGGCGCGACGAAGGAGGTCGCCATGCCCATCTTGCCCAGCACGGCGTTCCGTCACGAGGCGGGCTATGACCAGTTCTTCGTGCTGCGCTGGGCCAACTCCGGCAAACCGATGGCGAACCAGCCCTTCCGCATCCGCAGGGCCAACGGCCAGGTGCAAACGGGCAGCACCGATGCCCAAGGCCGCAGTCCGCTGCTGGACACGGCATCGAAGTCCGAGCGATTGAGCGTCGAGATCCTGCGCGCGCAGATCAAGTCCTGATCCTGAGCCGTTCACGCATTGCACCGCACCTTCCATGAACCAGCCCACCCTGTTGAGCACCCAGATCCAGGCCGATGGCACGCAAGTGGCCCAGGCCAGCAGCACCCCGCGCAACGACCAGCGTGGCTGCGAGGTGCACGTGCTGCCCAACCGCACCATCCCGGTCGTGTTCATCCCCGGCATCATGGGCAGCCACCTCAAGCTCACGCCCCAACGCCAGGCCGAACTCAAGAAGACGACGGATGTGTCGTGGCGCCCGGAGGCCACCATGGAGACACTGGCGGTGATCTTCAAAAGCCCGGCTCAGCGCCAGATGCTGCTCGATCCGCAGGCCACCGAGGTCGATCGTTACGACCTGAGCAGCCCGACGGCCGACAAGCGGCACAAGAATGTCCAGGATGTGGCCTATCTGCACGATGGGCCTCAAGCAGACTGTGCCGATCCCGATGCGCAACAGCAGCGTGATCGCCATGCGCGCTTGCGGGGCTGGAGCGAGGTCTTCTTCGGCAGCTATGGCGGGCTGCTGCAAACACTGGAAAGCCAACTCAACCAGATGTGCCGCGATGGGCAGGTGCGCGCGGAGTGGACGTCAGGCAAACACAAAGTGATCGGTGTGCCTCCCACTGAATGGGGCGGCAATGGCGGCGAGGCGCTGCAGCCGAGTGAGCTGCAAACGGTCTCGGACGCCTGGTATCCCGTGCACGCGATCGGCTACAACTGGCTGCGCTCCAATGGCGAATCGGCCAAAGAGGTGGCCAAGCGCATCCGCGAAATCATCGCGTATTACAAGCAGCGCCAGTTCGATTGCGAGAAGGTGATCGTGGTGACGCACTCGATGGGCGGGCTGGTCGGCCGCGCTTTGATCCACCCCGATTTCGGCAACGCGCAAGACGTGGTGGCCGGCATCGTGCACGGTGCCATGCCCGCGGTGGGTGCAGCGGCGGCCTATAAGCGGATCCGCATGGGGTTTGAAGGCTCGGGCGTCAAGGGCTATCTGTTCAAGAAGGTGGTGGGGGACACCGGCCCCAAGGTGACCGCGGTGCTGGCCAACGCGCCGGGTGGCCTGCAACTGTTGCCCAGTGAGCGTTACGGCCCGGGCTGGCTCAAAGCCACGGTGGGCGATCAAGAGGTTTTGTCACTGCCCAAGTCGGACCCCTACACGGAGATCTACACGGTGCAGGACAAGTGGTACCGGTTGATCACGCCGGAGTGGGTGAATCCGGCAAACGCAAAGACAACGGGTGTTGACAAAGCACTTGATTCATTGAACGAATGCAAGGGGTTTCATCAGGATATCGCCAGCTCGTATCACTCTGCTACCTACCTGAGCTACGGAGGTGACGTGAAGCAGAAGGCTTGGGGTGAAGTGATCTGGCGCACCGGCAAAGCGCCGCTTTTTCATGGTGGCACAGGCCAGCAACTGGGTTTTGAAAGGCTTCATGTGGATGCCCCGGCCGAAGAGTGGCTGATTGACCAAGACGGCGGCGACGGCGTGGCAGTTCTGAAGAATGCTCAGTCCGAGCATGCGGGCCAGCGCTTTGGTGCCCAGATCGCTGACCCCGACCAAGCGGGCGACGGTACCGTGCCCGCTGATCGGTCTGCACAAGACCCCGTGCGCCAGGGCAAGGTCAAGATCTCCTATCAGCAGACCGGGTATGAGCATCAAGACAGCTTCAAACACAATGGTGTGCAGGCGTCGACGCTGCACGCCATTTGCAAGATCGCCTTGCGAGCCTTTGTCTGGAAGACCTACACATGAGCCGACTGTTTGTCATTCTTCTGCTCGCTCTGACCTGCCTTTCTTGCCAAACCGAGGCCCGCAACATGAACCCGCCCCGCATCGACAAACTGTTTGAGAAGACCAAGCCCGTGTGCTTTGGGCGGTTTGTGATGGATGTGCCAGAGAGCGCGAAAGTTGTTTCTGGGCCGCAGTCTTTTGGAGGGGAGATCCTTGCGGTGAATGGCGGAGAGAAAAATCTAAAGGCGACTGTTGCGCAAAAGCTCGCGGAGCTTGATGCGGTCAAACATAGAGAAGAAGGCGGATCTTTGCTTCGACAAGTTACCGATGGCCCTACTCAAGGGAGTCGAGTGCTGCAATTCAGAGATACAAGGTGGGCAACGAGAAGCATGCAAATTTGGGCGTACTTGAATGCTCCTCCAGGGGCATACATCTACAAAACGGCAACGGCACCAAGTGAGGGACGAAGCGTCGAAAAGGAAATTGCAGAGGTGTCTTACATCGCCACCCACCTCCGCGCCCGCGACCCCGCCGAGGTCCCCCAAGAACCAGGCGTTTGCCTCGACGTGGGCTTCATCGCCGACGACACCGGCAAGTTCCAGGAAATCTTTGGCATCGGCTTGCGCTTCCCCGAGTTGCCCGACGCGAGCTTCTCCATCTCCACGAACAAAGACGCGCAGCAGGGCGACAGCTTCGAAGCGCGTCGCTCAGAAGCCCGCCGCGCGGCCCTGATGGTGCCCGAGCTGGCCACAGCGTTTGCCAAGATCAAAACCCTGCGCGAAGGCAAGCGCCGCGTGCAGCAAGGCGAAGGCAGTGAGGCCCTGTTCCGTCGTCCCCTGGGCGACACGCCGGGCCACTGGCACGAGTTCCAGTTCGAATACGCAGGCAAGCGTTTCGACCACCGCAACCCCTCATGGGACGCGGCCTTGTTCACCGGGGTCGAGCGTGATCAGGCTGGGTCTGTGGCCTCGAGCCTGAGCGACGAAGAAGCCGTGGCCCTGTGGGATCGGCTGATGGCGAGCGTTCGCCTGCGGGTGGTGAAGTGAAGCGAGTCGGGGCGGCCTGAGCCGCTGGCCTCGCTGGTCACGGCCCGGTGTGCCAGCGCCCCACCAACCACGCCGCGATGTCTTCCACCTCTTCCATGCACAGGCTGTGCTCGATGGGGTAGGTGTGCCAGTCCACGGTGTAGCCCAGGCTGCGCAGGTGGTCGCGTGCCGCCGCGCCGCGCGTGGGCACGACCACGCCGTCATGGTCGCCATGGGCCATGAAGATGGGCGTGTGCTGGTTGGCCGGGTGGCGCTCGGCCTCGGTGGTGTCGAGCAGGGGCAGGTAGCCTGACAGCGCGATCAGGCCCGCCAGTCGGTGTGGGCTGCGCAGGCCGGCCATCAGCGTCATGGCGCAGCCCTGCGAGAATCCCATGAGCACGATGCGGTCGCTGGGGATGCCGCGGTCGATCTCGCGCTGGACCAAGCCGTCGATCCAGCCTTGCGCACGGCGCAGCGTGGCTTCGTCTTCGCGGCGAGGGCCGTTGCGGCCCGAGGTGTCGCTGTGCGGCACGGGCAGGATGTCGTACCAGGCCGGCATCTCGTACCCGCCGTTCAGGCTCACCGGCATCACCGGGGCGCTGGGCAGCACGAAGCGCAGGCCGCCGTCTGCGCCCAGGCCGGGCACACCGCTGAAGTCGAGCTCCCGGCAAAAGGGCACGAAGTCGCTGCCATCGGCACCCAGGCCGTGCAGGACGATGAGGCTGGCGGTCGGCGTGGGGCCGGTGGCGAGTTCCTGGATCTGGAGGTTCATGCGCCCATCTTCGCCGAAGTCAGGGTGAGCCTCAAGCCAGCCACTCGATGCCCGGCAGCTGCGCGCATTCGCTGCGCATGATCTCGGCCATGTCCTGCATGTAGGGGCGGCTGGCCAGGGCCTTGGGGCAGATGGCGTGCAGCGCGCTCCACAGGCCTTTGGGGCCGATGCGCAGGCCTTGCACGTAGTCGTGCGAGAGGTAGCTCTGCAGGCCCCAGCTGGGCAGGGCGGCCACGCCGCGGCGGCTGGCGGCCAGTTGCACGATGGCCACCGTGAGCTCGGCGGTGCGGCGCTGCACGTGCACGCCGGCAGGCTGCAGCACTTCGCGGATGAGGTCGATGCGGGCCTCGGGCACCGGGTAGGTGATGAGGGTTTCGCCAGCGAAGTCGCGCGCGCTGAGGTGGCGTTTGTGGCGCAAAGGGTGGTCGTTGGCCAGCACCGCCAGGATCTCGAAGCGGAACAGCGGCAGCACGTGCCAGGGGCGCTGCGCCTTCGGTGGTGTGCCGATGACGAGGTCGGCGCGGCCTTCTTTCAGCAGGGCGATGGGGTCGGCATGGAAGCCGGCAACCAGGTCCACCTCGACGCCCGGCCAGCGCTGGCGGAAGCGGTGCATCACGGGCATCAGCCAGTCGAAGCAGGTGTGGCATTCTAGCGCGATGCGCAGCTCGCCCGTCGCTTGGCCATTGAGCTGCTGCAGGTCGCGCTCGGCGGCTTGCACCTCGGCCAGCACGGTGCGCGCCAGGGCCAGCAAGCGCTCGCCGGCGGGCAGGAAGCGCAGGCCTTGCGGGGTGCGCTCGAACAGCGGCAGGCCGTGGTGCGCTTCCAGTCCGCGGATCTGGTGCGACAGGGCCGACTGGCTCAGGTGCACGCGCTCGGCGGCGGTGGCCAGCTTGCCGGTGTCGGCGATGGCCACGAGGGAGCGCAGGTGCCGGAGATCGATCATGAGCCGTTTGTGTCAAGGGTGTGAAGTGCTTGCATTCTATTCATGTGGTTGTGCTGGCCTGCACGGGTGCGGGCAAGGCGCTTGGCACCACGGCACAATCCGACGCAGTCCTCTTTCCGCCACCCCTTGCTGGAGATCCCATGGGTCAGATGATCGACGTGCCGCGCCCCGATGGCGCCACCCTGCCTGCTTACCTGGCCGAGGCGCCCGGGGCCACGGCATCCACCCCTGCCATCGTCCTCGTTCAGGAGTGGTGGGGCCTCAATGGCCACATCCGCGAGGTGGCCGACCGCCTGGCCGCCACGGGCCACACCGTGCTGTCGCCCGACCTCTACCGCGGGCGTCAAACGACCGATGCCGACGAGGCCGGCCGCCTGATGAACGGGCTGGATTTCATGGACGCCGCGCACCAGGACATCGCAGGCTGTGTGGCCTGGCTGGGCCAAGGCGGTCGCAAGGTCGGTGTCATGGGCTTTTGCATGGGCGGTGCGCTCACCGTGGCCGCGGCCGTGCACGTGCCGGGGCTGTCGGCGGCGGTGTGCTTCTACGGCATCCCGCCGAAAGAGGTGGCCGACCCGTCGCGCATCCGCATCCCCTTCCAGGGGCACTTCGCCATGGCCGACACCTGGTGCACGCCGGCCGCGGCCGCGTCCTTGCAGCAGGCCATGCAAGGTGCAGGTCAGTCGCCCGAGGTGTTCCACTACCCCGCGCAGCATGCGTTTTTCAACCACAGCCGGCTGGAGGTGCACGATGCCGACTGCGCCGCGCAGGCCTGGTCCCGCATGTCGGCGTTCTGGGCGAAACACCTGTCTGCCTGATCCAGCGCAAGCCGGGTGGCGCGCTGCGCTGCCTGTGCTTCGTGATACCTTGGTGGCCTCACTGGCTTTGTGGTCATGGCGATGAAGGTGTTCTCCTGGCGTGTGGCCCGGTGGGGTCTGTGGGCCCTGCTGGTGGTGGGCGCCGTCTTGGCGTGGCGCACGTTCATGCCTGCGCGCACCGACGCGGTTGCGCTGGCGCGTGCGCCCCTCTTGCGCACCGTGCAGTTCAGCGCGCGGGTCAAGACCCCGGCGCGGGTGGACCTGGGCGCCACGCTGACGGCCCGCGTGGCGAAAGTGCGGGTGCAGGAAGGCGATGCCTTCCGAGCGGGTGATGCGCTGGTCGAGCTGGAGCCCGATGAGCCCCGCGCGGCCCTGTCGCAGGCCGAGGCCAGTTGGCAGCAAGCGCGTGCCCGCCTGGAGAGCCAGTCGGCGCTGTCCCTGCCCACGGCCCAGGCCAGCCTGGCCCAGGCCGATGCGAACTTGCAGGCCGCCGAGCGCGACCTGGTGCGCACCCAGGACCTGGTGGCGCAGAAGTTCTACAGCCAGCAAAAGCTCGACGAGTCGAAGCGTGCGGTCGATGTGGCCCGTGCCCTGCGCGATGCCGCCCGCGCGCAAACGCTGGCCAATGGCCGGACAGGCGCCGAGCGGGCCAACGCCCAGGCGCAGCTGGAGGCCGCGCGTGCAGCGGTGGAGGCCGCTCGGGCCAAGCTGGCCCAGTACACCTTGCGCGCGCCCGGGCCGGGCCGTGTGCTGGTGCGCAGCGTCGAGCCTGGCCAGATCGTGCAGGCCGGCAAGGCCTTGCTGACCGTGTCTGTGCAAGGGCCGCTGGAACTGCAGGCCCAGGTGGACGAGCGCTTCCTGGCGCAACTGCAGCCGGGCCAGCGCGCACGGGTGCTGGCCGATGCCTACCCCGACCGCCCCTTCGATGCCAAGGTGGACCGGCTCGCGCCGTCGGTGAACGCGCAAAGCGGTTCGGTCGAAGTCACCTTGGTGGTGGCCGGCCCGCCTGACAACCGCCCCGACACCCGTCCCGATTTCCTGCGCGAAGACATGACCTTGTCCGTCGAGGTGCTCACCGGCGAGCGGCGCGAGGCCCGCATCCTGCCTTTGCGTGCCTTGCGTGCGAACGCCGCCGCCGTGGCTCCGGCCGACCCGCGCGACGGCGCGGCCACGGGCGCCGTGCTGGTCGCCGACGGGGGGCGTGCCGCGGTGCGTGAGCTCAAGCTGGGCCTGCGCACCCTGTCCGATGTGGAGGTGCTCTCCGGCCTGCAGGACGATGAGCTGGTGCTGCTCGACCCGACCCTGGCGCCCGGTGTGCGCGTGCGCGCCCGCCGCGTGGAGACCGCGTCCACCGTGCGCAAGGCGGCCGATGCTGGCGAGACCTTCGGCAACGCCGTCAGCCAGGGGTTCTCGCGTTGACCAAAGCGCTGCCCCTGGCCTTCGAGTTCAGCGTGGCCTTGCGCTTCTTGCGCGAGGGGCGCTTCCAGAGCCTGCTCATCATCGTGGGGGTGGCCGCAGGCGTGGCCGTGGTGGCCTACATCTCGGCGCTGGTCTCGGGCTTGCAGACCAACACGCTCAACAAGACGCTCGGGGCGCAGGCGCACATCGTGATCTCCCCGCCCGACGAGCGCGTCGCGCCGGCCTGGCCGGTGGCCCCCGGTGAGCGCCATGCCAGCGAGACCCAGGCCCGGGCCCAGCGCCTGCGCACCATCGCCAACTGGCCGGCGGTGGACGCGGCCATGTCGCGCCGCGCGGGCATCAGTGCCGTTTCGCCCATGACCTCGGGTGCGGCCCTGGCGCGGCGCGGCGAGGCCACCCGCGCCATCGCGCTCACGGGCGTGGACCTGGCGCGCTACGACCGCATCGTCAACCTGCGCGAAAAACTGGTGGCGGGCAGCTTCCGCATCGGGCCGGGCGAAGCCATCGTCGGCAAGACCCTGGCCGAAGACCTCGGCGTGCGCGTGGGCGACCGCATCACCCTCAGCACCGACAGCCGCAGCGATTCGGTGCGCATCAATGGCCTGGTGGACCTGGGCATCAAGGACCTCAACCGCCGCGTCGTCATCGTGCCGCAGCGCTCCGCGCAAAGCCTGCTCGACCTCACCGGCGGCGCCACGCAGATCGACCTGCGCGTCAACGATGTCTGGGCCGCGCAGACCCTGGCCGCGTCGCTGGCGCGCGAGCTGCCGTGCAAGGTGGAGAGCTGGCAGGACGCCAACACCCAACTGGTGACGGCGCTGAACGCGCAGAGCATCAGCACCACGCTCATCCGCAGCGTGGTGATGGTGGTGGTCGTGCTGGGCATCGCCAGCGTGCTGGTGGTCTCGGTGGTGCAGAAGCAGCGCGAAATCGGCATCTTGCGGGCCATGGGCGCGCAGCGGGCGCAGATCCTGCGGGTCTTCCTCATCCAGGGGGGCATGGTGGGCTTGCTGGGCTCGGTCTTGGGCACGGGCATCGCCATGGGCATGATCAAGGTCTTCACCACCTTCGTGCGTGGCGCCGATGGCCTGCCGCTGTTCAGCATCACCCTGCCGCCGGAAACCGCCCTGCAGACGATGGCGATGGCCTTGGCCGCGGGCCTGCTCGCCGCCGTGGCGCCAGCCCGCCGCGCCGCGCGCATGGACCCGGCGCAAGCCATCCGGATGTGAGCGAGGCCATGCCCACAGACGCACGCGCCGCAGCCAAGCCAACAGCCCCACCATCGGCCCGCCAGATGGGGGCCGAGCTGGTCCAGCTCAGCGACATCCGCAAGGTGTACAACGCCGGCCAGCCCAACGAGATCGAGGTGCTGCACGGCCTGGACCTGCGCATCCGCCAGGGCGAGTTCGCCGCCCTCATCGGCCCGTCGGGCTCGGGCAAGAGCACGCTGCTCAATGTGCTGGGCTTGCTGGAGCGCGCCAGCGCCGGCGAGTACGTGCTGGCCGGGCAGACCGTCAGTGCGCTCGATGACGATGGCCTCACGCGCTTGCGCCGCGACACGCTGGGCTTCGTCTTCCAGTTCCACCACCTGCTGCCGGCGTTCTCGGCCGAAGAGAACGTGACCATGCCCGCCCGGGTGCGCGATGGCGTGGTCACGCCGCAAGCCCGTGCCCGTGCGCGCGAGTTGCTTGATGCGGTGGGCCTGGCCCATGCGATGGACCGCACGCCCGCGCAGCTCTCGGGTGGCATGCAACAGCGTGTGGCCATTGCGCGGGCCTTGATGCTGCAGCCTGCCTTGGTGCTGGCCGACGAGCCCACGGGCAACCTGGACACCGCCTCGTCCAACGAGGTGTTCGGCCTGATGCGCCGCATCCACGACGAGGTGGGCACGTCCTTCCTCGTGGTCACGCACGATCAGCGCCTGGCCGCGCGCTGCGACCGCATCATCGAGTTGGTGGATGGCCGCATCGACCGCGATGGCCCAACCTCTCCCACCGCGCCCGCCACTCCCGCCGCACCGCCCCCTTCATCGACATGAATTGAATTCAAGCCGATGTGAAAACATCTCGCTTGATTCATGTGGCGCCGCTGGCCACACTGCCTGCCATCGCCCCGCCTGACGTGGGGCCTGGACACACGCCGAACAAGGCACAGAAGGCAGCACATGACACACGCACACACCCTGGGATTCCCGCGCATGGGCGCGCACCGCGAGCTGAAGTTCGCCCTGGAAAGCTTCTGGCGCGGCGACAGCACCGAGGCGCAACTGCGCGACACCGGCCGCACCCTGCGCCAGCGCCACTGGGCCTTGCAGCGTGAGGCAGGCCTGGCCCAGGTGGCCGTGGGCGACTTCGCCTGGTACGACACCACGCTGACCTTGGCCGCCACGCTGGGCGCCTTGCCCGCGCGCTTCGGCTTCGACGCCCAACAATTGACCTTGTCGCAGTACTTCGAACTGGCCCGCGGTCGCGCCGACCAGCCGGCCATGGAGATGACCAAGTGGTTCGACACCAATTACCACTACCTCGTGCCCGAGCTGAGCGCGGACACCGCCTTTGAGGGCGGCGTGGACTGGTTGTTCGACGAGGTCGATGAGGCGCTGGCGCAGGGCCTGACGCCGAAGCCCGTCATCCTGGGGCCGATCAGTTTCCTGTGGCTGTCCAAGGTGCATGGCGCCCAGTCCGCCGCCAGCGCGGGCTTTGACCGCCTCAGCCTGCTGCCCCGCCTGGTGCAGGCCTACCGCCGCATCCTCGCGGGCTTCCAGCAGCGCGGCGTGCAGTGGGTGCAGGTGGATGAGCCTGTGCTCTGCCTGGACCTGCCCGCCGACTGGCTGGCCGCCTTCCAGCCCGCGTACGACGAGCTGGCCACACCGGGCCTCAAGCTGCTGCTGGCCACCTATTTCGACACCGCGGCCGACCACGCCGTGCTGGCCGCACAGCTGCCGGTGCAGGGCTTCCACATCGACCTGGTGCGGGCGCCGCAGCAGCTCGACGCGTGGCTGGCCGCGCTGCCGCCACAGGCCGTGTTGTCGGTGGGTGTGGTCGATGGGCGCAACATCTGGCGCAGCGACCTGGGCCGCATCCTGGCGTGGCTGCAGCCTTTGCAAGCGCGCTTGGGCGAGCGCCTGTGGATCGCGCCATCGTGCTCGCTGTTGCACGTGCCGGTGACGCTGGCCCACGAGGTCAAGCTCGATGCCGAGGTGCGCAGCTGGCTGGCCTTCGCCACCGAAAAACTCGGTGAGTTGAAGGTGCTGGCCCAAGGCTTGCGCGACGGTGTTGGCAGCGTGGCCGAGGCCTTGCAAGCCAATGCCCAGGCGCTGGCCGCACGCCGCGCCTCGGGCCGCGTGACCAACCCCGTGGTGCAAAAGCGCCTGCAGCGCATCAGCGCCGACATGGCCCAGCGCCACAGCCCCTTCGTGCAGCGCCAGGCCGCGCAGCGCGAGGCCCTGCAACTGCCGCCGTTGCCCACCACCACCATCGGCTCCTTCCCTCAGACGGCCGAGATCCGCCAGGCCCGTGCCGCCTGGCGCCGAGGTGACCTCAGCGCCACCGACTACCTGCAGCGCATGCGCGCCGAGATCGAGGCCGTGGTGCGCAAGCAGGAAGAGCTTGGTTTGGACGTGCTGGTGCACGGCGAGGCCGAGCGCAACGACATGGTTGAGTACTTCGGCGAGCAGCTCTGGGGCTATGCCTTCACCGACAACGGCTGGGTGCAAAGCTATGGCTCGCGCTGCGTGAAGCCGCCGGTGCTGTACGGCGATGTCTTCCGCCCCGAGGCGATGACGGTGGAGACCACGCGCTACGCCCAGTCGCTGACCACGCGCCACATGAAGGGCATGCTGACCGGCCCGGTGACGATGCTGCAGTGGTCCTTCGTGCGCGACGACCAGCCGCGCGACACCACCGCGCTGCAGCTCGCGCTGGCCATCCGCGACGAGGTGAGCGACCTGGAGCAGGCCGGCATCCGCATCGTCCAGATCGACGAACCGGCCTTCCGCGAAGGCTTGCCACTGCGCCGCACGGACTGGCCGCGCTACCTGGACTGGGCGGTGCAGGCCTTCAAGGTCTCGGCTTGCAGCGTGCGCGACGACACCCAGATCCACACGCACATGTGCTACTCGGAGTTCAACGACATCCTGCCGGCCATCGCCGCGCTCGACGCCGACGTCATCACCATCGAGACCTCGCGCTCGGCCATGGAATTGCTCGACGGCTTCGGTGCCTTCGACTATCCCAACGAGATCGGGCCGGGTGTCTACGACATCCACTCGCCGCGCGTGCCGTCGGTCGATGCCATGGTGCGCCTGCTGCAACGTGCCGCCGAAGTGATCCCGGCCGAGCGCCTGTGGGTCAACCCCGACTGCGGCCTCAAGACCCGCGGCTGGCCCGAAACCGAAGCCGCGTTGGGCAACATGGTGCAGGCGGCGCAGCGCTTGAGGCAGGCGCCAACGCTGGTGGGGTGAACCAACCCGGCAGGCCGCTCACCGATGTCACACACGCTCACCTCTGCTTGAGGGGGATGTCATGCCCGCACCCATGGGCTGACGCTACATTGGCACCGACACACAAAGACCGGTGCCAACATGACACAACACAGGGAATCACAGGGGGGAGACCTCGGCACGCCGCATGCCAGCGCGGCACCGTCTGCCGGTACGCGCCATGTGGCCTGGCCTGCTGCGGTCACGTTGACGTCCATTGCCCCCTTGGCTGGGTGCGGTGGCGGCGGGGGTGACAAGGCGCCTGCGCCTGCGCCCACGGACGACCCGCAAGTCCTGGCCGGCACCACCGCTTTGCTGCCCGAAGAAGATGCGGCCCGCTTCCTCGGTCAGGCGGCCCTGTCCGCACCGATGGCCGACGTGACCCGCCTCGTCAACGGCGGCCTGAACTACAGCGCCTGGCTGGACGAGCAGTTCGCCAAGCCCGCGCGCACCGACACCGCCCTGGCCCTCAACGGCCGCACCGCTTACCAGCTGGCGCTGGACCAGGGCGTGCTGGTGCTGGACGCCACCGGGCAGAACTTCGCCCACATCGGGGGCGATTTCGGCCTCGACAGCGCGCTGTGGTTCCGCCTGATCACGTCCGACGACGTGCTGCGCCAGCGCATCGTGCTGGCCTTGTCGGAGATCTTCGTGGTCTCGCAGCGCAACATGCCCATCCCCTGGGGCCACATGGCCTGCCTGGCGTACTGGGACCTGCTGGAGCAGCACTGCTTCGGCACCTTCCGCGAGCTCATCGAGGCCATCACGCTGTCGCCGGCCATGGGCACCTACCTCAGCCTGCGAGGCAGCCAGAAGGCCGATGCGGGCGGGCGCCGCCCCGACGAAAACTTCGCGCGCGAACTGCTGCAGCTCTTCACCATCGGCCTGGTGCGGCTGGACGACGGCGGCCAGCCCGCGGGCGGCGAAACCTATGGCATCCAGGACGTCACCGAGCTGGCGCGGGCGCTCACCGGCTGGGACTTCGACCGGCCCGCGCCCCCGAGCTACACCCTGGGCACCTTGCCGGACTACACGCGCCGCCCGATGGTCCTGGTGGCCGATCGGCATGACGACGACGCCAAGGCCTTCCTGGGCCTGACGCTGCCCGCCGGGGCTGGCGGCGCGCAAGACCTGAAGGTCGCGCTCGATGGCATCTGCGCCCACCCCAATGTGGCGCCTTTCTTCGCCCGCCAGCTCATCCAGCGGCTGGTGTCCAGCAACCCCGAGCCCGTCCACGTGCAGCGGGTGACGCGGGTGTTCCGCGACACCGGGGGGGACCTCAAGGCGGTGATCCGCGCCGTGTTGATGGACCCGTTGGCGCGACGCAGCCTGTCAGGCACCGCGGCGGTGCGGCGCAGCAAATTGCGCGAACCCATGCTGCGCTTCGTGCAGTGGGCCCGCCTGGTGCAGCTGCGCTCCAGCGACAACCGCTGGTCCGTGGGTGACTTGTCCGCCAGCGACCGCCTGGGCCAGAGCCCGCTGCGCTCGCCCTCGGTGTTCAACTTCTTCCGTCCGGGCTATGTGCCTTTGAACTCCGGCGTCAGTGCCGATGGCTTTGTCGCGCCCGAATTCCAGATCACGAACGAATCCACCGTGATCGGCTATGCCAATTTCATGCTGACCCACATGGCGGGCTCGCCCCAGCAAGGCCTGGTGGTGGATTACAGCGAGTGGCTGCCCTGGGTCGCCGACCCGACCAGGCTGGTGGACCGGCTGAACCTGCAGCTCACCGGGCGCGCCTTAGCCGCGGCCAGCGTGGACCTCATCACCAGGGCGGTGCGCAGCCTGCCGGCCACCAGCGCCGAGCAGCAGTTGCGCCGCGTCCAGATGGCGTTCTACCTGATGCTGGTCTCGCCCGATTACCTCGTGCAGCGCTGAAGGAGCCCGCCCATGTCGCACACCCCTTCCCGTTCCGATGCGCCTGTGACGGCGTCTTCCCGGCGTGACTTCCTGCGCCGCGGTGGTGCCGTGTCGCTGGGCGCGGCCCTCCCCGCATGGGGCATGAACCTGGCCGCCATGGTGGCCTCGGCCAACGCCGCAGCAGCCGTCAGCAACACCGGCGATGGCTACAAGGCCCTGGTCTGTGTTTTCCTGCAAGGCGGCAACGACCACGCGAACACCGTCGTGCCCGTGGACGCGGCCGGCCACGCGCTGTACGCCCGCCTGCGCGGTGCCCTGGCCACGCCTCGTGCGCAGCTCTTGCCGCTGTCGCCGCTGGCCTCGGCGCCTGCCGTGAATGGCCTGGGCGGTGGGCAACTGGCGCTGTCGCCCGCTTTGCCGAAGCTGCAGCAGTTGTTCAACACCGAGCGGCGCCTGGCGGTGCTGCTCAACATCGGCCCGCTGCAGCAGCCCACCACGCTGGCGCAGTTCCGGGCGCGCAGCGTGGCGCTGCCGCCCAAGCTGTTCTCGCACAACGACCAGCAATCGGTGTGGCAATCGCACGCGGCCGAGGGCAGCACCGTCGGTTGGGGCGGGCTCATCGGTGACCAGGGCTTGCTGTCCAACCGTGCCGCGCAGGCCACCGAATCGCTGAGCTGCGTGAACCTGGCGGGCAATGCTGTGTACCTGGCGGGGCAGCAGGCGGGCCAGTTCATGGTCAACCCGCTGGGGCCGGACCGCCTGCTGGCCTTGCAGCCGGCCAACATGCTGGGCTCGCAAGATTGCGTCGATGCCTTCAAGGCGCTGGTCGGCACCCAGGAGCCCGCGGTGCACCGCCTGGCCAAGGAGCACAGCGCCATCATGCGCCGC
>Ga0209107_10000039_pt1 | contig 79793 bp, 77 predicted proteins | sample LakErihyJuly2011_2_FD_187460 | JGI IMG/M metagenome (GOLD analysis project Ga0209107, IMG submission 187460) | Freshwater microbial communities from dead zone in Lake Erie, Canada - CCB hypolimnion July 2011 (SPAdes) (version 2) | ecosystem: Environmental > Aquatic > Freshwater > Lentic >...
AGCTTATCAAAAACTAATCATTAGTTTTTAAATACTTTTAAAACCGCCAGCAATGGCGGTTTTTTTTATTTTATACCAGATGGAGTGATGCTTTTTGAAAGTTCATAATTAACCTAAATATAACATACAATTTAACATAGCAAGAACGGTATTCTTATTTTTACTTTTTTAAAAAAATATGAAAAGAACAATATTGTACATAAGTTTTTTATTTACTTCAAGCGTCATTTTTGCACAAACCATTACTTCTTTAGATCCTGCTTTTAAGAGTAAATTATTACAATCCAGTGCAAGTAATTTTATTGCTCAAAATTTAAGTGGTAATTATATTGCTATTGATGCCAATGGCAACAATCAAATTGAAGTATCTGAGGCACGTGAAGTAATTACATTAAACATCAGCAATTCATCTCTTAGTTCTGTAAACGGAATAGAAAATTTCATCAATTTGTCTTTATTGAATTGTGCATCTAATAAAGTTTCCGCTTTAAATTGTTCCGCATTTTCTGATTTGGTGAGTTTAAATTGCAGTAATAATCTATTGACGACGATTAATCTTGCTAGTTTATCTAATTTAAAACAATTAGATTGTAGCAGTAACCAATTATCTACCTTAAATTTAAACGGATTATCAACGTTGCAAAACGTAAATTGTAGCAACAATAATTTAACTACACTAACATTAGTAAACGTAGATGGTTTAGAGATTTTAGATTGCAGTTACAATAAAATAGCAACTCTAGACACTTCAGATATTTATAATATCAATTTATTATTATGTAACGACAATGCATTAACAACTTTAAGTTTGGATGGTTTGCCGTCTTTACAAGAATTGAATTGTAGTAATAACCAACTAGTTGCAGCAGATTTCGGAAATTTATTGAGTTTGTTGAATCTTAACTGTGATTACAATAAATTGACTTCTATTAGTTTTAGCAATGTACCACAGTTAAGTGTTTTCTCCTGTGCCAATAATCTATTAACGGATCTTAATCTAAGTTCTTTCCCAAATTTGATAGAGCTTAATTGTTCCGATAATTTGATTACAATGCTAGACGTAAATAGCAATACAGATCTTATTACATTAAACTGCAATACAAATAAATTAGCTTCTGTTTTTTTTAACAATCTTTCCAATCTGAATTACTTGTATTGTAATAATAATTTACTCACTTCCATTGATGTTTTAGATTTAAGTTCGCTATTGGTATTAAGTTGCAATCAAAATCAGTTAACATCATTAAATGTTGGGATTAGTTCAACAATTCAAACCATTTTTTGTTCAAACAATTTACTAACAAATCTTGATTTAAGAGATGTATCGCAATTAACAAGTTTGTTTTGTGCCAATAATTCATTATCTTCAATTCTAATCAAAAACGGAAGTAATCAAGACAATTTGGTTCTATCAGGAAATCCAAATCTAAATTATATCTGTGCTGATGAATCAGAAATAGAATTTGTAAATGAAATGCTGGCATATTACAACATAACAAATTGCACAGTGACCAGTTCTTGTTCCTTAGCGAGCGCAACAGAAACTACTAGTACTATTTCTGATATACAATTATATCCAAATCCCGCAAAAGATTTTATAAATTTCAATTTGCATCCTTTTTTACCAATACAATCCATAAAAATATACAATTCGATGGGACAATTGATGAAAACAATTCATGATTCATCAGATACTAGAATTGAAATTTCCGAACTCTCAACAGGATTTTACTTAATAAATTTTCATTATGAAGATCGTGTAATAGCTGCAAAATTTATAAAAAAATAAAGCATTGGTCTATTATTATTTTGTTTAATATATAATACTAAATTAATATTTTCGTGCTTTATTCTCTAATTGTGGAATATAAATAATCTTTTAGTTACATTTTTAAAAAGTTTTTTAAGTTTTTTTGTGCAAAAGACTAATGATAACAAACACTTATGAATAAATATAATCGCTTAGATCATAACTTCGCAGTTCCTTAAAGAATGTTGCAATTATAATAAGATTTTAATACTTTCCACTAGATTTTTATTCTTGAAACGAAGGACTACCTACCGTGCAATTGGTTAACTATTCACACGGAGAAGTGATTACTACAAAAATCGTTAATAATTAATTTCAAGTAATCCCTAAATTATTTATTTGGTCACCAATTTGTAAAACTTTTTTATTTTTAAAATCGATACTTTTATTAGTGATAACCGCAAACTAGCGCTTTTAAGAATGTTATTAAATGATTAACTTTATGTATTAAAATTATTTTCTACAAGCTATTTTTATAACTTTGTATGCATATAAATGTTGGAATTTTATCATTATTTTTTATCATAATTATACATTGAATAATAAAAAAATCTATTTATCCTCTCCTCATATGAGAGGAAATGAACAAAAGTTTATTAAAGAGGCTTTCGATGCAAATTGGGTTGCGCCGATGGGTAGCAATGTAAATCTATTTGAAAATGATTTAAAAACCTATTTGAATAATGCTGTTCATGTAGCTGCATTATCGTCAGGAACGGCAGCCATTCATTTGGGACTACTAATTTTAGGAATAAAAGAAGGTGACGAAGTAATTTGTCAGTCGCTCACATTTGCAGCTTCAGCTAATCCTATTTTATATATAAAGGCAATACCAATTTTTATTGATAGTGAAATTGACACTTGGAATCTTTGTCCAATTGCATTGGAAGAAGCTATTATAGATCGAATAAAATTAGGCAAAAAACCAAAAGCGATAATTACCGTTCACTTGTATGGCAATCCGTATAAAGTTGAAGCGGTACGATCTATTGCCAACAAATATCAAATTCCAATACTAGAGGATGCCGCCGAAGCATTGGGAAGTTCCTATAATGGCAAAAAGTGTGGTACTTTTGGAGATATTGGTGTCTTGTCGTTTAATGGCAATAAAATAATAACAACTTCGGGCGGTGGAGCCTTAATTTGTCATTCAGAAGCTCTTAAATCGAGAGCTATTTTCTTAGCAACCCAATCTAAGGACGATGCGTTACATTACGAACATTCCGAAATTGGTTTTAATTATCGTTTGAGCAATATTAGCGCATCGATAGGTCGTGGTCAGATGGAAATTTTAGACGAACACGTGCATTTAAGAAGAAATATGCAGGCTTTTTATAAAAAATTATTCGAAAATGTTCCTGGTGTTTCTGTTTATGAGACCCCAAATGAGGATTACTTTTCTAACCACTGGCTATCCGTACTCACAATTAATCCCCATGAAACGAATGGTATATTTAATAGTGATTTAATGTTCGAGCTTGAGTCCGAAAATATTGAGTGCAGGCCGATTTGGAAACCGTTGCATTTGCAACCACTATATAAAGATTTTCCTTATTATGGCGATACTACTGCCGAAAATTTATTTGAACAAGGACTCTGCCTGCCTTCAGGATCAAACACAACCGAAGAGGAAAAAGAAAGAATACAAAATGTCATCGAGCGAGTGTTTAGAGCCAAAAATAAAATTATTATAAAGGGTTCAGTTATCCTTCAAAGTGAGCGTATTAGAGCAAAAATTACACAATAATTTTTTTGAAAAAACAACTAAGTAATTACCTGAATTTTTACTTTTTTTATTTCAAATTAAGTCTATAATTTGCGTATCCCATTTTTTTTTGTTTATTAATTTATCGCTCTCAGCAAAGCAGACTAAAAAAATGGGACTTACTGTAGCGAAGCTATATCTTGTTATTAACAGAATAACACTTATTTAAAAAATAGATGAAAAGATTAAACACTAAAACTTTATTGAACGATTACAATTAAAAATGTGATGAGAAAGGCGGTTGAAGAACTGCGACAGCAATAAAATTATTATAAAAAAGAAGATTTCAAATTTAATTTGAAAAAAGAAAAAATGGAATAGCACAACTCAAATTAATACAAGGACTAGAAAAATTACATTAATAAGATTAGGATATGTTCGTTTGCCTTTGGCTTTTAACATAAAGAATTCTTAAACTTAAATGTAGCATCTTTGCAAAATACCAATAGTATGTTGAATAGTGTCAAAGAAATTTTGTAACGTATTGTTGATGTGATATTATAGAATTTATTTGGTAGAAATCAAATTATAATAGAAATTAAAAGAAATTATGAGAATAACAATAATTGCTGGAGCAAGGCCTAATTTTATAAAAATTGCACCTATAATTAAAGCCATACAAAAAGCAATACAAGATAATCAAAACATTTCTTTTAGACTAGTTCACACCGGTCAGCATTATGACTATAAAATGAGCGGAAGTTTTTTCGAACAATTAGGTATTCCTACACCAGATGTTAATTTAGAATGTGGAGGTGGTACTCAGGCGGAACAAACGGCTTCAATCATGATTAATTTTGAAAAAGAATTAATTAATAACCCTACGGATTTAGTGCTCGTAGTTGGTGATGTAACCAGCACGATGGCTTGTGCGATTACTGCAAAAAAATGCGGTATAAAAGTAGCTCACGTTGAAGCTGGTATTAGGAGTAAAGATAGGACTATGCCAGAAGAGATTAATCGATTGGTAACAGATAGTATCTCCGATTATTTTTTTACCACTACTGAAAATGCAAGCTCTCAATTAATTAAAGAAGATATTCCGAAACAAAATATTTTCTTTGTTGGTAATACTATGATTGATACGCTAATGTCGCAACTTAAAAATTTTCAAAAGCCACCATTTTGGAAAGAGATTCAATTAGAAAAAAATAAATATTGGTTGCTGACGCTTCATCGACCATCTAATGTTGATAATGAAACGCATTTTGCAATATTAATCCAGGCTATTATTAAAAATAGTAATGATTTACCCATTGTTTTCCCAGTTCATCCAAGAACAAAGCTGATGTTAGAGAAGCTAAATTTAAATTCCAAAAATATGCATTTGATAGACCCATTAAGCTATTTGGAGTTTAACTACTTAGTTAAAAACAGCTTAGCTGTCATCACTGATTCAGGTGGCATTACCGAAGAAACAACCATTATGGGTGTTCCATGCATGACTTTGAGAGATTCGACTGAGCGTCCAGAAACGGTAACTATTGGAACTAATGAGTTGTTAGGTACTAATCCAGACTCTTTGAAGCCATACATGCAAAAAGCATTGCAAGGAAATTGGAAAAAGGGCAATATTCCTGATTTGTGGGACGGAAAAACTTCAGAGCGGATTGTTACTACCTTACTTAATTTGGAAATTTAAAAATCTATTTTGAATAGTAAAGAAGTCTATAACAAGTTTGTAAATAGCTCTTTGTATATAACTCTAATGGTTGCTCTTACCCGAGTATTAATGCTTTTTTTTTAATATTAATTGATTTTTTTTATTCAAAGAAGTTGTTAATTTGCATTTGTTTCCTTAAGCACCACTCTACGATACAAATAACGATTTACAATAAACTCAAAATTGTTGCACAGCGAGTTTTTAGTAAGGCATGATGAATTCAAGAATTCGGCAATATTTCAAAATAAAATAATTTTAGATTTTTGCGGGGTATTAAATTAATAATATAAAACTTAATTATGGACAATAAGAATTTTGAAATATTTGCAGATGAAGTTATAATAGGACAAGGAACTATAATAGAATCTTCAGTAGTTATTAGAGGTATTAATGGAAATGCTAAAAAAATAGTGATTGGTGATCATTGTTATATTGGTCATAATGTTCAAATTATTTGCGATGATTTTGAATTAGGTGATTATTCAAAAATACAGCATGATTGTAATATTCACGGATACAAACCGTGTAAAATTGGACACAATTTGTGGATGGGGCAATTTACCATTGTTGATTCAATAGGAGGTTGCACAATTGGTAACAATTGCGGGATTGGCGCTCATTCACAACTTTGGAGTCATATTAAATTTGGTGATACCTTAGAGGGGTGTAAGTTTCTGTCAGAGAAACCATTAATAGTTGGTAATGATGTATGGTTTGTCGGGCACTGTATTGTATCGCCAATAACCGCAAAAGATAAATCTATGGCAATGGTAGGGTCTGTGGTTACTAAGGATATGCAATTTAATACTATATATGCTGGATCTCCAGCAAAATCGATTTCTGATAAAATCGGTTTTCAATTTAATGAAGTTTCAATAGATGAAAAATTTGATAAAATGATTTCTTATTTGTCAGAATGGAATGGCGATTCTACATTTATTAAAATAGTAAAAAGCGAGGATGAAATAGATGCTTCAAACGAAAAAATTACTTATTTTAATGTATTAAATAGAACATACACAAAGAAAAATACAGAACATGAAATAAGTTTCATGAAATTTTTATTACCCGCAAGAGGTAAGTTTATACCAAATAAATAATATAACATGAATATTCCATTTAATAAACCTTATCTAACTGGAAAAGAAACTTTGTATATAGAAGATGCTGTTGCTACAGGTAAAATTTCTGGAAACGGAAAATATACTCAAATGTGTCAAAAATATTTTGAAGAAACTTATAATTTCAATAAATGTTTATTGACAACATCTTGCACTGATGCACTTGAAATGGCTGCTATTCTAATAAATGTTCAGCCTGGGGATGAAATTATAATGCCTTCATTTACATTTGTATCTACTGCAAATGCGTTTATATTGCGCGGTGCTAAAATTGTTTTTGTAGATTCGAGAAACGATCATCCAGGTTTAGATGAAGGGTCAATTGAATCATTGATTACTTCTAAAACAAAAGCTATTGTTCCAGTTCATTATGCCGGCGTTGCCTGCGATATGGACATTATAATGGATTTAGCCATTAAATATAATTTATTCGTTATTGAGGACGCTGCACAAGCTATTGATAGTTTTTTTATAAATAAGGAAGGAGTAAAAAAAGCTCTAGGAAGTATTGGCCACTTAGCTGCCTTTTCATTTCATGAAACCAAAAATATTATTTCTGGAGAAGGAGGAATGTTGGTAATAAACGATAGGCAATTTGAAGAAAGAGCAGAAATTATTTGGGAAAAAGGTACAAATAGATCTTCTTTTTTTAGAGGAGAAGTTGATAAATATGGTTGGATAGACATAGGTTCTTCTTTTTTACCTTCAGAATTAATTTCCAGTTTCTTATGGGCACAGATTGAAAATATTAAAGATATTCAATCTAAACGAATAAATCATTGGAATTTTTACTATAATTCGTTAAAAGAATTTGAAATTAAACACGACATCAAACTGCCACATTTACCTAAATTTGCAGTCAACAACGCTCATATGTTTTACGTGATTTGCAAAAACATTGATCAACGAACAAAAATTATTACAAAATTAAAAGAAAACAATATTCTTGCCGTTTTTCATTACTTGAGTTTACATAAAAGCCCTTTTTACTGCGAGAAGCATGATGGTAGAGTATTACCAGAATCAGATTTATTTTCAGATTGCTTACTACGATTGCCAATGTACTATGAATTATCTAATTCTGATTTGAATAAAATTGTTCATGTTTTATTAAATAAGTAAATAATGAATATTGTACATATCACTTTAGATGAAAAATTTGTTAACTCAGCAAATAATCAATTTTCAACAATTCATTATACAAGTACTTTTTATATTCTTTTACCACAAAAAAAAAAAAAACTAAAATATGTTGAAAAAAGAAATAATGTCGTAGTAGTCCATTCAAGCCTATACAATTTATACAAACTTGCTACGACCATAGAAAATTCTCTTATCATATTTCATGGGTTATCCTTTAAGGCGGCATTTATTACAAGATTTTGTAAGAAAAAAAATACATTTTTATGGATGCTCTGGGGTTCAGAATTTTTTTCAAACACGGCGATATTCAAAGACCAGTCCGTTTTTTATGATAAACTAACTCTAAAATTAAAAAATGAAATAGATCATCAGCAAAATAAAACGTTTTTAAATTCTTTCTATAAACATTTAAATTTAGTAAAGCATAAATTCGCTTTAAATAGCATTTTACAAATGGATTTTGTTGGATTGCCTTTTGAGGAACAATTGACCGAGTTAAGTCAAAAAACAAATAAAATTTTTAAACCTATTAATTTTATGTATTATCCCATTGATTTAGTCATTCAAAATTCAATCGAAGAAATTAATTCCAAAAACATATTGGTAGGAAATTCAGCAAGTGCCACAAATAATCATTTGGAAGTTTTTGAAATACTAAATAAAAAAAAACAAAGTGATAGGTTCATAATTTGTCCTTTGAGTTATGGAGATAAAACATATAGAGAAAAATTAATTAAAAGTGGAAATGAAATTTTTGATCAAAAATTCATTCCATTAGTTGACTTTTTACCTTTACATGAATATAATGCAATTATCAAGTCATGCAGTATTGCAATTATGAATCACAAAAGACAACAAGCTTTTGGAAATATTATTTCATTAATATATCAAGGAACAAAAGTGTTTTTACATAATCAAAATCCAATTTATTTATATTTGAAAAGAATAAGCGTAGTAGTATTTTCAATTGAAGATGATTTACAAAGCGATGACGAAACTATTTTTGATGAATTATTGTTATCTGTAAAAGTAAATAATCGGAAAATAATATTTGACTCTTTTAATATATTGACCCTTAACGAAAGTTTGTCGAAGTCATTAGAGTTGATAAAAAAAGAAAATGGATACTAAAAACAAAACTTTAACAGGTTTAAAGTGGACAACCTACAGTACAATTTTTTTAGCCGTAACCGAAATATTGAAAATTTCAATTATTACTAGATTAATTGACAAAAAAGATTTTGGATTAATGGCCATCGTTTTATTTATTATCAGTTTTCTATCTCTTTTTAACGATATGGGAATTAGTACTGCAATTTTACATAAACAAAATATTAGCAAAAAACAGTATTCTAGCTTATATTGGCTTAATTGGATCATTAGTTTTTTAGTTTATGCGTTATTACTGCTTATAACACCATTGACATCTAACTTTTATAATTTACCTGCACTAGATATTCTAATTCCGCTTGTAGGGTTAAATATATTTTTTGTTGGATTAGGAAGTCAATTTAGAATTATAGAACAAAAAAATCTGTTGTATAAAGACATAAGTATCATTGAAATTGTAAGTTCTCTAGTATCCTTTTTAGCAGCAATTTACTTTGCTTATAATGATTACGGAGTTTATACCTTAGTCTACTCTCTAATTATTAGAATAGGTTTGTCAAATTGTTTGTTTTTTATAATAGGCTATAGAAAATATGGATTGTTAGTATACTATAAATTTCATGATACTAAACCTTTTTTAAAAATAGGTATATACCAAGTTGGAAGTCAAATAATAAATTATTTTAACAGGGATATTGATGTATTAATTATCGGTAAATTATTCTCAACAGAGGTACTAGGAGGATATAGTTTGGCTAAGGAATTAGTTAGAAAGCCAACATTTTTATTTAATTCCATTATTAATAAAGTTTATGGATCATCATTAGCTAGGTTTAATTATGATAATAAATTATTAAAAATAGAATTTTTAAAGTTGACGAATATTACTTCAAGTCTTGCAATTCCTCTCTATATTTTTATTTTGTTTTTTTCAGCGCCAATAATTAATATTGTCTACGGTAGTAATTATGCAGATATATCTAATCAAGTTAAGGTACTTTCAATCTATATGATATTTAGAACAGTAGGGGCAAATATTGGTAATTTAATTGTTGCTACTGGTCGAACTGATTTAGATTTCAACTGGAATTTGTGTAACTTTTTCGTTACTCCTTTATTTATTTACATTGGCTGCTTTTATGGTATAACAGGAGTTGCTATTGCTATTACAATTAACGCAATTGTATTGTATATACCTGCCTATTTACTAATTGTAAAACCACTTTTTGACAATATTACTTTATTAGAATATACTAAGTCCTTTTTTTTAATTAAAAAACCACATCTGTAAATTATGAATTATTTGAATATTGTAATTGTTTCTGGTGTAATATTTCCTAGAATTGCTCCTCGTGCTTTTAGGGCAACTGAATTAGCCAAAGCATTGTCTAAAAAAGGCCATAGTGTTACCCTTATAGCTTCATTAGGGGATTATGATTACAATAATTTTGAAAAACAAACAGGAATAAAAGTCAAGAATTTAGGAACATCTTATTTTGCTCTAATAAATAGCGATGGTAAAATAAATGTTCCAATATGGAAAAAAGGGGTTATCTACTTATTGATGAAATTATTGCATTTTCCGGATATTTTATTGACCGTCAAAGCAAAAAAGGCAGTATTAAAGGAAAACAAAATCGATATTCTGATTACGATTGCGATACCGCATTCAATTCATTGGGGAGTTAGTTTAATAAGCATTAAAAAAAGAAACTTTAATACTTGGATTTCCGACTGTGGCGATCCATTTATGGGTAATTTGGTTTCAAAACCCTACTTTTACTTCAAATATATCGAAAAGTATTGGGGTAATAAAACTGATTTTATCACTGTACCAGTGATTGAAGCCAAAAAAGCTTATTATAAGGAAGTTGAAAACAAAATCTACGAAATCCCTCAAGGTTTTGATTTTTCTGAAGTGAGATTGTCAGCATATAAAAAAAATGATGTACCTACTTTTTTATATGCGGGATTGTTTTATTCAGAAAAAAGAGATCCAACTCGTTTTTTAAAATATTTAAGTACTATAAATACTAATTTTAAATTTATTATATACACTTCAAAAGCAGATTTGATAAAACCTTATTTGGATGTTTTAAAAGATAAAATAGAGATTAGAGAATCTGTTGATAGAGATGTATTACTATTAGAAATGTCAAAAGCAGATTTTTTAATTAATATTAAAAATAAAGGAATATCTTCGCAAGTGCCAAGTAAATTAATTGATTATTGCTTGTCAAAAAGACCAATATTAGAAATTTCTTCGGCGTTCACAAAAGAAGAAAAAGAGAATTTTGATGGATTTCTAATTGACGACTATTCTGGACAAAAGATTATTGAGAATTTTGAACGATACAATTCAACGCATATTGCAGAAGAATTTCTCAAATTACACCAATTAAAAAATGAATGAAAAATTAGCAAAAATAGCATTACCGCTATTCATTTTGTGGCCATTTGGTAGTTTTTTATGCGCTTTACAGAATATTAAACTAAAATCAAGTGCATTTATCATTATACTTTTTTGCATGGTTTTTGGCTATGGATTTAGTTTTACAAATTCTTCTGCTGATTCGTACAGAATTGCTTTTGTTTTCTCTGTTTTCAATTTTTCTTCCTTTTCGGAAATTATAGGCTTATATAAAGCAGGAGGCTCCGTTGATATTTATAGGTTTTTGATGTATGGAATTACAAAATTATTTACTAATAACCCCAAAATATTGTATGCATTATGTGGTTTGGTTTTTGGTGTTTTCATGTATTTATCTCTTGTAATGTTTAGTAAAGAAAAAGATAATAAAAACGAACATTATATCACTATACTTTTTATATTATTTTTCTCGTTGAATCCTCTTACAAATTTAAACGGATTTCGATTTTGGACTGCCACTTGGGTGTTTTTTTATGCCGGAATGAATTTTTGTATTTACAATAAAAAAAGTTGGATAATAGGCGTTTTAATTACACCTTTTATTCACTTTTCATTTTTGTTCATTGTGCCGCTAGCATTAGCATTTTTTTTTCTTAAGAAGTTTATTTATTCTCAACAAACTATTGCATCATGGGTTCTATTTCTGTTTGTTGCCACTTTCGTACTATCGTGGTTTTTAAAAATTAATTCAATTAATTTAGGATTTTTAACCGAAAATGATTTACTCAATTCTAGCATAAATAACAAAGTATCAATTTATAATAGCGATAGACTAACCGATATGATTCAAGAGCGAGAAACATCATTTTTTCACGCAGTAAGTAGAATTTTTGCAAATATCCTAAAAATTTATATTTTTTTATTCATTTTAAAAGTTCGCAAAATCATTATCAATAATCCAGATGAACGATCCTTTAAATTACTTGCTTTTGTTATGGTTTTCGCTTCATTCGGATACGTTGCGTCAATAATTCCCTCGGGGGGTCGCTTTCAAATTATAGCTTACTTAGCGGCTATTATGTTATTTCTTCAAGTATATGTGCAATCACCATCAGAAAAATTACGACCTTTTATTTTGTTAGGACTTCCGGCATTCTCATTTCAGATACTTTTTAACATTGGCTATTTGGCTTACACAGTAGTATCCGGTACAATATGGTATGGAAATTTATTTTGGATAATATATGAAGGAATTGGCTTTAAAATCAGATATTCCCTCTAATACAAAATCATCATTAATTGAGTTGCGTTAAAATATAAAATAAAAGAATTAAAAAATGAAAGATAGAATCTATAGAGTAGCTCCCTATTTTTTCAAAGTAATCATGCTAAACATAATTGCCTACAAAAATTATAAAACAAGGAGTACAAAAGGCTATCGCGAATACTTACAAAAATATATTACGCAATGGAATCTTTCCCTAGTTGAATTAACTAAAATACAGGAAATCGAACTAAGCCTACTTTTGGAAGAAGCTTTAAAATATGTTCCTTTTTATAAAAAACATTTTGATGATTTAAATATTACCGCAGAGGATATTCAATTAAAACCTTTTTCAGTTCTTGCTAAATTACCTTTATTGAGTAAAATAGACCGAAGAAATTTTGCTACAAAAATTTTAAATACGAACCCTAAAAGAGGCTTAATTGAAATTGGATACACCAGCGGTACTTCAGGAACTCCAACAAAGAATTTTTTAGATCAAGAATCCATAGATAAAAGTTTTGCTCTTTGGTCCAGATTTCGCGATACAATTGGTGTTAAGAAACCATTCAAGTCCGTACGATTTTCTGGGAAAGTAGTGGTACATCCGAATCAAAAAGGAAAGCGATTTTGGGTATACAATTATTTTGACAAGCAATTATTAATGTCAACATATCATCTTACAAATGAAAATATGAAACATTATATTGAAAAATTAAATCATTTTAAGCCGAGTTTTCTCGACGGATATCCTTCAGCATTTTATATCCTTTCCTCCTATGCCATTAAAAATAATTTAAAAATAAATTGTAAACCTATTGCTATAACAACAACAGCAGAAACACTTTATGATTATCAAAGAGAAATTATTGAAAAAGTTTTTAATTGCCGCGTTTATAATCAATATGCCTCAAGCGAAGGAAGCCCTTTTATAACTGAATGTAAATCTGGAAGCTTACACATGAATTTAGATTCTGGAATTTTTGAATTTTTAAATACTAAAAATGAAAAAGCTCAATCGGGAGAAATTGCTAGAATGGTAGTAACTAGTTTTAGAAATCTAAAAACACCTCTTATTAGATACGATATTTTAGACAGTGTTCTTGTTGGAAATAACATTAAATGTAATTGTGGTTGTAAAATGCCACTAATAGAAAAAATTATTGGTAGAGAAGATGATTTACTATGGACGGAGCAAAAAGGATACATAGGAAGAATGGATACCGCTTATAAAGGACTTGAAGGAATTATTAAAAGTCAGATTATTCAAATAAATCCGACTGAATTTGAAATAAAAAATATTGTAGATCAAAATTACACAACGGAAATTGAAGAAAAATTTAGAAAAAATTTAAAAGATAGATTAGGAGAAACTGTCAATTTAAAATTCGAATATGTTGAAGATATTCCTCTTGGTAAAAACGGCAAATTTGAGGCAGTAAAAAGGAAGTTTAAATTAGATTAAATGATACTAAAATTATTAAAAATTCTAAATAAATTTAAAAATGCAGGCACAACAACCGTGATGCATATCTATTGCTTATCTATTGGTGCAAAGCTCGGAGCAGGAGTTCTTTTTAAAGGAGTTTCAAGTTTAAATAAAATACCATCTGCTAAAATAATCATTGGAAAAAACACCATAATTAATTCCAATAATTTTGGGTACCATTTAAATATGTTTACTAATTGTAAATTACTTGCTGATAAACCGAATGCAATTATTAAAATAGGAGATAATTGTAGAATTCATGCCACATGTATACATGCTTTTACTGAAATCACAATAGGCAATAGAGTTTTAATTGCTGCCAATACACAAATTATAGATGGAAATGGCCACATGTTATCTATGGAAAATCCCGAAAATAGAATAAATACTGTAGACAAAGGAAAACCTATTTTTATACATGACGATGTGTGGATAGGTACAAATGTCTTAATTTTGGGAGGTGTAACTATAGGTAAAGGTGCGATTGTTTCTGCCCATACTGTTGTTAATAAGGATGTGGATCCTTATACCTTAGTAGGAGGAAGTCCTATGAGTATTTGGAAAAATTTTAGGTAATGACACAAAAGTTAATCCAAATCACAACGGTACCCATATCATTGGATATCTTATTATCTGGTCAATTGAATTACATGCAATCCTTTTATGAGGTAACCGCTGTGTCCTCAGAAAGAGACTATTTAAAAAAAATTGGGGCCAAAGAAAACGTAAAAACTTTTACAGTAGAAATGTCGCGGAAAATTACTCCACTTCATGACCTCGTGGCGGTAATCAAATTGTTTTTATTCTTCAAAAGAGAAAACCCGTTGATTGTTCATTCACATACGCCAAAGGCTGGAATACTGTCCATGATTGCAGCTAAATGCGCCGGAGTTCCTATAAGATTACACACCGTTGCCGGATTGCCTTTAATGGAAACCAAAGGATTTAAATACAGTATATTAGAAAGCGTTGAGAAACTTACTTATTTCTGCGCCACTATGGTTTATCCTAACTCAAAAGGATTACATGATTTTATTATTGCCAATAAATTTGCTAGCCAAGGAAAATTAAAAATCATTGCTAATGGAAGTTCAAACGGCATAAATACGAACCATTTTGCGTTAGAACAAGTTTCTCAATCGCAGCAAAAAAGCTTGAAAACTGAACTGGATATTCAAAACGATGATTTCGTTTTTGTATTTGTAGGTAGATTAGTAGCGGATAAAGGAATTAATGAGGTAGTGCATGCTTTTCAAAAAATAACTAAAAATAATTTCAACGTAAAGTTACTTTTGGTTGGAATGTATGAAAAGCATTTAGATCCACTTGACGATTTCACTCACGAAGAAATAAATAGTAATAAAAACATACTTTTTACAGGCTTTCAAAAAGATATAAAACCCTATCTAGCAATTAGCAATGCATTAGTATTTGCAAGCTATCGGGAAGGATTTCCGAACGTGGTTCTACAAGCAGGTGCGATGGGCTTACCCTCAATTGTAACCGATATCAATGGTTGTAATGAAATTATAATAAATGGAAAAAACGGAATCATTATTCCCGTTAAAAATATTGAGGCAATAGAAAAAGCTGCCCTCAGAATGATTAATGAAAAAGATTTTTTCGCTACGCTACAATCAAATGCGAGAGCAATGATCACCTCTAGATATGAGCAACAATTGATTTGGGCATCTATTTTAGAGGAATACAAACAAGCTCAAAACAAACTAAAAAAAAGTATTTAAAAAGTTATCCGATCTTATAAAACGTCGTTTACATGAGATCATTGATATATCGAAATTTACATTTATTAAACCATACCAAAAAAGTCGCAAAACAACGGTGTTAAAACCATAAACAGCGCGACTATAAAAAAGTATTTTTATGGAAAATAGAAAATTATATGTTTTTGGAACCAGCGGCCATGCCAAAGTGGTTACGGAACTAATAGCTAGTACAAATAGCAAAATTGAAGCACATTTTGATGATGCGCCAAACGGCGATCACTTTTTTGAGATGGTATTTAACTCAAACGAAATGATTAAACCCGCCCCTGATGTTGCTTTAATTATCGCCATTGGAAATAATCAAACAAGGAAAAATATAAGCACTAGATTTAGCGATTATCATTTTTTCAATTGTATACATAAATCGGCTCATGTTTCGCCTTCGGCGACTTTGGGAATAGGCACAGTAATAATGATTCAAGCGATTGTTAATGCTAATGCAAAAATAGGCAACCACGTTATTATTAACACGGCTGCTATAATAGAACACGACTGTATTATAGAAGATTTTGTACACATTTCACCAAACGTTACACTATCGGGAAACACACACATTGGCCATGGAACCCATTTAGGCTCAGGCGCTATTGTAATTCCTGGGATAAAAATAGGAAAATGGTGCACCATTGGTGCTGGTGCAGTAATAATTAAAGATATTCCTGATGGAGCGACCGCTGTGGGTAATCCGGGTCGAATAATAAATTTTAAAAACAGTATTGAATCCATGGAATTAAACAAAGAAATGTTAAAAAATATAGCAGTAATAAAAATAAAAAAACAAGCAGAATCTAAATCAGATAGAGTTTAGTGCGTCTAACTTAAGTTTTTTAAATAAAAATAATTTAACCAAAAATACCGCTCTACCGCCACAACTGAAATTTTGAATATCATACAAAAAAAGCAAAGACAATAAATCTTTGCTTTTTTTGTATTACCTATTTAGCTTTACTTCTTAAATACTTTCTTGTACCATTTCTTCATTCTGCGACGAATTGATACATTCGCTGATGGATTATCATTGTCATACCCATAACCATAGCCATAATTATAAGAATAACTATAACCGTAGCCTTTGTTTTGTCCTACATTATTTAATATAATACCCATATTTTTAATCGTATTCAAGGTCTTTAAATTGGCAATAAATTTGAGTAATTTTTTCTCGGTAAAATTCGCCCTAGTAACGTAAAGTACAGTGTCAGCAAGATGCGTGATTAATGTAGTATCTGCAACTAATAATGTTGGAGCTGTATCAACAATAATATAATCGTAATCATCTTTTATTTCATTCAAGAGTAATTCAAAACGACCATTTGATAGTAATTCAGCAGGGTTTGGCGGAATATTACCTGAAAAAATAATGTCAAAATTAATATTAGTATCGCTTAAGTGCTCTGATTTAATATCGTTTACATTTACACTTGTATCATACAAATAATTTGTAATTCCTTTCAAATTTGGTCTTTCTAAATCTAATATTCGGTGTAATTGCGGGTTTCTTAAATCGGCTCCTAATAAAATTACTTTTTTACCGAGTGTAGTAAGTGTAATCGCTAAATTTAAGGAGACAAATGTTTTCCCCTCTCCTTTTATCGTAGAGGTTACAAATAAAATAGGCGCTTTATCTGTTTTCGGATTGATATAATTAATATTATTTCGAAGGATTCTAAAAGATTCTGATAATATGGACCTATCCATAAATCTAATTATCTTGCTATCTGTTTCAATAAAAGGCACTTCCGCAATTATAGGAACACCGGGTAACAGTGCCTCTACATCTTCTTTGCTATTAATTTTATTATCTAATAAATAATAAATATAAATGACTACTAGCGGAACTAATAAGCCTCCAATGAACGCCGCAAGAAAAAATAAGTTTCTTTCAGGAGCTATAGGATTAGATGTAAAAATAGCATAATCTACCACTTTAACGGATGGATTTGTTATGGCTAAATTAATGGCTGCTTCTTCGCGTTTTTGCAACAATAAGATATATAAAGATTCTTTTATTGATTGTTGTCTCTGAATAGAGTGCATCTCTTTTTCATTGAAAGGAACCGTACTGTATTTATCTTGTTCTACTTTATTAATTTGAATGGCTTCATCACCCTTAAATTCCAGTACTTTTTGATACCCAATGATAGAAGCTCTAACATTATTTTTTATTTGTACTGCGGAGTTGGTGATTTCTTTAACCATCGGGTTCAATTCTCCTCCACCATCAAGCAATAATTTATTTCGTTTTAAAATTTGTTCATTGTAATTTGCCACTAAACCATTTACCTCCGCATTTTCAATTCCAATATTCGTAGGCAATAATTCAAGCCCTTTGCTAGTTTTTACGGCATCTAGCATCAGTTTTGCTAAAGCAATTTGAGTATTTGAAAATAAAACTTTTGCTTTCGAGTCATAATTATTTTGCATAAAAACACTTGCATCTGACTCAATATAGCTAAATCCTTTATCCTTTTTAAAATTAGCTTTTGAAGTTTCAATGGCGTCTAATTCGCTAAAAAGCTGTTTAAATCGTCCGTCAACGAATTCGATGGTTTTTTTAGAAACAAGTTGTCTGTCTTGAATACCATCTTGATTAAATACTTCGATTAATGTATCTATAATGTCACTAATTTTTTGTTGGTTAAACCCATTTAAAGTAAGACTTAAAATATCACTTTCTTTTACCACATAATCAATTGTAATGTCATCCGTAATAGCCTGAATTACACTTTTTCTTGTTTTTAAAAAGATTTGATATTCTTTCTTATTAAACCTCTTTAAAAAAGCCTTATTTTTTACAATTATTTTAAACGGAATGTTAGTGCTGAAATTAGTCTGGCCAAATTTGTATTCTTTATCAATTCCTTTTAACCGGTATCCGTTTTTTGTTAGTACAATTTGAAAAGAGGCCTGCTTTATATTCAAAGAATCTTTCTCTTTTGCCCAAATCACACTAAACGGCACATCTTTCCATAAATCGTTAGCTTTTATTAGTCCTAATACATAAATCTCTGTAGTCAGGTTTAGACGATCAACGACTGTTCCTATGACTCTAGATGATTTCATAACCACCATTTCATTTACTTTGTTGATTTCATTATTTCCAAAGATTGAAATGTTATCTGTTGGTAATTTAAATGACGTATTTGAATTATCTAGTATTTTTATTTTCGCAGTGGTTTGATAAACATCGCTAGCGTACCTTAAATAAAAAAAGCAAAGAACTAATGCTATTATTATAGAAAGTACTATCCATCTCCAAAATGTAATGTACTTTAATATTTCTTGCTCTATACTGAAATTATTGTTTTTACTTTCCAATGGATTGAATTATCTTGTTAGTAATAGGATTGTAGTGATGGCTAATGATGCTAGAGTTAACACATTAGTCAAGTTTTTCACATAACCTGATGAAGAAACTTTTGGTCCATTTGGATTGATATAAATAACATCATTTGGCTTGATATAATAAGTAGGAGAGTCAAACCACTTTTTAGATGTTAAATCAATAGTTATATACGATCTTTTATTATTTTCTTCTCTAATTATCAGTACATCTTGCCTTTTTCCGTCAATGGTTAAATCACCGGCATAACCTAACGCTTGCAGAAGACTTATATTCTGTTCATTAAAATTGTAGGTCCCTGGGCTTTTTACTTCTCCCAAAATTGTAAACTTTGCGTTAGTTATTCTCACTGCAACTGTTGGATTTTGCAGATGTTTTCCATCAATCAATTTTTTGACCACGAGATTCTCAACCTCAAGCAAGGTTAGACCCTTAACAATAATTTTTCCTAAAATCGGAAGAATGATAGCTCCTTCAATTGTTACTAAATAACCATTAGAAGAAGAGGAAGCAATTGGATTCTCATTATAAAATGCTGCTAATTCCGGAGAACTTGAAGATACAATTACACTTAAAATGTCATTTGTTTGAATTTTTCCTGCTGAAAAAACGGTGGAATCTTGTTCTGTTAAATTAACGTCATTAAAATACAAAACATCTTTTTTTGAAGCGCAAGAACTAAAAATCAAAACTCCTAATAAAAATATCAGGATATTTTTGTGTGATTTAATCATATAATTTAGTGTAACTAGGGTTTCCTTTGATTTTACATAAAAAATTACAACCAATAATTAAATATTTGTTACTAATCAAAGCACTTATCAAATTTGGTGTTAAACGAGATTAGTTTGGGACAAATATACTATTTGAAAAACAATAATATTCAAAATTAAATATTTTTGTTTACACCAAAATAAATAAATTATTTTATTTGGCAATATGGTTTAAAATCTTTTTGTTTAAATTCCCAGTAATTGTGTTGTCTCTTTTTTCAAGCGCTAATTTTTTTATGCCATAGGAATAAAATGGATTACCTAGTTTACAAAAGCCTAAACTATATTTATTTTTAAGAATTCCATATTCGATATCGTTCAAAGATATAATAGTATTGGAAAATTTAATCCTTTTAAGTTTATAAAATTTCTTGACTTGCAAGTTTTCATTTGCCATAATCAACATATAAGAATTATAGATATTGATCCAAAATATTTTTTTTAATTCATCATTATTTATTTTACTTTCAAAACCGCTTATCCTTATATAATATAATTCTTTTCTAATCGCAGCGGTATCTTTCAATGCTTTCGCTTTGGCTAGAATACGTTCCGATAAATCAATATAATAGTTTAACATTGTCATTGTTTAATTTTGAGTAATTCTAGCTGCTGTTTACCGCTCGGAGTACTTTTGATTTTAGAGCTGTATATTATTAATAAATTTGCTTCGGCAAACATTAAATCTTTATTCGTTTTGAAAGAGTTTAGATTGTTAATTTTTGTGTCTCAAAATTAAAATTAGGTTAACTTTTCTAATTATATTTTAATTTGACTCCACAACATTTTTAAAAGCTGTAACTCCTGTCGCGCTGTAAAACACATAATTATCTTATTTTAACGATTTTTTTAAAATTATTTTTTTATAAACTTTTAAGTTGTAAGCACATTTTCTGACTTTATTCTGGCAATATAAATTCTTGTTTACAACTGTGAAACGTCTAGCACGGACATACCGCAGCCCTTTATAAAAGTTTTAACAAGTAAGCCTCGCACAGCATAAATCGCTGTCGAACCAGTTTGAATTAGGTCGTCTTCAAAATATTCAAATTGTTTTTTTTAGCAGTTAAAAAACTATGTAAAAAAAACTATTAGAAAATAAATATGTCGTTTTTTCATCCCATAAATATTTTTTTGCAAATTTAAAATTTCATACAAAACATCCTATTTTTTTGGTGTTATGTTTATGTTAGTTTTTTGTTCTCAGAACTTATAAGAAATTTGAAACAAAGTAAAAATATCAAAATTATACCTATCTAATTGTGCAAAAGAAAGATCTTAACTTGTTTATTTAATCTTTTATAATTTTATTTTTTTAAACTCCCACTTTTAAACCACTACAATACTTGATGATGATGGTGTTATCGTTAAGTATTTTTCCACAAACTAGTTTTGCATCTGAAAAAAATGCTCCAGCAAAAACTGCTAAAACCACAGAAATGCCAGCAGAAGTAAAAATAATGTTAAACCGTCTCGAATAAATTAAAGCATTGGATAAATCTGAAATGAAAGCCTCAGAAAAAAAAGAACTGCGCAAAGAAGTTCGAACTATTAAAGACAAGTTAAAAGCATCAAACAACGGAGTTTACTTGTCTGTTGGAGCCATAATAATCATCATATTGCTTTTGATTCTTATTTTATAGAGAAATTAGCAAAAGAAAAGCAATCCTAAAACATCAAAACTCCAAACGGGGCTGTTACAAAAGGCAGCCCCTTTTTATATTTTTCAGAAAAATAAAATCCACTTTAATTTAAATCCCTATTTTTGTTCCCATACTAACGTAACACAATTATTTATGCTCATTATAGGAATTGCAGGCGGCACAGGAAGCGGAAAAACAACCGTGGTACATCAAATAATGAATGAATTACCACACACCGAAGTGGGAATCATATCCCAAGACTCCTATTACAAAGCATCCACAAACGAGAGTTACGAGGAACGGGCAAAAACCAATTTCGACCATCCCAGAGCTATCGATTTCGATTTATTAGTCGCCCACCTCAAAGAACTTAAAGAAGGAAATACCATCAACCAACCCGTTTATTCCTTTGCCACCCACAACAGGACCGATGACACCATCGTGACGCATCCGCGAAAAGTGATGATTGTCGAAGGAATTCTCATCCTTTCCAATCCTGAATTACGCGACTTATTCGACATCAAAATATTCGTCCACGCCGATTCTGACGAGCGATTAATCCGAAGATTAAAAAGGGACATAGCCGAACGCGGACGCGATATGCAGGAAGTTTTAGAACGATACCAAACCACCTTAAAACCCATGCACTTGCAATTTATCGAATCCACAAAAGCATTCGCCGACATCATTATACCAAACGACAAATACAACACCGTAGCCATCGAGGTAGTTCGGGCTGTAATAAATCAGCGAATTTTATAATTTTTTTGTAATTTTATAACATTAATTATTTGAAGCTATTTCCTGCTGTCATTCCAATCTTTTCATTGCTTTGTTACCCTGAGCGCAATCGAAGGTATTTTTTTAAAAGCAATAAAAAGGATTTTCCCTTCCATCAGGGCTAGGGCATTGGTTTACAATTCGAAATTCTCTTAAAACAACAATACGTGCATAAATGACAAACTCATATAAAGACAAACCCTGGTTCAAATTTTTAAGCAACAAATACGTTTGGGTTTTGTTGTTTTTCTCCACTTGGATGATATTCCTTGATAACTATTCTTATTTCGACCATCGCGTGCTTGACAAACAAATCAACGAACTCGAAGACAACGCCACTTACTATAAAGAAGAAATAAGAAAAGACCAGCAAAAAATTAAACAGCTCAAAAATCCAGCCCAAGTCGAAAAATATGCCCGCGAAAAATACTATATGAAAAAAGACAACGAGGACATTTATATTATAGAATTCGAAGGAGACTCTATCGAAAAAGATGTCAAAAAGTAGTCTTGAATATTTGAAAATTTGTGCCCTCGTGGCAAAAAATAGACACAAAATTTTTAATAGAATCTAATAAATGAAAAATCTATTCGACGATTTCGATCCTGTTTCTTCCAAACTTTGGAAACAAAAAATACAGTTCGAACTCAATGGTGCCGATTATAACGAAACATTAATCTGGAATTCCCCTGAGGATATTCAGGTAAAACCCTTTTATCACAAAGACGAATTTGTAGGAGTTTCGGAAATAGATACCAAATCCTCTGAATTTAAAATTTGCCAAAATATCTTTGTACACGATTTGGTCAAATCAAATCTTCGAGCCCTAGACTGCATCAATCGCGGAGCCGAAAGCATTCGTTTTACGATTGAAGACGAAAACATGGATGTCACAAAACTACTCGAAAACCTTCCGTTAGATAAAGTGACAATATATTTTAATCTGGGATTTCTTTCGATTGCTTTCATCAAGAAAATTGATGCCATCGCCAAGGAGAAAAATGCAACCATTTTCTGCAACCTTGACCCAATAGGACAATTAACTCGAGATGGAAATTGGTTTAAAACCAAAGAAAAAACAAATTTTGACACCATCAATGAATTATTCAAAGTTACCCCTTTGGGGATTACAGGGTTTATTAGCATAGATGCTGGTTTGTACCAAAATGCAGGCGCCAATATAGTGCAACAAATAGCCTATACTTTGGCACATGCCAACGAATATTTCAATAGAATTTCAAAAATAGAACAAGTCATAGTTATTGAAATATCAGTGGGAACAAATTACTTTTTCGAAATTGCAAAACTGCGCGCCTTGCGATTGCTTTTTAACTTGATTGCTAGAGAATACAATCATAATCTCGATTGTCATTTACTAGTTTCTCCCACAAAAAGAAACAAAACAATATACGATTACAACGTAAATATGTTGCGAACTACGACAGAGTGTATGAGTGCTATTTTGGGCGGTGCAAATGCCATTGCAAACCTGCCATACGATGCTTTGTATCACAAAGATAATGAGTTTGGCGACCGAATTGCCCGAAACCAATTACTCATTCTCAAAAACGAAAGCTACTTCGACAGAGTCGATAATCCTGCAGACGGAAGCTATTATATCGAAAGCCTGACCCAGCAATTGGCAGAAAAAGCCTTAACCCTATTTAAGGATATCGAAGCCAATGGTGGATTCCTCAAACAACTCAACGAAGGAATTATCAAAAGAAAAATTCAGGAAAGTGCCCATAAGGAACAAGAATTATTCGATACTGGCAAAGAAATCCTACTCGGTACAAACAAATATCCCAATAAAAAAGACAGAATGAAAGACGACCTCGAACTGTATCCTTTCGTTAAAATTAAACCAAGAAAAACACTGATTACACCCTTAATAGAAAAAAGATTAGCAGAAAAAATGGAGCAAGATAGGCTAAAGGAAGAATAGTAATCACGAATGACGAATATCAAAATGACCCGGTTTTAAAAATTGTTACTCTTTTCAACCGTTGTTTTTTCAAAACAAAGAATCATTAAAATTTAGTATTCAGACAGGAAAAGTAAAATTTATAATTATTGAAATGAGATTAAAAAACAAATTGGCAAAGCCAAAATCAAGACTTCAAAATGAACAAAATATTCAACTATAAAAAATAGTGATTGAAATTTTGAGATTAAAATGAGTACATTTACATATAAATAAAAAGAATTATGGACGCAATTAGACAAACCGTAAAAGTGAAAAATCATACGATAAATATCATATTGCCTGATAATTTTATTGCCGAAGAAGTAGATGTTATTATTTTGCCTTCTTCTGCAAAATATGAAATACCGCAATGGCAAATTGACCAAGTCAGGGAGCGAAGCAAAAAGTATTTAAAAAACCCAGAAAGCACAACAAACATTGACGATTTTTTAAAAGAAATTGAAAATGAATTATAGCATCGTCATAATTGATGAGGCTAAAATTGATTTCAGAGAATCCTTTTTTTGGTACAAAAATATAAATCCAAAATTGGCTAAAAGATATCATCAATCATTTAAAGACAGCTTGGGAATTATAAAAAAGTATCCTTTTCATTTTCAAATACGATATGACGATGTAAGAATAACAATGCTACAAACATTTCCGTATTTAATTCATTATACGGTTGATAAAGATATTATCGTTATCAAAGCCATTTATCATTCCTCAAGAGATAGTGAATTAAATATCTTATAAAAATTACGCTTTGAGAAAAAACCTCCAACATATAAAATTAAAAAAGTCAGAAAGTAGAAGTCAGAAGTTAGAAGGCCAAAACCTAACAAACAGCACGACAGCGCTGCACGAACTGACGAAGCAACCTGAAAACTGCTACCTGAAAACTGAAAACTTTCTTACGGCTGAAGGAATCGAACTAAAAGTGAACTATTCTGAACAAGACATCGAAAACCTTAAACATTTGGATTTTGGAGCTGGCTTTGCGCCAAATCTACGCGGACCTTACGCCACAATGTACGTGCGTCGCCCATGGACAATTCGGCAATATGCCGGATTCTCGACCGCCGACGAAAGTAATGCTTTTTACCGTCGAAACTTAGCCGCAGGTCAAAAAGGACTTTCCATAGCCTTCGATTTACCTACGCATCGTGGTTACGATTCAGATCACGAACGTGTGGTGGGCGATGTAGGAAAAGCAGGCGTCGCAATTGATTCTGTCGAAGATATGAAAGTACTATTCGACCAAATTCCATTGGGAGAAATGTCGGTTTCAATGACAATGAACGGTGCCGTTTTACCTATTATGGCCTTCTATATTGTAGCTGCAGAAGAACAGGGAGTACAACTGGAACAACTTTCTGGAACGATTCAAAATGACATCTTAAAAGAGTTTATGGTACGCAATACCTACATCTACCCACCAACCCAATCGATGAAAATTGTTGCCGATATTTTTGAATTCACTAGCAAGAAAATGCCAAAATTCAACTCCATTTCCATTTCGGGTTACCACATGCAAGAAGCTGGAGCCACAGCCGATATCGAACTAGCATACACCCTCGCCGACGGATTGGAGTATATTAGAACTGGTCTTGAAACGGGAATGAAAATCGATGATTTTGCTCCCCGCCTCTCCTTTTTCTGGGGCGTTGGAATGAACCATTTTATGGAAATTGCTAAAATGCGAGCTGCTCGAATGATTTGGGCAAAACTAGTTAAACAGTTCAATCCACAAGACGATAAATCTTTGGCATTACGAACCCATTGTCAAACTTCGGGTTGGAGTCTGACCATGCAAGATCCTTTCAACAATGTAGCACGAACAACTATCGAAGGTTTGGCTGCTGCTCTTGGCGGAACGCAATCCTTACATACCAATGCGTTGGATGAAGCTATCGCATTGCCCACCGATTTCTCTGCTAGAATTGCCAGAAACACCCAAATTTATTTGCAGGAAGAAACTAAGATTACAAAAACCGTCGATCCTTGGGCAGGTAGCTTTTATGTCGAAAGTCTTACCAATGAAATAGCTCAAAACGCCTGGAAACTCATCGAAGAAGTCGAAGAACTCGGCGGAATGACTAAAGCCATCGAAACCGGAGTTCCAAAACTACGCATTGAAGAAGCCGCTGCCAGAAAACAGGCGCGAATTGATAGCAATCAAGACTGCATCATTGGAGTCAATAAATACCGATTAGAAAAAGAAGATCCCATCCAAATACTTGACGTTGATAACCAAATGGTACGCCAACAGCAACTTGAACAATTACAAAAAATAAAAGCAGCTCGGGACACTGAAAAAGTGCAAAATTCACTTAATAAATTAACCCTTTGTGCACAAAATGGTAAAGGAAACTTACTTGAACTAGCGGTTGAAGCCGCAAGAAATAGAGCAACTCTTGGTGAAATAAGCGATGCTCTTGAAATGGTTTTCGGGAGATATAAAGCACAAATTAAATCTTTTAGTGGCGTGTATAGTAAAGAAATAAAAGACGATAAAAGCTTCGATGAAGCAAAACAACTAGCCAACCAATTTGCCAAAAAAGAAGGGCGTCGTCCTAGAATTATGATTGCCAAAATGGGGCAAGACGGCCACGATCGTGGTGCTAAAGTAGTGGCCACCGGTTATGCCGACCTGGGTTTTGATGTAGATATAGGACCACTTTTTCAAACGCCGGCAGAAGCTGCTAAACAAGCGATAGAAAATGATGTGCATGTACTTGGCGTTTCGTCGCTTGCCGCGGGACACAAAACATTAGTGCCGCAGGTCATTGCCGAACTCAAAACATACGGAAGAGAAGATATTATGGTCATAGTGGGTGGCGTTATTCCAGCACAAGATTACCAATTTTTGTTTGATGCCGGAGCTGTCGCTGTTTTTGGTCCCGGAACAAAGATTAGTGAGGCGGCTATTCGTATTTTAGAGATTTTAATTGCTGAATAAGTAAATGCTGAATGTGAAAACGAATTAAGTTTTGAAAAAGATTAAATTCGTTTTTTTCTTACGATATTATAGGACAATAATTATGTCAATATTATAACTAGAAAAAATCGATTATACCCTAGTGCAATGCTATTGACAACTAGCTATGACGTATATGTTTGTACAAAGAAAGCTCCACCTATTTGATTTTAAGCAATAATTGCTACTTTGAAAAGATGACTTTGCGTTTAACTATTTACTACACTAAAAAAATAATTAACTCTTGATTTGTACAATGAATTAAGTAAAAAATAAAAAACATTGCTCTTTTTACTATGCACGCCTACTAATAAATTTCATTATATTTACATCTCTAAAAAAAAGACTATGGATTTCTCGGCAAAAATGCTTCGTGATGACGCCCTCAAAGGCAAAGTAATAGTAGTAACTGGCGGCGGAAGCGGTTTGGGTAAAGCTATGACCAAATATTTTATGGAACTCGGCGCAAAAGTTGCCATCAGCTCCCGTAACTTAGAAAAGCTGCAGACTACGGCGCAAGAACTCGAAACCGAAACTGGTGGAACTTGCTTGGCAGTGCAATGCGATGTGCGCCATTACGAGCAGGTCGAAGCGATGTTGGAGCAAGTATTGAAAGCCTACGGGAAAGTGGATGTATTACTTAATAACGCTGCGGGGAATTTCATTTCACCAACAGAGAGATTGTCGGCGAATGCTTTTGACACCGTTATTGACATTGTATTGAAAGGATCGAAAAACTGCACCCTTGCTTTCGGGAAACATTGGATTGAAACCAAGCAAACCAGTTCAACAGTGTTGAACATTGTGACTACTTATGCTTTTACTGGTTCTGCTTATGTGGTACCGAGTGCTACTGCAAAAGCAGGTGTCCTAGCAATGACAAGAAGTCTTGCGGTGGAATGGGCCAAATACGGGATTCGCACCAATGCGATTGCTCCGGGACCGTTCCCAACACAGGGAGCATGGGACCGCTTATTGCCCGGAGACTTGGCTGAAAAATTCGATATGGCTAAAAAAGTACCCGTGGGAAGAGTGGGAGACCATCAAGAATTAGCCAATCTGGCAGCTTATTTAGTTTCAGATTTCTCGAGCTACATCAACGGTGAAGTCATTGTTATTGACGGTGGCGAATGGTTGAAAGGTGCAGGAGAATTCAACATTCTCGAAGCTATTCCAGAACAATTGTGGGATCAATTAGAAATGATGATCAAAGCTAAGAAAAGGAGTTAATAGTGCTACGAGGCAAAATACCACACCTAAAGAATTTGAAAAAAAGTAAAAAAAAAGTAATGGAACCCCGCCTATTTTGTGGGGTTTTGTTTTTTATTTTAACGGCAAGAATTTTTCAACACAGAAAACCAACAACCGATAACCCTCAACACATCAACCAACGCTCTTGTCAAAATAAACATTAAGCAACGACAGCGAATAAACAAAGGCCGGCGCAGCAATTCGCATCGAGGCATGGTTAATGGTCAAGAACCAGAATGCCACAAAACAGAGCAGATATAAGTTGAATTTGTTCTCTACATATAAAACTAGTGGGGTAAAAAATAAAATTAGCAACGCAAAAATTCCCAAGGTTCCGTGTTCCGCGAGCATGCGCGTAATCTCATCATGGGACAAAGTCCCATCTCCAGTTGCCGCTTTACGCAGTTCAGCTCCTTTGCCTACTCCGGCACCAAAAATAGGGTTTTTCAAGAAAGTGTCCCATTCACTTAATGCCACCTCTTCTCTTCCCGTAAACTGGGTGTCCTTTGTCCTTCCTGCAGCATCTTGATTGGCGTAGCGTTTGTCAATTAAACCTCCTGTTTGAAATGAGGTATAGCTCCAAGTTACTATCAAGGCGATGACAACCAATATTATAAGATAATTTAGTTTTAATCTACCTCCTAAATTGGATTTGAAATAGAGAAAAAATACGAACAATGTAATCATCAATACACCCGTAATCATTCCTCCTCTAGAGAATGTAACAACCCCGCGATAGGTTATCAGTAAGGCAACAATTAGATTCATCATTAGCACATATTTAGTTCTTGATTCCACTATTATTCTGGAAAAAAAGATAAACATACCCATTCCTAAAATGGTTGCCACCTGGTTTGGACCAAAACCGCCGGATGTTTCATAATTCGATTGGGTACTGGTTACGATATCTCTAATGTTTGGCGTGTAAAAAGTCAGGTAGATCATACAACTTATAATAGGCAAACCCATACTTAGAAGTATGTTATTCATTTGACCTATGGGTATCTTCCGCCTAAAAGTATAGATTGAAGCTACTCCTAAACATACTGGTCCAGAGATATTAAAAGCGATAGTATTTTTAATTTTCGCATCAAAATTCAATACGAAAGTGGATAAAACCACGCTTGGAACTAGCAATAGTAGAAATATCCAATAAGGAGCAGCCCCCTTAGAAAACCCGCTGAAATACATTCCCATTAGGATGTACACAATCACTCCATATTTAGAAATTTCATATAATGGATTGCCATGCGTCATCCTCAAGAAAACCTCACTACCCACTACGTAAGCAGCGGCCATAAGCGCTTCGTTATTCTTGTTTTGAGTTCGCACAATAAAATATGCCCCTAAAATAAAAATGGCATAGCCATAAATTTTTGCAGAAAACGGAAATACAAATACCAGAAAGCCAATTCCTACGTGAAGCAAGATTAAATTGAGATATTTTAATTCTTCTTTGTTCATTTATAACTATTTTTATTGTCGATTGCTCATGTATTACTTATGGATTCCATTAGTATATTCATCTTTTCAATTCATAAAACTCATTTAACAAATCAACAGATTTGCGTTGCAGTTCATCTTTCTTAAATGTGAAAGCATATCCTTTGGGCATTGAAACTGTTCTCCTGTTTAAGACGGGTTGCAATCGGTCTAAATATTTTATCCATCCCAATAAAAGTCGGGTTATTAATAACAAACCGCTCCGGATGAATCTAATAGAACTCGTGTTGATGATGTAGTTGGAAATGGTGACTGCCACCATAGCTGCATTGCCTTCGGTAATTTCGGTTCTTAAAACTTGGCATTTTGGAAATAAGCTGCGCATTCCAGTAAAGGTAAATCGAAAAAAATCATACGGTTCGGCATGATATGGAAAAGTTTGTGGCGCTTCTATTTGTAACAACCCACCCAATTTTGTTACCCTTTGCAGCTCTTGGCTAAATTGCCACGGATTGATGGTATGTTCGATAACTTGTGCTGCCAAAACTAGGTCAAAACAGTTATTGGCAAAAGGAATAGAATGGCCGTCAAAAATATAATCTGGTTTAAACTCATTGTGCACATCGGATGCGATAACTTCACAATGGGGGAATTTACTTTTGTAATAAGCGGCTTTCTCGCCCACGCCAATAATCAGAACCTTGCCTTCAGCAGGCAATAATTGAGATAAAGCATCATATCTTTTCTCAATAGTAAAATCTTCACAAAGCGAGGGTAACAATTTCCTACGGATAAAATTCTTGATATTCGAAGTGTCCAAATGCTGACTATCCTGAGTCGTTTTTTTTGAATTGATGATGTCTTCAGTATTGAAAATGGAATCATAGCCAAACAGTATCGGCGTCCCATTATAAATTGGCAACGTGGAATTGTCATCAAACAATAAATAATCCCTAGTTTTTGACAAAAACTTAGCGTTCGTATCGGGATGTATAATGTATTCCTGCATATTTTGCATCATTGTTTTTAAAGTAAATTTATATTGACTTTCTCGTTAGAATCTGCAACGAAAAGCAAATTATTATAATTTTTTACATCTCTGATTCTAACAGAAAAACCTTCTGGGAACAACTATCTTCTATAAGTATACACTTTTAATCGAAAAATCGATTTTATTTACCTTTTCGTTCTTCGTGTTTTTTATAAAAGTCCTCCCCTATTATTTTTGGTTTATTCCAAATCAAACCCCACCAACCTGCCATCTGCCCTATCGCTTCAGTAAAAGCTTGTTTTTTACTAACAGTCGTAAATGTATTAACAAATCGTATTAAAGTCAAAAGAATTGTTATAGAATGCCATTTTATTTTGGCATTTAGTGAAGGTCTGGGATTCTTGACTTTCCATACATACCAACCATTACGAACCACCATCTTCCCGTATTGATATTGATTAGGTCTGCCTGATGCATCATGATAATGATACAATGCAGCCGCGGTATTCACATATAACGGACCGGTTTTGGCTACTCTTAAAGAAAAATCAGCATCTTCATACAAACCATAACCTTCGAAATAGGTAGAAAATTGTAAGACATTAAAAACCTGTCTTCTAAACGAAGAAACGCCTCCCATCAGCATTTCTACGGGATATATTTTTCCGCTTGGCGGCAGGAAACCGATGCTTCGGCCATGGCCATACAAAGAGGAATATCCCGGTGGACAATCGCTATCTAAACCTAATTTTTTTCGCATTATAAAACGGCTTCCATCTTTCCGCTTCCAACCATCAAAAAAATACTCGTCTATTTTGGGTTGGTAATTATATCCTACAAATTCCGTTTTAGTTTCATCGATAATGTAACCTCCAACACCTAGCGCTTCTGGATAAATGGTATAGGTTTTGAGAATTTGTTCAAAATAATCCTTTTTTAAAACGGTATCGTCGTCTAAAAAACAAACTATTTCTATTTGATCACTAATTCTTTCAATGCCAAAATTTCTTTGCTTAGTTAAACCCCGATGCTCGGCAGGAACTATGAAATATTTCAAATTTTTAAAAAGATTCACTTGTAAAACTTTTTCTGTTTCCTGATTTGTGGAACCGTCAATTATTAAGATTTCATCGGGAAAAACCGTTTGCTCCTGAACCGATTGCAATAATTGAAGCAAGGGTTTTGGACGCATGTAGGTGCAGATGATGAGGGATAATTTCATGTGATTTTTTCTTTAAAAATAGAATAAATATGACTAAAATATGTATCCCGGTTTAAATAATCGAGCCATAAATTTCGATTATTGATTTGCATTTGTGCAAAATCTTTTTCATTAATATTAGCATGAAAATTTATTAATTCGTCCATAAAATGATGTTCTGTTGCAATTATACAATGATTTTTCCAGTTTATCATTTCATCCAAAGGCAAGCGAATATCCGTGTTTATTATAACAGGAATTCTGCCCATAGCTAATGTTTCGTATAATCGAACCGAAAAATTACCAGCACCTCTTAAACAAAAAACATAGGGATTGTTATCGATATTTTCGAAAAACTCAAGCGTAGTTTTTACTTTTTCTGCTGCGGTTGTAGTGCCTGCTCTGTATTTATCTCTATAAATAAAATCAGTTTTAATTTGATTGTTCTTCTGCATGGCCATCAATAAATGATGCCGTTTTATACTTGACGGATAAAAAGGCTGATAGTCCTCAAAAATATGCTTTCCAATGCGTTTTAGATTAAAACTCAAAAAAACTGCATACTCTTTTGTCCATTTGAGTATTGAACTATTGGCATGACCAACAAAACCAATGTGAGGTAATTTTTCTTTGGGAATGGGTGCTACACCTTCTTTTTTTAAAATAACCAATGGATCCGTTATAAAAGAAGGCAAAATAAATGTTTTATCATTTAACTTACTGTGAAAACCCCCCAATCGAAACGTGTAAACATTGGCGTCTAATGTTATACCACGATCGTTGCCAGAATAAACCCAAACTGGTTTATGAGCGGCATTTCCTGTCTCGATAAAATCATAAAGCCATTGGGTTTTATTATTTTCGAAAAAATAGGCAATAGCAACGGGCACAACAACTATATCGGCCTCCACAATACTATCGACTATTTGATATATTTTCAATACACTTTTAGTATTGGCGTAGCACAAATCAAACAATAACGGAAAAATTATTTTTCTGTATTCTGGAGTGAGGAAAGTCTTATCGGTAAATATTTTAATCATTTTTATTTAACTGATTAGACCAATACAAACTCACATCCCATTTTTTTTGAAATAATTTTAAAAAACCAAAACAACTTTGTAAAGATTGCTTTTTTAACAATTTTAAAAATAGCACCAATTTATAACAGGAAAGTTGTTCCGCAGTATTATTTTTATTCATCACATACAATACCGTGGGAGAGGGTTTTGGTTGTATTATTTCCGCTTCCCACAACTGTTCGATTTTAATTCTAAAACCGCCAAATGGTGCTTTTAAATGCAAAACACGTAGCTCTGGGAAATAAATAATATCAAATCCCTTATTTCTTAACTGCATTCCAAAGTCAGTATCTTCGCCATACCCAAATTCTAAGGCCATATCAAAGCGTATGTCCGCTAAAGCTCTTTTCTTTACAAAACTGTTACCCGAACCAAAAATCCCTGATTGGTGTATTGTGTTATAATGTTGTACTTCGTTTTTTTGCAAATACGATGTGGTAACAACTTGTGCGCCAAACTTTTCCGCTTTAAACAAAAAATCTTGTAATAAATTCTTTTCTAATCGATTATCATCATCATTTAAAAAAACCCACTCGCTAACTACTTGGCTTAAAGCTAAATTACGAGCATTACAAGCGCCTACTTGATGCGTAAAAGTATGATTTATCAAAAATGGCCAATCTTCATTATGCAAAAAACCTAATTCGGATTCACTATTGGATAATGGATTTTGCTCTACTATAATCACATTTATTGGCAAATGCGTTTGGTTACGTAAATCATTTAATACATTATACAACTCTTTTTTGCGACCTATTGTAGGGATAATCACATCAATCGTATTATCGACAGTAGTTTGTAAGATAGATTGTACGAATATTGTTTCTAAATTTATCTGATCATTTTTTCTTGTTTTGTAAAATATAGAAAAAATAAGAGGAAGCAATGGAAATTCTTTCTCAAAAACTATTAAATTCAAGAGAAGAAGTATTTGCCAACGCTTTTTATAATGTTGTTTAACAAACTTGAAGAGCGTGTAATTGGATATTGGGGTAGAAACAATACTACCTTCAAAAGCCTTTAATAATTGGGGTTCCGAATAGCAGAGCAATCCTAAAGGCATGCAAACCTTGGCAACAGAATTTAGGTAATAATCAAAATCAGCATCCATTTTGATTTTGTCCTTAATTTCAAGTAGTAAAGAAGCATGAACAACCCCAACAGTACTGCTCATTTGCCATGTAGGATAGGATACTTTTTTGTTAATTTTTATAAAAGGAGATTCTTCTACGTAACCTATTTTGCGGCCAAGAAAATCTATTTCAGCAGGACTGTAGGAAAGCATTAACTTATTATGATGAAAAACGGTATCAATGACTTTCAAATTCAGATAATACTCCAATTCTTCGTTGCACCAAACTATCTTTGATTCAGGAAACTGAACAGCCAAATCATATAAACCCTCAGAAATTACTTTTTTGTTATCAAAAGGTAACAGGCAATTTTCGCCGGAAACCACTTTAGTAATACGATTGTTATTATGATAAATTACGAGCAAAACTTAGTCGATTAAAGATTTATAAAAATGTATATTTTCGATGGCAATTTTTTGAATATCAAAAAGTAATTCTACTCGCTTACGGGCATTTTTTCCCAGTTGTTTCGCCAACTTAGTATCGGCTAAAATAGCATTGATTTTATTTGCATATTCTCGATGATTTTCAGGATGAACCAAAAAGCCACTTTCCCCGTCGATCATTAATTCATTTGCCCAGCCAATATTACTATTTACTACCGGTTTTTGCAACGCCATCGATTCAATAGTAACCATTCCCAGTGTTTCTGCAAAAGTAGGAAAAACACAGGTATTGGCCTTTTTTATGTATTGTTGTACTTCGTTGTATGTAATTTTACCCAAATAGGTTACTTTTTTCAAATCTTGATCTTTAAATTCTTGCTGCACTAACTGCCAAGTGGATGGCGATTGTGTTGCAATATCAGCTGAATCACCACCAATCAAGACCAATCTCGCTTCGGGATATTGTTGGCGAACCAGATTAAAAATTGCAGGCAATTCAAAAATTCCTTTTTTGCGGATAATGGTTCCTATGTATAAAATCAGTCCTTTTTCATAGGTTTCAGGTTCTGGATTTTCAAATTTATCGAGTTCCAATCCGTAATGAATGGTTTGTATCCTTTTGTTTTTTATCCCAAAAAGCTTTTTAGATAGGACTCCCGCAAAAGTGGTAGGAGCAATAAAGGCTTTGGCACCTTGAATAGCCAATTTCTCAAACCAAAAATTCTTTAGTTTCTGATGACGCTTTTCGAGATGACAAAAATAAGTATCGCTACCATGAAAACGAATCACTACTGGAATTTTATACTTCATAAAAGCCGTAATTCCAGTCCAATCTGGTGCTTCTAGAATATCTATATTTTGTTCCTTGATTATGCTGTTACAATACTTTTGAATGTGTTTGCGGTAAAAGAACCATTTTGCAAAAGCGTAATTTTTATCTTTAATCCTGTGAAAATGAATGTTATTTTCTGTAAAAATTTCTGCTTTTTGTTGCCCATATACAAATACAGTAATAGTGATTTTATGTTCAATTAATGCCTCTGCCAAATTTTTTATACTCGTGCCTAGACCTCCGGCATGGGACATCTTATCGTGCGGATATTCAGGTGTAAGAAAGGCGATGTGCATTAGTTAATTATAACTTCTATTTCCTTCCAAATATTTTCAGACGCTTTTGTTGGATTCAAACCCACAATAGTTCGAAACCATTTTTCGCCTTCTGCAACACTCGAAATTTTATTGTCAAGAATTGATTTTATAATATCCGTAAGTTTCATTTTGTTGTAAATCCACAATACTGCATTTTTAGAAGGCATCGATCGAAAATGAATGTATTTGTAATTTTGACCAATGTCTCGAATTCCTTTTTTTAATTGGGGTTGCTCGTAATCAAAAAACAAGCAGGATTTTTGGTGTGCTACAAAATCAAATACCATTGAAGAAGCAATATTAGCAACAAACTCCGTATGCTCACAAACATTGGATTGCATTATAAAATCTTCTTTTGTTGGCATAATCTCATTCCAATTGGTACCAATAGGTCTCCAAATGGGGTTAACAACCGCAATTACATCTTTGTATTTTTCAAGAATTGCATTGTATCTGTCGGTAAAGTCTACCGGACATTTTCGGTACAAAACGCCCAAATTATAGCCTTGAGCATTTAACGCTATGACTGATTTTGCCAAATCCTCGACATAATATTGATCTAATGGAGAGGTTACTATATCATCGCCAGAGAAACAGATATAACGTTTTTGTATGTCTAAATTATTTTCCTCAAAAAAAGTTATTTTACTTTTTAAAATACTTTTATCAAAATGACTCTCAAACTGCGGCGTCCCTGTTACAAAAGCATTTTCTGGTTTTACGTACGGGCAATACATCAGCAATTCCCGTTTCATGTGTTCACTCCACACAAAATAATAATCGGTTTCGACTAGTGTGGTCGCTTTAGGCAAATTATCCCAAGAGAATATAAAAGTTGCTGTTGGAATTCCTAAATCTTGCGCTGCCAGAAGAGGAGCAATGGCTTGAGAAGGTCTTTGATTGGTACAAAAAATAAAATCCGGTTGATGCTCTTTTAACTGGGCTTTGCAGTACTCGTATTTAGAATTCCTTCTTTCGCATTTTTTTATCTGATTTCTGACGAATAACAAGCCTTTTTCATTAGAGCCCAAAAGTGCCAATATATCTACCAAACAACTTTTGAAAGCAGTAGTAAAACCCTTGTAGGACTGAGGAAAATTATAAGTGTTGTAAACGGTTTCTTTAAACTTTTTATCAAAAATATTGAGTTCGATTCGTTTTCTGGCTCTTGTAAATATGGAAGTTAACTTATGAAGTTTGTGATTTTCTATTTTAACTTCTTCAAAATTCAATTCTTCTTTTAAGGAAAAAACGGTATTATTCCAATACACAATTTCGTAGCCTTTTTGTTCTCCTATTTCCTTAAATCGGGTAAAAGCAAAATTTCTTAATCCTACTCCGTCAGGCAAAAAAATAAAAACTTTCTTCTTCATATATTAATTTGTCAAGCTCGTTTTAGGATTGCTTATTATACTTTTTTATTCTTGAGTTTGTCTCTTTGGACTTGTTCTATTGGTAAAATATCGGTTTGTTTATGGGTCAAAGCACTATAAACTGCACTTAAATCACGTGCTAATTTGCGCAATCCCATAGGTTCTAGAGAGGCCGCATGGTCTGTGCCTTTCCAAGTCCTGTCTATTGTATAATGCCTTTCGATGGTATTTGCTCCTAAAGTATAGGCAGCGATATCTACTGCAATTCCCAAATGATGACCTGAAAAACCAATATGTTTGACCTTGTCTCCGTATTTTTGTATTAACAAATTGATATCTAACAAACAAACGTCTTCAAAGGGAACGGGATAGCCGGAGGTGCAATTGTACAATACCAAATCTTTATTTCGGCCTTTGTCCACAAAATAATTCACCAAACTATCTGCTTCATCTTTGGTTGTCATTCCTGTAGAAATATGGATTTCACCTTTATAATTATCACACAACCAACCTAGCATTTCATAATTATTGTTACAGGCGGAAGGTATTTTTATAAATGCTGGATTCATTGAAGCAATCTCTTTGGCGGAGGTAGTATCCCAAACCGAAGTGGAATAAACAATGCCTATTTCTTCACAATACTGCTTTAATTCGAGGTGCTGTTTTATATCAAACTCCAAATACTCCCGATGCGCTCCATAGGTGTCTCCATAAGAATTTGAAGTGTTAGGATGCGGAGCATTGTATTGTTCTTCAGTTAATAATTCTTTATTATTTCTTTTTTGAAACTTTACCGCATCGACATTGCAAAAAATAGTGGCGATTTTTATTAATTCTTTGGCTATTTCCATATCTCCTTTATGATTACAGCCAATTTCAGCAATAACAAAAGGTTTTTTATACTCTTTCATGTCTTATATTGTACTTTATTATAAATTCACAAACTTCTCTTATAGCCATGTCCCCAGAGTTATGTGTTAAAACAATATCGGCATGGGTTTTTACAATATGGGTAGCATTTGCGGGGGCAAAAGACCATCCAGAACTACAAATATTGGCCAAATCATTGACATCGTCTCCCACATAAGCAACGGATTCAAAACTACTATTTTTATTTAAAAGAAAATGTTTTAAAAACGAAAATTTATCCTTGACCCCAAGAAAAACGTCTTGTATTTGGAGTTTTTTCATTCGTTCCGCCACTAGTTTAGAGTTCTCCGAAGTCAACACCACAACCTTGACATTATTTTCTCTTAAAATTTCTAGACCCATTCCATCGCGCATATCAAACTTTTTGGCAAACTCTCCCGCCTCATTACAATAAACTCCCCCATCGGTAAATACCCCATCAACGTCTAATACTAAGTATTGGATTCTCTGGTTTCGCTTCCTCGATTTTTGCCTTGCAATTAATAGGTTTTCGATGATGTTCCAATCGGACAAGCTGTCAATTTCCAAAAGGGTTTCTTCGGGCATTTTGACTAATCCAATGTTGCCACTCACTCTATTATTCGATTGCAGAAAAGCTTCTTTGGTGGTGCAATAAACGGCTCCATTTTCTATTAATAAACCGTCAAAGTCCTGTCTTCTGGGTCTGTTGAAAACATCGTAGTTTTGTGCGGTACCATCAGTATTCCATATAAAGCGATGTGTTTTAACCACAGTTACGCTAGAATCAAAAGAGTCTTTGGTGATTTTTTCTAAACTGTTATTAATATCGGCTGCCAAGGTCAATGGTGAAGTCGCCTGAAGTAAGCACAAAATGTTATAGTCCTGATTTATTTTTTTAGAAAACTCGAGCAACACACTTTCGGTTGACGCCGTATCATTTGCATTTTCTTCGTTCCGAAGTAAGGCTTTTACCTTTGAGGTCCAATGGTATTCTCGCTCTACATATTCAATAATTGCAGAATCATCCGTAAATACATATATTTCATCTAAATCAGAAAAAATGGCTTCCGTAAGTACCCAGGAAAACAAGGGTCGTCCTACTATTTTCTTTTTATTTTTTCCAGGGATTCCTTTGGAATCTTTACGTAGCGGGATTATGCCTATTTTTTTCATTTTTATAGCTTTTGTTTAAAAAATCATTTTTATAGTTTTATTTTGGATTAACAACAACTTAATATTTTATTCCTTTTACAATTTTAATTTTTGCTAAAGTACTTTTTTGAACTGGCTTTCTGAACTTTAGAACGTGAAATATTTCTTCCAAGGCAGCAAAAATTGATTTCCAAAATAGCTGAAAATATTTTGAGTCATATAAAGCATATTTCTTGAAATTATGAAATAGTAATCTTACTATTTTTAGTGCGGGATTCGGATAATATACCGCATAATAATAAATAGTGTTTTTGAGTTGCTTTTCGAAGCGAAAGTAGTTCCTGCCTTGCTCTAGACGTTTTTTTTTATCTAATCTATGATTCACAATAATGGAATTATTATAGTGTATCTCATACCCTAAATCCAGTACTTCAATCGCCAAACAAGATTCTTCACCATAAATATCCATCCACACAGGAAAACCGTTTGTGCTGTCATACACCTCTTTTTTTATTGCAAAACCGCATCCTACAAAATCATTAGTTGGATAGCTATCCATTTCTGGTTCAGCCATTTTTAAAGCCTCTTCATCTGAAATAAAAACACCCCTAATTTCCTGAAAAGCGATGATACCAATTTTTTCATTTTCTAAAAAAACGGAGTTTGTTTTACTAATAAAACGTTCACTTAAAGGGTGTGCGTCATCATCTAAACCTATAAAAATTGTACCCTGTGCTTTTTTATACAACTTATTTCTTGCAGGCGAAGCACCGGTATTTATTTCTGAATTTACCCATTGCACCCATGGATATTTTGCAATTAACATTTCTGTTTTTTTACAACCATCAATAAAAACTAAAACTTCATGAATTGTCAAATCGAGTAAACCGATTAGTTTATTTAATGTAATTTCCAGTTCTTTTGGCCTGCCTCTGGTTACAATGAGTATTGATACTTCCATGCTTTTTTAACTTTGACTGATAATGTCGTTATATAATTGTACAATCTCCGTTTTCAAGTCCACCCGATTGTACTTTTTATTCACAAAATCAACATTATAAGCTTTTGCCTCTTCTCTTAGTTGGTTGTTTATCAAGGCCTTTTCAATCCAATTTGCAATTTCGGTGCTATCTAAAGGATTTTCAATCAAAAAACCATTTACCCCATGGGTTATTACCTCTTCCGAAACTCGTCCGGGATTAGACTGTATCGGAAAAGCTCCCATGCCCATTGCTTCCAGTAAAGCATTGGGCATGCCATCAGAAATACTGTTACCGATATGCACTATAGATTGTCCCATTATCGCTAATAATTCCGAATTAGAAATAAACGCACCTCTTTTAATAATACGCACTTTTAAACTTTCAAAATTTTCTAGGTTTTTTAATTGATTTACAACAGAATCATCTGCGCTATAAACCACTATGCTATACTTCTGAATCAAAGTTAGAGGAACTAATAGTATAGCTTCAATCACTTTCGAGGCCATTCCGACCCCATCGTCATATCCTTTAATTATTATGGTGTCCCGCAACTCGCTGTCTTGTATTTTAGTCCTATCAATTGCTAGCCCTCCGTTACCGGGATATACTCCTAAAAAAGCATTTTTATAACCGTTTGCAACAGCGATTGTATAATCTCGATGACAATCTGTTATTAAATAATTGACTCTTTCAAGAAAAGTACCTACACTGCTTTTAGTCATTCCAAGTTTTGAATAATAAAACAAATCACTTCCCCAAGAAGAATAAATAAAGGGAATGGAGTTGTGTTTTTGCATCACTTTTAAAATAGGTAATCCTGCCAATCGCATTTCAAAACAGTGAATGATATCTGGACGATGTCGCTCGATTATCTTGTCAAAAACGGCCGCAATATCTCGTTCATTGCATTTTTGAAATTGTATATAGATTTTAGGAAAGTATTGCTTGATGGTCAGTCGTAGCGGGAAATTCCATTTCAATTTCCATCCTTTAATTTGGTTTACCCAATTAATTCTTTCAACCTTTGGACCACCATCTGAGGCATCAAACCAAATAACATCATGGCCAGAATCCTTCAATTGGTCAACCCATTGAAAAAAATGATGATTGGGAATGGCTACCATGAGGATTTTCATATTTTAACAAATTAATTCATGGAACATGTTTAAATACTCATTTGATATTTTATCATTGGAATAATTTCCTAAATATTTTTTTCTATTTGTTTCTCGAATTACTTTTATTTCTTCAGGTTCAATATTTTTTAATCTACTTAATAATTGCAAAAAAGATTGTTCCTTATTTATATCAAACCAAAAATTATTTTTGGTGTCAGAAAGTCTTTCCTTCATAGCTCCAACTTCTGTTGAAAAAATTATTTTTCCTGCTGCCATTGCTTCTATTCCTACTAATGGACCAGCTTCTTCATGAGAAGGGATAATTAGAACATCTATTTTATTGAAAAAAAATTCTAAGTCATCAGGACTTACTTCGCCAATGAAATCATTTTTGTCGTTTATTAAATCCAAAACATCCGATTCTAAATTACCATTACCTGCTACAATAATTTTTAAATTATTTTTTTTGAAAATTTCTAATAGTTCAATAATACCTTTTTCGTTAGAAAATCTTCCCAAATATCCGAAGACCAAATCTTGCTTGATTGCTACTGGGATTTTTAATAGTTCTTTTTCGAGTAACGTTGTTTGGTCAATAATGCTTACATTATTTGGAGTAATTGTATTTAAAAATTTAGTATTGCTTTTGGAATGAACTAAAATTGAAGAAACTATCGGAAGTAACTTTCCTAATGATTTATTTATTTTACAAATTTCACCCGTAGTTCTTACAGCAATTGGTTTGTTTATTTTTTCGCAATATGTAATTACGTCATTCAAAATTGTTAAATTTAAAACTCCGCAATATAATATTGCGTCGGCTTGATCTATTTCTTTTTGTAATAGAGAAATCTTTTTGTCAGCTATATTACAAAACTTAAGGCTCAATTTATTTTCAACCAAAAAATAAGTTGGCAATTTCGAGTTATTATAAATCTTACTAAAATAACTTAATCCTTTTAAAATCAAACTGGAATTATACAATTCCTTATAAATAGTTGTCGAACTACAATCTAAATCCTTTATTGCTACTGATTCTTTTGACATATGTAGTAATGAAATTAATCTAACATTGTATTGCTTTGATAGTACTTCAATTATATTTCTAACCTCTATTTCTCTGCCGCCAAAGTTATTTATAAGACCAAAAATTAAAATGTTTTTCTTCATATATTAAACTGTTTAGTAGTCATTTAAAATAAGTACTTTCCCTTCTTTTTTGATATCAAAACCAAAAAAAGTGAACTATAAATTTTATCATTTTTAGCTGTTAGTTAGTTGCATCATTTATATTAAATTTTGAACAAAAAAACAAACAACTTTCTGCAAATTTAAATCCGCTCTGATTTATAGGGCATACAAGAAAATGTTCATTCGGATAACATCATCCGTATTTAAAATCGTAATTTTTAAACTGTAACGCTCTTTTTCAATCCAAAAACCAAAGCCTATTGAAAGGAATACTGATGTAATCAGCGATATTTAAATATTTACCTTATGAAAAAACATAACAAAAACTTTACTAAAAACATTTTATTTAGTTCTGATTTTTAGATTATCATAATACTGCCCACAACATTTGTTTCTCCAGTCCTCATTATCATTTGTAATGTCATCGTTAAAAATTGTTATTGGTTTGTTGACTAATTGTGGTACTTCTAAGATAATTTCTTTATTTTTTTGAATTAAAAAAGTTCTTTTTTTTAATTCCATATCATATCGATATGCTTTACCACTTAGTAAATCAGAATATGCCAATTTTACATTATTATCTTGTCCTAATTTTATAAATATCAGAACGAATAATAAATATTTTACCCATTTAGAATAAGTAATAAAATCAACGTTTCTATGTTTTAATTTTAGATAAATCACTATACAGAGGTACAAAAACCCGATTAAGAAATAAAAGTAGGCAATATTAATCGCCCTCAAAGGAATGCATCCAATACTCCAGTATCCGGCAAAAAAACTGACTAAAGGAATACTAAAAACAAGTAAAGACACAAAAGTTAGATTGGCGTCAAATATTTTTGAAAATCGGATGGATTTAATATTTTTTAAATAATCGAAAAACAAAAATTGAAAAAAGAGTATTAAAGGTAGCCACATTCCTAAATAACTTTTTGTTGCTAAAATAGTTTTAGTTAGTGAGTATAAAAATTCATTCCTATGTTCGAGTCCAGATCTGGCACTTCTCATCGTATTACCTGGAGATAAAAAGACGATTGAGGAAAATAAAAGTATAAAAAGGAACAATATCAATATTGAATAATTTATTTTTTTTTGTTCTATTAATTTTGTCAGTAAAATACAAACCATTATAAAATTAATTAATAACATTGTCACTTCATTTGATCCTATTATAAAAAAAGAAATAATAATTGTAAATAATAGATATTTTAATTCGTTGGTTTCAATTAGTTTTATTAAAAAGCAAAAAAATATTGTTGCTAAAATGTTCGATAATTGGTACGTGACAGAAGCCGCCAGCCAATAAAACCCTTGCGCTACGGTAGGCATTTGCAATAAATAGAGCGTTACTATAAAAAGACTAAAGACATATTTGTCTTTCTTTTTTAAATCAATAAATAATATAGTAATAAGCCAATATATAGATATGAATAGAGAAAATAATAGAATAATTGGAATTAATTTATAAAGCAAAAAAGTATTAGAAACTAAAGCTTGGATGCTTAATATTGCTGTTGAAAAATACCTTCCTGACCAGCCTTGATACCAAGATAATTGCGCTTTTAAAAAACCCAAATCTCGACTCATTACATTGTAACAAAAATCGTCTGCATTTGGATTGTTAAAATAGGAAATCAATACGAAAGGTAAAATAGAAAAAACACCTATTATAATTATAAAATTATCAAATTTAAAAAGTGTGGATATTTTTTTAATAATTAACTGTTTATTTATGTTTGTAATCATTGGATTAAATTGACAGGTTTTTCTTAACTTAGAACTTCTTCGGTTTATTTAATAAAAATTTACAAACAAACATTAATCTTATAATAATGTACCACAAATCTATTACAAAATATTTGATCAAATTGAAAACAGAAAACAAAAAACCTTTTATAGCACTCCATAAACTAATATCCTGATGCCACAATTGATAATTACCCACTACATCGTTTTTAAATCTAAGAAATAATTGTTTTTTAGTTCGTTTTATCTCATAACAAAATATCGATTCCACGAAATCAATGTCATATCCTGCTTTTAAAACCCGAACAGTCCATTCTTTATCTTCAAAGGTTGCGACATCTTCTCTAAAAGGATGTTTTTCCCATATTTTTTTATTAAAGGCTGCACCTGAAAAAATCAAGCCCGACTTATTAGGATCAACCGTTGCAGGTATTTTATTGATAAAATTTTTATAATCATTTGGATTGTGCAAACATCTTAATCCTGCTAATTTTGGATTTGTATCGAATTTTAGTTGAATCAACTTAAAAAAATCATGGCTTACGGGATAGGAATGGGCACTAAAAATCACAACTATGGGCGATTTAGCCTCGCTGGCGCACACATTAGCACTACCACCAAAACTAAAATTTTCAATTGTAACAAAACGTGCACCAAATTGTTCCGCGACTTTCTTGCTGGAATCAGTTGATAGATTATCGACAACAATTATTTCTTCAATGTCGTCACTATACCGTTCTGTCAAATTTTTTAACAAAAACGATAGGGCACCGGATTGATTTTTATTTCTAATAGCAACTGAAATCATGGCTTTACTTTTGGACAGAAAACAATTTTGAAATAATTTTGAAAGGCTTTGTGACCAATTTTCCTATTTTATATTCTAAAGAGTTCTTTATTTCCATTTTACCTTTCCTATGTGTTTTTATGTAGTAAAAAAGCACTTCGGCAGTATTATCAAAATGTGCAGTATAGAGCTCTTTATGTTTTCTAAAGATGTATTCCATATTTGCTTCAGCATGATTATTTATTGTATCTACAAGCATTGATTTTTTTGCTTTTCGATAAAAAAATAAAAACTCCTCAACAAATTTAAATTCCCATCCTCTTTTGGTAATATTAAGCCAAAACTCCCAATCTTCAAAACCTTTTATCATCGTTTCATCATATCCACCCAAATCATCCCAACACTTTCTCCTGTATATCGACGATGGCATTAATTTGTTTTCGAACATTATATCACGATACGTTGACCCTGAGGCTTTGTATTCATTTATAATATTAGTCTTATTATTACGGAAAAAATAACGATAACAGGACACAATACCTAGGTTATCATTTAATTGTAGTTGTGGTACTAATTGATTTAAAAAATTAGAATGTAAAATATCATCCGCATCTAAACAAACAATAAACTCTCCTTTACTAATTGCAATCCCTGTATTACGAGCGCTAGGTAGACCCCCATTTTCCTTATATAAATAGCTAAATCGTTTGTCTTTATTACACCATTGTTGGGCTATACTTTCGGTATTATCTGGACTTCCATCATTTACAATAATACATTGCCAATTTGAGTACGTTTGATCCAAGACCGATTGAAGCGACTCTTTCAAAAAGTGCGCTTGTTTGTAACAAGGAACAATTATAGATACTAAAACACTCATTATTTTACTACTTTGTTTTTAAAGAAACGAAAGGGTTTTAAGATCGATTTGCCAAGGTTAAACTCTATTGAATTTTTTGCTTTATGTAAACTATTTCTTAAAAGTGAATTTTGTAACAATAACTCAACAACATAAAAATCAAGATAAGTTTCATAGATTACTTTATGCTTTAAATAAATGTATTTCCTAAGTTCAAAATCATGATTCTTCAATGCTTTTTGGTCTCTTGATGTATTTTTTATTCTATAATGAGATAGTACTTCTTTGATGATATACATGGTCCCTACATGTTCTAAAATAGCAATCCAAAACTCCCAATCTTCATAACCATCATTCATTTTTTCATCAAAACCACCTACTGCTTCCCAACTTTTTTTAAGAAACATAGAATTAGCTCTGCCATTATTAATTACAATAAAATCTTTTACCTTTCCACCTAGAGGTTTTATAATCTCGATGGTTTTATCATTATTAAATGCGCGGCAATAACTACTTACTGCCACTACCTGATTATTGTTATTTAAAACATTAACTGCTTTTTCTATAAAACTAGGCTCAAAATAATCATCGGCATCCAAATTCAAAATATAGTCAGTTTGGGCTAACTCAATTGCTGTATTCCTTGCATTACTAACGCCTTTATTTTCTTGATAAATAATCGCTACGCTAGAATATTTTATATTTTTTAAAACCTTTTTAGTTTCTGCATCAGAACCATCGTCGACAATAATAATACTTTCTGGTAATAAGGTTTGAACATATAGCGATTGTAATGCTTCTATGATGTATTTACCATCATTAAAACAGGGAATAATTACCGTAACATTACTTCGTGAATTCATAGTTAAAACTGAAAAAGTTAATTAGCTTTTACTTTCTACTTCTTGTACAAAAATGGAAAAAGCATTTGTCTATACCTAATTATTGGAAAGTATTTAATGCTATAAATTGTAAAAAGTAATTGTGGTTGCGAGAAAAAGAAATTTCCCCATGCAATTATATCTTGATTCAATTTATTTTTTTGCTGGTATTTAAGCATCCAAATCCATTTTAAAATATCGTCAATAATACAATAACTCACTTCGTTTTTACTGCACCAAATAGCAACAGCTTCGTGCATTTTTATATTATATATTTTGTACAATGCTGTATTATCAAAAATATTTGAATCATGAATACCACGAATTGCTACCGCTTTATTAATAATTCCCGTTACTAAATTGCATTTTATAGCCATTTTCCAAAATAGTTCAGTGTCTTCGGCCACTACCAAACTTTCATTAAATAAACCTGTAACAGCAAAAACACATTTTTTGACAGTTAGCCCATTAATATGAAAATGACCGCACTTACCGTACAATAAGTTTATAAACAAATCTTCTGGAGCTACTTTTTGTCTAACAGTATATAGTTGATGCATTTTTAATTCAAGTTCTGTAGCTATTCGATAAAAATGAAATCCCACCGCATTATAAACCCCATCACATTTCTCATTTTCTTGAAAAACTTTAATATCATTGACAAAGCGATTAGGTAAATAATAATCATCGGCATCCAGAAAAGCAATGTAATTTCCCGTTGCTTTTTGAATTCCAAGATTGCGGCTGGCGGAACGTCCTTTATTAAAGCCATTTACGTGCTGAAATATCTTAATTCTATTATCTCTTTTTTGTAATTGAGCTACTATAGATAAGGTTGCATCAGTGCTTCCATCATCAACAACGATTACTTCAAATACTTCTTGTTGATCCAATGCTGAAAGTATCGCTATTTCAATAAAACGAGCTACATTGTAAGTAGGGATAATGACACTTAAATTGAATTCCATTATTGTGTTTTTTTGAGTTTGGCAATAATTGCCCTTCTAATAAACTTTGCTAAAGCATAAAAAGAGGCATTTCTAATAAATTTTTGAACAATCAGAATGAATATTTCAAAATTTAACTGCTGCCGGGCAATTGCAAAAATTCCAAATTCCAAAATCAGCTTTTGCCTTTGAAAACGGGTAAACTTTAGAACATGGACTTTAATCATTTTTTCAAAAAATAAGAATTTTGCTCTATCTTTAACTACAAGATTATTCTGCATCCCAGAAATATTTAGATTTGAAAAACGAAATACAACAACCGCTTCATTTATACTAAAAATCTCTGAGTTTCCTGAGAATTCAATCCAAGCCATATCGTCAGCATACCAAGCCAAGGGAAAATCAGTAAACTTATATTTTAGATAACTTTCTCTTCTAAAAATATATTCGGAAAGAGAGCTCATAGTCAAAAACTGAAACTTTCTAAAATAAGAATCCGATGCTTTTTCCCAAATGGGATGTGTATAGATTTTAGAAAATTCCTTTTTCTCTTGTTTATAAATTTTCGAAGCAAGTCTAATTACATTGCTTCTGTCTATGAACTCGTCTAGATTTTTATAAAAATATTCGACCACATTATACTCTAAATAATCATCGTCTCCAAGTAACATTATCCAAGGTTCGTTATGGCTTAGGGCAATACATCGCTCCCATTGTTGAACCAAAGATGTTCTTCCAAGATTACTTTCAAATCGATGGTACACAAAATTAAACTGTCCTTTAAACTTTTGTAGTAAAACAGATGGATCCTCTGGACTCGCATCATCTCCAATAAAAACTTTAAAACGCTGGTCAGTTTGATTGGCTAAGGACTGTAAGGTTTCCTCAAAGAAGGTAAATTTGTAATATGGGATTACTATGACTAGCATAATTTCTCTTTTATTATTCTTTTCCAAAAGCTATAATGATATTGTGTTATAGGATTCAGGCAAAAAAGTTGCATCCAGACAGCAATCGCTATTGTGTGCAAACCGTATTTTAAACTTTCTTCTATAAAATGCTTTGCATTGATAACTTCTAATTTATTACAATTTGCTTTTTCACATTTACCCAAAGGTAATAACTTCCTATATTTCTTATGTAGTGCATAAGTAGAACGAAACCATGCTTCATTTACGATTCCTAGTGAAAAGTGCTCTAACAATACTTCATTTGTAACTACTATTTTATAACCCTTTTTTATGTACTCAAACGAAATATTTAAATCATAATTATGAAAACCATGCATTGTACTATCAAAACAAATTTGATTATCTCTTCTCATAGCCATAAAAACTCCGTCGATTGCTGCTACTTTAATAACTGATCTATAACCAAAACCACAATTCCATTCTTCTGTAGTTTGATTAGGAAAATGCTGAATGATATTCATCACCCTCTGATTTTCTGGACAATCCCACCATGCGGATGGTGATTTAGTTTTTATTGTAGCACCTGCCACTCCAATTAGACCTATTTCATTATCATCTTTAAAAATGGTATTAACGATCCCCCCCCATGCTATAGTATGTAGTAAAACATCGTCATGCATCATACATAAATATTCACCCTTACTTTTAACTATCCCTAAATTATAGGCTTCAAAAATAGAATACTTATTTTCAGAATTATCAATAACAATTAATTCATACTCACAACCAATCGTGTTTTTTATATTTTCTGATAAATTTTCAGAAATATTTTGAGTTCGGGAACAAATAATGATAGAAAGCATTTTCATCAATATTTGAATTTAAATATTCTAGTTATTTTTCGTTTAATACTTTTCTTAAGACTGTTGTGCTGTACATAAACATCTACCGCAGTTAGCATATAAAAATATCCTTTTATTTTTTTTCCCGTCTGAATAAAAAGTATTGCTTTTTCATAGGTCAAAAAATTTCTTTTGATAAATCTATTTTTTGCTTTAATTGCAGCAATATTAGGCAGTTTCCTTTCATATAAATATTGCATCAATACAGCTCTCATTTTAAAATCAATGTCTATAATTGAAATCCTTTTTTCAGACTCTACTGCTCTTGCAATAACACTATTGGAATGATATCTAAAATTATTTAATGATTCACTAATAAAAGCAATTTTCTTAATTACAATTAACTTGAAATAAAACATCCAATCTCCACAATATCGAAACTCTGGCACAAGATCAAAATGGTGTTGCAAATCAATTGCTTCCTTTTTAATAAGTACAGCGCTAGCATTTGGTATTACATTTTTACAAATAAAAAATTGTTCTATAAACTCATGACTCTCTACTATAAAATCTTGTAAAAAATAAGAAACACTCAAATTATCTGTATGAGAAATCCAATTACCTGTAATCGCAGAAAATTCATTAATCCTATTAGACTGACAATATGATAAAACAACCTGCGCGTCTTTGAGAAAAGGCTCAAGAATTTTCTCTAAAAAATTTAATTCACAAGAATCATCAGACTCCGCAATCCAAATATAGTCTCCCATGGCGAGTTCAATTCCTTTTTTCCATTGAAAAAAAGTATTTCCTGAATTAACTTCATTAAAAATACATTGACTCACTTTAGGATATTTAGCATATTCTAATAGAATAGCCTGACTATTATCGGTACTGCAATCATCCAGTAAAATAACTTCAAATACAGTATAAGTTTGATTAAGTATACTATCTAAGCGTTCTTTCAAAAATCGCTCGTGATTGTAATTAGGAACTATGACTGAAATTAAAGGTGTTTTTGAAATCATTAAAAAATTTGTTTTAGCTTTTGTTTTATTATGTAAAAAGGGAAAATGATAAAGTTACCAATCTTAAAAGTGTTAGATTTTTTCCATTCTAAAGTTAAATTACTCTTGAGCATTTGTTCAAATCGATCACTTGCCCTTTTAGTAATTTGAGTTCCATTAAAAAAAGAATCACAAATACTATAACCATCTACTTCAGAAGCTATTACAATATTATAAAGTGGTACAATTGATTCATCTTTTAAACCATTCTCATCCCCATAAAAAACCTTAAATTTATTAATGCTTTCAAAAGAGCTAATGAATGAATTGAAATTAAATGAATTTTGATAATAATACTTTGTAAAGTGGAACGATTTGTTGACTAATTCGTTAAACTCTTTAAAATACAATTCTTTCACATGATATGGATTATGTTGTCCGGTCAAATCCGAATAATATTTTTTATCAGGTGAAGACATTATTAAAACACCATCATCTTTTAAAACCCTTTTTATTTCTGCTAACATCTCATTGTGCTTATCATGATGTTCTATGGTTTCAAAACTAACAACAACATCTATAGAATTTGTAAGGACTGGTATCTTATCTGCTCTACCTACAAGAAATCTTAAATTTTTTTTGGAATACTTAAGTTTAGCATTTTCTATCGTTTCAAAATCAATATCAACGCCTATAACTTCCAATGCCCTTTCTGCCATAAGATAAGACCCGTAACCTTCACCCGATGCAATATCTAACACTTTTTTACCTGACACAAAATCATTTACCATAGCATATCTATGCAAATGCTCTACAGTAACATCTGAAAAATAATAAAACTCTAATCTTTCTCCGGTAGATTTTTTTTCCACACGCTTATATTTTAACAATATTTCAAAATCACGTTACAATAATTTAAATATTCTTTTTTAAATATCCATTAACATTGAAAGTAGCATTTTTACCAAACATATCACACCATTTTCTATCAACTATATATTCTGGATGATTGGGTAAAAATTCACGAAGTGCTTTCAATGGTCCACCTTCATATTCTTTTTCTAGTCCTAGTTCGTTAATAATTCCATCTTCAATAATGAAATAGGAATTTACTGAAACTATTTCGTGAAACTTATTTAATATTCCTATAGAATCTTTATATGAATGTGATGCATCTTCAATAATCAGTATCGTTTCAAAATCGCTTGTTAAATTCAAATCGTAATCTTCCCAACCCGCTGTAAAAAATTTGATGCGACTATGCTCTTTAACTTTTGGATTAACCATATCTACTACATCAATTGTATGCAGAATCCCTTTTCCATTCATATCTAATAAGTCCGCAATATAAAAAGCTCCACCACCAATATTTGTTCCAACTTCAATAACCAAATCAGGTTTGACTTCATTTATAATCATTTGATAAATAACATAATCAAAAGGACATCTAATTGCTTTAATTCCTTTATAAGTAACTTGATGGTGACCTTCGTAAATCGACTGAACAGAAATTTCGACTTGTTCATCTTGTGGTACTCTCTTAATTTTAAACATATTTTTCAAATTAAATTTTTTGATTCCCATTTCATTAATGGCCTTATAATTCCCGGTAAACTCCCAACATATTCTCCGCGTGTTGGACTATGATCCAAATCATCAATCATATTAAATGCTATACAATCTCTTTCATGAAAATGAACTTGAAATGGATCATGAGTTACTAATGCAACCCCAACTAAAATAACCCCTTCAGCAAATAGATTTTCTGGAATCCAGACTGTTGTTTCATACTTTCCACATTTTTTTCTTTCATAATAATTCAGCGTATTATTTTCATGAGAATCGAAAATGTTGATACCATTTCTATCATAAAAATTAAAAGCTGCGTGTAATTTATTTCCTTCTTCAATTACCTCATAACTAACCGTTATCCCAACAATTTCTGTTATTTTAAAATTATCTTTAACCTTATATTGATTGTTATGTGCTTTAACATCAATAATTTTAACTAAATTATTACCTGTGTTTTGCCCTTCCCACGTTTTCATAGAAGTTGTACCGTATTCAGATTTCAAATAATTATCAATAACTTTTGATGTAATATCATATTCGATTATCCGACCATTTTTCAACAAAATAGATTTGCTACAAAGTCGCATAATAGAATCCATATTATGGCTCACAAATAAAACCGTTCTACCCCCTTCTCTAGAAATATCCTGCATTTTTCCAATGGCTTTCTTTTGGAACTCGGCATCGCCTACAGCCAAAACCTCATCCACAATCAAAATTTCTGGCTCAAGAAATGCCGCAACCGCAAAAGCCAAACGCACATACATCCCACTGCTGTATCGTTTTACGGGAGTGTCTATATACCGCTCACAGCCGGAGAAATCTATGATTTCGTCAATTTTCGAGGTGATTTCTTTTTTAGTCATGCCTAGAATAGCGCCATTCAGGTAAATATTTTCCCTACCCGTCATTTCGCCATTAAAACCCGTTCCTACTTCAAGCAAAGATGCCACACGACCACCAAACTTAATACTTCCAGTAGTGGGGGCAGTTACACGGGATAAAATTTTTAATAAAGTAGATTTTCCAGCACCATTTTTTCCTATGATCCCGAGAATCTCTCCTCGTTGCACTTCAAAATTAATGTCTTGTAATGCCCAAACATAATCGCTTTCGCCTTTAGTAGAGCGGTCATTTGTATCTCCAATTTTTAAGTAGGGATTTTCCTTACCTCGTATTTGGTGCCACCAGCGGTTCAAATCGTGCGCCATAGTACCAGTACCTACCTGACCTAAACGGTATTGCTTGGAGATGTTTTCGGCATTTAAGATAATATCTTTACTCATTTATTATTGAAATTCTAATACAACTGACTACTAAAAACTAAACATTGAACACTACACTGTATCTATAAAACTTTTCTCCGTTCTGTTAAATATGAGCACTCCTACAAAAAACACAATTACAGTTACTAAGAAAGTATATCCCAATCCGTAAACAGATATTTGCCCCACATCCAGCAACATGTATCTCGCCGTTTCAATCACGTAGGCTAGCGGATTGTATTCGACTAACCAACCGTAAGTAGGTAATTTTTCTTTGATGAGTGCCATCGGGTACATTACTGCCGACAGATACATTAACAATTGCACTCCAAAGCCTATCAAATTACTAAAATCGCGGTATTTGGTTACCAAAGACGAGATAAACATCCCCAATCCTAGTCCTAAAACACCCATCATAACAATCAATACTGGAAAAAACAAAGTTGTAAGATTCATGCCTATTGTCGCCCCTTGCATATAGAAATAGAGGTAAAAACAAATGAAGATAAAAAACTGGATTCCAAACTTTATTAAGTTGGAAACCACGATTGATAGCGGCACAATAATGCGTGGGAAATATACTTTACCAAATATTCCTGCATTGGCTCCAAAGGTATTCGAAGTTCCATTTAAGCAGGCTGTGAAATAGTTCCAAACCGTAATTCCAGCTAAATTAAATAAAAACGGTGGTACTGTACCAGTATTTATACCCGCTACGTTATTGAAAATTATAGTAAAGGTAATTGAAGTAAACAAAGGCTGAATTAAGTACCAGAGTGGTCCCAAAACGGTTTGTTTATAAACCGTCACGACATCTCTTTTTACAAAAAGTAATAGCAAATCACGGTACTGCCATACTTCCTTAAGGTTCAATGAGAAGAATTTGTTCTTTGGTGTTATTTCAAACAGCCAGTCACTAGTGTGATTTTCAGAGGGATTCATTGATTTGGCGTAGGTTTATGCTCGGAACAATGGAATACACATTTTTTATGCAAAAATGATGGGCAGTTTTCCGACATTGCAACGCAAATATAATAATTTAAAGCAAAGTGGTGCAAATATCTAAAAAAATATAAAAGATTTTTACCATGAACAGGGAACCCGATAAAAGGCAAGAAAAAAATTACCTTTTGTACTTTAAATGTCAGCCAACTCTTCCTTTTTAAAAGAATAAATTCATATGTCGATATGCTAAATAGCAATCGGAAGATTTTGAAATTCGGTCGCCTTTTACTTTTGTATATTTGGATTTTTCCAAATCCAATACATACTACCATGGAGCTACACGTTGTTATCAGAACCTTTTTGATAGTTTTTAGCAATACAAGATGCTTGTTGCTGGTATAATCTGTGAATTTTTTCCTGAACCGTGGTGTCTAGAAGTATTAAAGCACAAGCTACTAACAATCCATTGGTTGCTATTTTTTTGAAGGTTGCCTAATTTCTATTGCATTTTTGCAAACAAAAGAATAAAAAAAGGGCTACTATTAGAAGTAGCCCTTAATACTACAAACATTTATTAGTTTAACAAAAAAGCTTACCGCTGACTTAACAAGAGTTTGTCAAAATAGCTAATAGTAGTAATCAAGCCTTCTCGTAATTGTATTTTTGGCTCCCAACCGTTCAGCTTTTCTTTGGCAAGGGTAATATCCGGCTGCCTCTGCTTGGGATCATCTTGCGGTAGGTCCATGTGAATGATTTTTGATTTCGAACCCGTTAATTCAATAATCGCCTTGGCCAATTCTAGCATCGAAAATTCGTTTGGATTTCCTAAATTTACTGGGCCTAAAAAGCTGGGTTCAGAACCCATCATTCTAATCATCCCTTCTACTAAATCATCTACATATTGAAACGAACGGGTTTGCAAACCATCGCCAAAAATCGTAATATCTTTTCCTTGTAAGGCTTGAACAATGAAATTAGACACTACTCTGCCGTCAACGGGATTCATATTAGGTCCATAGGTATTGAAAATACGAATTATTTTAATGGCAACCTTGTTTTGATTGTGATAATCCATAAATAATGTCTCGGCGCAACGTTTGCCCTCATCATAACAGGAGCGAATACCGATTGGGTTCACGTGTCCCCAATAACTTTCGGTTTGAGGATGCACCAGCGGATCGCCATAGACTTCACTTGTGCTGGCTTGCAAGACTTTGGCCTTGACGCGTTTTGCTAATCCCAAAACATTAATGGCTCCTAACACAGAAGTTTTTATTGTTTTAATTGGATTGTATTGGTAATGTACTGGTGATGCAGGACAGGCTAGATTGTAAATTTCATCTACTTCTGCATAATAGGATTCCGTAATATCGTGCCGAACCATTTCAAAATAAGGATGATCTAGCAATTCAACGATGTTTTTTTTAGCTCCAGTAAAATAATTATCTAGACAAATCACTTCATTGCCCTCATTCAACAATCTTTTACACAAATGGGAACCAACAAATCCAGCTCCTCCTGTTACTAATATTCTTTTCATTTTAGTTTGCTTTCTTTTTTTTGCTTAATACCTATCGTGTAATTCGTTTTAAAAAAAACTTAGCCTTTCCCAATTCCCTTTACTTGAAAACCAATCGAACTTAATTTTTCTACGTCTAAAATATTTCGACCATCAAATACAAAAGCTGGTTTGTACATCTTGGTATAAATTAGTTCCCAATTATACGTTTTAAATTCGTCCCACTCGGTCAGTACTGCCACTGCATGCGCTTGATCTAATGCTTCAGTAGGCGATTTGTAAACAAAAATTTGTTTTAGTTTTAACGCTATTATTTTCTCCGTAAGACCTTTTAATTCCCATAAATAAATCATATCGGCAATGATTTTTGTTTCTGAAACCTTAGGATCATAAACATGTATTTGAGCACCATCTTCAATAAGATAATCCGCTACATAAATCGCTGCCGATTCCCTAGTGTCGTTGGTATCCTTTTTAAATGCCCAGCCCAAAAAAGTGATTTTTTTGTCACTAACTGTATTGAATAATGAACTAATAATTTTTTTGGCAAAGCGGGATTTTTGAAAATCGTTTAATATAATCACCTGCTCCCAATAATCAGCTACTTCGGGTAAATTAAAAAAGCGACACAAATACACCAAGTTTAAAATGTCTTTCTGAAAACAGGAACCTCCAAATCCAACCGAGGCTTTAAGAAATTTAGGACCTATGCGACTATCCGTTCCAATAGCATTGGCTACTTCATCAACATTAGCCTCTGTTACTTCGCATAATGCCGATAGCGCATTTATAGACGATATACGTTGTGCTAAAAAAGCATTAGCTGTTAATTTTGATAATTCAGAGGACCAAACATTTGTAGTTAAAATTTGTTTTGGGGATAACCAATGCGCATAAACGTCAACCAAAGCTTGAATGGCTTCTTTTCCTTTTGGCGTTTGTTTTCCGCCAATAAGAACCCTATCCGCATTAAATAAATCTTCGATAGCAGTACCTTCGGCTAAAAATTCCGGATTCGATAAAACCTCAAAATGCACTCCATTACCTGTTGAATCTAAAATAGTTTGTAATGTTTCGGCCGTGCGAACTGGAAGAGTCGATTTTTCTACAATAATTTTATCGTTCTTCGCTATTTTGGCAATTTGTCGAGCACATAGTTCAACAAATTTCAAATCGGCAGCCATTCCTTTTCCTTCGCCATACGTTTTTGTTGGTGTATTTACCGCTATAAAAATCATATCGGCTGCATCAATTGCTGCATCAACATCAGTAGAAAAAAATAAATTGCGACCCCGCGCTTCCGAAATTACTTCTGCCAATCTTGGTTCGTAAACCGGTAAGTTATCTAAATTTTCATCATTCCAAGCGGCAATACGCGACTCATTCAAATCGACCACAGTAACTTTAATTTCAGGACATTTTAAAGCAATAACCGACATCGTTGGCCCACCAACATAACCAGCACCAAGACAACATATATTTTTGATTTGCATCGTATTTACTAATTTTTGCCCAAATATAATTATATATATTTAATACCAAACTCCATTTAATGCAAAAGGGGAAAACATTTTATGAAAACCAGCAAAAACTGTTGTTTAAATAAAGTATAACATTCTACTATAAAAACAAAAATGCTTCGAAAAATTTTCGAAGCATTTTTGTTTAGGCAAATTATAATTTTATTCCAACGCCACTTTCAACCCTTCAAAATCAAGCAAAACTTGTTCGCCAGAAGTTAAATTCTTCAGAGCAAATTTCTCTTCGCTCATTTCGGATTCTCCAACGATTACAGCATATGGAATACCACGTTTATCCGCGTGTTGAAACTGTTTTCCCACCTTCACATTATCCGGATACAATTCTACTTTTATGCCATAACTGCGTAATTTCGTGATGGCTTTCAACGAGTAAAAAGCTTCCTTTTGTCCATAATTAATGAACAAGGCTTTTGATGTCGAGGTTACCGTTTCTGGAAACAAATTCAGTTCTTCTAAAACCAAATAAATTCGGTCTAAACCAAAAGAAATCCCTACTCCGCTCACATTTGGCAAACCAAAAATTCTCGTTAAATCGTCGTATCTTCCGCCACCACCTATGGATCCCATCGCAACCGTTTTTGGTGAAGCGACTTCAAAAATAGCACCCGTGTAATAATTCAATCCGCGAGCAAGCGTAACATCTAAATCCAAAATGGATTGCTGCAATCCAAGATTTGCCAAATTATCACAAATAAATCGCAACTCTTCAACGCCTTTCATACCATCTTGAGACTCGGCTAATAAAATCGAAAGTTTATCAATTTTTTCCGAAATAGTTCCTGTAAAATGAAACAACGGTTGTACTTTCTCAATCGCAGATTCGGAAATTCCTTTCTCCATCATTTCTTTTTTGACACCGTCCTCGCCTATTTTGTCGAGTTTGTCCAAAGCCACCGTAAAATCAATCAATTTATCTTTTGCTCCAATTACCTCGGCAATTCCCGAAAGTATTTTTCGGTTGTTGATTTTAATCGTCACGCCTTCCAAACCTAATTCCTTGAAAACCGAGTCGTACAACTGCACCAATTCTACTTCTTGCCATAAGGATTTTGAACCCACAACATCGGCATCACATTGAAAAAATTCTCTGAAACGGCCTTTCTGCGGACGATCGGCTCGCCAGACCGGTTGGATTTGGTATCGCTTAAATGGAAACTCAATCTCGCTTTGATGTTGTACAACGTAACGTGCAAAAGGAACGGTCAAGTCATAACGCAAGGCTTTCTCAGAAATACTTGAGGTCAATTTATTACTTTCTTTGTTTTGCAACGCGGCATTATCGGCTTTCGCCAAATAATCTCCGGAATTCAAAATCTTAAAAATCAATCGATCACCTTCTTCTCCGTATTTTCCCATCAGGGTTTCCGAGTTTTCAAAAGAAGGAGTTTCTATAGGTTGGAAACCAAATTTCTCGAAATTACTTTTAATAATAGATATAATATAGTGCCGTTTTGCCACCTCAGCAGGTGAAAAATCTCTAGTTCCTTTTGGTATACTTGGTTTTTGAGCCATTTTTTAAAGTTAGAAGTTAGGAGATCGAAGCGCGAAGTAGGAAGATGGAAGCGGGAAGCAATATTACTTCGGACTTCTAACTTCGGACTTCTAACTTCCTTTTCGTTATGCAAATATCTAGTTTTTTAAATAAATATCCTCTCTTCTAAAACAAACATGTAACAAAAATTGTAATTTCGTGTCAAATTAGCACTATGTTTAAATTATTTAGAGAAAACGTCCGAATTGCTTTTGGTTCCATTAGAACTCAATTGCTGCGTACGATACTTACCGTATTGATTATCGCCATAGGAATTACTGCATTGGTCGGGATTTTGACTGTTGTATCTGCTTTAGAAAACACCCTGTCGTCAGATTTTGCTTCGATGGGTTCGAACACTTTCAACATCAATCAATACGAAAACGTTTCCCGAAGACGTGGCGGTGAAGAAAGAGTAATAGTAAACCCTATTTTCTCTTATCCTGAAGCTATGGCTTTCAAAAATAAATATAAATATCCTCTTACCGAAACTTCGATTTCCTTTACTGCAACATCAACAGCCGAAATAAAGTTTGAAAGCACCAAAACGGATCCCGAAAATATCATTGTTGGTGTCGATGAGTTCTTTATGGTAAATTCCGGTTTAGAAACAAGTTTAGGCAGGAACTTTACTGGATTCGATATCCAAAACAACACTTACAGTTGCATTGTAGGTTCTGATTTTCAAAAAGGTCTATTGCAGGATGTGAATCCAATTGATAAAGTAATTTCCATTCGTGGTGCCAAGTTTAAAGTGATTGGCGTATTAAAAGAGAAAGGCTCCACCTTTGGCAACAGCCAAGATTTAAGAGTATTAATTCCTATTCAAGTGGCGCGTTCCCTGTTTACTGCACCCGGCATCAATTACACGATGAGTGTAATGGTAGGCAAAAAAGAACTGCTTGATGAAGCCATCGATAATGCCAACAGCACCATGCGAAGAGTTCGTAAATTAAGTCCCGTACAAGACAATAATTTTGCCATTGTGCGAAGCGATGATTTAATCAATAGAATACTTAGCATTACACAATATCTTGGTATTGCGTCCTGGGTCATCAGTATCATTACAATTTTGGGATCCTCCATTGCCTTAATGAATATTATGATTGTTTCGGTTACTGAACGCACTAGAGAAATTGGAGTTCGAAAGGCGTTAGGAGCCAAAAAGAGCACAATTGCATTTCAATTTTTTATTGAGACTTTGCTTATTGGTCAAATGGGCGGATTAGTGGGTATCTTTTTCGGCATTTCGATAGGCTATGCTATCGCCACGGCCATCGATTTTGCTTTCGTAATCCCTTGGGGAGCCATAATATCGGCTTTTGTTACCAGTTTTGCCGTTGCTATCGTTTCGGGCTTATATCCTGCCGTTAAAGCTTCTAAACTAGATCCTATTGAGGCGTTGCGATACGAATAAAAGCCCCCTAGTCCCCGAAGGGGGAAATGATAGAAGGTAGTTATCACACACTTAATTCTGCGATCTGAATTCTGCCTTAATCATTCTATCATTTCCGTAAATATCCTTGCGTAATTCAATGTTTTTGAAATTCATTCTTTCGAGCAAATCAATTGTTTCTTTGCCTAAATACTGATTGATTTCAAAGAATAATAGTCCGTTTTTAGAAAGGTTTTTCTGAGCCATCTCGGCAATTTTTCGATAAAAAATAAGTGCATCATTATCCTTTACAAACAAAGCCAAATGCGGTTCATTGTCCAAAACATTTTTCTTGATTTCTTGTTTTTCCAACTCTCGAACGTAAGGAGGATTTGAAACAATGATGTCGAAAAAATTGGGAAGTGGGGAGTGGTCCCTCGACAAGCTCGGGATGACAGTGGGAAGTTTTTCTAAATCATGAACTTTTAAAATGTCAGCTTTTACAAAATGTACTTCAACTTGATTCTTTAGCGCATTTTTTTGGGCTGTAGCCAAAGCTTTTTCTGAAACATCTATAGCAAAAACCTGGGCATTCGGTATGTTTTTTGCCAATGAAATAGCGATGCATCCACTTCCTGTACCAATATCCAAAATTCTAATCTTCTCTCTTGCATCTTCCTGCTTCCTGCTTCTGACTTCCTGCTTCTGACTTCCTGCTTCTGACTTCCAACTTTGAATAATCCATTCTACTAATTCTTCTGTTTCTGGTCTTGGAATCAAAACAGCTGGATTTACCTCAAAATCCAATCCATAAAAACTGGTTTTACCCAGCAGGTATTGAATCGGGATTTCTTGCTTCAATTGTTCTAAAAACGAATTCCAAATTTGAATTTCTTCAAGAGAAAAGTTTAGATCAGGATTCAAAGCCAAATCAATTCTTTTTAGTTTTTGCCTCTCTTTTAAAATCAAATAAAAAAAACTTTTCGCTTCAGCCGAATCGTAAATTGGCGAAAGTTCTTGAATGAATTCGGCTCTATAGTGTTTGATTTTCATTAACTATTTTATTTTTATTCCCCCTTTGGGGTTAGGTGGCTAAATCCTTCAACATCCAAATCGGACAAGAAACGTGACCTGTACTTCCCATTGGGGAACTAATATAATCGAAACCTACTTTTTTATAGAGTTTTTGTGCGTCGTGCATGAAAGGCATTGTTTCGAGATAACAGTTGTAGAAGCCAAAATCTTTAGCGCTTTGCAGACACTTTTCCATCATTTGTCTCCCGATTCCACGACCACGAGCTTCTGGTAAGAAATACATTTTTTGCAATTCGCAAATGGTTTCCGCTTCATTTTCGAGAGGTGCAACTCCAGCAGAACCAATGATTTTGCTATTGTGTTCCACTACAAAATAAACTGATTTTGGTTTGTTGTATTCCTCAAACATAAAATCTAAATAAGGATCGGCATAGGCAGTTCCTACTTTCGGGATATTCAATTCTTCAAATACATCCCTGATTAATTGCGCGACTGCTGGATTGTCTTTCTTTTCAATTTTACGAATGTGCCAATTTTCCATTTTTTACACCACTTATTTATTAGACCCCAAAAATAGGTATTGTTTGGCGTAATAATCTAAAGATTCAAAACTAAATCATAAACGCAAAAATCATTACTTTTGTAGCTGTGGAAAATCAAAAAAAATATATTGAACGTTGCATTGCATTAGCCAAAAATGGTTTGGGAACGACTTACCCCAATCCCATGGTGGGAAGTGTAATAGTATATGAAGATAAAATCATTGGCGAAGGCTGGCATAAAAAATCAGGAGAACCACACGCCGAAGTTAACGCAATAAACTCAGTGCAAGACAAATCGTTGTTAAAAAAAGCAACTATTTATGTGAGTTTAGAACCTTGCAGTCATTTTGGAAAAACACCGCCTTGTTGTGATTTGATTATTGAAAATACAATTCCAAATGTGGTTATTGGAACAATAGATCCTAATATAAAAGTCGCTGGATCTGGAATTAAAAGATTAATTGAAGCAGGAATAAATGTTACCGTAGGCGTTCTTGAATCAGATTGTAAAGAATTGAACAAACGGTTTTTTACTTTTCACGAAAAGAAAAGACCGTATGTAATTTTGAAATGGGCCGAAAGCCAAGATGGATTTATTGCTCCAATCCCCCGAGAAACTCAGGATGAAATAAAAAATAGAAACCCGGTTTGGATTACCAATGAATTTTCACGGCAATTGGTACATAAATGGCGTAGCGAGGAACAAGCAATTCTCGTGGGAACGAATACTGTTGTTAATGACAACCCAAAATTAGACGTAAGGGATTGGTTTGGAAATAATCCTATTAGAATTGTTCTAGATCAAAATAATCGCATTCCGAAAGACAGTCATATATATGACAATTCTGTAAAGACTATCATTTTTTCACAAATGGCAAATGCTGCTATTGGAAAAAACACGACCTTTGAAGTAATCGATTATAAACAAAATCTGGCAAATCAAATGCTGAAAGTATTGCATAAGCACAATATTCAATCGGTTATTATTGAGGGTGGCAGGCAAACATTACAGACTTTTATCGATGAAGATCTTTGGGATGAAGCACGAATATTCATTGGGAATAAAAACTTTCAAAATGGAATAAAAGCACCAAATATTGCTTTGGAAAGATGCGAAAAACATGCGATTGCAGACGATGCATTACTAATTTCAAGAAATTATGATTGACACTATTATTTTTGATTTTGGAGATATTTTTATCAATCTAGATAAGCAAGCTACTATTGATGCTCTTGAAAAGTTGGGGTTAAACCAATGGAATGAAGATTTGAATCAATTAAACTTACAATTCGAAAAAGGGAAAATCACTGAAGAAACCTTTCTTCTAGGTATTCAAAAACACATCCCTACTGCTTCAATCGAGGATATTACAATTGCTTGGAATGCCATACTTCTTGATTTTCCGCTACACAGACTAGAATTTCTGCAAAAACTATCTAAGAAATACCGCTTGTTTTTGTTAAGTAATACCGATGCTATTCATATCGCAACTTTCGAACGGGAAAACGGCGTCTCCTTTTATAGTGATTTTTATCAATGTTTTGAAAAAGTCTACTTTTCATTTGAAATGGGAATGAGAAAACCCGATACCGATATTTTTAATTATCTCATGCAGAAACACCAGTTGTCAGCAAAAAAAACCTTATTTGTAGATGATAAAAAGGAAAATACCGATGCCGCGTTTGCTCTCGGACTACATATTTGGAATTTACAAGTAGGTCAGGAAGATGTCGTGGATTTATTTTTGAAAAAGAATTTATTGCAATAAAAGAAATGTAGACCAAAAACCAAAAGCAAGGTCAACAGCGATAAAATTAAAAAGCACAATTAACTTTGACTTTTTCCTTTAAAATTGCCAATAAAAGTGAAAATGAGTTGTTTTTTAGAAATTGGTCGAAAAAAAATGGGCAACTACATTTCGACATTTTTAATTCTATCTAAAAAATTGAAATAAAACGACATTGATGAAATCACAAAAAATAATAGCTTTTTTGATTGATTTTTACGAAAAATTTAATCAAACTTCAATTCTATTCAAGAGTTCAAAAATATAGCTCGGAGGAACAGTAGGTCTTCCCGTTTTCGTATCAACAAAAACCAAAATAGAGTTACCAGTTGTTAATAACTCGCCACCCTCATTGTATAGTTCATAATCAAATTCAATCTTAACAGTAGTCTGCTTTTTTAAGATGGTTTTCAACGTTAAAAGATCATCATAACGGGCCGGTTTCTTGTAATTCATAGTCAAAGAAACCACTGGAAGCATTATTCCGTTTTCCTCCATCCATTTATAAGAAATCCCAATGTTTCTTAGCCATTCGACTCTTCCCACTTCAAAATATTGAGCATAATTTCCGTGATAAACTACGCGCATTTGATCTGTTTCTGAATAGCGAACACGAAATTGAGTTTGATGATATTTCATTACTTTTTTATTAGATTTTAAACATGCTGAAAAAATATTTTATAAAATTTACATACAAAATATTTTTTTTTAGGGAAATTTATTCACATATTTGCTAGTTCGAAAATAGGACATAAATCAACTTTTTTTTATAAGATAATACTTACCAATAAAAGATTAAATTACCTCAAAATAATGAATAAAACTGCTCAATCCGTATGGGAAAACTGTCTGTCATTTATTAAAGATAATATTCAGGACCAAGCTTACAAAACTTGGTTTGAACCAATAAAATCAGTTGAACTTACCGATAATGCATTATATATTCAAGTTCCTAGTAAATTTTTCTACGAATGGTTAGAAGAGCACTACGTTAAATTATTAAAAGTTGCCTTAACTAAAGAACTCGGAAAAAACGCAAAGTTACTCTATAAAATTAAAATGGAGAACACTTATGGCAACAAACAACCATTCACCGAACAACTGCCTAGCGCAAATCGCGTTCAGATGAAACCACAAGATGTTGATGCTCCCTATAAAAACCTAAATCCTGAATTAAGAAATCCTTTTGTAATTCCAGGGATTCGAAATTTAAAAATCGAATCACAATTAAATGCAAATTATAGTTTTGACAATTTTCTCGAAGGTGATTCTAATAGATTAGCGCGTTCTGCAGGTATGGCTGTAGCCAATAAACCAGGTGGAACTTCATTTAATCCACTATTAATTTTTGGCGGTGTGGGTCTGGGAAAAACCCACTTAGCGCACGCTATTGGAGTTGAAATCAAAGATAAATATCCAGAGAAAACTGTTTTATATATTTCTGCTGAAATTTTTACGCAGCAATATATTGATTCGGTTAAGAAAAACAATCGAAATGATTTTATCCATTTCTATCAACTTATTGATGTATTAATCATTGACGATGTTCAATTCCTTTCGGGAAAATCAGGGACTCAAGATGTGTTTTTTCATATATTCAATTACTTGCATCAAAACGGAAAACAAGTTATCTTAACTTCGGACAAGGCACCGGTTGATATGCAAGATATCGAGCAACGATTATTGTCTCGTTTCAAATGGGGATTATCGGCAGAATTGCACCAACCCGATTATGAAACAAGAATTTCTATCTTGAAAAATATACTGTATCGTGACGGCGTAGAAATTCCTGAAGAAATTATAGAATATGTTGCTCGAAACATCAAATCGAATGTAAGAGAACTTGAAGGCGCAATTATTTCTTTGATTGCACAATCTTCTTTCAATAAAAAAGAAGTTACAATAGAATTGGCTAAAAACGTTGTCGAAAAATTTGTAAAAAATGTAAAACGTGAAATTTCTATCGATTACATTCAAAAAATTGTTTCTGATTATTTCCAACTGGATCTAGAAACGCTACAATCCAAAACTAGAAAAAGGCATATCGTTCAAGCCCGACAATTAGCGATGTTTTTTGCCAAGAAATTTACCAAAGCTTCTTTAGCAAACATTGGCTCACAAATAGGTGATCGCGATCACGCTACCGTTTTACACGCTTGTAAAACAGTTGACAATTTAGTCGCCACCGACAAACAATTCAAGAAGTTTGTCGATGACATCCATAAAAAATTAACGCTTTAAACGCCTTATGCCCATAAAAATTTTGATGGTTTGTTTGGGTAATATTTGCAGGTCACCGTTGGCCGAAGGAATATTAGCATCCAAACTTCCACAAAATAAATTTCAGGTAGAATCTGCTGGTACAGGTTCGTGGCACATTGGTCATTCACCTGATGAGCGTTCAATCGCTGTTGCTAAAAAGCACAATATAGACATTGCAGCACAAAAAGGGCGTCAATTTACAACCACTGATTTTGAAGCTTTCGATTATATCTATGTCATGGATAATTCTAATTATCGGGATGTAGTACAGCTTCTTGACAATAAAAATCATACAGAAAAAGTTCAACTTATTTTGAATGAATTATTTCCAAATGAAAATGTTGATGTTCCAGATCCATACTTTGGTTTACCCAACGGATTTGACTCGGTTTACACAATGCTTGATGAAGCTTGTGATGTCATTGCAAAAAAATTAATGGCGAGACATGGCTAATTGGTTAAAGATACACCGCCAAAACCTTTACTAAATATATAGAAATACTCTTGGTTTTGTTTTTAGAAATAAGGTTTTCGAGGGTGTTTATGGGGTCTGAACTGAAGTTCATTGTTGTTTTGTTGGCTTGAGAAACTGATTATTATTTTAAATAGTTGTTGATACGAAGTCGGGAGACTTCGCAGAGCGGGAAATGACAAAATTATTTAGAGAAGGGGATTTCTTTATATAAAAGAATCCCCTTTTTGATACAAAAGGTTGAATTGTATAGAAAATAAAATTGCAAATTTGAATTATTCTAATTTTTTAATTTCCTTGGCTAATAAGAAAACGATGTTCTCTATTAGCTGCATCTTTACCAATGTAATAAGATTTAATTCCTAAAGCTATAATTGATAACAAAATAATAAGTACAGTTTTTTTCATATATATAAAAATTAGATTAAAATTATTACACTATCTATTTCTTCTTTCTCTATCGGCAGCGGTTCAGTACAATGACAATACGCAGTTAGCATTTTCCATATTACACCAAACTTTATGGCTATAAAACCTATTTTTATAAAAAAAGAAAACGCTATACCGTGATTAATGCAGAATTTAATTATAATAACTACTCCCCAAATAATAAATTTGAAGAGTAGCATTAACAATATAGAATAAATTTTACATTTGGTTACCCATTTAATAGTCTCTGATTGTGAGCAACAAGTGCGCCAATAATAAACCCAGAGACAAACAATTTAAACCAATAAGGTTCGACTAAATTAATTACCTTTACTATAAATTCCATATAAAATAATTTAAGATGTCGCCCATTGGACTAATTTGTATGCTCCATAACCTATAACACACCCTACTAAAATCACACCTAGCCCAACACCACAAGCAGCAGCAACAGCGACAGCTGGATGAACACCTCCTTCAGTTTCAACTTGTTCTTGTAAACTGATTTCTTTCAAATTTAAAGCTTCTAAATTCATAATTTTAATTTTAAAATGTTAATACTATTTGTGTTGTGATTGTGCTACAGCAACACCTACTGCCATTCCAGCAAAAAATAGACCTGCCACATATTCTGCGCCAATTACTACTCCCCAAACAACAATTGGAAAAAACCCACCTTCAATTTGTTCTACTTCTTGAGCATTAAGCTCTACTAAATTCAAATTTTGTAAATTCATAATTTTTAAGTTTTTATAATTAAACATTTTTATTTTTTATCAATCCCAAAATCGTGCACTACTTTGTTTTTGATAGTGCAAATAAAAAAGAGTTCCGTCCAATAAAATTGGATTTTGAAAAAAACCTGCAAAAATTTCTATTTCTTCGTTTTCAGTGGTTGCTTTGAGCGAATATTTGAGGTCTAAACTAAATGGTTTATGATAAAAATAAGTCTTATCTTTTTTGTTATACTTCATGGGTGCACCAAAATCCTTGAACTGATCTAAAATATTGTATAATTGACTTCTGGATACGCCAAGCTTTTGTGCAAATTGAGCCGGATCACCTGTTTTTTCATCCACAATAAGTTGGTTGGCTTTATTGATGCGCTGCAGTAGTTTTAGGATAGTCATAGGTTGTACTGGAGTAAATAGTTTGAAACGAAATATAATTTTCAAATCTATCAAAAAACATTTACTTATAACGTTGAATTAATTCAAGAAAAGTTTTTATTTTGAAAAAGTTTACTGTCTCTAATTCTTGCAAGAGCTCATACGCCAAAATAGTAGTGAAAGCTAGAAATCCATTTTTTGTGGAAATTGCTGACGGAGAATAATGCCAAGAAAATTAATCCGAAAAAATCGACCGACTTTATGAAATAATATTCAAAGAATACGAATTGACAATAATTTAGCTGTAAAATTGAAGTAGTTTTTTATAACTTTGTAAAAAATAGATGGCATGCCAACCATAATAAAAAACTTTGCGGATTTAGATTTAACCAAAACTTATACCTATTCGGATTATTTGTTGTGGCAGTTCTCTGAGCGTGTCGAATTGATAAAAGGGTATATCTTAAAAATGAGTCCTGCGCCAAGTTCAAATCATCAAAAGATTTCTCAAAATTTGAATTGGAAAATTTATGGCTTTTTTCAAAATCATAATTGCAGCGTGTTTGTTGCTCCTTTTGATGTTCGATTGCCCATAAAATCAGCAAAAAAAGATACTACAGTTATCCAACCCGATTTGTGCGTTATTTGTGACGAAGATAAAATAGACGACAAAGGTTGTAAAGGTGCACCAGACTTAATTGTAGAAATTCTGTCGCCCAAAAACAGCAAACACGATGTAGACACCAAGTTTAATTTGTACCAAGAAAGCGGCGTAAAAGAATACTGGATTGTTGAACCACAAGAAAAAATTGTTTTAGTTTACAGCCTGAGAGATGGAGAATACTTTGGATCAAAGCCATTTTCAGAAGGTGAAATAATAAAAAGTCCTCTTTTTCCTGAAATGAAAATTGATGTTGAAGATGTTTTTAAAAGAGTAAAATAATCTTCCTTGTACAACTACACTGGTATTACACCTCACTAAATGAAACCAAATCTGCTTCTAGGAAAACTCTATTTAATCCCAACTACATTAGGAGAAGGGGAACCCAACGATGTTTTGCCGCAAACCGTAACAAGAGCTATTGATTTTATTGATGACTTCATTGTGGAGAATGAAAAAACAGCTCGGAAATTCATAAAAAGCATACAGCCCGAGAAAGTGCAAGCCTCATTACGATTAGGTTCTTTAAACAAATTTACCGAAGTTTCTGAACACGCTAAAATGCTGCAACCGTGTCTAGAAGGCAAAAACGTAGGTTTAATGAGCGAAGCGGGCTGTCCGGGAGTTGCCGATCCTGGCGCTGTGATCGTAAAATTAGCTCACGAAAAAGGAATTCAAGTGGTACCACTAGTTGGACCATCTTCTATTTTATTAGCCATTATGGCATCTGGCATGAACGGTCAAAGTTTTGCATTTAACGGTTACCTTCCTATTGACAAAGCCGAAAAAAAGACTGCCCTGAAAAGCTTGGAGAAATTATCTCAAGATAAAAATCAATCACAAATCTTCATTGAAACTCCGTATAGAAATAACAAAATGCTCGAGGATATCATTCAAGCCTTAAATCCATCGACTTCTATTTGTGTTGCCACTGACATCACTTTGCCAACAGAATTCATCAAAACAATGAGAGCCTCAGAGTGGAAAAAATTAACAGTTGATTTACACAATCGTCCTACTATTTTTATCGTTCATAAAATGTAAACATAAAAAAACCACGCCAAAAGCGTGGTTTTGAATTGTATATAGGCTTACATTATTCCACTGTTGCATTACTATCTGCAACGATTCCAGCAGTTTCGTACCCGCCAAAATCCCGCATATAACTTCGAATCGAAGTTCCGTAAGCATCCTTGAAGTAGCGTTTACCGCGGTGTTTAAAAAACTTTTTCACTGAACCTACTCCACCGAGGTGAGCAGCGGCTAATATTCCAGATTCCGTAACTAAAATACCCGCAAAAACTCGACCTTCATGTTTTTGGATAATGTGTTTTAATTCTGATTTATTTTTAGCCAAAAGAGCAACAAATGCTTTTTCTTGCATTCGTGGACTGTTCAAAAACTGATTGCTATCATTTATACCAACCGTTTTTAAAGTTTCCGCACCAAATTGGTATTTCCCCATATAACCCAGAGAATTCACTTTTTTGTATTTGCCCTGAGACTCCTTAAAAGCGATTGCTTCTTTGTAAGCAATAAAGAACTTTCCAGTATAAGGAATGTTCAAATTAGGATAATCGTTTTGTTTTTGGGATGGATATAAGTAGTGTGTTCCATCGTTTTCATTTATTATAAACCATTCATTGGAGTCTAAATCGAAAGGTTTAAAACCGGAGCTTAAAAAAGCAATAATAAGAGTCAAAATTGTATAAAAAGACCACTTCTTTATCATAAATTGTTTTTCTTCAAACGCTGTCCCGTATTGAAATTTCTACAGCGCAAAGATAAGATAAAAATCATAAATCTGACAGTCAGTGAGTTAAAGTTTTCTAAAAGTAAAATACGTGCAACTTAAAACCGCGCTCAGGCGAGTACAACACTGTTGGCGCTGGAATTTTCACCATATTAAAAACGGAAAAAATGGTCTTCAAAAAGTGTGATTTTGTCTTAATTTTTGACAAATCAACATCTAAACTGAGGTAAAATTGGCGAAATTTTTCAGGTTTTGGGGATAAAATTGGTATCAAATTATCATCCTTTCCACTGATCATTCCTTCAGCTCCATATCCCAAAGCAACATTCAACCATTTAGGAATTTTTGAACCTTTTGAAAAAGAATACATATTGGCAGATAACCAATAGGTTTGACCATTGTAATCTTTAAGGATTTGTTCTGAAACTGTACTTCCTAAAACATCAGGTCTGTAATTTGAAAATTGGGTTTTATGAAAAGAAAATTTTGGAATAATACGTTGTTCGTTCCAAATCAATTCTTGTGAAACATACAAAGCCGTTCCCGAAGCATTAGCAACAATATCTCCCATTGATGCGCCCCATTCTTCAGAAAATCCATCCATAACTTCAACAGCAGCGAGGAAAACAAATCCCAGACTTGCGCCATAAATAAGTTGATTTTTTTTATTGGCTCCACTCCAATTTAAACTTTCTGCACCAAATCGCCCAATGTGATAGGACGAGTAGAAATGTCCCACTTTATCCATTTGCAACCAAGCAGCATTGTCATTTATAAAATGAAAATCGGATTTAGGATAATCAGCGTACCAAAGTTGGTTCAAACCAATCAAAGCACCCGAAGCCCATACTGATTCTATAATAAAAACTGCGTTTTGTCTTTTCTGGTTTAAAGTATCGGAAGGTTTGAAGACATTTTCAAATGAATTTTGTGCCAAAATACTTTGGAAGAGCAACAAAAAAACCCAATGTATTAAATACTTCAAAACTATCGAACTACGCCTTGATCGTTGATCCAATCGGCATACTTTTTGGCATTCACATTATGCTCGGGTAAAGTAGCGGCAAATTCGTGATAACCAAAACGATCCACACTAGCACAGAAATAAATAAAATCGTTTTTTTCTGGATTTAAAACCGCTTCAAGTGCAGTAATGTCTGGCATTGCAATAGGTCCAGGAGGAAGTCCAATCACTTTGTAAGTATTATACGGAGAGTTCAAAAACAAGTCGTTGTAAAACACTCTTTTGATTACTTGGTCAAAATCATTGTCTTTCTTCTTTTTGGCAAAAATTACTGTGGGATCCGCCTGAAGCGGCATTTCTAACTTCATTCTATTCAGATAAACGCCAGCAATTCGGGGTCTTTCATCTTTTTTAACCGACTCTTTATGCACTATCGAAGCTAAAATTGTGGCCTCAATTGGAGTTAGCCCTTGCTTTTCTGCTTTAGCAGTTCGTTCCTTATTCCAAAAATTTCGGTATTCTTTTATCATCTTATCACGAAATTTCTCAGCAGAAATATTCCAATATACTTCATAGGTATTTGGAATAAAAACTACTAAAACATTTTCATCGGTAAAACCATTTTCTTTCAAGAAAATCGAATCCTTAAAAGTATTCAATAATAACAAACTATCCGGTTCAATTTGAGATCCAACTCGTCCGGCAAAATTCTCCAATCGTTCTTGATTGTTGAAAGCCAATTTCACGGGAACATTACTTCGTAACGATTTAACCAAATCGTAGCTGTTCATTCCTTTAGTAAATAAAAAGCGTCCCGGTTTAACATTTTCGGGATAACCTCTTTTGTCCGCCACCATTTCAAAATGACTCATATTATCAATGTAAGGTTCAATTATTTTTTTGACCTCTTTATAGGTGGCATCAGTTGGAACATAAATGTATAATTCACTTTCGGTAAATTTTGTGTTTTTTGAAAAAACTTGGTTCACCAAAATAAATCCGTAAATTAATAATGCCGACATTAAACTTACAGAGGCGATTGTTATGATTTTCTTTGTATTCAAAGTGAAAATTTTAAAATTTATTATTTATTAATTGGAAAACAGCCTCATCTTTATAAACGCCGTTGATTACAGTCCAATCTTTTTTTGTGCCAATTTTTTGAAATCCAAATTTAGTAAAAAGAGCTATACTTGCCGAATTTTCTGTGCCAATATTTGCATATAATTGATGTAGATTAAGATGCTGAAAAGAATATCGAATCAAAAGTTCCAGAGCTTCGGAACCAATATTCTGCTTCCTGTTTTCATTTTCTTGAATTACGATGCCAACTCCTGCTCTATTATTCTTCGGGTCAAAATCAAACAAATCAATTAATCCCAATGCTGGAAAATCTTGATCCTGACAAATTGCCAATCGCAATTGTTTGGCTTCATAAATGTCCTGTTGTGCATTTTCAAGATATTGCTTCACTAAAAACCGACTGTATGGCGTTTGCGTATTGCTTACTTCCCAAATAGTTTCATCGTTTTCCATTGCGTACACAAACTCCAAATCATTGGGCTCGAGTGCTCGAATATAAATGTTTTTGCCTTTTAGTGTGATCATTTGGGAAGTTAGAAGTTATTAGTCAATTTAAATTTCAATCACTCCTTGAAACACAAATTCAGCAGGGCCTTTCAAGAAAACATTGGTAAACCTACCTTCGTTTTTATCAAAAGAAACTTCTAATTTGCCGCCTTCTACATTCAAATGTATGGAAGTAGAATTGGTTTTACCTGTTGCATTCATAGCAATAGCCGCAGCAGTTGCGCCAGTTCCGCAGGAAAGTGTTTCGCCTTCTACACCTCTTTCATACGTGCGAAGTGAAAAAGTATTCGCGTTTATTTGTTTTACAAAATTAATGTTGCTTCCTGCTGCTCCATATAATTCCCCAAATCGAATAGCCGAACCATTTTCTTGTACATTATAATTTTCCAATTCTTCAACCATTTGCACGTGATGTGGCGAACCTGTATTTAAAAATGTAAATTCTGGCGTTATTTTCACATTAAAAACATCAATCATTTGAAGGGAAACTTGTCCGTTTTCGGCAAGTGTGGCGTGATGCAAACCGTCAGTCGCAATAAATGTACAACTATTGTCTATCACGTTTAGCCTTTTGGCGAAAGCCACTAAACATCGACCGCCATTGCCACACATCGAACTTTGATTTCCATCGGAATTGTAATAAACCATTTTGAAATCGGTGGCAGAATCATTTTCCAATAAAATTAATCCGTCTCCTCCTATCCCAAAACGTCTATCGCACAATTGCGCCACGAGTTGTACATTTTCCTTCGGAAAAAACCCCAACCGATTGTCAATCATAACAAAGTCGTTGCCAGTTCCTTGGTATTTATAAAATTCTAGTTGCATTTTAATTGAATTATGTAGCACAAAAGTACAACTATTAATGATAAGTTAAAGAATGTTAAACGAGCGTTAAACTCTTTTTTTGAAATCTCAAAATGTATAATTTTACGTCATAAACTATTAAAACTATACTATATGAAACGATTTTCAGGTCTATTTCTTTTGTCATTGTTGAGCGGAGCTGTAACACTTGGATCATACAAATTGTTGTTTGAAGACAATGGCTATTTTTCGAAAAACAAATCAATAACTACTTTAGCGGCGAATTCCTATGGCCGAAACGTGGGCTTATCCGCGGAAACAGTTGATTTTACCGAAGCTGCAGACAAGACCATTCATACGGTGGTTCACGTAAAAAATGTCTCTCGAAAAAATATTTCTAACCCTATTTTAGAGTATTTCTACGGTTATCAAGGAAATCAATTGCAGGAACAGGTGGGAACAGGCTCTGGCGTAATAATTTCTGAAGATGGTTATATCGTAACCAATAATCATGTTGTAAGAGACGCTTCAGAAATTGAAATTACCTTAAACAACAAGAAATCGTACACTGCAAAACTCATTGGAACCGACTCGAAAATGGATATCGCCTTGTTAAAAATTACAGCTGATGAAAAGTTGCCTTATTCGGCTTTCGCCAATTCGGATTCGGTTAAAATTGGCGAATGGGTTTTGGCGGTTGGCAATCCTTACAATTTAACTTCGACTGTAACAGCAGGAATCATTTCGGCCAAAGCTAGGAACCTTGACACGAGTGGAATTCAATCCTTCATTCAAACGGATGCTGCCGTAAATCCCGGAAATAGCGGTGGAGCATTAGTCAATACGCGCGGGGAACTAATCGGCATCAACACGATGATTTCATCGCCTACTGGCAGTTACACGGGCTATTCCTTTGCGATTCCCTCTAATAATGCACGAAAAATAATTGAAGATTTAATGGAATTTGGCAATGTGCAAAGAGGAATCTTGGGTGTAGAAGGAGGCGAATTGAACGCCAAAGCATCAAAAGAATTAGGAGTAAATGAAACGCAAGGTTTTTATATAAATAAGGTGCAACAAAAATCTGGCGCCGAAAAAGCAGGTTTGCAAAAAGGAGATATCATTATCAAATTAGACGATCAAAACATTGCAACCTTTGCAGATCTTTCAGGTTATATCAATACTAAAAGACCAAACGACAAAGTAGAAGTTACCTTTATTCGAGAAGGAAAAAACAAAATACTTCCGGTCGTTTTGAGCAAAAACGAATTTTTTAGTACTGAATTTAAAGGCTTAGAATTAGAAAACATTAGTACAAGTGATAAGAAAAGATTTAGCCTTAGTGATGGGGTTAAAATCAAGGCGATTACTAATGAAAATTTAAAGCCTTACGAGCAGGACTTGATAGGAAACATCATTCTCAGTATTGATAATTTAAAAATCAAAGATATCGAATCAGCATCTAAAATATTGACAAACAAAAGCGAAAATCAAAGTATTCAAATGGAAATGATCAATAAAAGAGGAGAGATTATTCGAATTATAATTTAAAAATAAACCGCGAATTCGCAAATTAGTAACAACAATGGAATGTTTTTAATTTGCGAATTTGCGGTAAATATTTATCCCATTAAATGGGCAAAACGGTGGTACTCTTCACTTCCGAAATAATAAAAAAGCTGTTTATCAAGGAAACCTCGGGCAAAACCGATAATTTTTTTTGGTGAAAATGATGGTAACTTTCCATATCCGGCAAGACGACTTTAAGCATATAATCAAAAGTTCCGGACACAAAATCACATTCCATTACTTCGGGCATATTCCTAATGGATTCATTAAATCCTTCCGAAACATCGTGGGTTTGTTTCACTAAAGTAACTTGACAATAAACAGTGAGATTCTTGCCTAATTTTTTTTTATTCAGAATTGAAACATATTTCTCGATGATGCCTTCTTTTTCCAATCGTTTCACTCGGTCATGAACTGGCGTAAGCGAAAGATTTATTTTTCCAGCCATATCTTTCAATGTTAAATGAGCATCAACTTGAAGAAGTCTCAATATTTTTTTATCGGTTTCGTCTAAAATCATATTACAAATAAATTAAATGAATTAAAGTAAACTTTTCCAACTAGTTTATTTTTCGCTTTGGAACTAGATTTAGCATCCTTTTCAGAAAAATTTTATGTAAATATAATAAATAAAATGAATATTTACTTAGTTTATAGCTATACGCCGAAACGATTTTCTTTTCCTTCTACCTTTGTGTTTGACTTTTATTAACAATAAAATAATATCCTATGATAATCGGAATCCCAAAAGAAATTAAAAACAACGAAAATCGTGTAGCACTTACCCCAGCTGGTGCAGCTGAATTCAAAAAACAAGGTCATCCCGTTTATGTTCAAATGGGAGCCGGAGAAAATAGTGGTTTTACAGATGAAGCCTACAAAACCGCTGGCGCTGAAATATTGCCAACGATTGAAGCTATTTACAGCATAGCCGATATGATCATCAAAGTCAAAGAACCTATCGCTTCTGAGTATCCTTTAATCAAAAAAGACCAATTATTATTTACCTATTTCCACTTTGCTTCTTCGGAGCCATTAACCCACGCAATGATCGAACGAGGAGCTGTTTGTTTAGCATATGAAACCGTTGAAAAAATAGATAGAAGTCTGCCTTTGTTAGTGCCAATGTCAGAAGTGGCAGGTCGCATGGCGATTCAAGAAGGAGCCAAGTATCTTGAAAAACCATTAAAAGGAAAAGGAATCCTTTTAGGGGGAGTTCCCGGAGTTCCTCCAGCAAAAGTGGTGGTTTTGGGTGGTGGAATCGTAGGAGCACAAGCCGCAAAAATGGCTGCTGGTTTTGGTGCCAGAGTCGTGATTATGGATGTAAGCCTCCCGCGTTTGCGCCATTTAGCAGATATCATGCCAGCCAATGTAACAACATTAATGTCTAACCATTACAACATTTGTGAAGCCATTGCCAAAGCTGATTTGGTTATTGGTGCCGTTTTAATTCCGGGAGCAAAAGCGCCTCATTTGATCACTCGTGATATGCTAAAATTAATGAGCCCAGGAACAGTTGTTGTAGATGTAGCAGTGGATCAAGGCGGTTGTATCGAAACTTGCAAACCTACCACACACGAAGATCCGACGTTTATCATCGATGATATTGTTCATTATTGTGTCGCCAATATGCCGGGAGCCGTTCCTTACACTTCTACCCTAGCCTTGACAAATGCTACTTTGCCTTATGCTTTGCAATTAGCCAACAAAGGGTGGAAAAAAGCGTGCGCTGATAACGAAGAATTGAAAAAAGGACTTAATGTTGCCAATGGTAAAATTGTTTACAAAGGCGTTTCCGATGCCTGGGGATTGCCGTTTAGTGAAGTAGAAACCGTTTTATAAAAACTCTTTTTTCTAAAAAATTAAAATCCGTCAAGTTTTAAAACGAGACGGATTTTTTATGATTAATTATGAGCATGATTTCAGTCGAAACTGAAAATTACTGAACACTAAACACTGATTACTGATCACTAGTGACTACTCCTTTTGTTTTGTCAAATAATAAATTGGAATTCCAATCAACATTATAAAAACACCCCAACCACAAGTACTCGTTTTGGTAACCAATAAGGTGACCGAAATTATGCTAGAAATCACAATAAATAACATCGGTAGAAACGGATAACCAAAAGCTTTATAAGGTCGCTCTGCATCTGGCATTTTCTTGCGAAGGATGAAAATCCCATAAATAGTAAGGATGTAAAATATCAAAACAATTATTACCACGAAATCTAATAATGCACCGTATTTTCCCGTTAAACACAAAGCCGACGCCCAAATGCATTGTGCCCAAAGTGCCCATTCCGGAACACTAGCGCTATTCAAGTTTGCGGCTTTTTTGAAAAACAATCCGTCTTTTGCCATTGTATAATAGACTCTTGCGCCTGCCATAATCAAACCATTGTTGCATGCAAAAGTCGAAATCATAATCATCACTGCAATAACTAAAGTCCCCATATCCCCAAAAATATATTGTGAAGCTACAACTCCTACTCGATCTGATTTTGCTGTCGCGATTTCTTGTAAGGGTATCACTGCAATGTACATAATATTGGCCATTGTATAAATAAATCCAACGATCAGGGTGCCTAGAAAAAGACTTAACCCAACATTTCGTTTTGGGTTTTTAATTTCTTCTGCTATGAATGTTACCCCTTCCCAAGCGACACTCGAAAATTGCGAACCTACAAAAGCTGCTACAAATCCCGATAGCAACGCCGTTCCACTTATTGGCAACCAAGAACCGCTAGTTACATCAAGTGCTCTTGAATCCCACGCATTAGTCCAGTTGGCATCCCAAACCTCAGCTTTGGCAGCCAGAATAAATCCAAAAACTATCAGTCCAGAGAGAGAGGATATTTTGATTACTGTCAAGACCGTTTGCAAAATTTTACCGTCTTTTACACCGCGACTATTGATATACGTAAGCAAAATAATGGTAATAATTGAAACAATCTGCGCTGCATTGAGTGTAAAACCACTCATTTCAAATAAAATGTTTTCATCGCTCAAAGGCGGATAAATATAAGCCGCAAATTTCGAAAAAGCCACGCCAACAGCGGCTATTGTTCCTGTTTGTATCACGGCAAAGAAACTCCAACCGTACAAAAATCCAATCAACTTCCCGTAAGCTTCCTTGATATACACATATTGTCCGCCCGCTTTGGGGAACATCGCACTCAATTCGCCATAACTTACTGCCGCAACAATAGTTAGCAAAGCCGTAAGTACCCAAATTGCAATAAGCCAGCCGGCAGAGCCCACTTGGCGCACCATATCTGAGCTAACAATAAATATGCCCGAACCTATCATCGAGCCTACAACGAGCATTGTTCCGTCTAGTAATCCGAGTTCTCTTTTAAAATGGTCTTCGTTCTTGTCTTGCATATTGTTTTGAGTTTTGGGTATAAAGTTTTAGTTGGTTAAAGATATACTTTTTTTGGAAATAGAGGAAAAGTAGATTTTAAATTAGAAAATTAGTTTTTGATGAATTGTAATGAATAATTCCTACTTTTACAATAATAAAAAGATGATCTCTGCAAAACAAAGTTGCATAAATATTGGTTGGATTATGCAGGTTTTGATAGCTGAATCTTGAATTATATATAATTAGAACCAAACAATATGGAATTACCAAAATATCATGAAACCTTCATACCATTATTAGAAATTCTAAATAAAGTAGAATCGATAAAGAGTAGAGAATTGGCGTCTCAAGTCCGTGATCAATATTATTCTGACCTTCCTCAAGAATTAATGACCCAAAAGACTAGTTCTGGAGCCAATGTTTTACTTGATAGAATACTATGGGGAAAATCATATTTAAAAATGGGAAAATTTGTTTTATACCCAAAAAGAGGTTTCGTTCAAATAACTGAAAAAGGGAAAAGAAGACTTGAATTAGAGAATTTACCCTTACAAGACTTTCAAAATGACCCAGATTTTATAGCGCATCGTGAATCTGTCGTAAGTAAAAAAGAAAACGAAATTGAAATTGAACTCGATATGATTAGAGTCGAAAATGCTTCACCACAAGATTTGATAGACTCTGGATTTTCAACAATTGAAACTGAAGTTAAAACTGAACTTTTAGAAAAACTTAAAGAAATAGACCCATACTATTTTGAAAAGGTAATTTTGATCCTTCTCAAAAAAATGGGTTATGGTGATTTTATTGAAACCTCAAAATCAGGTGACGGTGGAATTGATGGAATAATTAATGAAGATAGATTAGGCCTCGAAAAAATTTACACTCAAGCGAAACGCTACAACGAAAATAAGGTGCGTGAAAAAGATATCAGGAATTTTATTGGAGCAATGAGTGGAGATACAAGTAAAGGAGTTTTTATAACTACGTCAACTTTTGATGATTCCGCTATTAAAAAGGCAAAAGAAGCACATCATAGAATAATATTAATTGACGGCGTAAAATTGGTTGATTTAATGCATCAATATAACGTTGGTGTTCAAGTAAAAACTATTTACGAAATTAAAGAACTAGACAACGACTTTTTTGAAGAAGATTAACACTCTTCTTACCATTGCTTCCTTCTATACCAAAATTAAAATAGTTCTACGTCCTTCAAAACAATGATTACAGTTAAAAAAAGAAAAAACCATAACTATAATTCGATTTAATGTTTTTCAAATAAGTGTATCTTTGTATCACATTATTTTTACACCAAAAATAGTGTAAAACAAGAACATTAAAAATGATGGACAATGATAA
>Ga0209107_10000040_pt1 | contig 79000 bp, 102 predicted proteins | sample LakErihyJuly2011_2_FD_187460 | JGI IMG/M metagenome (GOLD analysis project Ga0209107, IMG submission 187460) | Freshwater microbial communities from dead zone in Lake Erie, Canada - CCB hypolimnion July 2011 (SPAdes) (version 2) | ecosystem: Environmental > Aquatic > Freshwater > Lentic >...
CAAAATTTAGAAAGATAGATACATTAGATTTTAGTAAGGTGTTTTTAAAGGTGGGTTTAAGTTCCACTTCCTATGGTGCTGCTGGTGCTACTTTTAGCTTTGCTTCCACAGGAGATAAACTAAATCAAGGAAACATAATATTTACTTCATTTTCGTTTTTAGAATATTGCAATAGTGTATATAGAATGTCTGAATTGGTAAACGTCGCGAGTGCAAACGCACAGCCACTGTCCTATGAACAGGACGACTATGCGCAGATGCCGGGTTTCGTAGAGGGTCCTTTTAAGCTTTTGTATAACAGTATATTATACGGGCTGTATAGCAGGTCCCAGGCCACTAGGTCGGTGGACGTGCGATCTTCTCTGTATAATTTTGTCGGCCCATGGGAGTCTTCATGGGTGATGGATGAGTCTGCATTAATGGACGACGAAAAGACAAAATACTTTACAAATTTACCATTACCGATGACGTCTTCCACTGAATCATTACCTTACCCGATAAATTATGCAAGAGATTTAATTTCTCAAGACGATTCAATCAAAAAGTATTATCTAAAAAAAGTTTCAGAAACACTTCCAAGTTCAGTTGCAGCTCACTTATATAATGATACCGTCATAAACGATAATACAGACTTCTATATAGAGATAACTAATCCAGATGTTATAGCATCTACCCTATCCTCTATCGGTTTGTTGTCAACTGTAAAAATAACAAATGTAGTTTTAGAAAATTTTCCATCAATTTATAGCTTATATAAAATACCAGATAAAAATCAAAAGCTTTTTGCTTTTACAGAAAAAAAATCTAATATGATACAGGTACCAGAGGGTTATGGACCGTATGTCCTCAGGGAAATGGGTGAGTACAAGGTAGGTGGTAGTAGGTCTATAAACACTTCCATTAGTCCTTCTTCGTACTTCAAATCTTATCCTTTTAGATTTGCTACAAAATATTCTAGAATATCAACAGAGGAAAAAGCTACAGCTTTTAACGGTGTTCAAAAAACTAGGTTTAACTTAACCTATAAAGGTACTGGAGAAATAAGATCTGTAAAAGTTTATGGATCTGTAACAAGACATTATGCTGGTATAAATCATTTAGTCACGCATCCTGATCCATCCCAAGCTGATATAGAAATACCTGGCACAAACGTTGCCGACGTTCCATGTACTTCTATTCTTTCGGGAAGACAATCCGTGCTAACTGATATAAGCGGAATAAATTTTAAAAATTTTAATTACACTTGGGATATAGATGTTGCTCAAGACGGTTATCCAGTAGCAACTTGGCGTGTTGGGGCAAAGCATCCATACGTAAGATATATAAAAATTATGATGCATGTAGCAGGGTTGTATAAGATGCTATTGAAAGCAGAAGATAACAACACATACACCGCTGCACTCAGCACCGCGGTAAAAACATTCCAGACTAAGTGTTCTACTGGCAATGTAATCGGTGGCGCTGCTGGTTTAGTCCCTAGAATCAAACTACTTTATCCACCAGATGGTGTTGTAGACAGCGAAACAAAATCTTTAATGGCATATGTGCTAAAATTTTGGCAGCAGAATGAACCACAATACTATCAAAGAGTTGTAGATCTGGCTGGGCAATATGCTATACCTCAGTTTCCAGCAGCAGTTTTTAAGCAAATAGATGTATCAGAGATTAATTCCGGAAGTCCTTTTAGAAGAATTTCTTTTACTGGTAATGTGTCTAATTCTCCTTCAACTGTAGAAGATTTTATATTTTTTAATATTCCACAACCAGAAAAATATGAGACAGTAAAAAAAATAAGAATTACTTTAGACAGTGCGCCTTGGAATAAGGTTATAGCCGTAGCATGTGGCTACTCAAGTACCGATCCAATTCAGGGTGGAGCAAAAAAAATTGCAGCAGCAAGTGTTCATACTTCATATAAGGTTCATAAAACTTTGAATAAAGCTCCAGTTAACAATATTATTGAGATAGATTTATCTGGAGTATCAACTAAAGATTGCAGACATTTTTATATAAGACTAAAAACTAATGGTAAGCAATTGGGTGGTAAGTATGGGGCATTGGCTGAGGGATTTGGCATAAAAGCAATAACGGCAGATATGGTCACCGCTAAGCTGTATCAGCGTCCACCAGACGATATCTCCGATGATCCGTTTAACTACACACTGCAGTACCAGGCGTTCCCAGATATTGTTGCTCCAGAATTAGATGAGTTAGCTACTTTCTGGCTAACAGATGAGAAGGGTGATCCAGACCCCAACCTTTCGTGGAGTAATGGTAAATTGGTTAGTACCCTAGACAAGCATCTATTGTATGCAACACTGCCTGATAAATTTTACGGATGGGATAACACTGCTAGTAAATGGACGGAAGATGTAGTAAATTTATTTGTGGTTAATCCAGATAATGGTTTAACGGAATTAACTTCTGTAATAAAATCCGTCAAAGAGGAGCCTAGAACAATAGCCTATAAGGATCAAATAGTCACTACGGACGTTTACATAAATGCGGTTGGTGATTTAACTGAAGATTTTTCAAATGTTTCATCTCTTTCTCCGTTATCGATTCAATATACTCCAGCGTATTTGTCTGGAAAAAATATTTTGCTAAGAAGTGTAAGCTATTCTTATTTGGGAAAAAAATATTCTAAAACATTTGACACACCAATTATAGCCAATGATACATCTTTAAACAAACTATTAAATGATTTAATTGTGCAGAATAAAAATGAAATAGATAAAGTAATGAACAATGGTATAACTGTTAACTTTGCTCAACCGTCTTTAATAACCCTTGATAAAGATACTTCTGTAGAATTATCTAACGTAACTTCTTTAATTGGCTCTACTGCAATTTCTCCTGCAACAGCAATTACAACTACATATCATGGCGACATACCAAGTCCAATACAGGGTGGCGTTGTCCAGTGCACGGGAATTAAATTATCTACGTCAGCTACTTATTATAGCAATTCACAAACATATATATCCGAAGAAGAAATAATAGATAATTATTCACTAATAACCGTAGCTGGTCAAAATATAGAAAAAGTTAGTTCTATCACGTCAAATGATGGAGTTGTATTATTGTGTGATTCTTCTGGAAAGCCAATTGGAATTCCATCTCCAGAAAATGTAAGGGCTGGTATAGTAACCGCTGCAGTTTATGACCCAAGCAAAAAATTTGATATTAACTATGGTTATGTTTCTATAACCAATAAGTTGCTAGAGGAAAATGGATTTATATATGGATTTTATGATAAAAAAGAAAAAGAATTTATAGGTAAATTAGTTACTTATGGAGAGTTAATAACAAGAGGAATAAATAATATATATATATCAGCTATGGCTTTTGACGCAGATGGGAATGTGGATACTTCTATCAATTACGTCGGTGCTCAAAGTACAAATTCATTTAAACCTGTAACCATTAACCCTAAAATGATTGCCCCAGTTTATTCGGTAAAATATAATAATTCTTCAGCAATAAAAATAGTTGATATGAATGAATCGGTAGGAAAGAACGAAGCATGGCCGCTGAAGGTAAGTGTGGGTTCTTTTAATAAAGAAATTACTTTATCTAATAAACATATATTTACTGATTGGAAATCAAAGTATATAAATCAGACGCTATATTGCACCTACGATACATCTGTTGGATCCTTTTCTGAGAATTTTTCCAGGATTTATGGTAGAGGCTGCAAAGATATAGTTAACGAAATTCCTATAGTTATTTCTTCTAAGAAAATAAAACTTCGTCATTTTCCAATCCTATCTGTAGCTGTCCCGGTGGAAAAAGATACCGATACTTTAATCCCCGCTATAGTACCAGTTGTAGATGTCTACATTAGAGCTGATCAAACCTCATCATGGGTAAAAATTCCTCGTACTGAAATTCTCGATATAGATGCAGAAAATGGTTATATAGAATTTGATAATCAAATAATTTCCTCTAACGAAAATCTTATCAAAGTTAATTATACGATTAAAGATACAGCGGCTTGGATATATCAGGTCGAGGGGCAAGAGGTTCCTCTTAATACATTTTTAAATTCAAAAACTATAGACGAGAATAAACCAATCTATATATATTTGTTGCCAACTAAAATAGATATCAACGATACACCAATGCATATATCAGATAATACAAAAAATGATGCACTTATTTCCGGCAGGAAACCATTAGTTAATTATGTTAATTCATATCCTGTTCATTTTACTTATGATTTTAATATTTTTGATCAGTACTCCTACTCCTATAACCCTATCGCCTTGATGCTTGGGGTCGTTTACATATCAAATTCTGATAAGAAATCATCTGTTAATATCTATGATATTAGAGTAAGAGGTGGAGGCATAACAGCAGACGCTCAATCCAGGGTAAGTATGGATCCAATCCATGGTTCCGATACTTATTGGGATATGTATTCCATTAACCCAAAGGCATACCCAAGGGGAGGGTATACGGTAATAAGAATGCCAGATTCAGTTAAAGACAATTTTAATGATATACAAGAAATATATGATATAGTTAATAGGAATATTACTGCTGGCGTATCATTTGAGATACAAAATCCAGATGCTATCACATGGAGTACTAAAACTTATGAATAAGTTTCTTCCAACTATAATCAACACATTATCCAAAAATACACAGTCTACAATTTCATCCTTAATCAGTGAGATGAAGCAAAGTAAACAAGATATACCCGGCCTAGTATCCAGGTTGAATTCTTTTAGAATTGATACAGGTTTTTCGACTACAACTATAAAGTCTTTTGATAAATTAGATAAACAAATATTGGTTGATATATTTAAAGATATAGATTTAAGGGTAAAATCTCATTACGCATCTGCAAATACAGTGAATTTATTAATTAATTCAATGATTGATATTTTTTCTTCTGAAATAGAAAAAGTAGAAAAAGATATTAAAACCTTAGAAACATTTATAGATAATTATGAATATATATCTGGTAAAGATGATCTTTTTAATTCTAATTATGTAGAAAAATTTGACAATTTTATGAATGATTATAGATCAGATGGATATAATTTTGATCTATTTGATAGAGATGGAAATTTATTTAGTTCTGACGGTAATGGTTTTATTGATACAAAATTGGGCCTATTTAAAATAGGTAATAGTATTTCAAGAAAAAATTATATTAATTTGGTAGATGATTATAGCATCACTACAAATTATGATCCATATAAAACTACTGATACTGGTTTTGAATCTGTATACAACGATGTATATACTGATTCTTGGAGTGTAACTGTAAAATCTCCATTCATTTTGACATCTAAATTATCAGGATACTCTAAATATATACCATATGATACAAAATATATAACTGGGGCACAAACAGCTATAGAGATAACACTAGCATATCCCGTAAGTATGGACTCAATAGTAATAACTCCTAATTCAGGAGAAAATTTACAGTTAATGCAGTTGGTTTTAGTTTCCGGTTTAGATCCAACTGTTTGGGAAGTAAATTCTGACCCACTAAATCTCGAAGACAATGATGATATTACCATTCTGCCGATTGAAGGGAATGTGGAGTATGGGGTTTTGTCACAGCCAAGAATAATAAATTCAAATACGGAAATTATGTTTACAAAAACTTCAGTAAGTAAGATAATAATAATATTAAATCAACAAACATATACTAGAACAAAAAATAGCCCAATAAAAAGTGAAGTCAATGGGGTAGGATTATATAACACCGCAAAAATTATTAAAACTATAAAGAATAGCAATACTGATAAGATTCAAAATCTAGCGTATAATGTGTTTCTAAATAATAATGATTATAAAAAAATTACAAGGAATTCATATAATAAAATAGATGATTATTATACGTATAAATACCCGTGCATTGATCAAACCTTCTCTTCAGTAAATCGTTATAATGATTACTTGTATGAAAATTTTTCGATGGATTCAACAAGCATCTTGCCAAATAATATGATTTCAGATCTTTTTAGAAATCTTTTTTCTACCGCCATCGGTGATAGAGGAGAAATTTTTGAGAATTCAGTTTATATTAATTCTGATTCAAATATAAATTCAAGTTTTAATTTTAGTAAAATGGGATTTCTAGTAACGCAAAATATAAACAATATTCCAAATCAAATTTCTGGTAATAAGCCACTAAAATATAAGTGGAAAAATGATCTACTAAAGACACTACTTAACACTGCAGATGTTGATGGCTATCAGTATTCATTCTCTATAAAATCAATTGATCTTTGTGAAATTATTCCTTCGGAAAATGTAAAAGCTTGTTTTGTGAGTAGGAAGATTCCCTTTAATGGTTACCCTATGGCGATCAAATGCAGACTAGTAAAGAACGCTAACGAATTTAATATTCTAAATCAGAATCTAAATCTAAAGAATGCGGTATCGTATGAGGTGTCCATCTCAAATGAAGACGTTATAAGAAGCGAGCAAAATTGGATACCAATTTGTGAATCTGGGGTTAGCCTTATTGATTCAGAAGTTTTATTTTTTGATGAGCAAAGCTTTTCTGCTAAGACCAGATTTCCATTAAGGCCGGATACATTTAAATTATATAAAAATGGAATACCCATAAATGCAAAAGAATACAAAATACTTCCATCTGGAGATATTATTTTGCAAAATGTTATTAAAAATTCTATTTATGTATGTTCTTATTATATAAATTTATCTTTATATGATGTGGATAACTTAGATTTTCTAAGGTTAGGTTTATTAAATGAATCATTAAAATCAGCCAACGATGGGAGTTCTCCTGGGGAATTGTTTAGTGGTACCGATTCATCTGGCAGAATTAAACTAAGTAATATGCCGTATGTTAATACGAGTGGTCTAGATACCGCAATATACAGTGAGCTAATCGGAACAATTTTCCAGGGTAATCAAAATGGGTACTCTCCGATTAAAGTGCTAATGCCAGACGGTTCTTATGCTATAAATCTAACGAATTACACTGGGAGTAACATCTTTCCGCAATTCCGCAATTCAAATTCCTTATATTATTTTATACAAAATGGAAGAAATATTATCTTTAATAAACCAGTTATTGGAGATGTTATAGTATCTTATGATTACTTGGCAGATACTATAAGGTTTAGGTTGATAATAAGGAAGAACATACCTGATACAACATATTCTGGATCTGTAGATGCGGTATTGCTAAAGGCAAAAACAAAAAATTATGATCCATATTATGATAAATTAACCAAAGTTATATCAAACAGTTAAGAACAAAAACATGACTCAACTTTCCCCAATAACATTAATATATGATCAAGTGGCTATTGCTATATCGGGCATATTAAATAGATACAATAAAGGAGAATATGTCACAAAAGAAGATATTTTAAATGATTTTAATAAAACTCTAGTCGACGTATATGAGAAGGTGAATTCCCCTAAATCGCAATTGCAACTTTTCACCAAAGGAGAACCGCCATCTTCTGTAAAAATGAATAAATATATTAACACTCTCATGGATGATATAAACGTTTCTGCTAAGCAATTAGATTTTTTAAGCGCTAAAGCAATAAGTGTTTTTAATTTATTTACTTCAGAAGTGGAAAATGAAAAAAAATATTCAGAAAGAATTTTTTCAAAAACAAAAATTCTGCAGTTGTATAGCTCTAGCCCAGCAAATGACATTGTATATAATGGAGATTCATTTGAAAACGCAGACTATATAAATTATTCTAAAGTTAATGTAAATCAAAATCCAATGATAACAAACGGTTTTGCAACTGTTCGTATAAAAAATGGTTCAAAAGCTTGGTCGCCAAATAAAGTTAGTGTTTTAAAATCTAATGGTTTTATAGGCAATAATAATGTGGCTATAAAAAAACAAAATGTTGTTTCTGGTTTGAATTACGAATACGATTTTTTTAATTCTCCAAGTTCTTCTAATGTTTTAAATATTGTAGATTCAAATCCAGCATCATACTTTGTGTACGAGGCATTAAATGTGGAAAAATCTGATGGTGTGGACAGAAGTCAGCTAGAGTTCAGCTACATAGTCGATGACACAACGCTTGTCAATGCAGAAAAAAATAGTTTAATTAATTGGTCAGAGCATGACATGAAAGAGCCCTTAGTGTTAGACCTTCTGATAGAATCTGGAGTATCTCAGAAGGCAAATTCTATTACGATACTTCCTTATTTTGATTCATCTAAAATTATAAAGATAAAAAAAATAGAAATTACTGATACTGCGGGTGTAACAGAAAATATTTTAGATTCAGAATTTTATATAGGTTTTTCTTTAGAATATTTAACTAACGAATCTTTCAGAAACTACTCTTTGAACTCAGGTACATTTTTCTTCTCTGAAAGAAACGTAAAGGAATGTAGAGTAATTATTGAGCAAGTTTATTATCAAGATGTAGAAATAGCTCATAATTACTGGTCTACTAATTATGAATTTGGAAACTTAGACAATAGCCCATTCCATGGGTCGTTAAGATTTAACCCAGAAACCTTGAGCAAGGATCTGTATCATAAAGTTAGCTATGATAAGACTCTCGTAGTGCCCATGTTGACTAACCCTAATATTTTTAAAAAAGACAATATCTTAAATCAAAATATTGCAGTATCTATATTATCAAATAACCAAAAAAATTCTTCTAGTCTTTCAGAGGAAACATTTTCTATCCCATTAAAAATTAACCAAGAAATTCTTCCAGCTAAAAGAATGTCCATAGGGATAAGGGATATAGGTTTATCTTACCAGGAATACGAAAGCACGGCAGAAATAGTTTCTAAGGTTTACAATTTTGATCTTCCAGTTGAATCAATAATGCTTGACATAGAAAGTAACCATAGTGTAATTGCGAGTACAGGTGGGTATATACAAGCTTTCATATCAGTAGATGATGGCGAAAAGTATATAGAGATATCACCTGTCCAAGAGGGGTATTCATACGGTGTTGTATCTGGATCTTCTATACCAGAAATAATAGCTTTTAATCAAAATATAGCAGAAGGATTTAAGCTTCCTGGGGTAATGTATCTGAACTCTCCAAAGGCTACTATTAACAAAGTGGTATATAATATACCTAAACAAGTAAAGAGTATAGTAGTTAAGCTTAGACTGGTAAAAGGATCTACAAATCTGGCTCCGATTATCTACTCTTACAAATTGGCAGCTAAGGTTAAGCAGATATGAACATTTCCACAGTGCAAAAAAGAAGACTTCTTGAGCATATTTATAAATCGTTTTATTCTAGTGGCGTAAAACCTACCGATCAGCAAATCAAAAAAGCATTTAGTGATTGGTTCACTACAAATAAACCAGGTTTTCCTGTAGGTATAGATTATGTGGCCCTGCAATCTTCCAGAGCAACGAGTGCAGATCTGCTTAACGAGATAATGATAAATAATTTATATAACATAGATATATTATACGATACAATTTTAGAGAATAATGATGAACTATTTGGCGTTGTTACTGCCCTTAATAGGATTATTGATAATTTAAAAAATAGAAGAAAAATGTTAGAATCTAAAATCGATGATTTATTATTTACAAATAATAATACTGATGGATATTTTTATTCATATACAGAAAATTTTTCTTCTATTTTAAATATTGATACTTTTTTTAGCACTGGATACGTAGATGTGGGTTTGGGCTCTGCTTCCATGAGCCCCCAGGTCTCTGGCAGGTATACTATTTTTGCGGTAGATAATCTGTCCAATTTAACTCCTTCAATATCACTATACGAAAATGGTGTTAAGGTAAGCTCAGTCGTAGACGCGACAGATTTTAATAATATTTTTGATGGGTTAAATGATACTTACTGGATGAAAGAACATCGAACAGTTGCACCAGTGCCAGTTTCTGTAGGTATAAGTATCCCAATATCTAGCAATGCTATTATCTCTAAGGTGGAAGGGTATCTATCCACGTCTTCTCCGGTGATAATACAATTGAGGGTCTCATATTCTGATGGATCTCCAGATGATTTTTATATTAAATCATCTGCATCTGATTATAGTTCTTTTTCTTTTTCAATTAAACCAAAAAATTATTCTAATATAGAATTAACAATGGTAAAAAATGAACCTGATTTCATAGACAATAATTCTTTATCACCATATGTTTACAGGATGGGTCTTAGGGATCTAATAATTGGCTCTAATACGGTCGCTAAGACAGGGACAATAGTATCTAAGCCTATAAGTCTTCCAGGGAATACTAACCAGCAAATATTTATTGATGCTGTTTCAATTTCCGTAGAGGAACAATTTATTAATGATGGTGTAATCCAATATTATGTTTCGCAAGATAACCTAAAGGCAACTTCTATATCAGATTTTAATTGGATCCCAATATCTCCTTCTGGTTCAGAAAATGCTGGTTTCCCTTCTGTTGTCAACTTTAATGGTTCAACAAAGAACATTGTGTATATCTCACAAACTCCAAAACAAAATCAGTTAGGGTTTATACCGATAAGCACAGATGCTAAAAATATTAACGACCTTAATCCTACTACAAAGATATATGCAGGCAAACAAGTGTATAGAATTGCGGCTTTAAGCTTAGAGGAAAGTTATAATAATCCAGTATTGCTTGGAAACGTAGACTCGTTCAAGCATTATTATACGCTTGATGGTGCTCTATCTAGGTACCAGGATACAGATACTTGGATTAAGGAAATCAATAGTTTAGACAGCAATCTGCTATCAAATAATTTAACTGAACAATTGGGCAATATTGCTCCGGGTATTAACTCTCCTTCTTCTGGTTATATAAAAACTAAAATTATTACCGATAAACCAATAACAATAAGAGGCGATGTAGTAAAGTCTATAAACAGTTTTAACTTAGCTATATATCTTAATGGATTAAATATAGCTAATTTGCCAGCAGGAAAATTAGATCAAAGTATTCAGTGGGATTTATTAGAAGGTTTAAATGAGATAGTTATTACCTATGATAAGCCAGTATCTGGGCCGGTATCGTTCAGTCTTATTGAGGGCGAAAATCTATCGACGTATGGATCTATCTTTACTGACTACTTTTTTTACTTGGACAAATTTAATTTTATGAATAGAAATATGGATGATAATTTATACTTTACAATTGACGCACCATACGGAAGGAAGGAAATACTTGCATCTTCCCCTATTAATAGTCTGTCTAGGTTTAGTTATATCTCAAAAGAAGCAGCATATGCACCTGCGGCCATAAGATATAGGGTCGATTTTGCTAGGTTTAATAATCCTTTTTCTGCTCCTAAATTAGATTCTTTAAAAATAAAGTTTAAACATAAAGACTTATAAAAATTTTTGATATTTACTACTATACTAAAAGGCGACAAATATGGCAAAAACATTTTCTAAAAAAATAAATAAATTATTACTTCAGCCAGTCTTTACTAAGAACAGGCAAAAATATAGGGGCCATAGAAGTAGTGTGGACGAAAATAGGGAAGCAAATTTTTTTCTAATAGACATCAATAAGATTAATAATTCTTTATCTAAAAGCGAATCAGATATAAATTTATTGTCAGAAAATTTTGTAGGCAATTTGACTAATTTGACAGATCAAGAATCTTTAAGTGATGGGTTATTCTATAATTTAACAGATATAAAAGTTTACTATCAGGATGTGTATGATATAAATACTCCTTCTGAAATTGTATTGAATTTAAGTAAAATGAACAGGCTATCTGCTATTGTATCAAGGATAGAAAAAAAAGTGAAGTTACTAGAGGGCGGCGTTTAACATGGTTGATATAATGAATACTAAGAAAAGGGATATGCAGTACGGTGGCCCAGTAGACAGCACTGATTATAATTCTAGAATAGAAGAGAACTATCAAGATCTATTGTATCTATACAATAAAGCTAATATAATTGATGCTAGATTAGCCGAAGCTTTTGAAAGAGTTCTAAAAGATCAATCAATGCTTTCTAATGCAATTGTCGATCTGTCCAATAGGGTTGCGGCAATGGAATCGGATGCTGGAACATTATCAATATATTCATTTAGCCAAGTGCAATATGCACAGTTCACTTCTACTGAATTTTCAATAGGCCCCACCGAATTGCTAAGCTTAGATCCATATTATAATATAATTACACTACCTAAAGTCCCCAACGCTTCTAGCTCTAAGGTTAAGTTCTATGATCCGACAAATGGACAAGTTGTGTCTGATATATTCAAGGCAAATGTGCAAAATAATTTAGGTGGCATAGATTCTCCTGGTGCTATTATCAATACAACTCCAGTCTATAACGCCATCTTAGATGATCCAAACAAAATTTGGAGCAGAACTGTAATCTCAGATAGTAACTCACAGGGTCCTGCCCAACTAATGCTTTATTTTAAATTGCCTTCAGAGTTTACTGGTTCTATGAAAACTAATTGTGTTAAATTAAATCCGTATCCAATGCATTCTGTAAATATTTATTCGATAGAGTATACTACAAAAGAGAACCCAACTTTGACAGACAATGATGGGTGGACTCCATTAAATATGGACTCGCTGTATGACGGCGATTACGGTGCAGTAGGATACATACCTCCTGGTGGTTGGACAATAGTCGGCTCAGATGAGATAAAGAATTCTGGTCCCCTTGCCTTCTATTTCCCGGACATTGAAATGACCGCTATTCGTGTACGCATGCATCAAAACAATTATTTTAAAGAATTAGATAAATATGTATATACTTATGGCTTATCTGATTTTGATGTTAGATATGATAAATTCTTTACATCTGGTAAAACTATAATTAATTTTAAGGCTCCAGCTGGTACATTAATAGGTTCCATAAATAGAGTCGATCCAATCATGTATAATGTCCCCTTGAGTATGATGGGCCAAGCGTTTTCCTATAGGGTGATATATCAAGATGGGGGCAACTACTCTACTAATAATCCTGGTGCATCTAGTGAAGTTTGGATAGAAATTACGCTAAATATGCTGGAAGACAAAACTGCACCAATATTGTCTGACCTAGTCATTGATTACGATCCTGTCTGATCTTTATTTTATTTGATAAATAAAGGTTTGAAAAACAATATATATTTTTACTATATATACATCAAAGCTATATAAGGAGATTCAATAATGGCTACATTTTACGTTGGTCCAAGACCTGTTTTGGCGGGCCAAAATACGAATAGCATGGTTAACCCATATTACACTATGACCGGTAAGGCAAAGGGCACGGGTACCTATTCATATTACCCACTATATAGCACTAGTCAGATACTCCGTGGTGGTCCGGACAACGCACATGTTCCAGGTACTGGCCGTCATCCGGGTAACGTTCTTCTGTCACAACTATTCACTGGCTCAACATTATATGCTGGTACAACACCTTTAGCCGGAACATTTGCAGACGGAACAGCAACATACGAAGGTGCAAGATTCCGCCCCTTTGAATACAAGGGTATCACCGGAGCAAAAGCTCTTGATGGTGGTCACGCCAAGCGCGTAACTGCCTACAGTCTATACACCAACTATATCTTTGACGGTGTTACATCTGCAAATGCATTCGCGGATATGGGTCACGCCAAGCGCACAACTGCTTACAGTTTGTATAATAATTATATTTTTGATGGTGTACCAAGCACAGAGGTTATCAAGGGAAGTTATGGTCAACCAAATACAACTACCGAATATGGTAGAGTAAAACCTAAAGAGTGGAAGGGTGTTGCTTCTTCAAAGGCATTGTAATAAATCATAAAATACGCAGTAAGTAAACTATCATCATGCTATACTAGGTGATACGGAAACCGACGCTCAGAAATGACATCAAGACGTCCCGCCCGAAAGGGCGGGATGATCTTTTTCCGGACTTGTTTTATAGGTTTTGATAATTTTATAAAGGATTATAAATGTCTTTAGATGGTTTACAGAAAGTAATCAATGAGGATACAATACCTATAGACGTGGCAGAGAAGTATCTAAACATATTCTTGGGCCCAACTGACTGGCGAAAGAATATAAATAAACTTTGGGAAATTTCTGGTTCCAAAACTAAGTCTGAAGAATCAAGAAAATCTTTTATGAAGAGAGCTATCAGCTGTGCAGTTCTGCTTCCGTACACCGAAAAAAGTATAGTTCCATCTCCACCAGAAAATCTTTTATTTTGGTGCACTGCATGGGTGCAGTTTAATGAAAGAGATTGGTTTGATCTTTTTAAAAAAGTTATAAAAGAAGATATTCAGATAGCAAATAGCAGAAACAAAGCTATACTATTAGGGGTCATAGATCCTATAGATGTATCACCGATGAATAGGCAGGCCTTTAATTGGTTATTTTCAAAAGCCCAAGAAAGCGGTGGACTGGACAATGTCAATATCGAAGAACTAAAAAATAAATTTGCTAATATAGTTAAGTCATATGGTGGCGCTGTAGTATGTAACATGTTTGTTAATCATAAGAAAAATGTTAACAGTGTTTTTAATTGGAGAAGTGGGTATTTTTTTGAAAGAGAAATACATAAAGTTTATCCAATCCAAGATATACTTAAAATAAAAAATATAGAGATTCAAAAAACAAATTCTAAATATATCAAAAAAGTTAATAGCTAGGAGAAAAAGTGTCAGAAGAAATAGAAAACGGCAATCCAGATCTTGTTCCTATGGCAAGCAAGATGCCATCAATGTTCATGTTTAAATTAACAGATGATTTTGTAGCGAGCTATAGAGATAAAAAGCCACCATTTGGTTATAAAGATGCTGGTGGAAATTCTGTGGGTGAAATAACTTTCTTGCGCACATACTCACGTCTCAAGGAAGATGGGACAAAAGAAACTTGGGTTGATGTTTGTGAGAGAGTAATCAATGGAATGTATTCTTTGCAAAAAGATCACTGCAAAACTAACAGACTTCCCTGGAACGATGCTAAGGGGCAAGCTTCAGCTAAAGAAGCATTTGATAGATTGTTTAATTTGAAGTGGACTCCACCAGGTAGGGGTCTATGGGCTATGGGTACTAATATAGTTAATATACAAAAGAATTCAGCTGCTCTACAAAATTGTGCCTTTGTTTCTACATCAGAAATGAATAAGTTTAATCCAGCAAAACCATTTGCATTTTTAATGGAGGCCTCAATGCTTGGTGTTGGCGTTGGATTTGATGACAAAGGTGCTAATAAAGATTTTATAATTTATCAGCCAAAAGAAAAAGTAACTCATGTAGTTCCAGACACTCGTGAGGGCTGGGTTGAATCCATGTCACTACTTCTGAATGCGTATTTAAAAGAAAATCAACCAAGTTATGAGTTTGACTATTCTCAGATCAGACCAGCTGGAACGCCGATTAAAACATTTGGTGGAGTAGCTGCTGGGCATGAGCCATTAGAGAAATTGCATATCTATATTAGAAGAATGTTCGATGAGCGAAAAGGTGATAAATTAACAAAGCTAGACATAGCTGATATAGGCAATTTAATAGGTGTATGTGTGGTATCTGGTAACGTGAGAAGATCAGCGGAATTATTAATCGGGAGTATAGATGACGATGATTTTCTGAACCTTAAGAATGCAGACAAATTTCCAGAAAGAAATTCGTATGACCCCAATTCTCCAGGGTGGGGTTGGATGTCAAACAATTCTGTTGAGACTAAAGTTGGAAGTGATTTAAGTAAAATTGTTGATGGGATTGTGCGCAATGGTGAGCCAGGTGTATTGTGGATGGATCTGTCTAGAAAGTATGGTCGCCTAGCTGACCCACCAGATAACAAGGATTGGCGAGTAGCAGGGTATAATCCATGCGCAGAGCAATCTCTCGAGTCCTACGAGTGCTGTACGCTTGTGGAGACCTATCTAAACAGACATGACAACTTAGAGGACTATAAGCGCACTCTAAAGTTTGCATATCTTTACGCTAAGACAGTTACACTACTTCCCACACACTGGGAAGAGACAAACGCGATAATGCAACGTAACCGTAGAATAGGTGCATCTATGTCTGGTGTAGCTAATTTTGCTGACACTAGAGGACTGCCCGCCTTAAGAGACTGGATGGACACGGGTTATAATATTATAAAGAATTATGATCGTATTTATTCAGAGTGGTTAGGCATACGTGAATCAATAAAGATGACAACAATTAAACCTTCTGGTACAGTATCTATATTGGCTGGTGAATCTCCGGGTGTTCATTGGACTCCAGGCGGAAAATACTTTATGCGTTCTATACGTTTTGCAAATGAAGATCCGATGCTTCCACTATTCCGTATGGCTAATTATTTAGTGGAGCCGGCGTCAGAATCACCAGACACTACTTCTGTAGTTTTCTTTCCAATAATGTCTGAAGCAAATAGGGCTGAGCGTGATGTAACTATTTTTGAAAAAATGTCTTTAGCGGCAACTGCCCAACGCTATTGGTCTGATAATTCAGTTTCAGTTACTATATCTTTTGATGTAGAGAAAGAATCTGAACACGTAGAAACTGTTCTGCACATGTTCGATGGTCAGTTAAAAACTGTATCTTTCCTACCTAGCGGGAACAAGACCTATCCACAAATGCCGTACACTCAAATAACAGAGAGTGAATACAAGGATAATGTAGCTAAATTATTCCCGATAGATCTTTCTGGAGTTTATGCTGGCATGGCTTTTGACGCGATAGGCGAAAGATATTGCACTACTGATTCATGCGAAATTAAATTCATAAAGGATAACACTAAATAGAATTCTTGATGGTATAATATAAGCATGGATACAGATAATATAGTTTCAGTTTTAGATAAGGGTTATGTAAGACTGGTTGACGTTATGGGTAGTGATCTATCTATTGTAAACGCCGCTAGAGTTTCCTTTAGTAAAGAATCTAAAGAGCTATCTAAAAAAGATGTTCATTTAATTGATTTTTTAATTAGGGAAAATCATATGTCTCCTTTCAGACATGCTTGTGCAACATTTGAGTTTAAAGCACCGCTTCTTGTTGCTCGCCAACACTGGAAATATGTAGTGGGTTCAGACCATACTATGGATTCTTGGAATGAATCATCAAGAAGATACATCACTATGGAGCCTGAATTTTATGTACCTAGTTCTGAAGATTGGCGCCTTGCACCAGATAACAAAAAGCAAGGATCTGGTGGTCCGATAGGGCCTTGGACCGGTGCTGTTTTAACTGATGAGCTCATAAGATACATCGAGCAAGGCGAGGCTTTGTATAATATGGCTATGTCAAATGAAGTCGCTCCAGAACAAGCTAGACTATTTCTGCCGGCCTATGGCATGTATGTATCCTACAGATGGACTTGCAGTTTACAATCGATAGCGTTATTCTTAAATCAAAGACTTAGCGATGATGCTCAGTTAGAAATAAGAGATTATGCTAGAGCTGTAATCAATTTAATAGAGCCTCGTTTTCCAATAAGCATAGGAAGTTTGGTCGGTAAAGCAAATGTTTAAAAATATAATTTTAGCCCTAGTATTTTCTATCTTAATGAATTGGTGCATCAGTATGCAGATGCTTAACCAAGTATCTCAGAGTAAAAATATAAAATTTATTGCAGTTGCAATTGCTGTAGTAACAGCATTTATTGCTGGATACGTAATCCTACTGGGGTTATAGTATGCCTGCATCTAAACTGAATTATATTGTTGTATATAAAAACCATAGCCAAGTTTATGGATCATCTAACCCCAAAATAGCTTTAGAGTCTCCTCCACCTGAAGGATTAACAGAAGCTGATAAAAATATATTCTTTGTAACTTTTGAACCAGATTCAGATAATATTTGTTTATACAAGTATAAAGAAGAGTTACCAGATAATCTAGATGTAAATGATGTTGCACAAGTTAAGCCTGGTAGAAAAAAGAAGGTAGTATGAAGATTGTTAATAAAAATAATATTTTTTATGGAGTTGCTATTGTAGGATTAATTTCATATCTTTTTAAAAGAGAAGATATAACACGCTTGCCTAATTACGCATCCCTTTCTCAATATAGGAATAGGTTGAGCGAATTTTATTTGCAGGAAGATATAGATGCAAGAATGAAAGAGATGTGTGAATACATCAACCATGGAGTAAATTCAGACGATGCTTTTTCGATGGTTATCCTGGCCTCAAATATAGAAAAATTTTAAGATGATAGATTTATGTGTAGTAAACTATAACACTAGACCGTTACTTCAGAGACTACTGGATACACTCCATGCAGAGGTTAGTCCTGAAAGTAAATTTTGGAACCTATATATTGCGGATAATGATTCAGCAGATGATACGGTTGAATGGCTTAGGGAAAATGATAAGAGATATCAAATAGATAGAATAGATCTAAATAAAAATATTGGTTATTCTGCTGCAATTAATAAGCTAGCTTCTAGAGGCGACAACAGCGTAATAGGAATTTTAAATGCGGATGTATGGTTTACTAACGAAGACATCAAGAAAATATGTCAAATTTTTAATCAAGAACCAGATGTGCATATTCTTGGGCCAAAGCAAAGAGATGAATATGGTAACATAAAACATGCTGGTATAGTTGGTACCAATACAGCTCCTAAGCATAGGGGCTGGAATGAGAATGATCCCGAAGATATACTCTATAGGGATAGGGTTAACTGTGTTACGATTTCTGGATCCGCTTATTTTATTAGGAGATCAATCTGGGATGCATTAACCAATGATGAAGGGTATAGAAAGATGTACCCCGAGGCAGTAGGAGCCTTCCTACCAACACCTCATTACTACGAGGAGACTTGGTGCTCTTACTTCGCACGTCATCGTGGCTACAATGTAGTCTACGACGGCAGCGTATCAATAGGCCACAGCTGGCATGCGTCATCACCAAAACCAGGTGAGGGTTACAGTCATGCTGACGCGCAATTCAAAGTAAGCCAATCAATATTTCGCAATGCTTGCGATCAAATAGGAATAGAAAGAGATTAAAATGTCAGATCAATTTAATGTTTATTTATACAACGCAGAAGTAGTTAAGATAGTCGACGGAGACACATTCAAGATTAAGATAGATCTTGGTTTTGAGGTTCACATTGGACCAAAGAGTGTCAGATTATATGGCGTTAATACACCAGAAAGCCGCACTACAAACTTAGAAGAAAAGAAGATGGGCCTTGCCGCAAAAGAATTCACTGATCAATGGATCAAGAAAGCTAACAATAAAGTAAAGATTGAAACCATCTTAGATAAGAATGAAAAGTATGGTAGAATTCTTGCTAGAGTGTGGAACGAAGCTGGCGAATGCCTTAACACGGAAATTGTTAAGGCTGGATTAGCTAGAGAATACTTTGGTGTAGGCGACAAAACTTTTGAGGAATTTAAGAAGGCATAATGCAAACTTTTTTACCATATCCAGATCTCAAAGAGTCAGTTCGGGTATTAGATTATCGTAGACTTGGAAAGCAACGCGTAGAAACTTTCCAGGTCTTAAATATCTTGCTTGATAGAACTCCAACAAAGGGGTGGCGTAACCATCCGGTAACACTGATGTGGTCCGGGTATGAGGCCGCTTTGCAGATGTATCAGAATTACACAATTCAAGAATGGATTGATAGGGGCTATAAAAACACAATGCTTTTTGAAGAGTTTGACTTAAAAGATTTAGTCATGCCAAAGTGGTTCGGCTTAGAAGAATTCCATAGGTCGCATAGATCAAACCTATTGCGTAAAGACTATGAATACTACTCTCAGTATTTTAATGAAGATATAAATCTAGAATATTATTGGCCACCGAAGGAAGTATGTAATGCAAACTAAAGTATTTTTATCTGGAGCAATAGAAGAGGTTGGTATATTTGCACACGGCTGGAGAAATGAAGCTGTAAAAATGTTAGCCGATAGAGGCTTTCAAGCAGTTAACCCTATGGATTATGCATTAGAGGAGCAAGGGTGTGAACCAAAAGAAATTGTAAGTAAAAATATGTTTTTGCAAAAAAGCTGCGATATAATTTTGGTAGAGTATACGATACCTAATAGGGCTTATATAGGAACTGATTTTGAAATGACTTGGGCTTATATGAATAACCAACCTGTAGTAACTTTCGCAGATAAAAGTTATTTAAATAGAGTTTATCTAAATTTTTTATCGACTAAGGTTGCATTATCCCTGGGAGATGCTGTAGAATATATATGCAATACATATCCATCAAGTAAATAAACAAAGGAAAAAAAATGGCAGAAAATAAATTCAAGTACTTTACAGTTACAACTACATCAATTGTCAAGGCAGCAAATAAGACAGAAGCCGAAAAAATTGCCAGTGGCAGTCGCCGCAAGGTAGCCGGTGTTGCTGGTGAATTAATTTTTAAAGATGTAGAAGTAGAAAGAATCACAGCCATAAAGGCTCGTGAGCAAATCGAAGGATAAATTCTATTCAATTTAAGGGCAACGGAATAAAACCGTTGCCCTTATTATTTAAATCTGGAAGTATATAATGCAAAAAATAATAGCACAAATGGTAGGAAGAAATGAAGCCTCAAGATTTTTGCCCGAGGTTTTAAGTAGACTAAAAGAACAGGTCGACGAAATAGTATTCACTGATGACTGTTCGGATGACGATACCGCTTCAATAGCAAAAGACTTTGCGCATGTTTATAAAACCCCAAAGCAAATGTTTAATATACATGAGGGCAGACTGAGAAGGTACGCTTGGTTAAACCTTGAAAACCACGCATCAGAGGGTGACTGGATAATAGCCATAGACTGTGACGAGATGCTGTATAGCTCTACCAATATAGATACTATTGATATTAGAAGCATCTTGAATTCCTCAGAAAAAGATGTAGTTAATGTTAGATTTTATCACATGTGGAATAAGGAGCAGTACAGAGTAGACAAGTTGTGGGCTCCAAATAATAGTACGAGAATATTTAGATACATGTCAAACGGCACCTTTAGGGATAGAGCCCTTGCCTGTGGCGCTGAACCCACTTATGTCCTTGATTGGTATGGGCAAAGAAACTATTGGCCTAATTCGACCCTAGTCATGCAGCACTTGGGTTACTTGCATGATGCAGATAAGAAGGCTAAGTTTGAAAGATATTCGAATTTAGATGGTGGCAAGTACCACAATCTAGATCATATTAATTCTATTGTTGATGAAAATCCAGTTTTAATAAACTGGGGAAATTTCGGGATCTAAAAATGAAAAATCAAATACAAGCATCTATTGAGTTGACTAAATTAATGAATGGAAAAGAAAAGTTTGCTTTTCTTAATATTGCAAAAGCTTCTATAGTTTCCTTGAGTAAGAAGAATGATAATAATATACCAGCTTCTTTTAACAAAGAGATTATACGTTCTATTAATCTAAACGATAAAAGAATTATTAAAAATGTTCCAGACGCTCTTGCAGATGAGATCGTAAATAAAAAGCATTCCAGTATAGGGATGGTGGATGACGGAAGATTTTTTACTCCAAATTTATTTGAATACTATTATGAAAATAATAAAGAAGTATATGATGCTATCTTTGAATTCTATGTAAAAAATACAAATAGTGTAGTTATTTCTTTTCATGATAAAAAAACAATATATAAATTTATGGGTTTTAAAACAAATGTTATAAATGTTTCTTTTAATAATTATCACAATAAGTTAGATGAAACATTTGAAAAATTAGCTGCCCTTGAGGGTAAGGTCGAGTACTGTATTATGGATTGCTCTTCTCTTGGTCTTGCGCTCAGCAATTCTATTTGGAACAAACTAGATATGTCTATAATAGATCTTGGTAAAACTATTAGTTACTCAAGAACTCATAGCGTGGCAGGGTGAGATGCATGGGAAACATAAAAGCAAAGATCAAGATGATATTGAATTTCTTAGGGATCTTTTACTAGAAACATCTTTATCTATATCTGCCATAGCTAAAGAGCTAGGCTGGACTGTACCAGCAGTTAACAAAATTATAAATAGCATAGGCTTAAATTGGCTTAAGGATAGTCGAAAAAAAATGTCTAGGGGTCAAACAGCATTAACTGCGTGTTTGCAGAAGCTGCTACCGGGCGAAAAGATAGTTAATGAATTTCATATAGGAGATAAATTAAAGCTAGATGTTTACTGCCCTAAGTACGCCATAGCTGCAGAGTATCACGGAAGACAGCACTTTTATTACACTAGTAGGTTTTTTGATTCAAAGTATGAGTTTGATGAGGCTATTAAAAGAGATGAAAAAAAAGTGCAATGGTGCAAGGATAACGGAGTAGCACTAGTTGTGTTCCGATATAATGATAGTCTTACAGAGCAATCTGTTTTTGATAGGTTACTAGAGTGCATAAGAACAAGCCCCTACAAGGCAAAGAGTAAGGACAAGATTAAAGTTTCGGATACTCCAGCATACAAGATTGCAAAGAAAAAGAATTCAGAATATAGAAAAAATGTGTATAAGTCTATAAAAGAAAAACGTAATGACAATAGAAACAAATGAAAACATAAAAGACAATACTCCTTTAGAGTACCAAATATTCGCCCTCTCCCTTAGGGAGAAGGGCGCTATTGAGTATTTTAATGAAAATTTGCCAGAAGATATTGTTGGAAGTATCCATGGAGAAAAAGGCATAAATGAGTTTTACGTTGCCTTGTTATCTTTTTATGGCGCAACACAATTAGACATAGTAGATCCAATAGCTTTTAAATCTTGGCTAGAAACAGATACAGATATATATGATGCTCTAGGTGGTAACCCTGGAATAAATGTAATGGTAGATCTTTTGATGGGTCTAGAGTTGTCAACAAAAGAATCTGTTGGAGAACTAGTAAAACACAAAGCTAATAAGCGAAAGCAGATAAACTACCTGCATGAATTGCAATTGATACTGACACAAAAAGGTCAGAAGACTGAAGAAGATATTGCTAAAATACAGACACTAACTTCTGAGATTAGAGAATTAGAAAACCAAATAAGATATAATCCATTAGATAAATTAACAACAGCTTTAGATATTATAGATAGAGTAGATTCTTTATTAGACATCCCAAATTTTATTCCAACTCAATTTAAAGCTCTAAATAGGGCTATGGGATACACTGACAACGGCGGTTTTTTTAGAGGTGCAGTACACGCCGTGATAGCTGCATCGGGTAAGGGCAAGAGTACGTTTGTTAAATGTCTTTCTAATCACTGGTTGGACAATGGTTATAGAGTTTTGTATATAAATTTTGAAGAAGCTACTGGGCACTGGGAGCGAATACTCATGACCCAGATTATAGAAAAGAATGTTTATCTAGAAGCATCAAAGTGGTCTCCTGATGAAAGAGAAAAGTATTTAAAAAAATTCAAAGATAAATTAACAGAGTGGGGGGATCGCTTAATGATTAGACATGATCCAGACACTCCTTATTTTGAGGATCTAGAATTTTGGCTAAGAGATATAATAGGGCACAATGTTAACATGCCGGATGTTGTTATCATAGATACAATACAATCCATGTTTACTAGGGGCGGTGGTAAGGGCAAGCCTCGTTGGGGTGAATTTGAGGAGATGATGGTTAGATTAGAAAAGCTTGCTAGAGATATGAATTGTGCATTAATAATAACAGCACAAGAAAATGCTAACAGAATGAAAGAAAAAAGAGAAGTAGTTCAGCAGTCTGACACTGGTGGATCTTTAACTATCCAGCAAAAATGCGCAGTAACAATATTTATTACAGAAAAAAGATTAGCTACAGATGATGAGACCGAGGACGAAAACATAATGCAACTACAGATACCAAAAAATAGAATTACTGGCTCAGCGTTCTTGTATGATCCACCATTAGTAAAGTATGTAGATTATAAAAAAACATACGAAGACTATGATCCAGTTACCGATGATTCTTATGTGTCTTCATCTTCATTGTTGGATGATCTTCTTAGTGGAAAGGATTTTCACTAATGGGAAATATATCTGTAAATTCAATTAAAGATTTTCAAATGTGTGAAAGACTCTACGATTATAGGCACAAGCAAAATATACCAGAAAAAATTTATGCCAGAGATATTCATACCCAAAAGTTTGAGTCTACAATCCGCGGTATAATGTGCTTCTTCTTTTTCAAGAAACAAGGAGGAATAATACCATCGTATGCTTCTCTGCTTAATAGGTGGGAGAAGAATTGGTTTCCAAAAAATACAAATTCTTACGACATAGTTACAGAGCAACATGAAACCGCATACGGTAATACAGCTAGCTTGACAGCAAAAGCTGCAGGTATTCTTCTTCTATTCCATGAAATGTATGCGGACTCTCCATATATACCTGTGGCAATAAGCGAAGACTATAACCTACCTAAGGGTAAGCTGAACATAGAGGACAAATTTGATATTATATTTCTCCATAACAAGAAATACTTAATTACAAAGTTTATATTTAATTATAAATTTAGTAACAGAGACTTATATAGAACAGATTTCTGCACACTATATCAAGCGTATCTTAACAGACACCCAGAAAGATTTCATAATGCTAGATTTGGATTCATTGACCCACTAAGCCAGGATATAGGTTTTAATGAATTCCAATTAAGAGATGAAGATCTTAACTACTTTGATTACTGGTGTGATAAGATAGAAAAAACAGATATACTAGTACCAAAACGCGGCTTAATATCGTATTGTAAGAAGTGTCCGTTTGATGAGCCATGTTCTAATTGGAACGAATGGAAAAAGGAAATTTAAAAAATGAAAAAAAGCATACTAGATGACATCTTAATCCAAGAGGAAAATCCTCCTTCACTTGGTAAGGAAAATGAGATACTTTATCCATTGCTGGCAGAAATAAATATGATTATAGATGAATCAATAAAATCATTTATTAGATCTATATTAATGCGCAGTGAGATATTCTGGAAGATACCATCTAGCTTTTCTGGGAAGTATCATCCGAGTGATGAGCATGGTGTAGGCGGTAATGTAATCCATACTAAAAGAGTTGTGCGTATAGCCTCGCACATGTGTGAATCCTATTCTTTAACACAAGAAGAGAAGGATATAGTTATCGCTGCGTGTCTCATACATGACCTTTGTAAGGGTATAGATACCGATGGATCAGATAATCCATGCTATGATCCCATGCATCCTTATACGGTTGGGAAGTTTATAACTTCATGCCAAGAGAAAGACAAAAAGTTTGCTAGTGAAGCAGAATCTTCTACACTTTTTTTGTCTGAAGAGATAGTCCAATCCATTTTAAGGTTAGTAAGATGCCACTTAGGTCCCTGGTCTCCAATACCGGAAACTTACCCTATAACATATCTGGATTATATAGTTCATTTATCTGATAATATTGCATCTAAAATACATCTAATTATTCAGGATAGTGATTTGATAAATCCGAAATGGAAAATAGATGGACCTAGAACAGAGAATTAAAAAAAGATATTTTCTTATAAAGAATATAGAAAAGATAATACAAGAATCCGTATACTATAGGAACAATAGCAAAAGCATAGATATATCCACTAGACAAGTTATAGGCAGCATTAACGATGTCGAATATAAAAAAAAGATACTATGAAAATACCAAAAGAAAAAGATAAATATATAAATGCATGGCAGTTGGTGGAGACTGCTAGGTACGTGCCGTCTTTATCTAGAATCATAAGGGATAAAGAGGGCGATGACCCAAAGCTAATATCAATTTTTGATATAGAAAATTATAGAAAGCAGCATAAAAATAATGGTTTGTATACTTCTATTTGGCATTATAATTCCAAGGATATTGAAAGCACTATCAGATTAGGTTCCCTGTATTTTGATTTAGACAACGCTGATCCCAGCAAGTCTTATCAAGAGTGTATGGTGCTATACGATTACTTGATACAGTATATTCCAGAGTGCTCCTTGCTTATATATTTTACTGGTAAGAAGGGCTTTCACATAGAGTGTGAAGCACTAGCCCTAGGGATCAACCCTTCTAACGCACTCCCAAATATATTTAGATACATAGCTACTAAATTAAAAACTGATTTAGGCATAGAGTCGATAGATTTTAGCGTGTATGATCCAAGAAGAATGTGGAGATTACCTGGCAGCATGCACCAGGAAACTGGTCTTTATAAAAATTTAATACCTAGAAATATATTATATACTGATTTTGAATCTATAAAAAAATATTGTGAACAAATTCAAGATAACGAAGTTGAAGAGCAATCTTTTAACCTTAAAGCAAATGAATGGTTTAGGCAATTCACTTATGATATGGAGCTAGATAAGGGTAAACCTTCTGATTTTTTGAGCCACTTTAATAAACATGGATCATCAGCTTTTAAGGAGCTAGCTCCAACGGAAAAAGAATTTACACCTAAGGTTTTACTAAAAAACTGCAGTGCAGTTCTCCGACTTGTTGAACAAGCAAAAGAAAAAAAACATCTTGAACATGAGGCAAGACTGTTTTTGTGTTCTATACTTACATATAATGAAGAGTCGATAAAGTTTCTTTATAGCATACTCAGCGTGTGTGATGACTTTAATTATGATAAATCAACTAGTCACATAAATGATTGGATAAAAAGAAGACAGCTTGGGATAGGTGGTAGACCATACACTTGCGATAGAGCTAATTCAGTCGGCGTAGGATGTGGAGATTGTCATCTAGACAAAAAAAAGAAATGGATTACAGTTGGGAATAAGTACATAGAAAGTAGTGAGGAGTTATCCCCTTCGCCTATAAGGTTCGCCTATAAAACAAAAGGAGAAAACAAAAATGCCAATTAAAGATGAAGATGATGTCATAGGAGTTTGTACTGAGTGTAAGTCGGATCAGCCGATGGGGTATATGTATAATAGCCCGTTTGCGCAGGCTGGACAATCTGTACCATGCAAGTATTGTGGTGGAGTAGTCGCGATTGTTTATAGAGAGATTAGAAATGAGTCGCTTGATAACTCAGATTCTGGAAGAGGAATTAATTAATTTAATACAATGAAGAATTGGACGAACTTACATAACCATACTGTTTTCTCCATGCTTGACGGGCATGGTCGCATAGAACAATACCTTGATAGGGCTAAGTCTTTAGGGATGAAGGGTATAGCGACTACCGATCATGGTAATATACATTCATGGTTAGACTTCTATGATGCAGGGATTGCTTCCGGCGTAAAACCTATTCTTGGTTCAGAAATGTATCAAGCAAGAAAAAGTAGGTTTGATAGAGATGAGGAAGAAAGATCGGGCCCATCAAAAAATGAATGGGAGCAAAGAGGTCCATACCATATAACTTTATTGGCTAAAAATAAAATTGGTTATCATAACATAATCAAAATGTCGTCTGAAGCTTTCACCGATGGCTACTATGTAAAACCTAGAATTGATCATGATTTAATCTCTCAGCACTCAGAGGGCATTATAGTTCTTTCTGGGTGTCTAAACGGGGAAGTATCCCAAGCACTGCTTAGAAACGATTACAGCACGGCATTAAAGCATGCTGCTGCTATGCAGCAGATAGTCGGGAAGGAAAACTATTTCATAGAGATAATGAACCATGGCATAAAAGAGCAATTGGCTATTATCCCTGATTTAATAAAGATAGCAAATACTATCGGGGCAAAGGTAGTGCCGTCTGGAGATTGCCACTACGTTCATCAGCATGATGCAAAGTCGCATGACATAATGCTGTGTGTAGCTACTAACTCAAATGTTAATACTCCAAATAGATTTTCTTTTTCTGAAGATAAGTTTTACCTTCAATCATATGAGGAGATGGCTTCTGTATTTTCGGAAGAACATTTAAAAAATACAATGCATGTAAACGATATGGTTGAATTGGAATTAAATTTTGGAGAAATACATTTCCCGGACTTTCCAATTCCAACAAAGGAATCGTCTACAGAATACTTTGAAAGACTTGCGTGGGATGGGCTTAAGCTGAGATATGGTAACCCACTTCCTCAAAATATAATAGATAGAGCTAATCATGAAATAAAAGTAGTAAAAGAAATGGGATTTTCTGAATACTTTTTAGTCGTTTCAGATCTAGTAAGATGGGCAAAAGATAATCACATAAGAGTTGGTTGGGGTAGAGGTTCTGCTGCTGGCAGCGTACTGTCTTATGCTTTCCAAATAACAAACTTAGATCCTATTAGATTTGGTTTAATGTTTGAGAGATTTTTGGTTGAAGGAAGAAAGTCTATGCCAGACATTGACTTAGACTTTGATGATCGACATAGGGATAGAGTTATTGATTATGCTCGCACAAAGTACGGCCAAGATAAGGTAGCACACATATGCACGTTCAATAGAACTGGTGCTAGACAGTCTCTGCGCGATGCAGCTAGAGCACTTGGCTATGATTTTATATCTGGTGACAAAATTGCCAAGCTAGTTCCTCCACCAATACTGGGGATTTCAAAAGGTCTAGCTGAATGCATGGATGTTTTAGAATTTAAAGCAGAATATAATCAAAGCACAGATTCTAAATTAATTGCGGACACGGCATTTGGGTTAGAGGGTTTAGTGAGACAAACGGGCATCCATGCAGCGGGTGTAGTTATATCCAAGGGACCTTTAACTGATTATCTTCCAGTGATGAAGAAGGGGGTTGATGCACCCCTAGTAACCCAGTGGGATATGGGTAGGGTTGAGCAGTGCGGTCTTTTGAAAATAGATTTTCTTGGATTAAGAAATCTTGGTGTCATAGATTCTTGTCTTAAGTTGATAGAAAAAAATAGAAATATAATTATAGATATAGAATCAATACCATTAGATGATGAAAAAACATTCGACGAATTATGTAGGGGCAATGCGGCTGGAGTTTTTCAACTTGAGTCTACATCTATGAGACAAATGATGGTGGGGCTACAACCTCGTAGTATAGAGGAAATAATGGCATTGATATCACTCCATAGACCAGGCCCGATGGGTTCAGGGATGGATAGAGAATATATAGATAGAAAACATGGTCGTAGCAGAGTTAGATACGATCATCCTAAATTGGAAAATGTTCTTGGCCCGTCACTTGGCATCATGCTTTATCAGGAGGACGTCTTAGCTGTTTCTAGAGAGCTAGCAGGGTTTACTTCAGCAGAGGCTGATGATCTAAGAAAAGTTATTGGCAAAAAATTAATGGAAAAAATTGCCAACATGAGAGAAAAGTTTGTCCAAGGATGCGTATTAAATAGCGGAATAGAAGATGGCTTAGCCAACAAGATATTTTCGGATATTGAATACTTTGGTGGCTATGGATTCAATAGGGCGCATGCTGCGAGCTATGCAATGATATCGTATACTACGGCTTATCTAAAGACTAACTTTACGATTGAGTACATGGCTGCTTTAATGAGTTCTGTAGTTGGTAATAAGGAAAAGCAAGCGGTATATCTTTCTGACTGTAGGAAGATAGGCGTTGAAGTCCTACCGCCATCTATTAATTATTCTGGTGTTGATTTTGAGGTAGTTGGAAAAGATTCTATTATATTTGGTTTATCAGCAATAGATGGCATCGGGTTATCTATCGCTGATGCAATCGTTTATTCTAGAGATATTAATAAACCTTATATATCTCTGCATGATTTTTATAGAAGATGCGATCCTACAATATTAAAAAAGTCTACATTAGAAAACTTAGCTTTTGCTGGAGCGTTAGATGAATTAGTGGCTGAGCAAGATATGGAAATAAGCAGAAGAATAGAATTAGATGTTCTGGAAAAAGAGAGAGAAAAATTAGGCATTTACGTTACTAACCATCCACTTCTTGGTATATGGGATATTCTAAAGAATCAGATTACCCATGAAATAATTGATCTAGATGAATGTCAAGGGGGAACGTCTGTTAAGGTGGGTGGGATTATAGTCTCTAATAAAAAAATGATGACTAAAAAAGGTCAAAAAATGTATAAGCTAGAAATAGAAGATATAAGTTCTAGTATGGAAGTTATAATATTCCCCAAGATTGCTAAAGATATATCCGATGACTACTTTAATTCTGGTGACATATTCGTCATCAATGCCTTTCTGAATAGGGAAAACGATGAAGAGAATTCTATAATAAAATTATTTTATAATTCTTCCGAAAAAATTGATTCAAAAATATTCTCAGGTGGAAAACCAATAGTGATCCAAGTTAAGGGTGATATGTCGCAAACAACTTTTGAGAATATATATAGTTTAGTTTCTGTTAACAAAGGGAATAGACCAATTTTTTTAGAAATTATAGATAATAATCGTAAATTTGTATATAAATTTGATATACTTGGTTCAGATAAAATTACACCTTTAATTGATAGAATACTAGAGCTGGAGATATAAATGGCAATACCTGGAAGCTTCCAAAATCCTTCACAAAAACCATGTTGGTCCTACTGTACGTCATGTAGTAGATGTGAAAATAAAGGCAGATATACAAAGTGTAACGGATGTAGTGGAAGATTTGATCCCAAGGGAATGATCGAATCAAATGATGATGACTTTTGTGATTGCAAAAATGGTAATCTGCGTTGGACACCCAAGAATGGTGGAAGAAGTTTTATAGTTAAGTTTAAGAGTAACCCCTTCAAGGCAAAAGTGCAGTACGAAAAAAGATCCCAAGATGAAAACGATTGGGATTCATATGTTAGAGATATGAGAGAAAAAATGAATGATCCAAATTGGAACCCTATAACTATAGTAGATGAGGACTAATATGATTAAGAACGAAAATGGAAGAATGAAACTTAATGACATAGGACTTGTTGAGTACGAGTCTTTAATTGATGACGAAGAAACTTTTTTCCTTCAGTCTGGAGTAGTCGGTTTTAATGCAACTAAACAGGAGTTGCATGATATATACGGTTTATTGAATTACTATTTCAATATAGATTCTATAAACAGTACTGTTATTTCGTTAAAATAGGAGGCAATATGGCTTGGCCATATATCGAAGATGATTTTATGGAGATAGGTGAAACTGGTTGGGTATCCGCCGGTCACGATAGATATATTAATATTAAAACTGGTCACACAATAGACGAGCACGGCACAGAATATGACCCAAGTGGTATAATTGTAAAAGAACATAATCCGGAAGAGGAATAAGTGGGAATAGCAATAAAGTCAATAGAAGATTTAAACGATTTACAAAAATTAACTCTATCAGAATTTTCATATTCGAGAATAGACACCTATACTCAATGTCCTTCTAAGTACTTTTATTCTTATATAAATAAAGAGCCTCGTTTATTTGGCGAAGCGGCTACACTACGGTAATATAGTCCATGCAGTCTTAGAGGCTACGGTCGACAACGTAAAGGCTCTTGATCATCAGGAAATGCTTGAGGAGTATGCTGCGAGTAAGCTTAAATTAGATCCCAAAAGTCAGATATCTGATGAATTAATATCTATTGGAAAAACTTTAATAGATGAATTCTATGACGAAAATATAGACACTACCTTTAATGTATACAGTAAAGAATATGGCTTTAATTTTATAATAGGCAACTACCTAATAAGGGGTTATATAGACAGGATAGATCTTGTCGGAGATAGAGTTAATATTATTGATTATAAAACCGGCAAGTGGGAAGTAAGCCAAAAAGGAATCGCAGATAATCTGCAGCTGGGGATCTACGCTCTAGCTATGTCGCTACTGATGCCCGGTAAAGAAATTTATGCAGAGCTACATTACCTTAGATCAGGTAAAAGAAAAGGCCACCTGTACACTCCTGAAGACATAGAAAACGTTAAGGTAAAATTAATTTCTTTGATAAATAATATCATTGAAGATACATCATTCGCACCTACATCTAATGTTAGGGCTTGCTCATATTGCGACCATGCAAAATCTGGTTCGTGTGGTACTGGTGCGTTTAGAAATAAGAAATACGCTAGGGCATAAAAAAGTCCAAAACCATTTTGGGCCTAAAAATTTTTTCCCTATTTTTACCTATTATAGCAATCTTAATAGTATGGGTATACAAAAAAACCCCCTCCACCAACTATCGGCGAAGGGGGTTTTTTAAGGTTTATTAGAAAGCTGAATTAACGTCTAACTCGAAGTCAGTGCCGTCAATTTCGGTTACAAGCTTAAGGGCTGTTTCTTGACTATAACCGTAGTTATTGATCAATGACTCAATTGCCCCTTCGTTTGCTGCCTGGTGCATGCTGTCTAATAGGATTCTTGTTGTTGTTGTTGTGTTTGTCATAGTTGTTATACTACCTTTTCTTTTGTGGTTTTGCAACTTAATAGTTGTTTTGTTTTTTTATTTTATATAGAGTATAATATAAGTATTAAGGTTAGTCTGCCCTAACCCGGGTGGTACATAATTTTGCGGATATAACGGAGTAGAGGTTACACTATGGAGAGCACTGTTGTCAAGTCTAGGGATTTTTTTCTTTCTAAATCAAAATTAAAAGCACATCCAAATTTTAAAAAAATTAATATTAAAAAAATTGATGAAGAAATAATTGAAGATGAGATTAAAAGGCCAGCTAGAACAGGAAATGCATACAAGCACACTAAGACTGGGTATAGAAAAGATATAGATCTTAACGTACGTTCTAATTGGGAAGCAAATTTTGTTCGAGTACTTAACGCATATAAAATCAAATTTGAATTTGAACCAACTGTTTTTTCTTTTCCGATAAAAAGAGGCGTAAAAGGTTATACTCCAGATTTTTATCTTACCGCAACAGATGAATGGGTAGAGATGAAGGGTTACTTAGATAGTAAAAGTAAAACAAAAATTAAAAGATTCAAAAGGTACTACCCTAAAGAATTTAAAAATTTTACTTGTATTATAAGCAAATATGCAAAAGATGCAGTTGAATTTTTAAACGAGTTAGGCGTAGCTAATATTATTTATTATGAAGATATAAGAAACGAGTATGCAGCGAGCATAGTCTACTGGGAAGGAAAATAAATGGCTGCATATAAAGAGCAGTATTACACGCTCGAAGAGCACGAGATGCAGGAGTTAATAGCCAAAGCAAAAGGCCGGTGACCATAAAGCTAAGTTAGAGTTGCTAAAAGTATTCAGCAATTTCCTAAGTAAGTATGTTGCCTTGATCTATTATGGTAGATATAATTTAGCCGACTATGATATTAGAAGGTTCATAAGTCTTTTTGTAAAAAATCCTTATGTTAGAACTTCTTTGATGAGAAATAAATTAGCTAAAAAAGACCATAAAGAAGTTTCAGACATAATGGGTGGTATAGTATACATGGCTAAACGATACGGAGCAGAGGAGGATATTCGTCAGACTATAGATGTAACCTTCTTCCAATGCATTAATAGGTATGAGAAGAAAGATTCCGCAAAAGGACCAATACCTTTTAGCCGGGTTCTTGTATAGTTATTTCTTTTATCTTTTAAAGAAAAACGTAGATATATTTTTAATAGATCAATTAGGAAGAAAAACATTTCCACTCATTGATGACGACGCCGATACAGATCCCGATAGTGAAAATTTTCAAGTAGGTTTTAAAGCTGAACCAAAAGAATATTCTATGGAATCTTTGTTGGCAGCTGAGGATATAGATGAATCTTGGGTGGCTGGAGATAATAATTTTCCACCATTTGATAAATTGACTATCCAAGAAAGACAGTTGATAAAATGGAGATATATAGATGGTAAAAGATCAAGTGAAATATCCCTTAAAATAAATGAGCATCCCAATACAGTAAGAGAGCATTTAAAAAACGCAAGATTAAAATTGCAAGAAATAATATTAGATGATCCAGAAATGGCTGGGTTAATAAAAGAGCTAAATTTAAAAAGGAAAGATAAATGAATAACCAAACTCTAGAAAAATTACAACAGTTATTATCCGACTTTCTTGGACCACAAATCCAGGAAGTAATAACATCCTATGCTGAATCGGGATCAAGTAATAAATACTTCATAGAGATACCAGACGAAGATACGATAGATCTTGGACTTGATAATCTTGCATCTTTGGTAGCTAAAACTTCAAATGTTTATGGTAGAGCCGCAAGATTTGCTGGTATGGCTAGAGCAAACTATAAGCTTATGGAGGGAAAATACAAGAAAAAATATAAATCTTCTAGGATTGGAAAGAACGAAGCAGAAAGAGAAGCCGCCGCAATGGAGGCAGCTGAAGATGAATACTCTGCTCTTATAACCTGCGAAGCAATATTGAGCCTAGCAGAATCTATGGAAGGCGCAGCTAGAATAGCTTCTGAGTCTGCCAGAAAACTAATGGACAAAGTGCAATCAATGCAGATAGCTGCATCTAGAGAAAGTAAAGGTCATTATCTCGAAAGTGATTTTACTACATATTAGAGGAGATATATATGTTTATAGGTTATTATAAAGCGGTTAATAAAGCCAAGGAATTTTATTCCCAAAAAAGAGAAAATTTAGATTTTCCAACACAGGTAGAATATAAAGGTGAAAGGTATCTCTTGTCTGCGACGCATATGGCGAATGGTATTACCCAGGAAAAGAATGTGCTAGATAGAGCAACTGAGCTGGGAATACCTTGCAATGTGAAAGTTGACTAATGAACTTTGAAGTATTTTGTGATGGTGCATCAAGGGGGCAAGGTCAAAAAAAAGTTGGGGAAGCAGCGTGTTCTGTTGTCGTATATAAAAATAGAAAAAAAATAGCTCAATTTTCAAGAGGGCTTGGTCCAAGAGGGAACAATGAGGCTGAATACGAAGCGGTTATAGCTGGTCTTTTAATATCTGCAATGGCAGATTTAGTAGACCCCATTATATATACTGATTCTGCGGTTGTCGCAAATCAAATATCTGGAAAATGGGAATGCAAAAATAAACTTTTAATACCATTGTTGATGACGATAGAAGATATAAGATCTGAGTATAATTTTAGAATATTACAAGTTCCTAGATCTTTTGTGTGGGAACCTGATGCTTTGGCAAATGCATTTTTAGACGAATTAGAAATTAGAAACAAACAAACACACCAATAAGCTGATATACTGTGTATATGAAAATATACGATCATCACAATCAACCTATTATTCTTGGTCTATCCGGAAAAGCTGGAAGCGGGAAAACATCTGTAGCAGAATCTATTATTCCTAAAGGTTCTATGGAATTAGTAAAATATGGAGTTTTGTGGGACCATATATTTTACGCATTGCCACTTTATGAGATGGCTTCTATTAGAAGAAACATAATTGGCATTAATGAAGAGTCGAGAAAGTTGCATGCACTTCATGAAGTATTGTATGAGGTTTATGGGGGGAGTTCAATAGGCAACATGCCGCATTACGACATCTTGGTAAAAAAAGTAAAAGAAATATATAATCTTCCAATAGACTTAGAAGGCACAAAGCCTAGAGGTTTTCTCCAGCAGGCTGGTGATATTTGTAGGGAGTTTGATAGTAACTGTTTCTCTACATGGGGTATTATTAAGGCCAATAAATTATATAGACAGTTTATTAGGCGCTCTGAGGATTCAGATAAATACTCCGACACATTAACGCCTATGTGTATTATTGTTTCAGATGTTAGATATAAAAATGAGGCCTTAAGTATATTGAAGCAACCAAACGGATTCGTTATCAGTTTTGATGCGGACAAAGATACTTTGGATGACAGATTGATAAAACGAGACGGCCAGTTAATGTCATCGAATCATTCTGGCCATAGTTCAGAGCAAGATTGTGATGAGGTAAGATCATTAGCATCTGCTATAATAGATACAAATAATATGAATTTACAACAACAGGTAGAGGCAACTCTTGAGTGTCTCGGAATAGGATCGTTTACAAATGCCTAAAATAAATGAAAGTCCAGCAGAACAATCGTTTAATCCAATTATGGATTCAGCTGTAGCTACTCACCAGAAGGTAACTGTTACGACAGACCCAGTTCTTACTGTGGCTGTGGGCAGAAAGGTAAATATCGGCAATTTTGAGAATATAGATATTTTTGCCTGCCTTACAGTCCCCCTCTCTGGCGTAGGGGCTTCTGATATAGATGCTCTTTCTGAAGCAGTCAAAAAGAGTGCTGCAGAAGCTTTTTCTTTGGTCTCTAGGGAAACTGGAGAGAGATACTCTCTAATTAAAGATACACAGCAAGGTAAATAGAAAAAAAATACTTTGCAAGTTACTATATTGCATAGTATAATATTACTATTATTATTCAAACCAAATACAAACAGAGGTAAAAATGTTTAAGAAAATAGCAGGTAAAATAAAGTCAGCCCTTTTTAAGGCACAGAATATACAGGCAGATAGCGCTATGGCCAAGGCACAGTCTAAATTAATCGACGGATTTGTTGATCAAGCAGATGTGGTTGCTGATATTGCTATGGTAGCAGCAAATAATGTTGTTAAAAATGCTAAAAAAGAAGCTACAAAAGCTGTGTCAGAAGCCAAAAAGAAAACAGCACCAAAAGCTTCAACTGCAAAAACTTCAACAGCAAAAGCTAAGCCAAAAAAAACCACTAAATAAATAGCTATGTCTTTAGCTAAATTTAGAAAAGTTTCTAAGAGTAATTCAGCACCTGTAAAAGTTTTAGGTGAACCACCAGTACCGAAAGAAAAAAAATAATGGTTATGAAAAAAAGCATTTATATAGCTGGTCCTAGAATGGGGCAGAATAATTCTATGTACGGCATTGAATTAAAGAAGACATCAAAGCCAGCTAAATCATCTAAGGTCGGTAAGGGTAAGGTAAGGAAGAAAAAGTAATGGCTAAAACCGCAGCTTGGACGCGCAAAGAAGGCAAGAATCCCAAAGGTGGACTCAACGCCAAGGGTAGAGCTTCATACAAGGCCCAGACAGGTGGCACCCTTAAACCACCAGTGTCAGCCAAACAAGCCGCCAAGTCCCCCAAGTCTGCTGCACGCCGCAAATCATTCTGTGCCAGGATGAGCGGTATGCCCGGCCCTGCAAAAAAACCTAACGGCAAACCAACCCGTAAAACGTTGGCACTAAGAAAGTGGGATTGCTAATAATATGGCTGATAAAAAACCAGTTTGGGATCAAAAAAATCCAAAAGCTAAATCTAAAAAACTTGGACCTAAAGCAAAAGCTTCAGCAAAAGCAATGGCAAAAGCTGCTGGACGTCCTTATCCAAATTTAATAGATAATATGAGAGCTGCAAAGAAGAAGAAAAAGTAATGGCTTTTTACATAAAACAACAAAAAAACAAATAGGAGAATAAAATGGCAATGAAAAAAACAGCAAAAGCGCCAATGAAAAAGGCAAAAGCACCAGCAGAAAAAGCTGGCATGACAGCAGCACAAAAAAAGCTTCCTCCATTTATACAGGCGGCAATGGCTAAGAAGAAGAAGAAGTAATTTAGATTATGTCAAAGTATCTACAGAATATAGTATCTATTACCAAGGAGAAGCCAGGCAAAAAAACGGCATCTGCTAAAAAGGTAACTGGCTCTAAAAAAGCTAGAAAAAAAACCCAAGAGAAATAAATCATAAAACCCCCACCCCTAAAGGTGGGGGTTTTTTATGTATAATCATGGTTTTTTGGTAAATAAAAGTTACTAATATATAAAGCCATTTACTCTAAAGACAGGATTATATTATGGGCAAGGTCGCATGGGACTACATTGTTGACGTTAAACTTCCAGCAGATTTAAAGGGAGTAACACCAGGGAAACTACCCGCTAATCTTTTAGTATCGGTACCCGGTGGGGGCAAGCTACATAGACTTGCAGCCAACGCATGGATGGCTATGGTAGCCAAAGCTAAAGCTGAAGGCGTTGAGTTAAAGCCAACTTCTTCACGGAGATACTTATAGGACTCTAGAGCAGCAGCTTGCTGGCTTTATGCAGCGCTATCAGTTGGCAGAAATTGCCGGCTCGAGCACAAGAACTTATGAAGGTAAGAAATGGTATCTAAAAAAGGGCAATGCCCCCCTAGCTGCCCCGGGTTCCAGTAAGCATAACTTACGGAATTGCAGTTGATGTCAGTGATGCTGGCAACCCTAAGCGTCTTAATTGGCTGATAGCTAATGTCAAGGATTTTGGTTTTTCGTGGGAGGTCGTTCCGGAAGAGCCATGGCATTTGCGTTATGTATCAGGAGATAATGTTCCAGCGGCAGTTGCAGCGTTTACAGGTGGAGTAGCACCAATTGTCAACCTAAACACAACACCGCCCATCCATGACCACAAAGCTCTACAAGAGGCTCTGAAGGCCAAAGGGTTCTATAAGGGTGAAATCAACGGTGCAAAAGATGCTGCGACAGATGCAGCAGTAAAAGCATTTAAGGTAGCCAATAAGCTAGCAGCAGATTCTATTGTTGGACCGAAGGTTAAAGAACTGCTTGGCCTTAAGTAATGTTTGGGTCTGAAACTCTTATTACTCCAGCGGCCGACATGACCAACTGGCAAAATATTATTGTAGCTTTAATTACCGCAAGCAGCCTTATTGCAGTAGCATATCTGCAATTTGTTTATAAAGCTGGAAAAAGGCGCGGCGAAGAAGCAAAAGCCGAATGGGTTCAGAACAAAGCAGACCATGCAACTGTTGTATCAATGATTCAGCAGCTAGGTAAAAGCCTCGGCCGCTCAATTGACAAAACAAATGATTCTGTTGATAGAATAGAGGGTAAGCTTGATACCCATATTAGGGATCACGCATTAGGTGGATTTGATATAGATGATGTAAAGTTTAAAACAGGAGAAAAAGTTAAAGATGGCAAGTAAGAAATCAGATAAGAATTGGATTGCTGGAGCGATTAAAAGACCGGGAGCTTTTACGGCTAAAGCTAAGAAGGCCGGTAAATCCGTAGCAGGTATGGCAGCTGCTGTATCAAAGAATCCAGGTAAGTACAGCCCTCTCACTCGCAAGCAAGCTTCTCTTGCAAAGACTCTTAGAAAAATTAGTAAAGGAAAATAATCCATGCATTGCACAAACGAAAAACACCATCAAGGTAATAGTGAAGAATGCTCATCAAATAATGATAATCGCCAAGATAGAAGAGAGCAACATTTACACGTTGTAACCCCTCACAACATGCATTGGCATATAAATAAGCAATCTTTTAAAGGATGGAGTTTAAATTTTCTATATTTAGGGCTACATATTTTTGAAATTTATCTTATAATAACAAAACTATAAAAACACTTATCTTCTCATAAGATGGTATACTTATGGGTATGAATGTTTTTGAAGAAATTTATGATTGAGAATAATTCTTTTAGCGGCTTCATGCCAATGGTTAAACAGATCACTGTTTCCCAAAGCACAGCCATGCTAAACACTGAAGGCGAATTAATCCACGCACATTCTTTTGTTGTTAATACCAGAGAAAATAAAGATTTTGTTTTTAGTATAACTCAAGAAGATCTAACAAAATTATATTTCCTAATAGGGAAAGTTTTATCGGGTTAACATGGGAGTTAAATTACATGGTGGCGTAGGTATTGGGGCTGTACCTAAAACGCCATCAATACCTAATGGTCGCTCAACCAATGAGCTGCTAGTCAAAATACCAGCAGCAACATTACTGCACTACGGGCATCAACTGGGTTATCCAGTAGCCTACGCTCAAGAGCAAGATGGGCAATTAATACAGAATATTGTTCCTGTTCACAAAACTGAATACGAACAAATTTCTTCCTCATCAAAAGTTGAACTGGCATTGCATACGGAAAGTGCCTTCCATCCCTATAAGCCGGATTATGTTTTGCTACTTTGTCTAAGGGGCGATCCTAGTGCGATAACAACTTACGCAAACGTAGAAGATATTGTTGAGCTATTACCACTCCAGGTTATAGAGACATTAAAAAAACCTTGGTACAAAACAGCAATAGACGATAGCTTCAGATCACACGGTGAACTACAGCAAGAGTTTATTATCCCGATCTTAAGCACTGATGGTAAAAATTTTACAATTGTTTACGACAGCTTCTTTATGCAGGGGATTAACGAATATGCTCAGTTAGCTTTGTCCGAATTAAATTCGGCTATACAAAAATGCACAAAAGAAATTGTACTTAAATCTGGTGATCTATTGATTATTGATAATTCCAATACAATACATGGTCGTAAACCATTCCAACCACGATATAATGGAACAGATAGATGGGTACAAAGAATGTTGGTAAGAAAAGAATTACCACCTAAAAATCAAATAGAAGGCAATGTAATCACTACTAAATTTGGAGCATAAATGGATATTGATATACAAACAAAAGATATAGCAGAATTTCTCAAGGTACCAGAAGGGTATACTAGACAGAGATTAGAAAAAGGATTTCACTACAATCATCATGAAGTAGCAAAAGATTTTAATGATGCTAACACAGATGTCAATAACCCAGATTCTTTGTTATCCTGGTATAGGAATACGGACTCTTATATTTGGGAGCTTTCCGCCTACCATCTTGATCCCGGGTTTAACTACTCTGGTATGTGTGAAGGCATATCTCTAGGACTTGTGAATTCCGGCAAGAAAGATGTGCTTAGTATCGGAGATGGAATTGGTAGCCTTTGCATTAGGATGGCCGAAGAAGGTTTGAACCCAACATATCATGATCTAAAAAATAGCAAGACTGCAGGTTTTGCACAGTTTAGATTTAAAAGAGGTGAAACATATAGGAATTATAATATAGAAACTCTTTTTACAGATAATTTTGAACCCAAACTGGGTAGCGATTGCTTTGATGCAGTTGTGGCTCTAGATTTCTTAGAGCATGTTGTTAACGTTGAAGATTGGGCGCGTGCAGTTTTTGCTTGCCTTAGAAAAGACGGTGTATTTATACCCAACAATGCATTTGGTATTGGGGATCTAGAGCACGGGAACTCTATCCCTATGCATCTTGCTATTAATAATAGATTCGAATGGGACTGGGATCCATTGTTGGTAGAGATAGGATTTGTTAGACATGAGAATAAACAGTGGTGGATTAAGCCATGAGATTGGATATAGGCATATCGTGCTATAATAACCCTGAAGGAATCCAAGCGGCAGTAGAAAATATTGTTCTAAATTCCACCTCAGAGTGGAGACTTCTCCTCGTTAATAATGCTTCGGAAGATCCTAGGGTTAGAGAACTTTTAGATTTTTATGCTGCAAAAGATTCTAGAATTATCCCAATGCATTTAGATGTAAACATAAAGTATTCTGGTGCAGTTAATAAAATATTAGAATGGGCAGAAACAGAATATGTTGCCTATTCAGATAATGATGCTACTGTTCACACTAAGGGCTGGGATGAGATTATGTGGGGGTACCTTGCTAGGAACTTGGAGCTAGGAATGGTTTTTAGTGGTGGCTATAATTCTTATGAAATAAAAAGAGACAAATATACAGAGTGTCTATGGGGCACCGGTTGTTTCTGGATGTTGAAAAAATTAGCTATGGCTGACGTAGGATATTTTGATCAAGAGATTGGTCACCAAAATGAAGTCGACTATCAAACTAGAATGCGTCTTGCCGGCTGGAAAATGGGTGTAGCTAAAGAAGTGGCGGTTCATCACCTTGCTAAGCAGACAACGGATCCTGAGGCTCACGCTAGAATAGGTCGTGGCGTTGTTGAATGGATGAATAAGTGGGTGCCGTACTTCTGCGGTAAAGGGATGAATTACCATAGCACTAATGTTCTAAGATTTGAAGATTGGCCATGCAATGCACTGTATCTTGAGGAGTACTGGAAGATAAGAATGCCTGATCTAAACTCTAATCCAGAGGTTGTAGTTCTAGAGGGCAGAGAGTATGATCTAATAAAAGTTCCAAGATATAAAGATTTTTATAAAGGAAGAATAATTTAAATGAGATTAGAAACTATCCCACAAGGTGCAGGCACAAAAGTTGTAATTGGTACTAGAACATATCTTGGTCCAGATTGGATTCATATTGATATAGATCCAACGCCATTATATGATAATGCTAATAAAACTTATGTGCCAGTTGATGTTGTTTGCGACGCTAGAAAGATTAATCTTCCAGATGATTTTGCAGACATAGTATATAACTCCGAATGTCTCGAACATTTTCCATGGAAAGAATACCAAGCCGTTTTAGCTGAATGGTGTAGAATCGTTAAGCCTGGTGGGATGATCAGAATTGAAGTTCCAGACTTCTTGTTAGCCTGCAACCAAATATTAAACTGGGATTCACTTGACGGTGATCGTCGCATGCAGCAAATCTTTTTTGCGGAACAACTAAACCCTTTTGACTTTCACTTCGTGGGCTTGACACACCGAATGCTACAAGATGATTTTGAAAGAATGGGTTTTGAAATATTAGATGTTAAGCGTGGAGATGAATGGGGCTGGCTTAAGGTGGACGCTCGTAAACCCGTGTTATAATATATATTATGAACTGGGATTATGTAGCACATATAATTAGAGATATATTCCCACAAAGAATATTCACTACTTTGTATGGCCGCAATAAAGAACTGATAGATATTTTGCATACGCCAGAACATGGTATCGGTGCATTTATGTTGCATACTGAAAGAGAAAAATATTTGTCTAATGACTGGTGTAAGTACTGGGAGGCTGGTGTTGACGGTGTGTATTTTGGCGAATCAGTTTGTGACTTGTTTATTTCTTTTGATTATGATCCAGAACTTTTGAATGATGATACTGATATGTTGGCTAAGCAGGTTAAAAACTTTTTGAAGCCTGGTGGTTTTGCAATGATAGTAAACCCGGGTATTTGGGCAGATGATCTTGGAAAACATTTAACTATTAATGCACAAGTGGAAACTGAAATTAAAAGATACTCAATGTTTAGTCAGCAAGATGTTAGTGTTTATGAAAATATTTGATTGCTTTACATACTTTAATGAGCAGGAAATGCTTCAGATTAGATTGGAAGAGTTGGGCGATGCTGTTGATTACTTTGTCGTAGTAGAGGCATCGCAAACTTTTACTGGAGCTCCTAAGCCTTTCTATTTTGATAATCTTCCTAACTGGATTGATAAATGGAAAAGAAAAATTATTAGAGTAAAAATAGATTTCTCGGCCGAAGCAAATAGCAGTTGGCTAAAAGAATATTATCAACGCAATGCAATAGCCGAAGGGTTAACTCTAGCAGATTCTGAAGATTTTATTATAATTTCTGATGCCGATGAGATAGTTAGTGCAGGAGTTATTGCAAATATAACTTCACTTGATACTCCAACAAGATTAGATGTAAAACAGTATTTTTGGAATTTTCATTGGCAGGTGCCAGCTCATTGTAATCAGGGAGCTAGACCTGTTATTGCCCGCAAAAAGAATCTAGATGTAAGTTGTGCCCAAGATTTAAGGGCTAATACTTTACCGTTAGTGCCCGACGCAGGGTGGCATTTTTCCTTTTTTGGAGAAGTAGAGAAGATAAAGAATAAAATAGAATCTTTTGCACACACTGAATACAATTCAGATGAATACAAAAATAGTGAAGCCATCTTATATAGGGTTGAGAATGGGATAGATCCCTTTGATAGGTTCCCGCTAAAGTATTATGAGATAGATAGTTCTTATCCAGAGTGGGTATACAGAAATTTTAGATAACCTTCATGCAGTTGGGTTACTATTATTGTAGCCAAACTATTAAATTAAGGTTTATTTTTTATGGGCGTAAAAAAACCATCGACTTCCGGCTATACCAAGCAGTATATAAAGCTCCCATATGCTAAAGATGGCGATCAAAGAGAAGAAGATATGCCTGCTGGCGTCTTGGGTTCCAACGGCACATATGCTCATACCATAAATAATAGCCCAATATTTCCAAAGAACGGTAAAATACAGGGCAGCAAAAATTGGTATGCTGTAGAAAAAGCGTGGGACGACATGCTTGCAGCTATGGCTAAAGCTAAACTACCTGGTCTTACACGCTATAGTGATGGTTATCAAACTTATGACCAACAAGTTACTAGTTTTTTTTCAAAAAATTCTAAAGTTCTTCCTGGTCAACCAGGTTATCAGCAGGCTACAGCTTTTTCTACTCCGGTTGAAACGAAAGTAGAGCTAATTGGTTTATCTAGATTTGGTTTAGAAGTTACTGTTTTTACTAGATTTCCCCATAATTTAAGTAGTTCTATGGTAGGTAAAACTGTTAATTTTGATATTGACGCTAAAGATTTCTCTAATGTTAAGGGTAATACGGAAGGTCATGATGGTTTAAACTATTCAGGAAATCATAAAATAAAAAAAATAACAAAAGATAGTATTACATTTAATTTAGTTTCCTATTCTTTTATACAAAATTATATATTTTTTGGTTATCCGTGGAATAATGTCCAGCTACAAAAATGGAAGAATATTTGGGAAAAATCAACTCCAACAGATACACAGAAAAAAAATCTCAAAATTACAAAAGTAAGTATAGTAGGTTATGTTTTCTTTGACGATAGTACAGTGCGTTTTAAACCAAAACCAGATCAATCAGGTAAATATAACCCCTTGCCAGGGCAAAGTGTCTTTGGCACCGGGTTAGTTATCAGTCTTTTTAGCGGTAAGTCCACAGGGTCCAATAAACCAACTTCTTTGGCTCAATTAACTTGGCTTAAGAATAATGCTTATAAGTATGGTTTTGCTTGGACATATGAAATACCCGAAACAGATCCAGAGTTCTTATATACAATTCATTATTATAAAGGTCTTGTTAAACCAGATTACCTTACTGGCCCTTCTGCTCCTACTACATTACCCGGTACAATTTGGAGATATACTCCTGGTAAAGATCCAGAAACAGTCACTATAATACCTAGCACGACCACTACACAAGTACCTAACTTATTTACTCCCGAAAATAACCAGGTTCCTACTCCTAAAATTAAAATGAGTAATAATTTAATTAAGTCAACGTATTCTTTAAAAATATTCGGAAACACAACTACAGAAGCTTTATTAGTAGCTAGAGAAATGTCACAAATTATTGGTTATAGAATTTTTCCTGGCAAAGGGTTTGGCGATATAGCACCTGATAAAGAAGGTTTTAGTCCAGGTGGCGGCGAGTTTGACACTCTAACTAGAGCACGTTTTGCTTGGCATAATCCGCCCTCCGACTCCGTCACTACAGATAGTCAGGTAGCAGAAGGATTTACTAATGCAGTAAAAATCGCATTACCTAGTTTTGGTAGCTTTGGCTACAAAGATGTAGATGGTTTGATCAAATTCAGTTCAATATTTTATTTAAGCGAGTACGCCGAAGCGGCAAGGGAATTAAAAATTATTTTGGAAAAAATATCAAATAATAAAAATTTTAAAGTAGATTTAGTTGAAGTAAAATCTGGTAAAATGTCAAAGTTATATGGAAAAAATGAACACTTGCCTAATGTTATAACTGATACAAAAACTTATAATAGCATAAGTGATGGTGTTAGTTATATTAAGCCACGTGGTTGTCAAATTAATAATTTAAACGGTTTACCTAATAATCTGGGCAATAAAAGCTGGGAGCTTTATGGTTCAGTTTTACCAATACCTTGGCAAGAAAGTCTTGGTGGAAGATTTACAATCAAAGATATATTTGTTGGGGGACAAGAAACCTATGAACCATTTGCCAATGAAAAAACTGAATGGGAAACATATATAAATAAAGAACCAAGAGAGCTTTCTTCTTCTACCCCAAGATCAAAAGGTTATGGACTTCCTTATATCAGTGTAGTAGATGACAAACCTACAAAAATACTATGGAGTAAAAGAAAAACTTACAGAAGCAACAACCATTCACGATCTAAAATGATTCTACTAATTGGTCAAGATTGGGAAGGTGTAAACCCAGTAGACAAAAATTTGTTATTACCACCATCAACATCTTCCAGCACAACTATTCCAAGAATAACAACAACCACCGTTATACCTACAACGACAACTGTTCCGCCTCGAATACCTACAACGACAACGACAATTGTTACACCTAGTTCATCGACTAGTATCGTAAAACCCAAAATTATTATACCTGACATAAAGCCTGCAGATAGATATGATCCACCAACAAAACCAACAATTCCCGATGTTAATAGTAACACTATAAAAATTCCTTTGATTATAGGCGATAGTATAGCGGTTGGCATATCTGATAGATACGATGTTTTAAATCCAGAAACAAATACAGGAGAAATAGTACCAAATCCATATTCAGTAAAAAAAGCTGATAACGGCTGGGACGGATTATTTCAATTAACAGCGGAAGGTTTGCCAGCTGTAACAACTAGAATAAATCATTGTATGTCTTATTTGGATAAGAAAAATTTGGCTAAAAATAGAATAGTTTGGTTATCAACTGGAGCATCTAATTCGTCTGCGGCTAGTAGCGCGACTATATTAAGTTGGGTTAAAAGACAATTTGATTTACTAAAAAAATATAATTCAACAGTTTTTGTTTACGGAGTATCTAATCAGCTCGACGCAAAGTATCCAGAGAAAAAAATTAATAAACAAATATCAGATACATGTAAGCAGTATGGTTATACATATATGGGTGGTTTTGACGCTCCTGGAGATGACTTGCACCCTTCTAATTACAACAATATCGTTGATGCTCTAATCGGGGCAATTCCGAGTGGTACAGTATATGTTCCACCAACTACCACTATACCAGCTCCGACAACAACAATACCAAGTACAACCACTACTGCTACAACAGTATTACCAAACGGTTCTACCACGTCTACTACCAGCACAACAGTGCTACCTAACGGTTCGACTAGCACTACCATCACAAGTTATAACCCACCAAAGATAAGACCCCCAGATCAAAGGTATGGTAGACAGTACGACCCTCCATCGTATGTAGTTACCAATACCACCACAACACTCCCCAACTCAGCTGTGACTACTACAACAGTTCTATCTAATGGCACTACAACTTCCACTACAATTTCTCCACCACTTATACCTTCAACAAGTACAACTGTTACTCCTTCTACGACAATTCCAGTTAATGTTATACCAACACCAAAGATAAGACCCCCAGATCAAAGGTATGGTAGACAGTACGACCCTCCATCGTATGATCCTCCAGCTCCATCTATACCTGAACCAAAACTTTTATCCTACGAAGTAACTTCTTTCAGCACAGACTCTGATCCGACTAGAGTAAATATTGATGTTAGAGTAACATTAAAATTTGATCAACCCATGCAAGTGAATAGGGGAACAATTAGTTTTGTCAAAAAAAATACTACAAAAGCTTTAGCTAGAATTGATGTCACAAGTTCTGAAATATCTTTTCCCGACGCTAATACAATAGCTATTGCTCCTAAAAATGTTATGCCTTACGACACTGAGATAAGTGTTATAATTGCAGCGAATATATTGAAGACAAAGTTAGGAAAATCTTGGCCTGGTAATTTTGGTAATAATGCAAAACAAATATTGTTTATTACAATTGCAGATCCAACTATTGCGCCTCCAGTAGTCCCACCTACGGTAGTTCCGCCTGTTGTGCCACCAGTGGTCCCTCCAGTGGTCGTACCTGTTGTTCCTCCAGCAAAACCAAAACCAAAACCAAAACCAGTGCCAACACCGGGCCTTCCAATTTCACCCATAAAACCAGTAGTGCCTGAGGTGCCAGATGTTACTCCACCAAATGAAACAGTTATAAAACCCGGCGATGGAAATATTATTATAGTTGACCCAGTAGAAAATGAAAGAACACTACAATCTAATGATGGCATTTGGATAAGGGAAGATATTTTTTCTGGGACTAAATTTAATGCAATTAATCAAAGTATGACAGTAACTAGATTTGCTCCGCATACGTCTTGGGCTCTACAGTTCAACATGCTTGATGACACGGGTGTAGTAAAAAATATAGGTAGGATTGGTTTAGAGAGAAACGCATCCAAATGTATTGGTGATCCAGAGTCACCATCGGTATGTTTTTTCTCAATTTATGGCGGAATAAAAACATTGCCAGATTCAGCAGTAGATAGATATAGGCAAGCTCCATGCGAGTCTAGGGTTACAGATTACGGTCCTGGCATGTCGTTAAGAAACAATTTAATATGGAGACCTGGAGATCTTTTTCAATTTAGGGTATCTTTATCACTTTTGCAACAGCAAGAGTATGTGGTTACTTCTCAATGTTTGTCTACTTCACGTCCTATAAGTCCAGCTTTTTCAGATACTATATATGAAACTGATACAGATAGAATTTATATGTGGAATGGTTTGGAATGGTTTTTAATTGCTAGCGCAACGTTAAATATAATTCAGGCAAGAACTTTTGAGAATATTAATACTTTTATAATAAATGGAATTTGGTGGTCTGGTTTGGTTTGGAATAAAACTTTAAGAAGGACATATCCTTTAGGGAATATATTTGTCCCTACTGACTATACTAATATTGATGCCATAAAAAACTTTGTTAAATATTCTGGTCCAGAATCAAAAAAATCAAATGTTGCTGAAAGAAAAGCTTCTGCTAATTTTATTTCTCCAATAGGTTTTAGTTTAGATGGTGCAAAGGCAGTGTATAAAGCAAAATGAATAAGTCTTTTTTAAATCTTCCTGCTCGCACTTTTGCACCTCCAACAAATATGGGTAAAAATGGTTATCCAAACGACAAAAGTCTTGTTTCTTATAAAAAAATTGCATTAAAAGGAGAACCAGCAATAAAGTTAAATAAAGAAGCTGGAGACCAATTTCTAAAGCTGCAGAAAGACTTTGAAGACCTATTCGCTATCAATCTAGTTGCGTCATTTGGCGGAGGTTATGCAGACGGCCAGGTAAGAAAAGCTTCATTTTTACAGGCTTACTCTACCAACCCAGCAGCGTTTCTTGCAAGTGTAAATAAACAAAATGATAAAAGTAAATATTTTAGAGAAGATTCTGATACTTTTAGGAATAACTTTAATGCTCTTCCAGCAAGCTCTATATATTCTCGAACCAAATTACAAAACACAGGTCTTAATGAACCGTTGATTGTGGATGGAGAATTTAGAGGAGTACCCCCTTATGAAAAATTACATCCCGCTGTTTATGCACTAGTAAAAGCAGAACACGATAAATCTCTTTCTGGACATAATTTTTTAACTAACAGTTATATAAAATTTTATTTTGAAGATGGGAGTAAAGAATCTAATAAATGGTATTACAGTAAATCTGTACGGAACGGTAAAGGCAACACCGGGTAATAGTAAGCATGGTTGGGGATTGGCTTTAGATATCCACTCAGATAAAATTGCTAGAGTGGTAGCTAATCAGGGCGCAATGCAGTGGCTCATAGACCATATCGAAGATTATGGTTGGAGCGGGGAAAAAGGGGTAACGGACAACCCTACCGCGAATGATAAGTATCATATTATTTATTTTGGTTTAGGGCAGGTAAAAAAAATGAGTGTTGATTTAAACCCTGCTACGATAAAAACAAGTAAAACTGTTACCCCTAAGACGACAACTCAAAAATTCAACCCTCTTCAACCGCTTACTATTGCTCCTAAAGTTATCCCTACAGGTCCAGGAAATTCTATACGTCTAGTAAAAACCACAGATGCAATTATTTCTCTTCCAGTTGCATATAATATTGGTCAAACTGGTCCTGGTGGTGGAAGAATTTTTATTACTCCATCAACTCCAGGTAATACTACTGGAAGATATTTTGAGGTTGCGCCAAAAAATTGGTATGATGGAAGTAAATCTCCATACTTAAAAGCAGCTTGGCGTAATGATGGTCCTACCGTAAAATGGGCTGTTGGTGTTGGAACTACCGCAGTAGAAATTGGCAGAGGATACCAAAATACATTAGCTATAGCAGCCAGGCACGCAGTAAGTGCTGCAGCATATTGCCGTTCATATCGTGGTGGTGGAAAAACAGATTGGTTTTTGCCATCAAAGAATGAATTAAACCAACTATACATAAGCAGGACAACTATTGGCGGTTTTTATAATGAAGTTTATTGGAGTTCTACAGAAGGTAATGCAGACTACGCTTCAAGTAGAGATTTTTTGACTGGTGTTGCAAATATAAATAACAAAATTAACAAGAACCATGTCCGTCCTATACGTTCTTTTCCTCCAACCGAAGTAATTCCTCCTGGCGCTACACCAAATTATTCGGGCGCTACACCAAATTATTCGATTGTTAGTACATATATACCTGCAATAGTTACGGATAGTAAATCAAATAATTTTCTTCAACATTTGCAAACATTAATTGAATCATCACCCGATCTTGCTTTAGACGCATTAAACAATTATGTGTCTTCAGACATTTCTCAAACAGCTATAGATATACAAGTAGATTTACTTAAAAAGGCATCAAAAGTTGGTACGACAGTATTTAAATTTCTCACAGATTTATACTTAAGTACAAGTATAGGTCCAGCGGGTGGAAAATTGTTTAGAGATTTAAAAAAACATTATACTCCAGATCCAAGTATAACTGCACCAGTTACAGTACCAATTGATGGAGGAGGTAGTGGTTCAAAAGTAGTCAAATTAGCTAGTTTTGAGTCACGAACAGTTCCTTCAATCCCAAGCATAAGCAATTTACAAGATCTTTCTCCTAAAGTTTTTCAAGTAGCCGAACCCTACAGGGGGTCGGATATTGGAGGATTTCTCACTCATGATCAATTTTTTAACATGTTGATTCATCCTAGGATTGGAAATTTTGGTCCAGCCTTAGCTGCTATTCTTACTGCTATAGCATCAAGAGAAACGGGAAAATTAGGTCTTGGTACACCAGAAAATCCTGATCCTCGTCTTGGTATAATACCTATTGGCTTAGCGAATGGTTCATCACACCTCGGTTTTTTGCAATTTAGATGTCGACCTCAAAATTTGGATGATGATACTAAGTCTTATTCTAAGGCTGCTGGATGGATTTCTAGTTCGTTGTATTGGTTTGCGCCATACAGTGCCAATGGTGAACTAGGTAGCACAAATCCTATTTTATCTAAAAAATATTCTTGGGAAGCATTTATCCAAGATCAAAAAACTATTAAAAAAATAAAAGATATATTAAAACCAGATCCTTCAGGTAAGACTTTTAAAAAACTTAACAAAAATGAGATTAGCAGCGTAAAAAACCTATTTCACAAAAACATGCCGCAAGTAGAGTATCAAGTAGTAAATGGCATAAAGGAAGAATATTATACTCAACAAGATAGAATAGAGTCGTCTGCGCTTGTAGTCGATTGGGCTAGAATTCCAGCTAATCAAATATTAATGCTGAAGTCTAAGTTTGGTTTAGCGCCAAAATTTTTCCAAAATAATAACCCTGTAAATTTTCCATATTTATCACAAAGTGGGTTAGAAATAATGACGAAGAAACAGGCTATAAACTTGCCTGAGGATTACTTCTTGCTTAAGCATTTCAATATGCCAGATGGCAAATGGACAACCGATGTAGAATATTCTACTGCTAGAAATGTTTTAGCAAGGAACGCCAGTAAAGTAGATCCACTTAATGTTATGTCCTCTGATCAAGCCATTAATTGGGCTAATAATCAGTTAGCAGATTTTGCATTGTGCTTAAATAGTAGCCGCAAGGCACTCTATAATCTTTGGCTAAAATCTTAAATAATTTCGTTTAACTCTAGTTACTATATATCTCATAACCTTGGAGGGTGAATGAGCTTTTTTAGTACAAGACGTATTAGATCTATGCGCATACGTAAGGGCGCTTGGATATTGGCTCCAGCTTTTTTAATATCAATGTTTGTGCCTATGGCTACCCCAGCCCAAGCATTGTCTCCTGTCTTTGAGTCAACTGCGGCAGCAAAGGTAACCCTAGGTTCGTTGGCGAGCCGAACCCAATGCGGAGCTCTAGGCAATCAGGGCATTGGGCCATACACAATGACTGGCACCGATGCCACATCTGGCAGTTCGTATTCTTATGTAACCGATAAGAACTACACACAAACAGCGCAGTTATACGAAGGTCAAGAATCGCCCACCCAGAACCTGTCTTACACCACATCCACAGGACAAACATATGGCGGACGCAGTCAAGTAATTCAACTTGTCTCTTCGGGCTATATTACTTACGGCAATACCTGTAATAACCATTCAACATACGGTTCGGCATTTGGGCCAGAAATATGGACCGAGCCGTTCCCTGCCACAGCGAATCAATCAATTTCTTTTGACTGGGCTGCCGCTGGTGGCGGTGACGACTACGAAGCATACGGATATTTGGTTAAGGTTTCGGCAAGTGGAAACACATATGACTACGGTTCTAGTTCTACTTCAACTCTGGTTTCATACGGACGTGGGCAAAACCAATCGTGGGTTACATCTAGCGGAATAGTCCCATCTACTGGTTATTACAGATTTAGATTCGTGAATGGTTCCTATGACGCAACTGGCGGTAAAGCCCTTGGTGCGTCAATGTATATTGACTCGGCAATATCTGTAGCCAGCGCAAACACTATTACTTTTGCTCAGCCTTCCGACATAGTTACATCTTCATCAAACCAGACATTTACTGTCTCAGCCACTGCCACTTCTGGGTTGTCGGTTACGTTTACATCTAGCACTACAGGTAAGTGCACCGTTGGTTCATCAACAGATAGCAGTGGAACTTCAACCGCGACAGTGACGGTGTTGGCTAGTCAAACAGGAACTTGCACCATCTCCGCAAATAGTTCTTCTAATAACTCATATGTAGCAGCAGCCACAGTAAGCCAGTCGTTTACCCTCCTTGCAGGGTCTACGGCTCCAACAACATCTGGCGGAACATCAATGTCTGGAACTGTTGCTTACGGGAATACTCTGACCGCAGTTGATGGAACCTGGGGTGACGGTGGGTCCGCCGTAACTGCGACAACATATCAGTGGCAATCCTGTACTCCTTCTTCGTGTACTTGGACAAATATATCTAGCGCAACATCTTCAACATACGTAGTTGGTTCGGATGATGTCGCAAAACAGATACGAGTAGCCGTAACTAAGACCAATTCAATCGGTTCACTAACGGCAAACTCGGCTGCGTCAATCACTGTCCCTGCTCCAACATCTGTCGTTGTTGCAAATCTTTCAGATACTTCTGACTCAGGTTCTTTGCGTTGGGCCATAACTACAGCAAACGCTTCAGCCACTATTAACACGATTACCTTTGCTTCAGGAAACACTGGAACAATCACTCTTACTTCTGCCCTGCCTGCAATTTCAGACAACTTGACAATCACTGGTGCTGGTTTGACTTCCACCATTATTGACGGCAACAATTTGTATCGCCCATTCAATATCTCGTCTGGCAAGTCGCTGACGATTTCTGACATGACACTTAAAAAAGGGCAAGCCACAAACGGTGGTCTTGTGTATAACGGCTCAGGCACTTTCTCTGCAACCGATGTTCGCTTCACAGGAATGACAGCAGGCTCTGCCGTGTTTAATAATAGTGACTACTCTGTCTCTACTCTCACAGATACAACATTTGATTATCTATACATCGGTATTGCTGGAGACTATGGTTCGACGCCATCGGCTTTAAGCCAAACGGATTCCGATTACACAAACCGCACATATGTATATGATTCGGTTTTTTCTAATAATACTTATGGAATATCTGGAGAAAGATTCTTCAAAATAAACAACACCCAATTTATTAGCAACACACAGTTTGGTGCAGAACTAGGCGGTCTCAACCGTCAGCAGGTGACTAACTCAACATTTACTTCAAACGGTACTGGCTTGTACTTCTCGTCATGGATTCCAACAGGTTGGGCTGTGGGCGCTGGCAACCAAACGGTTTCAGGTAACACATTCAATGGCAACACCACCGCTATTCAGTTTGCAAACAACTGGAATACCGGCTCTTCGATGTACAACGGAGTAAGTGCAAACTCTTTCTCCACTGCAACAGGAAACACATTTGGCGCTAGTACTTCAAACGCAACAACATTTTCTGGTTCTGGATATGTAGAGTCTGGGAACACAATTACCGCGGCGTACCTTAATGCGGTCACAAACCTGACGGCTGTTGCAAACGTAGACGGAAGTGTTGACCTTGACTGGGATGCATCAGCGGCAAGTAATACTGCTATCTACGCTTACTCGGTTAGTTTCTATGACCTAACCGTAATTGGTGGAGCAACTTCGGGTGGCTGGGGAGTTTGGACCAACCAAGGAACCAACTACTCGTTAAGCACTGGAATGTTCTCTGGAAGTAATCCCGTCACGACTGGATACGGACCTGTGCGCTTTGGTATTAAAGCGGGAAATCAAAGTTGCTTTTCTAATCAGGGCGTAGGTTCATGTGTGTACGGTCCTGAAGTAACTGTTGATGCAACCGTTCTTGACCCGACAACCACTTCATCTACTACCACAACTACGACCAGTACGACCGTCGTTCCTGTCGTCGTGACTCCCCCAGACGGTACAACAGTGCCACTGCCGCAATACCCAGAGCCTGAAACAGAATCCACAACGGTGCCGCTTCCCGTAGAAACAGGAACTGGAATTGAATTGCCAACAGAGACAATTCCAGAATACTCAGAACCAATTGAAACAGAACCCGAAACGGTGGTAATAATAATTCCACCAGATGATTATACCGTCGTCGACATAGAAGACAACGAGCCAATCACGACAGTCATATTGGACAATATTCTTGAAAATACGTTCACTACCGATATTGAGGCTGACGAGGTTGGCGCTGTTCTTGACACACTCCTTGGCGCAGAACTCACCGACACCCAGTTTGACAATGTTCTAGAAGCCGTCTTTACCGAAGATGTTTCAGCAGATGTATTCACCGAAGCACTGACAACGATGCTGGATGCAGACATCACTAGCGAACAGTTGACGGCAGTTTTGGATTCTGCGTTCTCGGAAGAAACTTCTGCTGAGAACATGGTGTCGGCTTTGGAATCAATCTTTGATGGTCCGCTTAGTTCTGGCGACCTAGACACAGTTATGAATGCAGTGTTTGACGAGGACATTTCAGTTGCGGACACCATGACAGTTCTTGGAGACTTGCTTGAAACAAACCTAAGCATGTCAGAAACAGAAGCAATCTTTGACAGCGTGTTTGACGGTGACCTATCTGATGCCGAAACCATTGAACTCATCGTTGATGTTTTGGCAGACGAACTCACCTCAGAGTTGTTGAACACTGTTCTTGGTGCGGTCTTTGACGAAGAAGTAAGCAACGAGGTTTTGATTGAAACTTTCACCGCTGTTTTGGACAATGAACTGAATGCCGAGTCAGTCGGTGTCATCGTAGATGTGTTGGAATCAGACACAATCACAAATGACCAAGTATCACAAGTCGTTGACTTGATCACGGGTCAAGAGGGTGGCATTGATCCAGGTCAATCAGCTGAGCTATCTGCAAGTCCTAAAGTTCTAGAAAGCATAACCCCAGATCAAGCTACGGAAGTGTTTGCTGCTTTAGATGTGGCAAACGTAACACCGGAACAAGAAGCTCAACTGGCAGAAGCTCTTACTAATGCACCAGACGATATTAAAGATGCTCTTGAGCAGGAAGTCGATATCTATGGTGAAGGCTTTGATGACTATGTTGCCCTTGGCTCCCAAGTTGACGTAGGAGCTCGTAGAACACTTATAGCTGCCACTACAGCTGTTGCAGCAATAACGGCAGCTGGGGCTGCTACAGGCGGTCCTGGAGGCTCTGGAGGCTCTTCTGGAGGAGGTAACTCTAACGGTCCTAGCGGTACTAATAATAACGTAGCTAAAAAGAACGAAGAGGAAGAAATGGCTGGGGAGATTGCCGGCCCAGGAGATGATGAAGATAGTAATTTTACAAAAAATAGTATATTTAAATATTATATCAAGGAGGGTATAGAGATGAAGGAATTTAATTGGTTAGGTTTTGCTAAAAAATTATGGGATATAACTGCTGGTCTTGCATTCACATTTGCAGGTAGCGTAGTTGTTTACTATACACTTTCTGGAACAACCCAAATGATTGCCTTAGCCTCAACCGTAACTGCTTGTGTGGTACACTACACACATCAGATACTTAAAAAAGATGAGGATTAATTGAGTAAAATATTATCGGCTAGCAAAGATGAAAGAGTTAATAATATTAAATTATCTGTAGAAAATTTTCTGATTGATATATCCAAACAAGAGCGAGAGTTATTTACTCACCAAGAAATAGAAAACATATTGTTGGACATATACAATTTAGCTAGTTGCTAAAAATCGATAAAGTCATTTTGGGCCTAAAAATTTTTTTCCCAATTTTACCTTATATAGCAATTTATTCCTGATCGTCAGGAATACCGTTGCCATCATTATCTTTTCCGCCTTTGCCAGTAGCGATCATCAATCCAGCAAGTGTGCCGGTAATGAATGTGGCGACGCTTGAAAGAACACCAAAGAACATCTTGTCGTTCTCGGCCTGTGCTCCAATCGGTTGGGTAACAAATACAAGAGCGTAGAGTATTGCTCCAGTTGTCATCAGGAGAACAACTCCCAATAGACATCCAATAACAAACTTTAGGCGGGCATCAAGTTCTACCGGGGTCAAACGCTTACTCATGGTGCTGTGGTCTCCTGTGTTGGGCAGGGACACGGAATAGTCTCCTGCGTTGGGTCTGGAACTAATTCTGTTTCACTTGTTTGTTCTGGAAGTAGTGGGTCAAAACCAAGAAGGGTCGAGGTGCATGAATTGTCGGCCAGGCATCCGGGTGGAACGCACTCAGGCTTGCCAAAATTATCTGGGTCTTGGCATTTGTATCGATAGGAATCGCCACAAGAAGTGGTACCTAGAATTAGCAGGGTGACTAATAATAGTTTTTTCATTAATTATTTTTTACTTTTTTTATCGACTATATCAAAAACTTCATTTATTTCTGCGTCAGAAAGAATACCGTCGTCAAGAAATTCTCTTGACAATCCCTCTATCACAACTGCTACACCAGCAATTCCAGCCATAAAACAGGCTTTCCAAACAGGTACTCCAGCAACTGCTCCAGCACCTATTATGCCGAGACCAGATGCGGCAAAGGTTGCAATAATTCTATTTAAGATATTCTTTATTTTGTTCATAATTCCTCCAATATAATATTACCTATAGTAATAGGTTTAGTCTTAAAGGCTAATATTAATTGGGGCTAGGTTCAACGCCAACAGATTTTAAAAACTGATTTTCTTTTTCCCATAAGTCTTTAAAGAATTGATTATAATCAAGCAGTTCAGAGTCATAAACATATTCTTCTGGTTTTTCAGGGTCGTAAAAATTTTCTTCATTCATACCATATTCCTTATGGTTCTATGAAAATGCACTCGCCAGGACATTCCTCGGCGGATTCAATAACATCTTCAAGTCTATCGTCCGAAAAGTATGCTAAACCAGCTGCGCCTTCTGGGTTTCCCACAGATGAGGCAAATATCTTTTCGCCTTCTCGTACATATGCTAAACCATCGGGCATCATCGTAAACACATCTGGTGCTATTTCTGCGCATAGTCCATCTCCAGTGCATAAGTCTTGATCAATCCAGACTCTCATTATTTATTTGTAAACCTATTCTTCATCTGAATCTTCATCGTCATCCTTAGATGATCCCACAACTCCATCGGGTATAGCGGCTAATCTACAGTACCCTCCAGGTTGAATTCTTTGTTTAATAATTTTACAAACGGATGCTGATTCATGGAGAATACAATTTTCGCAACGTACTCCAATTTCGTAATTTTCATTTTCTGCTTCAGGAACGTACCCAACCCAAATCCCGTTACCGTCGTTATTTGAAAGCTTACCATATTTTTTTACAATTGCCAATAAAGAATCAGCAAATTCTCTCTCAGCTGGGGCTACTGTGCCCTGCATGGTCCCATGTTTCATCTCGTTAATATTTTTAACTAACGATTTTTGATAGTCAATATCTGAAAGCCAGTAATTTCGCATAATGCTATAGTACCACACTAGCCTTAGCTATGCATCCGCGGCTACAATAAAGAATATTTTGGTCTTCATAAACAATACCCTTGCCCGTTTTCTTGTTACATGTAGGGCAGTTATTAAACGTATCTCTTCCAGTTGCTATATATAGTGTAGCTTTACCTGGTCTATCGTCTTGTTTAACTTTATTACTTGAATTAACTTTTGCTGGTTTTTTGCCGGCCACGATACACCTCCTAGATGTGTTACTATTAACGTATAGTAGTAACCCTGTAAGGATTCTCATGGCTAAAGCATTAGGCGCCGGTATGGCAGAGGCGAACCAAAAAAAAATCAGAAAGCAAGAACAAGCCAGGGAAAAAAACGCAGCAGCCGTTGCAAACAAAGCCGACAAAAACGACCTAGCAATTAGGGCTAGAATTGAAGCGCAAAGGGCCGCTAAAGCTCAAGCTAATCAGCCTAAAGCCAGAGTAACTAGAAGACAGGGTAAAAAGGTAAAGGAGGCTTTTCCTGAAACGCAAACAATTGATGAATTTTTGGATTTACAAAAACTTACTGACTCTATAAGGGTGCGGAAATCCTGTAAATTTTAGTGAAGAAACGATAAACATTGCTCATAGTGGAATCACGTCCACTAATTCTTTATCCGCAAAGCTTGCGTCTATGAGTGATGAAAGATTTGCCATGTACCAGGGGTATGTAGACGATTTAACTTTACGCAATTATGGGTATTCACCATCTGGTATAAGTGCAAATGGAGTCGAATCATCTTTATCTAGATTAAGATCTAATGTAATCGAAGCAAGAAACGAAGAACTAAATAAATATGCAAGTAGAAGAAGGCCGGTTGGTAAAAGAGTAGATACAATTAGTAAAAGAGTTGAACCCAAAAAGGGACCGTTCGGATACATGAGAGACGATACTGGCAAAATTGTCCCAATAAATCCTTATCCACCAGAACCTGCTGGAATTCCGTTCGAATATGGAAGTGGAACTCATCAATTTCCTTCGCCGCAAGATGTAACACCGGAAGGTTTAACAGCTAGATCGCAAGAGTTAAAGAACCAACTAACAGCAGCAATACATTCTGACCCTGTAGTTAATGCTACAGAAGTAAGCGAAGATGTAGTACGCGCAGTAAAATCTACTTCTACTTCTATTTCAACAAAAGCTAGATTAGCTGAAGATACACTTAATGCAATAGAAGTTGTCCAAAGTAATAGGCTTGGTTATGCAGCAGTTGCTGCTGGTGCTGGTGCGTTAGTGTTGGGACTAGGAGCAAGAAATAGAAAGAATTCTAAGAAGCAGCTTTAGCTTTAGCTTTCTTTTTGCTATTTTTTTTGTTACGAACTCTAGATTCCTCTGAGCTCTTATCTTGGTGATGGGCTTTACATAAGACTTGGCATTTGGCTAATTCTTTTTGTCTTACTTCTTTTCTGCGGCTCCAAATTGTTGCTATTCTAATTTTGTTTTTACTTGGGTCTATGTGGTCTATTTCTAGATTTTCCCAAGTGCCACAAACTTTACATGGACCATTTTTCTTCAGCCACTCGTTTCTGCGTAGCTGTAGCCAGGTTCTCTGATACTTTTTTTTGTAATCAATTTTGTTTAATTTTTCTTCTTTTAATGATATTAATACTTGTCTCATATTTTCCTTCTTTACATGGAGCGGTTGGAGGGAATCAAACCCTCATTTCGTAGGTCGGAAACATACTCGCTTTGTCATTAAGCTACAACCGCAAAACTTTTAGTGTCCGTATGGTCTATCCAGCATAGCCCAATCGGATATACTGACTTTATCTATTATACCGTCAGTAAAACGAATATCATACTCTAACCACCAATACTTTTCTTCTAATGGCATTTCTATGTCAATATAGCAAAAAACATGTTGATGAATATATTCTTTTTTGTATCCTGTTTTATCCAAGGATAAATGATCTTTAACAAATACTTCACCATGTTCATCTATTAGGTAATGGAACAGTATACATTCTAAGTCTTTAGTTTGAAAATGATTTGCTTTTATACCTTGTTTGATGAACGGTATTTGTTCTTCGGTCGCATTTTCCGGCATTGGTAGATCATATTCTATGTCTACATAATCAAACATTCCCATAACACACCTTAACCCTATGGGTGGAACCAACATTTATTGATTCCACCCACGGAGAGCATCTGACTTCGTATCAACAGTATATCATGTATTGTTGCGATTTAAGGCACTAATTTAAAAAAATTGTAATAATTTTTGAGTTAACATATTTTTTTTTAATTTAAAGCGGTTTTCTCCATTGCGAGGGGGAATGGTTATCTTCTATTGATTCTTTGTGTTCTTTGTCTTGGTACAGTCTAACGATATGCAGGCATGGGTCGCCTTCGTACATTTCTTCTTCTTCACTCAAAGAGGCTGGAAGTCCATCATGTGTATAGCAGACTGCTGGTCCACACCAATTGCTTTCAAGGCCAATCTTGATCCATTCGTCAAAGTCCATTTTATCTGTCTTTAATTGATCGCTGGTATGCATCACGGGTTCTTTGGTAAAACTTAAGGTCTACGTTGCCTGTAGCAAACTGATCTATAAGCTGCATCATGTCCTCCATCAGATAAGAATCTTTATTTCTTAGGAAAGTTTCTGCTGACTTCTGCATTTTCATTCCTTCGTATTTTGTTTGAAGTTCTGAAAGGGTTTCTTTAAGTTTCACGATTTCCTCTTTGTTCTGTTCCATAATTAAATGATAAATAATGGCTTGCTGCCGTATACTAAATTAAACAATAGATATAATAATTCTTGAATCAAAGTAAGAAAAAATCTAAGATCCTTAACTTTGGAAAGTATTTTCTTAAAATTTTCTTTGCTAAAAATATCATTTATAAACTCAGTAATCATGCTCATATTAAGCCCTTTATGTAGTGGAAGGAGTTATGGAAGTATAGCAGGATATTGTAAATATTATATATTATACTTCTTGTTCCCGAACTAATAAAAGTGGAATACAAGTATTTCTTTGAAGCCTACATTGGTGAGTAGGTGCTTCTATTAAACCAACAAAAGTTCTAAGCTTCTCTTTGCATTGGGGGCAATGCCAATTGTTCTTACCAGTGTATTTTGATTGCTTCACAGTGGTGTCAATTGCTTTAAGGGTTGGTCTTCTTAGGGAAGGGTCTTCTATAACGATTCTAGAGGCCTTAGGAGCTGTCTCAGGGGCTGCCAGGCAGTTAGGGCAAAGGCGAGGTTTACGTCCTCGAGCTTGTTCACGCTGCCAAGAACAAGCACATGTTTCGCAAGTTAAAGTTTCTTTAGACATTATTAATCCTTAAGTAATTGCCAAATAGTATGCTTTGGATATTATATATAGGTAAGAAGCAAAAAGCAAAAAGTAACTATTTGACCTGTTCCTGCACATAACAGTGAAATGGAAAACCTGTATATGGATCAAATTTAGCAGCTATAGTCAAAGACTTTAAAGCATTTTTTTTAGCTTGAGGAACAGTTAATTTCTTAGTAGTAGTTAAAGCTTGAAGAGCACCCAGAGCATAAGATGATCCACTGCCAAGAGCATACAGGCCTGAAGCATCTGAAGCCCAAGAGTAATCGCCATCTACAACATATATCGATCCATGTATAACAACTAAGATCTCAGAAGCTTGTTCTGCCATATGTTCTTTATCTTCTTTATCTGGTATAGCATATCCTTCATGTTCAAAACATTCTCTAAGAGCTGGTATAAACTTAGCAGTAAAAAATTGGTCTAACTTTTTACCTTTAAGATTAACTGCGGGAACTGGCGGTTGAAAAACATGGTGGAGAATATTAATAGCTCTAACATCTCCAGCAGCACCGAGTAGGTATTTACCATTTATAGCAACCTTGCCAGATCCCTCTTTTAGGGTTGACACATGAGAAGCAAAACCGGACGAATCCATTGAAGATATACGAGAGTCCACGCAGATCATAGCAAAAGTATCGGTCTGTATGCCGATTATGGTAGTCATGCTAACAGTATATCATCTTTATCATCTTGTTGCTCATAATAAAAAGATCCAAAAACCTCAATAGCTATATGGTTTATATCCTTGGGGGAAGCAGTAGGTAATGATTTTTGTGGATACGATTTATAGTTATTATTCTTAAACTTGTTCTTGTTTCTTTTCTTCGACATCAGTATGAATTCCTTTAATAGGATAATTTATTCTTTCAGAAACATATTTGTTGCGGATATTTTTATTAAAATATTCACCAACAGAAATAGACTTAATTAATCTATTATATACATCTTGAGCTACTTCATAATATATCCATGTTGTGCCAGAATTAAATTGTATATATAAGCATTCAGAATCTTCATCCCAACTAGCGTTTATGATAAAAGAACTATCACGATAAAAATAAGTTTTAAGACTCATAGTTGTGCAAATCCCTTGTGTATTGGTCGACATAAAAATGTATATCTAATATATCTTTAGATCCTTCTTGTCTAGTCAAATGATAAAAACCATTTGTCCAGAGAACTCCTTCAACAATATAACCAGGCTTATACACAGAAGGTATCCTACTTAGATTGTAACATGATCCATCAGAAAGCATTTTATATCTTAATACATCTAGTGGAATACTAGAATTTATTGTCTGATTAAAACCTTTGTTAATGGAAATTTGCACCCTAGCATGTAAAAGCGAAAATGTTGTAGAAAGATCTAAAACTTTTTTTAAACCATATTCATTAGATGAATAATGATAATAAAGTGGAAATATACTAGAAAAATTTTCTACTAATTTAAAAGACTCAGACTCAATTAAAGTAGAATCTATAGCATGCAACAATTCAGGACAGTGTATTACAGGCTGCATTAGAGTAACTTAATATTGAATGTTAGAAAGTTGTTTTTGTTCACGGGTAAGCATCTTAACATACAATGTTTTTTTCTCTATCGTAGAAAGAAACTTTATAGCATTAACACGCCATTCGGACTCAGAAGTTCTAAAAGAATTCATAGAATCTTTATCGGTTCCATTATTAACCATGTCTAATAATTTAGATTTTTTAGTAGCACTTCTAGAAGCTAAATGATATTCAACACTTCTTCTAATAGAAGAAAGGCAGTATAACCATAGTTCTAGATTAGACTTAAGAATGTTAACTTCCTCTGGAGATGCAGAATTTTTAACATCTTTAGTTACATAATCTTCAAATTGAGTTAACTCTTGGGAACTTAAATCAGCGATAAGAGATTGAGAAAATATTGTTTCCTTCATCAGATAACCTCTTTCTTAGCGGGGTGTATAAATTGATAAGCTTGAACTATATCAGAGCGGAATTGTTCTATGGCAGTTGCTCCAGATTTTAGAACGTATCCAGGTGAATACGTTGGTAAAATAGGCCAATAGCCAAGCCAAGATATATTACCCCTATATTCTTTAATTTTTATTTCTGTTCCAAATAAAACAGAAGATGGTAAACCGCCCATTGTAATTATAAGTTTAGGGTTCAATACTTGCAATTCAGTATGTAAATAAGGAGAACAATTAATAATCTGTTTATTATCGTACTTGCCAAATTTAGGGCAACGATTTACATAAGTTAAACATAAATCAGAAGATTTAAATCCGGCAAGCTTTATAGATTCTACCATTAAAGTTATGGCTTCAGATTCTATAGAAGGAGAATCAGCAACTATAACTACATCTGGATTGGAAACATTCCATTTGGGCAATTCTGCTTGTGCTGGGATATCACACTTTTTACAGTTACGTGTGACAGTATGTAATTCTTTTACTGTAATGCCAACTTTTCTCGAAGTAAGCTCAGAACGAAAATCCTGAAAGATGGTATTAACTTCAGATTCAGGTAAATGTTTACCAAGATAATCATATACAGTTTGAAGTAAACTAGTTTCAGTAAAAGATAAATACATCCCAGAAGACGGTCTTAATAGACTATCGCCTTTGTCGTTGAGAGCTTCTTGTATGAGAGAGTTCAGCGATTCTTCGCTAAACTCTTCCATTAAAAGCTATCTGGAACAGAGTTTTGGCTTGACGTATCAGCTGTTGTAGCTCCAGCAGTTGCAGTTTTTGCACCAGCTGTTCCAGCAGACAAGGCATACGAGATATGCTCAGCTACGATTACAACACGATTCTTATTCTGATCGTCCTGCTTCCATCTTTCTTGAATAAGGCGACCAACTATTTGAAGTTTGCCACCTTTTTTAATCTTATCAGCTTTGATCTGACCATGAATGAAGGTAGCATTCTTGCTGGAGAATCCAGTGTTATCCTTAAGATAATAAACAATATCAAAGTATCCAGAAGTATTATCTGAACCTTTTTCAGAACCAGCATAATCTACTGCAAGTCTAAACTTTGCAATTTTATCATTTATTAACTCAACGTCGGTTACAACTCCGCCGGTAAGATTTATTAAGTTGCGTGGATCTATCATATTATTTGTCCTTACTTTCTGTATTGTTATTGAGAATTGATTTAAAGTTTAAAGATATTTCATCTAAAAATTCAGTAGATAATCTTACCGCTTCCATGGGGCCATATTCTATGGTGTAGTCATTAAAAAGAGAAATAAATAAGTTATATATTCCAGATTTTAAATCAAGTACAGTATCAGTGGATACCTGCTCGTTTACTTGCGCGACGAGGCTGTCGATTTTTGTGTCTTCATTAAGATTTTCCATTTTAAGTTCTCCTAGATAACGCAGCGTCAATCATTTTTCCTAGTTGACGTACATCTTCAAAACCTTTATCATACATAATAGAAATGATTGGTTTAGGATCAATATGGTTATATGTTATTAATTGAAGATTAAATACATCATTTAAAGTATACACCCTATAATTGTTTAGATCTCTTTTAGGAACAGGATATTTAGTGTTCTTTTCTCTATTAGAGATTGTTAGTGTAGAAACATTTAATATTTGTGCAATCTCTGATCTATTAAAAATGGGTTCAGTCACAGAACTTTTAGACATTTTATCTACCTTTACTTAAGTTTATATAAGAAGATAATAATAGCACCAGACAAAAAAGATGTCAAGTTTTAAAGCGTTAAAGATTGATGAGCGGCAACATCGCGCAAAAGATTGTGCAAGGGACCTTTAAGTTCTCTGTTTATTCCATCTATTAAATCAGGCATTACTTCAGGGTAGCGGTATTCGGGATATCTATTGATTGAAGAAAAATCTATTTTATTGTTATGAGTAAGCCACATAAAATAATCATTAGAATCATATCCTTCATTTTCAACAATATCTTCAACATCTTCTTGTTCTATGTTTAAATAATCAATTAAATATTCATTAATATAATCATAATAGTTGCAATGCTCGGTATAATTAATTCTATTAAAGTTTTTAGAATCACCAGAAATATTTGGCCAAGTCATATTGCATACGTCATGAAGGGAAAATCCTTCCCAGCAAGAAAGTAGATAATTAACCTGAGAAACTGTAGCAGCATAAGAATTAAAATTTTTAGAAATAAATTTTGCATCTACTTCAGATTTGTCCCTATTCTTAAACAGGCCAGAAGAATGTTCAATTTGGCTAGAGGCACTTAAGCAGGATTCGGTTAAATCATGATTAGTGCCAGAATTCCAAACCCAGTCATAAGCGCATGCCATAATGCCCGATGCATCCTTAGAATATCTATCAACATCATCCATATTATCCATTGAAGGAGAGCAAAGAAGGGCATTGGTAAAAAAGTTTGGAAGTGGTGGCAAAGACAATACTTGGTCAAGAGAAACTAAGCTATTATTCATGAAATACATTCTTACTTCATATGTATACATTTCATTATTAAATTTAACAAAATATAATTGCCAAGGTATAGGAATGCGAAAAATATTCTGTGCATCTTCGATACCTAAAAACTCGTCAGGGACATTGGCCTTATCTGTGCCAATATAAAAAACATTCTTAAAAGTTGGAGGACGTTCAAAAATTAAATAATTGTCACCAATCATTTTTACACCTGGTTGAAGCAATCCGGAATGAACTTTTTTAGTCTTTACTGTATTAAATTCAGAAAAAAAATTATCGGTATAAACCTTAGCTAATTCCGAAATTGTTGTAGTGTGCATATGATATCTATCATCGGAAGAAACATAGCACATACTATCAACAGTATTTTCAGGTGATTTATGTGAAATAACATTATAATGTGGGTTTGGATCTTCTAGTATAATAAGAGCCATTTCTACTCCTTAAGTTAAAGACGGTTCCTGAAAATTATATATACCCTGCAAATATGTTGTAAGAGGATACTGTGTAATGTGACTAAAGTATCTAGTGGCAATTTTTGGATCAGCAGAAGATCTTTCTATCAAAGATTCGTAAATAGGAGTTATAAAACTTTTTGCATTATAATTTACAATAACATCAAAAGTATGATCTTTAAAATTATAGATAAAAGCTATTTGAGAATCTTGACTATTTATGTTGTCCAAAATAATTTTATTTATCTTTTGAAAATTTTCTAAAGAAATTACTTGATCTAAAACATGATGTCGAGAGTATGATGAAATAAATCCAGGAGACAAATTTGTTATGTAAATATGAAATTTAGAAGATTTATATTTATAATCAAAATTTATATCTTTATTTCTATAAAGTGATTTGATAGAAAAATTAGAAATTGACTTAGATTTTGATTCTTCAGAAAAAGAATTAATAATAGTATTAATACTTTTTTGAGGTAGATGTACGTGAGAAGACCCCTTAAGTATATATAGCTCTCTTATTTTTTTCATTTCAGAGATTAAAGAAAGTTTCTGTTCTAAAGTAAACATAGAATAAATTATAAAGTTTCTAGCAAACATTTTCTCTTTACTTAGGTTAGTTCTTGAAAATGAAAAAGTATTTTCAAAATATCTTTTATATTTACCAGTAAAAGATCTGGGGTATTTAGCAAAAATAGATTTATAAAAATTAGTATCCTGTATAGGATTCCTGAATAAGCTAATTGTAGGATATTCTTTGCAGGCTTCTACTTCTGAGCTTAAAATGCTAACATTATCTAACAGTGATAGCATTTGAGCATCAAGGTCAGTATTCCAACCACCCATCATATAATTGTTAAATATATAATTATATATATAACCAATATTTCCATTGTCAAATAATGAAATATCTAGAACATCATTAAAGTCATTAAGCGAACCAGAAAAACAAATTCTACCATCACTATAACTATTAGGATAAAAACAAGGTACAAGAATATCATCCAAAGAATTAATCGGACCATCATTAAAATATAGTTTTACTCCAGAAAAATCACCAAAAGCTAAACTATTAGCATTAAAAACCATAACTGTCCAAGGTGCCCACATAGTTACTGGATGCATTTTAGCGCTACCAGAACTAGCTGTACCTAAACGAAAATCGACCTCAAATTGAAATGGAGGTCTTTCAATAACATATGTGTTTTCCTTAGAAATATATCTTACTGCCATAGGGTAAACAAAATCTTTATAAGTATCTTTAGATCTTTTATTTTTAAGAGAATAAAAAGAATCAGTAGAAATATCAGATTCATGGATATAAGTCATTTCAAACAATGCATGAATATCTAATTCTTTATCTTGAAGATTAAGAGAAATAAAACTCCTACAAAGATCATGGAATGCCGCGTTCTTCTCAAACTGTACAGAGTATAAAGAAGTCGTATCTGCATCGATTGTAATCAAATTTTTCATAGAAACCATAGTGAACCTCAGACTAAAGAAAGAATGTAACTTTTATTTTTACTAATAGCTACATTGCTAGGGGATATGTCTTTGCAAGTTTCATATGAAGATACTATTTCGTTAAGAACTAAAAGAGCATTTTCAGAAAATTCAGGAGTATCATCAGACTTAATGGTATAATTTATTTGGTTATGAGTTAAATCATACACTTGATATATTGCAATGTTATTTGCGAGTTTAGAGTATCTAAGTTCTAAGTCTAATTGTTTTTCTGTATCAAAATTTAAAGAAATAGATTTTATGACATCATAATTATATTCATAAAATGGGCACTTAGAAAAATTACTACTTGAAGTATTAGAAGAATATCTGCATGAATGAGGAACAGTCTTAGAAGTATAAACTTTAGAATTTGAACATATAGTAGAATTTAATGGTATATTAGCAAAGTGGTAATTAGGAGAAACAACACCTTGGCCAGTAAAATGTTTACATATAGGATAATCAATTAAAGTTTCTTCGATGTGGAATATAAGAGAAACGTCAAATATCCATCCATTTAAACGGTCGTCAACATACCTTTTAACCCAATGAGGTAAATTAGTAATATCTGCATTAGGGTTCTTTATAAAACTAACATCTTCATTACCCATAACATACGTGCTGTATATCGTGGCTATTGATTCAGATGCACTCATTATCTTTGAATTTTGTGGCAGATTGTGAAACAATGGCAGATTGTGAAACAATTCCCCACTATTAAAGAAGTCATAAACAACTTTATCGCTAGGTATTTGATCGTAATTTTTGTTAATGTAGAAATTAACAGTGTATTTATCACCGTGTTTAACAGTGAAAAAATCATTTCCTAATTCTGTTGTTTTTATTTTATACATAAAACTCCTAATATTATATGGTTATATTAATGCCAGCTTAAAAGGTAGCCGTTTAATCCTTCTTTTTGGTCTTTATCTATTGTTAAACTTAAAGTACTGACCGCGGCTTCAAGTTCTTTAATATATGATGAATAAGCAATATTATCTTTAATGAGAAAATCCATATAAGTTAATATATCTTTAAGTGCAATATTTGTGTCAGATTGAACAGATTTTTCGGGAAAACAAAGAGAATTTAGTTTATCTAAATCTGGCTGTTCTGGATTATATTGAGACAGAATACAAGCTTTAAAACTACTAGCAGAAGAAGGATCATAAAGATCCACAACAGTATTAGGCTTGTAATCAGAATGAGAAAATAGAGTAGAAATTAAAGTATCTTTAGCAGAAGGTAAAATATCTTTAAATAAATTATTGAAAAATTTAGTAGAAGTATAAGGATATACATATAAAACCCGTCCTGAATAGGTTGAGTTGTATTCATTAACTACTTCAACATATTGTTCTTTATCAGAGCAGGAAATCTGTTCTACATAATTTAAAATACTAATATCATTTTCTATATGAGCTTTAATTAAATCTATTTTTTTAAATTTCCACAATACATAAAGAGGAGCGGTTAACCGAGTAGCTCCATGTAATGTAGATAATTGATTATTCCAAAAAGAATTAAAAGATTCTTTAGTAGAAAAATTAGTAATAAGCATATTTATACCTCAATAGAATAAAGTTCAATTTTTGATTGTCTAAGAAATACTAGAAGAGAGCTTTCAGCAATATGTAAAGATCTAAAATCTGGATATATAGTTTTGATTATAGAATATATTTTAGAAATATATAAAAAATTCTGTAGCAACAAATAATTTTGTTTATCTACAAATAAAACGCAATCGTTTTTATTACTCTGTGCTAGGTAGCTTTTCCTTAACCAAATTCCCAAGGGCTTTTCCAAGTCCTGGATCTTGGCTGCCCACAAATCCTGTGGATGCGTCATTCATCACCTCTAACATTTGTTGGCGGCTTATAGCTAACTGATCATAAAAAGCTTTTTGAGCTTCTGGAGAAGCAAAAGCAATTTGTGCCATAAGTGCTTCCATCATAACAGCTTGTTCGCCGTATGCAAGAACTATGGTTGCTATTTGCTGTTCATAAGAATCTATCTTCTTAAATATACCATTGAACTGGCTTTCAATTTCACTATTGATTTTCTTGTAGATATCTTCTACTAGAATATGCAAAAGATCTTTGACCGCAGTAAAATCTTCTTGTTGATTTAAGTCGTCCATATTATATATTGTACCAATCTGGGTTATTAGTTACGTGAGAAGTTAAAGAAAGTTTAAGTATAAAAGCTATACTAACTACATCCTGCCTAGAAACCTTTATGCTATCAACAGAAACGGGCGAACTCATATTAGGTATGAAGGCACCACTTTCTGTTTTGCGAGCTTGAAAATGGCCACACTTCCAAGCAAAAGAATTTTGGTCATAAGTCTTATCAGAGTTCTGCCAATAATGTGATTTAAATATTCTAGATATTGGCTTAGAATCAATTATGCCACCACCATAAGAAACAAATCCTTCTTCAGTAGGAATGCCACCTTTATCATTCTGAGGAAAATTTGTTTTTGCGGTACCATTAATAATAGAATCTAAATAAGCAGCAAAATCTATGGCATCAACAAAAATCATTGTGCTACCAAGAAGCTTGCCATCAGGAGAAGTTTTACCAATATCAATCTTAAATTTTAAACCCTGATACCATGGCTTAATAGAAAGGAATCCACTTTGAGTTTTTGAGCGGAACCACTTCTTATAGAGGTCTTGGTCGTACTGCTTAACATCAGAAATTGATTGATTGGAAGGAGTATCTTTATCTATTTTGATGTTTTCAAGTATTTCTTCTATATTGGCAAAATCTATTTGGTCTGACATTTTAATCTCCTATATTTTCCAAGCTGACTCTAATTGAGAATCAGACTTTCTTCCGGATAGAATCAGTTTAGCATCGTTTTGCTGTTCTGTCGACGCCCAATCCCATTGTTCCATTGCATATTGGTACATGCCTTTAATCATATCTCTGTTTTTATTCCAGAGTATATTTTTTGTTAACGGAATATACTTCATAATATCAGCTGTATTGATAGCTCGTAACTCAGAGGAAACAACAAAGAACTTGACTTCTTTAATTAAAGCTGATAACTCGGCTCCAGTAAAGAATTCAGTCTTTTCAGAAAGAATATCATAATCAAATTCATGGTCAGTCTTAATCGATTGAAGATAGATTTTAAGTATATCTTTTCTTTCCGATAAAGAAGGAAGACCAACAAAAACAATTTTGTCAAAGCGATCAGCTCTTAACATTTCTGGTCTTAAGTTTTCAATCTGGTTAGCAGCACACATCAAGAATGTATCTTCTGGAAGTTCTTGCAATCCAGTTAAGAACTCACCATGAACACGGTCAGTAGTGCCAGCATCTACGGAAGAAGAGCTTGCACCACCTGATAAGTCTCTGCCAAACTCGTCTATCCAAACACATAAAGGAGTCATCATCTTTATCTGCTTGAAGACTGCTCTCATGTTTGATTCTGATTGACCGACAAAAGAATTCATAACTTGGCTGATACCAGTGCGGGCCAAATCAAGACCCAGCTCATGCGCAGTAGCTTGGCAGATAGCAGATTTACCAGTGCCTGGAACGCCAACCATTAATACTCTTCTAATCGGAACAACACCATAAGACTTAGCCTGTTCTCGGTTAGACCACAATGCTTTGGTTCTTTGAATAATATCTTTGATATTATCTAGGCCACCGATGTTAGCAAAAGATATAGATGGTTTAATAATCTCCAATATTCCAGCCTGTTTGATCTGAAGCATCTTTTGATCATAGATATATTTTGGATCAACTTTATTTGTTTGAACAATAGATTGAAGACATAAGTCAACAAATTTATCTTCAGTTAATCCTAAACCAGCTCTAACAATTTCCTTAACAGAATCTTGTTGGACAAACCTTCCAGCAGAAGATGTATCTATATGATTAACAACAGTAGATAGTTCTTCAGGGGTAGGATAAGAAAACTCTATGTTCTTAAACATATGAGTATATTCTTCTGGGCAGTCGATAGAAGAAATGAAAAGGATTTGATTATTAGAAGCAGAGACATCGTCTAGCCAAAAATTTGTACGATAGTTAGAATTTAGAAAAGAAATAAAAGGAATGTAAGGAGCTAATGCTTCATCTGGTTTCCCTAGTAGATTAGAGATGAAGGTTATAGGCTTTTCAAATTTTGTCTTCATTAAGTAATCCATAGCAACAGCAGAATTAAAAGTAGCTGTTGGAACTATTTGTTCTGTTTCTGGATTTAAGATATCAATTAGAATAGTTTTCCAAGTACCTTCAATATATTGGGAAAAACCTAATTCAAAATCTATAGTAAAAAAAGTTCTAAAATCATATGTAGTTAAACTTTGGATTGCTCTTGTTGACTCAGTGGTTTTAAGCCACAAAGATGGATAACCTAATTTTATTTCATTAAATAACATTTTGTCCCCTATTGGATAGACTTAACCCTTTGCAAAAAAATGTGGGAAGATATTCAGCGGATTAGAATATCTTCCCACAAACCTAAAGCTGAATGTATCAGCCCTTTTCTCCAGCACGACGGTGGAACTCTACGTTGTCACCTGGTTGGATAACATAATTCTCATCGAGCTTATCCTTGCCCTTATATGCAACGGAATCAGTTGGGATGCCCCAAATTTTCGAAAACTGTTCACGAGCTTCTTGAACTGATTTGCCAGCTACGTTTGTAGGCTGATTGTAAACACCGAATCTTAGATTGGCCATACCTGCAGGACGAGCTGCAGAAGGACCAGTTGATTGATTTTCCATGATTGTCTCCTTGATTTTATTGTTGTTTTTATTGTTAAACTGTTACTGGAATAGAAGTAAACAATCTATTATATGGTTCAGATTTTCCAAGACCTAAATCAAAATAGATTTCTGTTTCTTCAGGACTTTGATCTAATACAATTGTTTTCTGTACTCGACCAAGTATTAATGCAGCTACGGCCATATTAGTGGCAAGTAATTGAGTGCCACCTTCTATCTCCGAACGCTGTTGGCAAGATAGCTCACCAGGGTTTTTATCTGGTGGGTTTTCGTATTCTGGATGAAATGCAACTGGATGTTCAGTTATCTGCTTACCATCTCTTTTTTGATAATGATAAACAGAACCAAATAATGCATCATCATTTCCGCCAGTAAAAACATCTACATTGTTTAACCGAGAAGCCGAATCAAATATTATTTTACGAGCTGCAAAATTATCGACAACCGCAAAAACAATATCTCCTTCATTAATAAGATCTGAAGCTTTAATTTTCGGAGCGTCTTCTTCAGTGGTGACTCCACCAAAGTCTTCGGATACAACCCATTTAGGAATCGGAATGATGGTAGTATTTGGGAACTGCGGTGTGAGCTCGTGCGCTTTAACGACTGCTTTGTTGCCAATTTTAGTAAATTCTTGACGTTCTTTATTCTTCTGTTCATAATTATCTCCATCTACAATAATAAGAGCGGATCCAGGAAATTTCCATTCCAAGAGTCTAACTAATCCAGCGGTAAGCCAAGTACCTATACCGCCAGCACCAATAACTATAAATCTTTTAGTTGTCATAATATTTTATCTTTCTGATTCTGCTTCAAGTGTAATATAAAGACTTTCGTAACTTGGACATGGAGAAATAGAATTTGAAACTTCAAATAAATCTAATAAACCGTTTTTAGTAAAATCAACTAAAAGATTTCTATAGTCTGGGCACAATGATGTATGGTAATGAACACATTCACCGCAAACAGTGTTTGGCGAATACATTTCTACATGCTCAGTGTACTTTTCAAAAAGTACTAAATCTTCTAGCAACACAGATGGTTGACAAAAGCAAGAAGCTATATAATCTTCCATGGGTATATTGCAGCATATTGTGCGAGTGCCATCATCATCATATAGATCAGAAGCTAAATGAACATAATCTGAATCTTTTTCGTAAGCATAATCTGTAGCTGTAACAATTTTAGGAAAAAGATCATCGGAAAAATTCATCTTCATTAAATACTGTTCAGCTTTATCATTTGAGCCAAACAAATAAACAATAAGAGAATTTTTATCAATTTTTCTAACTTGACAATATTTTTGGAACTTTGAAGATATGTCATGTATGCCATCAGATTCCAAAACAATTGGAATATCACAAACACCACATGAGCCAGAAGTATAATCTGGCATATCTAAATCAAAATCGCAACTTGGACAAACAGAAAAATTACTATTTCTTGGTTCTACTTCACCTATTACAATAGAATTAACTTCTAATGTACTGATCATATCAGCCCAAGATTTATTTCTAGTTGTAGCCACCCCAGCCGTTGTATGAGTTGTCCCAGTTGCTGAGTAAATTGTTTTTGTCTGTTGTTGATATTGGGCCTGCGCCGAAGCCAGCGGTATTGTACCCCCCGCTAAAGGGGGGAGCGCTTTTTTTACTTTACCGGACCATTCTACAACTTCGGGATCAGGTATTTTTTCTACAATGTACTCCTCAAAAACATCTTGAACTTTGAGAGAATAAGCTGTGCCTGACATCTGAAGTTCCATATGATATTGGGTGGCTCCATGATTTATGCTTTTCTGCCAACCATAAGTTATGTGCAAGCCGTCAAAATCTGATTGATCTTGATGATCAGTGCCAGATGCATAAGCAGACATTTCTGGATGTGAATGAACAGAACCAACTATCATAACATGTTCTGGTTTAATCTCAGCAATGCTGTCAGCATCATACTTGCAATGAACTGAAGTATTTGTTTGTTCAGGAACTAGAATGCCCCAACCATCAGAACCAGTTTTATTCATATCAAAAGTAAGAAGAACTATTGATTCAGTGCCGTGCTGAGAATGGACAAGTCTAAAGAATTGATCCATTTTTTCCACCAATACATAAGGTATAGGTGGCATTGTATATTCACATGCTTCCTCAAGAGAAAGGAAAGTATCGGGAAGTTCATCGGTTGAAGCTTCAACTACTCTTCCAACAAAATTGTTTACAACCTTAAATAAACAAGATTCGTATGTTACTGTTGGCTGTGGGGGTGCAGTTGGAGCACCTAACGTGTAGGAGTTGTATGCTGTGCCAGAAACTACAGTAGTATTTTTTGGCGTAGTGACAACTGGTGCTTTAATAATTTTTTTATTAGAAAGTAAATAATAAATATTAAAACCCATGTTTTCAACTATATCGCATATATTGTCATTGTCAGCGATAAAGCATGGGACTCCTGAAGGCATCCAAAAATATTGTAGATCTTCAAGTGATATTTCTTTTTTGTCAGACATATAATCTCCTTAATGGGAATTTATTGATCGTTATTTTTAGTTAGAATGGTTCTTCGTTATCAGATGGGGTTACTTCAGCTTGATTATAGATAACATGTGAACAAGTTGTACAGGTCTTTTGGGAATCAACTCCCTGAAATCCTGAAATAATTGTATCTACACAGAATATAGAATCTTGAGAAGGCATAAAACAAGAGCACTGATCACAGCAGTCGAGATGGGTTTCATTTCCTATACCAGAAACATCTGAAGTATATTTAGGGTAACAATTTTCGCAAACTTGATTTGGTTCAGAATCGTCTAAATCAATTCCACCAATTTTATCCCAAACATTAACTACCAATTTTACTTTGTCTATGCTTATATGTACAGACTCACAGTTTGTGCAGACTGCCCAAGGATTCTTAATTGCTGATATTAAATAATATTCATTTAAAAGCGTATCATAAACAAGATCTTTGTTGGAAGGATCATAAAATTTCATTGCATTTTTAACATAAACATAATCCATGCCATGATTATTAACACAGTTCATGCAAACATTAGTTTCGCTTCCGTTTTCTTGAACAATAAGTTCAATATGTGGGCCACAATCACTAGAGTTTATCCAAGTTTCGCTCATTGGGCAAAAGATATCATTATCTTGTTCTTCTGATTCTTCGTCTTCATTATCTTCATCTTCGTCAAATAAAGAAAGAGGCTTAACAGGTGTGACGGAAATAGTCTCTTTGTAAGCAGCGCTTGAAGAATATGGATCTATGCCAGAGAATGTAGTTAGAGAAGAGTTGTAAGATTTTACAAACCAATTTGTAATCTGGCTGGTCTCTAAACTTAAATCGGGACGGGTTATAGCATTGATTGGTTTTGGCAAAAATGTGTCACCATAATATGCACTGTAATTACCAGTGATTGCATCAACGAGGGTAAGAGGGTAACCATCGTTATAATGTTTTTCTTGATTATCTTTATCTTTGATTAAGATAGGTAACCATTCAGAGGCATCTAATGTCCATTCATAGCCTTCTGATTCAGATTTTTTTTCCCATCGCTCAGGTACAGAAGTGTATCCAGGCATTTCGTTTTCAGCATAGAATCTTGGGCCATCGGTTTCGCTCATGTTGGCGTCATTGTAAACTTCAACGCCTGAACAACGCTCAAGAGCCCTGTTCAATCTATCGTTGAAAGACAAAGCAGACCAATCTTCATTATGGTACAAGCATATCCAACCAACACCATTGCCGCGGTAACCTTTGCAGTTTATGTTGGGAAGATTAACATGGTATAACTGTATGCCTCCATGATTTGCCGGCTCAACAGAGTAAAATGTTCTAGCGCCTAGTAGGTTATTATCTAAGAAGTCAATAATAACAATACGATATGGTTGAGCTAGATAATACTTCTTGGCATGGGGGTCCCGCTCTGAAGCACCCCAATTAACATAATACATACCAGGTTTATATTGATATATAACCTGAGTATGGTTTCCAGCTTTCCTAATTCCTAACAAGCCAGTACCATCAAGTGGCAACAGTCCTGTATCGAAATAAGCGTATTCAGAAAACGATGCATAAAAAGAAGCTATATCTTTATCGGTAACATGATCTAAATTAAAAGAATTAACTTTAGATCTAAAAATTAAGTTATCCTTTTCTTTAACGAATGCGTAAGAAACTTTGTCCATAATATAAATATCCTTAAGTATAAAAATTAATCTTGAGTAAAGAACTTTTCTAAATCATTATCTATTTCTTGATCAAAATCGCCAAAAGCTAAAGCAAACCAATTAGGATCTGATTCGGCTGCTTCAATAACTTTAAGTTTATTATTCAAAGATGCATTAACTTCTGCTAAGTCAGCAAGTCGATCTAAGGCTTTAGATAATTTTTTTAGTTCAGGCCTAGAGCTGGTAACATGAAGTATGTAAGAAAGAATAGGTACATCATCTATTGTAAAATGATTTACTATTTTATCTATTCTTTCCTTTACGGCATCGCGTTGTTTCTGGATGTCGTCTTTACTTTTTGTAACCATATCAAATGAAAAGTTAAATTTATTAATCTTTTCTATCTTTTTATAATCTTCTGAGCTCATTAGTACTCCTAGATAGATTGGCGGTTTTTAATGAATTGCTTTAATTCTAAGATTGACCACCATACAGTAGCCGAGCCAACAGCTATCTTTGATAGTATTTTTATCAAATAGGTTTCTGATCCAGAAAGTAAATTTGGATTGGCTTGAATATCAAAACAGCAATCTTCTAAATATGACTGTAATGATTTAGGAAATTTATTTGTTAAAGTGCTCGTATTTGTATCTGTCGGTTCCATTGGTATCTGCCTCTTCTGTTATTTTGTTTTTGAACTTGTTTAATATAAGGTTTAACGAATCTTTTTCTTCAATAAGAAAAGAAAACTGATTATTAAGTTTGTCTTTTTCTTTTTTATTATTAATCAGTTTTAAAACTAAACCTGTTAATATAAAAGGAGCAATTATAAAATACATAATGTATTTTCCTGTTCGTTTATTGAGCGGTATTTTTTACCGTCAGAACCAAAATAATTAAATACAAATTCAGATATAGAAAGAAGCAAAAAGGTGGAAGTTGGGATGGAAGGAAAGATAAAGGAAAGAAAAAGAAAATACATAGATACCATAAATCCAGTGATAGGTCCGTAAGCTAATATCTTTTTCTTCAAAGAATTTGATAGATTACGCATATTGGGAATGTGTGTAATACCCAAAGATATAACTGGAAATGGTATAAAATAAGGAAGATCTGAATAAATGTTATTTATCCGAGCAGCAAAATAATGACCTAACTCATGACAGAATAATACCAATAAAGCAAAGTATACAAAGCTAGTATGAAAAATTGTATAGTTTATTGCAGCGACTGCAGAAGCTGAAGCAATCATTATAAAGAATCTTTTTAATTTTATCTTTTTCATAATTGAGACACCTTTACTGGGCTAAGATATAATTGTGATAATTTATCTGTATAGCTGGAATCTGCAAGAGCCATGAAAATAGATTCATACATGTCCTGATGATACCCTTGAATACTATTAGGTATAGATTCATGGATGTCATTATTGCTAGGTTCTGGATTATCTATTAAAGGATGTGGAGTATAAGATAACTTTTCTACTAAATCCATATATAAAGATCGCTCATTATTTAGAATATGATTATTGATATCTATATTGGTTTTGATGTGAATTTTTATAAAAGTAGAATCAATGTCCAATCCTATTTTAGATAAAAAAGATTTAAAATCTGAACTTATAGAAGAGTTATTTTCGGAAAGAAAAGAACTTTCTATAAGATATTTTATATGTAGTCTTCTAATAATATTCTGCTCTAAATAATTGTACATATATATAAGAGAAAAATTACCATTAGTCAATTTATCTAACGTTTGATGTACGGCTTTATGAAAGGATATAGTAGTGTTTGATGTACGGCTTTATGAAAGGATATAGTAGTTGGTTGAACAAATTCTGTGTACGCTTCAAGTAAAGATTGAGCAAAGCGTATCTTCAATGTAAATGATCCTATAAGATCATTATCTTTAGAGCTATCTATCCGTTTACTAATGTCTTGAAATATATCAGAATTAGAATGATCGGAATTAGAGTTGATAGGGTTGATTGGTAACGAAGATGATTCTTGAGATGGGTCGTAACCAAAGAGATCATCATCGCTGGCAAAAGATTCGCTGGTCATGTTGTAGCCTATCTTTTAGAAGGATGTGTTTTTTTAGAATTAGTATGAATCTAAACTTTTTGAATTAATAGAAACAGAATAATAGTCATTATCTATAATCTGTCTAGCATCAGACAAAGTAAGTTTTTTGGGTTTTTTCTTAAAATAATTTACAAGAATTACATTACGTTGATATTCGGTGGTGCCACCCCATATGCCTATGGAATCAGTAGCGTAAGAATATTGAAGACATTGAACTTTTACAGGACAATTTTTACACACTGAAAAAGGTTTAGCTACATTATTATCAGTGTATCTATTAGGAAAAAATATCTCTAAATTTTCGTTACGACATGAAGACTGGTTCATCCAAGGTTGTCTGCTAATAAGCATGTGAGGTCCTTAATATTAGTACTGCACCGGGGATTTGAACCCCGCAATGGATGTTTATAAGACATCTGTGTTCGACCAGCTCACCCGTGCAGTGAGCTTTATATTCGATCAAAGATTCCTATAGTCATATTCATAACTCCTATTATATCAGCAAATAGAGAAACCACCACAGTTAACTAGAAATTCAGCAAATTCTTGAAGATTTTCTGAACTGAAAGGGTAGTTTGTTTCAAAAGATTTAACTGAACCGGAACCAGAACAAGAATTGCATAAACCGTCAACATATGCATCTTTTCTGATACCGGTAGATTTACAATATATGCATGGTTCAAGCGGAAGAC
>Ga0209107_10000041_pt1 | contig 78993 bp, 76 predicted proteins | sample LakErihyJuly2011_2_FD_187460 | JGI IMG/M metagenome (GOLD analysis project Ga0209107, IMG submission 187460) | Freshwater microbial communities from dead zone in Lake Erie, Canada - CCB hypolimnion July 2011 (SPAdes) (version 2) | ecosystem: Environmental > Aquatic > Freshwater > Lentic >...
AAGTAAACTAATAATGAAAACCTATAAAACTAAAAACAGCATCAAAAACGTTTTTGATGCTGTTTAATTTATCTATTTTTGTCTAATAATCTGTATCGATTATTTAGGACTAGTCACTTAACTGTTTACTCTTTCCTCTTCCCACTTCCATCTTCCCACTTCCATCTTCCCACTAATTCTTACAGCTAATCATTCAACTTCAAAACAGCCATGAACGCTTCTTGCGGAATTTCTACATTTCCTACTAACCGCATTCTTTTTTTACCTTTTTTCTGTTTTTCTAGTAATTTACGTTTTCGCGAAATATCTCCACCATAACATTTGGCGGTAACGTCTTTACGCAAGGCTTTTATGGTTTCACGAGCAATAATTTTGGCTCCAATTGCTGCTTGAATCGGAATGTCAAATTGTTGTCTCGGAATTAATTCGCGCAATTTCTCACACATTTTTTTACCAATATTGTAGGCGTTACTTTCGTGAATTAAAGCAGAAAGCGCATCTACCGATTGGGAATTTAATAGCACATCTAATCGAACTAATTTAGAAGTTCGCATTCCAATAGGGGAATAATCAAACGACGCATACCCTTTAGAAACTGTTTTCAATCGGTCGTAAAAGTCAAATACAATTTCGGCCAATGGCATGTCAAAATTCAATTCTACTCTTTCCGTAGTCAAATACGTTTGATTGGTTATTACACCTCTTTTTTCGATACACAAACTCATTACATTACCTACAAAATCCGATTTGGTTATGATTGTAGCTTTTATGTAAGGTTCTTCAACGTGATCTAAACTGGATGGTTCTGGCAAATCAGACGGATTATTGACTATCACTGCTGTTTCGGGATTTTTTTTGGTGTAAGCCAAATAGGAAACGTTAGGAACCGTAGTAATAACGGTCATGTCAAACTCTCGTTCTAATCGTTCTTGAATGATTTCCATGTGCAACATTCCAAGGAATCCGCAACGGAAACCAAAACCTAAGGCTGCCGAACTTTCAGGAAGAAAAACAAGCGAAGCATCGTTCAATTGCAGTTTTTCCATGGAGTTTCGTAATTCTTCATAATCTTCAGTGTCTACCGGATAAATTCCAGCAAAAACCATTGGTTTCACATCTTCAAAACCCGTAATCATATTGGTAGTTGGCGTTTTTGCATCCGTAAGCGTATCGCCTACTTTTACTTCTTTGGCTTCTTTAATTCCCGAAATCAAATAACCCACATCTCCTGCAGAAATTACTTGTTTTGGAACTTGATTTAATTTTAATGTGCCAATTTCATCCGCAAAATATTCATTTCCGGTGGCCATAAATTTTATTTTCTGCCCTTTTTTGATTTGACCATTTTTTACTCGAAAAATAACCTCAATGCCGCGAAACGGATTGTAATGCGAGTCAAAAATCAAGGCTTGTAAGGGTTCATCAATATTTCCTTTTGGAGGAGGAATTTTCTCGATAATGGCAGCCAAAATATTTTCAACACCAAAACCCGTTTTTCCCGAAGCGTGTATGATATCTTCTAATTTACAACCCAATAAATCAATAATATCATCGCTCACTTCCTCAGGATTGGCACTTGGCAAATCGACTTTGTTCAAAACTGGAATGATTTCTAAGTCATTTTCAAGAGCTAAATATAAATTCGAAATGGTTTGTGCTTGGATACTTTGGGCTGCATCTACAATCAAAAGTGCACCTTCGCAAGCCGCAATCGAACGGGAAACTTCATAAGAAAAATCCACGTGGCCGGGAGTGTCAATCAAATTCAGGATGTATTCTTCCCCTTTATAAGTGTATTCCATTTGTATGGCGTGACTCTTTATGGTTATGCCACGTTCGCGCTCCAAGTCCATATTGTCTAGCAATTGGGCTTTTTCTTCTCGAGCAGTTACCGTATTTGTAGCGCCTAGAAGCCTGTCAGCAAGGGTGCTTTTTCCGTGGTCAATGTGCGCAATAATGCAAAAATTACGTATATTTTTCATTCTCTTTTTGTGTCAATTTTTTGGGCGTGCCGGCAGTAAAAGCCGTCGGGCTATCCGCTTTATCCACGCTAAAAAGCGTGGGATGCCGCTGCTATCCCTCACGCTAATAATCTGCAAAGATAGATTAAATTCCACAGTTTCAAAGTCAATAATTTACAAACTCATTACTTTAATTAACTGTATTTTATCTCTTCGTCTTTCCTCTCTTTGTCTATTATCTTTTCGTCTATTATCTTTTCGTCTATTATCTTTCATTCTAAAATTCTATCTTTGCCAAAAAACCCCTTTGATAAAAATTGGTAACATAGAACTTCCTGATTTTCCCTTACTTCTTGCGCCTATGGAAGATGTAAGCGATCCGCCATTCCGTAGAGTGTGCAAAATGCACGGCGCCGATTTGATGTATTCTGAATTTATATCTTCAGAGGGATTAATTCGTGATGCTATCAAAAGTCGAATGAAATTGGATATTTTCGATTACGAAAGACCCGTTGGGATACAGATTTTTGGCGGCGACGAGGAGGCAATGGCGATGTCATCTAAAATAGTTTCAACCGTAAATCCAGATATTATAGATATTAATTTTGGTTGCCCCGTTAAAAAAGTGGTTTGTAAAGGCGCTGGTGCCGGCGTTTTGAAAGACGTTGATCTAATGATTCGTTTGACAAAAGCAGTGATCAATGGCACGCATTTGCCGGTGACCGTAAAAACCCGTTTAGGTTGGGACGATACTTCCATCAATATTGATGAGGTTGCTGAGCGTTTGCAAGACATAGGCGTAGCTGCTTTGAGTATTCACGGCAGAACTCGCGCCCAAATGTATAAAGGCCATTCGGATTGGTCGCATATAGCCAGAGTAAAAAATAACCCTAGAATAACGATGCCCATTTTCGGGAACGGCGATATTGATTCGCCCGAAAAAGCATTACATTATAAAAATGAATATGGTATCGACGGCATTATGATTGGTCGCGCCGCCATTGGTTATCCTTGGATTTTCAATGAAATCAAACATTATTTCAAAACAGGAGAACATCTAGCAAAACCTTCCGTCGCTAATAGAGTAGAAGCCGTTCGCAACCACTTGACTTGGGCAATGGAATGGAAAGGCGAACGTTTGGGTATTGTAGAAACGCGTCCGCATTATTCTAATTATTTTAAAGGAATTCAATCTTTTAAGGAATTCCGACAAAAACTGGTAACCTATAGTACTCCCGAAGAATTATTTGCTGTTTTGAATGAAATTGAGGATGCTTATGCTGATTATCATTTTGTGTAAAACTTTAAATTAAAAGCTTTTTCGCCACGAATTCACGAATTTTAACTTTTTGAAATTCGTGAATTCGTGGCGGTTATTTATTTCAATCCAACAACTTTTTACTCACTCTACTACTCGCAATCAACGAAGCGATAAAACCAAGCGTAACAATAGTTGCTAAAACAATCAATACGTTTTCTATAGAAAAAACCACAGGATAAGCCAATGTTGGTGTAATCATAATTAACTCAAAATGCTGCTGTAATAGCACGATGGCGATTCCTAAACCTAAACCAATAATTCCACCAAAAACACTCAATAAGGTACCTTGCAGCAGGAATATTTTGCGCAAATCCTTGATTTCGGTTCCTAGATTTAATAGTGTTTTGAGGTTTGCTTTTTTGTCCAGAATCATCATAATCAGTGCGCCAATAAGGTTGAAAAGAGCAATAATAATAACCAAGGTAAATATTAAGTAGACCGCAAGATTCTCTGTATTCAACATTTTATATAAGGATTCGTTGAGTTGCGCTCTATTTTTAACAGTAACCTTATTATTGAAAATAGATTGTAATGAATTGATAATGGCATTTTCATCAGCATCGTTTTTCAACTTGAGTTCAATTCCCGAAATTTGATTGGGCTTGTATTCTAGTAGTTCTTGGGCTAGTCCCAAATCGGCAAAAACATATTTAGAATCTAGGTCTTCACTTATGGCGTAAATTCCAACAGGAAACACCTCTATTTCAATAAAGGCTTCTGCAGGATTTTCAATGGCTCCTTTTCCTGGTTTTGGAACTAAAATGGATAATGCGTTATTGAAATCGAGCAAGCCCATCGAAAATTTTTGAGCTAGTCCGTAACCCACGACCACTTCATCTGTATTTGGGTGTAACCAAATGCCGTTATAAAGTGTTTTTTTAATATCATTTACTTTATTATAACTAGCATCGACACCCTTCAAATAAGTAACTTCTTGTTTTCCGTTAAAAGTAAATAGTACGCGTTCTTCTAGTATTTTGCTGTAGGAAGCTACTCCTGCAATTTCTTTTATTTTACTTTCTTGATTTGGAGAAACAAAAAAAGATTTTCCTTTAATGCTACTAATATGTAAATCAGGATCAATATTATTGGAAAAAGAAAGACTGAACACTTTCAGTCCACTAAAAACCGACAAAACCACAAACAAAGCCATTGCGCCAACAATGATTCCGAGGCTGGCAATGCGATTAATGATATTAATAGCGTTGTTTTTACTATTGCTAAAAATATAACGTTTGGCTATGTAAAGAGGGAAATTCAATTTTATTGAAATCTACGTTTGTCTAAAAGATCGCGGTTTTCGATAGGATTTTCTTTGGAGGACAACGCATTGTCAATCTTTTCAATATATTCTAATGAATCATCAATAAAGAAAACTAAATTGGGTACTTTTCGCAATTGTAAGCGTACTCTTTGAGATAAATCGTGCTTGATTAGTTTCGAATTTGTTTTTATTGCTGCCAATGTTTCACTGGCTTTTTCTTGGGGGAAAATACTTAAATGTACCGTCGCAACAGACAAATCTGTAGTAACAACCACTTTGGATACTGAAATCATTAAATTTGTAAGACCATTTTTTCTCACTTCACCTTGTAGGATGTCGACCAAATCTTTTTGGATAACTCCGCCTATTTTCTTTTGTCTATTTGTTTCCATGGTGCAAAAATACAATTTTTTTAAAGCTACAAAGGTGCAAAGGTGCAAAGTTTAGATTTAAAGCGATCAAAGTGGCAATTTTGCGCTTTAATTTTTATTTATATTTACATAGAAATTGCATGCATTCTCTCGGCAACAAAATCACAAACAATGAAAAAAATAGAACATATCGGAATTGCAGTTAAGAACCTAGCCGAAGCTTCTACAATCTATGAAAAACTATTTGGAGCACCAGCATACAAACTAGAAGAAGTAGCCAGTGAAGCAGTTAAAACGGCTTTTTTTATGAATGGTCCGAACAAAATTGAACTCTTGGAAGGTACAAACCCAGAAAGTCCCATCGCCAAGTTTATAGCTAAAAAAGGGGAGGGAATTCATCATATTGCTTTTGAGGTCGAAGATATTCTGTTTGAAATTGCGCGTTTAAAAAAGGAAGGTTTTATTATTCTTAATGAAGTTCCAAAAAAAGGCGCTGATAATAAGTTAGTTGCCTTTTTGCATCCAAAAAGCACTAATGGTGTTTTGATAGAATTGTGTCAGGAAATTCGATAGTCGACATTTATAAATTGGCTTTAAATACAGAATTGAGGAATCAGTAGGCGCCATTTTAAAAGGAGTAGTATTATAATTAGAAGTAAATCAAATTCAAATATATTTGCATCAAATGTAAAATTGTAGTAATTTCGCAACCTCAATAAAGGTCCTATAGCTCATTCGGTTAGAGCAACTGACTCATAATCAGTAGGTGCTTGGTTCGATTCCAAGTGGGACCACACTACCTCCCACAAGATGATTTGTTTTGTGGGATTTTTTTATTCTAATATTAGCTAGAATTTACATCAAACTCAAAATCTCCTTTTTAAGAGCATCATACTCGCCTTGTAAAATCAATCCGTTATCAAGAAGTTTCTTGTAGTTTTGAAGCTTTGCAAAAAGTTCATCTTGCGATAATTCGGTTGTCAATTTTTCAAATGAAGTAGCGGTGTTTTCAGGAATTGGTTCGCTATAGTTGGAAACCGCTGGCATTATTTCGGCATAATTTAGCACTTCCTCAGTTTCTACAGCTTCTATTTCCTCTTGCGCAAAAGTGGGAATTTGTGTTTTTACGTCTTCAGTAATAGTGGGATTTTTTAACAAATCGAGTTGCTCTTTGGCGAAAGTTGAAATTTTTCTGGCTTGAATTTTTGGAATATAATCAATAGAAACTTGTATTTGTGTTTTGGTTGAAAATGAAAATTCAGAACCCAAAATATTTTCTTTCATAAAAGTTCCTTCCACTTCATCCCAAGTAAAATCGGTGAAATTCATAGACAGTCCCATGTTTTTGGGCTGACAAATGATGATTCGCTTGTTAGTCACTACAATACTATCGGGAAAAACGGTAATAGCAGGTTTTTTTTGAACAGCGATATATCCTATTTCTTCATTTTTCATCAATAAATCATTCAATTTTGAGGTGATTTTTTCGATGGCTTTTGGGTCTTGTTCTTCGTTCAGAAATTTTTTAAGATTATCAATCATAGTTTAGTATTTTGAATGTGTTCGAAAATGTTGCACAAAAGTAATGCCTAATTCTTTATGTTCAAATACATTTTTTTTTCAATATGTACTCGATGTGAAAATTAATCCATTTCAAGAATTTCGCTTTGCAGTTTTTTTGTTAAACTTGCAAAAATCAAGTTATAGGAATCATCTATTAATTCTTTTATAAATGTATCAGTAACTTCGTTATTTATTTTAACGGTATTCCAATGCGTTTTATTCATATGGAATGCGGGTTGAATGACGCCAAATTGGGCTCGCAATTCTTGAGCATAATCTGGATCGCATTTCAAATTGACCGAAGGCTCTCCCTTTTCCCATTGACTTAAAGACGAAAGTGCAAACATTTTTCCGCCCACTTTAAAAACCAAAGTATCTTGATCGAAAGGAAAATGCTCGGTTACGCCTATTTTGGACAAGCAATATTCGTAAAAGGTTTCTAGATTCATACTTTTTATTTTAAACACTACATTCACAAAGAAAGCACAAAGCTTAGTGAACTTAGTGCCTTCGTCGTGTCCTTTGTGGTTAGACTTCCAAACTTAAGTAAAACAAATCACTCGCAATTCCATCGGTTAAAAATTTCCCTTTGGCAGTTGGTTTTAAAATACTGTTTTCAATAAAAAGTAAGCCATCCTTTATAAATTTCTGCGCTTGCTTTTGCAAATAGTCTAAATAGGCATTTCCAAACTCAGTGGCAATTCTATCTAAAGAAACGCCCCAAATGGTTCGTAAACCGGTCATAATATATTCGTTATAACGGTCGGTTTTGGATAAAATTTCAATTTCGTTAGGCAATTTATTTTCGTCTAATGATTTTAAATACAATGCATTATTCGAAACATTCCAACTCCTAGAAGCCCCGTTATAACTGTGTGCTGAAGGGCCAATTCCGATGTATTTTTTTCCCAACCAATAAGCCGAATTGTTCTTTGAAAAATAACCCTCTTTCCCAAAATTGGACAACTCATAATGAATAAATCCATTCCTTTCTAGCGTTTCGACTAAAATTTGAAAATGTTCTTGCGCTACATCATCGCTTGGGCTGGCTATTTTTCCGGTTTGAATGAGTTTGTTCAAGGCCGTTTTGGGCTCCACGGTTAGAGCATAACTCGAAATGTGCGTAATCCCAAAAGACAAAGCTGTTTCGATATTTTGTTGCCACTTTTCGTTGCTCATGCCAGGAATTCCATAAATCAAATCGAGGGAAATAGCATCAAAATATTTTGTGGCGATTTCCAAACATTGTATCGCTTCCGCAGAATTATGAGCGCGATTCATAAGTTTCAAATCATCTTCAAAAAAAGACTGAATTCCGATGGAAAGCCGATTGATTCCGATTTTAGAAAGTGCTATTAAATAGTCTTCTGATAAATCATCGGGATTTGCTTCGAGCGTAATTTCGGGATTTGCTGCAACCGTGTAATTTTCATAAATTGAATCCAATTGCAATCTCAAATCTGCAATCTGCAGTCTGCTCGGCGTTCCTCCACCGAAATAAATCGTCTCGATCTTTTCGTTTGCAGACTCACTTTTGCGCATTCGAATTTCTTTGGCCAAAGCCAAAACCATTTCGTCCTTTTTCTTCATCGAAGTCGAAAAATGGAAGTCGCAATAATGACAAGCTTGCTTGCAAAAAGGGATATGGATGTAGATTCCGGACATATTTAGTGGTCAGTTGTCAGTTTTTTAGTGATCAGTCTGATAAAGTGTTCAGTGGTCAGGTTTTTAGTATTCAGCGGATAACTGACCACTAAAATACTGACCACTGATTACTCTTTTTTCACGCCGAACTTCTCAGGGTTTAATATCATATAATTAATAAGTTTTCCAATTTCAATACCTTCTAATGTAAGTTCTTGAAAAACTGTTTCTGAAATGTATTTACAAGCAAATGCAAACTCTAACCAAACTTGGGTTTCTGAGTTTTCACTATCCGAATCAGTTAATTTACTTTGAAAATGTTTAGGATAAATTCTTTTTCTATAAGCTTCTGCAATGGTAACAGGAACACTTCTAGACGAACGTCGAATCTGATCCGTTAAAGAATAGGTTTCCTCTTTTGGAAAGGTTTTTGTGATTTCAAATATTTTCATTGCCAATGAAAAAGACTTTTTATATGCTAATAGATCTTTATAAGTCATACCGCTGTTTTAAATTAATATTCTCTTTTATAAATAAGTCAAAATACTTTGTATTCCAACAAAACTGAACACTAAAAAACTGAACACTGACCACTATTTTTTAACTCTACTTTCATTATTTTTCACAAAAGCATCCCAACCGGTATAACTTTTCGCGCCAACTACTTTTCCAGAATTGAAAAAATGACAAACTGCCGCAGCCAATCCATCGGTAGAATCGAGATTTTTAGGCAATTCTTTTAATCCTAATAGTTGTTGGAGCATTTTGGCGACTTGTTCTTTGCTGGCGTTTCCGTTTCCTGTAATTGCCATTTTTATTTTCTTGGGTTCGTATTCGGTAATGGGAATATCTCTCGAAAGTCCCGCTGCCATTGCCACCCCTTGCGCTCTTCCCAACTTCAGCATGGATTGTACATTCTTTCCAAAAAACGGTGCTTCAATCGCAATTTCGTCTGGATTGTGGGTGTCGATAAGCTCGATGGTACGTTCGAAAATGATTTTTAGTTTTTGATAATGATTGTCGTATTTAGACAATTGCAATTCGTTGAGTTGGATAAAATGCATATTTTTCCCAACGATTTTTATGATGCCAAAACCCATAATCGTGGTTCCTGGGTCAATGCCTAATATGATGCGTTCGTTTGCCAAAAGATTTGTTTAAAGTTTAAAGTTCAAAGTTTAAAGTTTTGTTACTTTGCACTAATGATTTCAATATCTCACAAAGCTAAACAATTCCTTGTACTTCTGATCAAAGTTTTGATTGTTGGCGGTGCATTTTACTTTATTTACAATCAATTAGCCAATAATGACAAACTGGATTGGGAGAAATTCAGTAATCTTTTTAAGAAAAACCAATCCCTTCTTGGAATCAGTTTCATCGTATTGCTGAGTGTTTTAAATCGGTTTTTCGAAATTTTGAAGTGGCAGAATTTGGTTTCTTATCTGCAGATTATTTCATTGAAGGAAGCAACCAAACAAGTCCTTGGAGCATTGACTGCCGGATTATTTACCCCAAATGGACTGGGCGAATATGCCGGAAAAGCAATGTTTTTTGAAAAATCGAAAACCAAAAAAATCGTGTTCCTGAATTTGATTTGCAATGGCATCCAGATGATTTTGTCAATTGTTTTCGGGATTTTTGGCTTATTGTATTTTAATTCAAATTACAATATCATTACTTCAAAAGTAGTTCTAATTCTATTTGGAATTTGCTTTTTGCTGTTTGGAATTTTATTCGTTTCGAAGAAAATAAATATAAAAGGCTATTCTATAGAGAAACTTATTGATAAGATAAATGAAATTCCAAAATCGATTCATCAAAAAAATATTTTTTTGGCAGTTTGTCGCTACGTAGTTTTTTCGCATCAGTATTATTTTTTGTTCTTGGCTTTTGATGTTGATCTGCCTTATTTTACAATGATGGCAACGATTGCCAGCGTGTATTTCTTAGCATCTTCATTGCCTACATTTCAATTTTTGGATTTTGCAGTAAAAGTAAGTGTTGCCGTTTTTTTCTTTGGAATTCTGGGTGTCAACGAATGGATTGTAGTTTTTATTTCAAGCTTGATGTGGTTCTTGAATGTAGTTTTACCTGTAACAATTGGCAGTTATTATGTGTTGAATTTTAGCGTCCTAACCCCCAAAGGAGGCATTGATAAACTGAATCAAAACGGATGATTTATATTTTATTTATAATTACAATTCTGTATTGTTTGGCGATAATTGCCCTGATTTATGGGTTTAGCAAAGTAAGCTCTTATGATTTTCTTGGGCAAAAGCCAAAAACTAAATTCTCGATTATCGTTCCTTTTCGGAATGAAGCTAAGAATTTGCCAGTTCTTTTAGACAGTTTCGCAAAATTGAATTATCCAAATGCGTTGTTTGAAGTTATTCTGGTTGATGATGATTCTGAGGAAAGAGTGCAGATTGCAGATTTCAGATTGCAGATTTCGGTTTTAAAGAACATTCGAGTTTCGAATTCGCCTAAGAAAGATGCTATTTCAACGGCAATGCGATTGGTAAAAAATGAATGGATAATCACAACCGATGCTGATTGTATTGTCCACGAAAACTGGCTGACAGCTTTGGATAATTACATTCAACTTCACGATGTTGCAATGATTGCTGGCCCTGTGACTTATGATTGTAATACTTCTTTTTTACATCATTTTCAGCAATTGGATTTGGCGAGTTTACAAGGCGCTACGATAGGAAGTTTTGGATTGGGAAAAGCTTTTATGTGCAATGGTGCCAACTTTGCTTATGCTAAATCCCTTTTTCAAGAATTGAATGGTTTTACTGGAAATGATATTATTGCCAGTGGAGATGACGTTTTTTTGTTGCAAAAAGCGATGGCAAGATTTCCTGAGAAAGTACATTATTTAAAATCTCAAAACACTTTTGTTAGTACAAAACCAATGAACGATTGGAAATCCTTGTTTTATCAAAGAGTTCGTTGGGCATCGAAAACCAGTTCCTATCAAAGTAGTTTCGGAAAGGTTTTGGGATTGATTGTCTTGGGAGGAAATTTGGTTTGGGTATTAGGTGTTGGGTGTTGGGTTTGATTCCCTTACCAAATATCGTTTTGTTAACCCTTTTGAAATTTCTTGTTGATGCGGTTTTGATTTATAAAGCAAACCATTTCGTAACAAAAAATAAAATGCATTATTTGATTTTGGGAAGTTTGTTGTATCCTTTTTTTAGCGTGAGTGTGGCTTTATATTCTTTGGTTGGAAAATATGAATGGAAAGGAAGAAGGTTATAGATTTCTGAATGCCTAGCCCAGATAGAAGTGGAAATCCTGTTCTTTTTTTTCTTTAAAAAAAGAACAGATTGCAACGAATAGCTGGAAAAAGCTCCTAAAAAAACTACTCAACTTTTAGAATAACTGGAAGAATAAACTGGGTTTTTACTGGGATTCCTCTTTTAATCGCAGGATTTACTTTTGGGAAACCTACCAAACGCGCTTTGAGTATACTGTCAATTTTTACGGTATCGTAAGCCACAGAATCTTTAGGAAATAAGGGCTCGAATATAATTCTTGAATTTGCAAAAACCGTGACTTTCACTTCTATGGTATCTAATTCTGGGTAGAGAACGGAAAGGGTGTCAACGCTTAATCTTTCTTGTATGAGCTGGGTCATCATCGCAAAAAAGCATTCTTCGCGCTGTGTTTTATTCTCAATTTGTTCACATTTAGCAATTGATGGAAATTCGTCGACCTCTTTCCAATTGATGGCTTTGAGTTCTTTTTGCAATATTTCCTTTTCTGACGGCACTTGCTTGTCAAAGTACTGGCAGGAATTAAAAAGTAGTGGCAAATAAAGTACGATTAAAATTATTTTTCTCATATTCGTAAGAAACAAAAGCTTTTTAATTTTTTTTAAAAGTAATGCTTTAATTTTCAAAAGTACTAAAAAAAATTTTTGGGCTTATTCAAAAGTGAGTGGTAAATCCTTTGTAATGAAGATTAAATGGTTTTGAATATAAATATAGGCGTAGTGCATATCTTTATTAAATCAAAAAAGCTATTCGCCGAGGCGAAAAGCTTTTCATTGGTCTAACTACTAAACCGTGTCACGCTTTACAAGGGCGTGACGAAAACAACACAACTTTCTTTATCCCGAAGTCTCGGCACGTTTTTGGGCAAAAAAGCGATTCATCTCTGAATCGCTTCTGCCTCCCGAAGCATCGGGATTAAGCGGTCTGGACGGGACTCGAACCCGCGACCCCATGCGTGACAGGCATGTATTCTAACCAACTGAACTACCAAACCTCTGCTTTATTAGTTCACTTTGCCCTTATTTTAATAGGAGTTCAGTGAACTTGTTTGCGGTTGCAAATATACTATAGAATTTTGTTTCTACAAGTGTTTCAGCCAAAAACATTGAATAAAATTTCAGCAGTTTATCCAAAGTTATGTTTTTCAATTAAATAAGTTGTCAATACTTTCTCAAAATCATCCTTGACACTAACGGGAACGTACTTAATTTTGTTTTGCGCACAATTTAATGCTAGTTTTTTAAAGTAATCACTCACTCCTTTTTCATATTCTTCTTTTACATTATCTGCAAAAATGGTTACTTCGTCTCCGGTTTCGATGTCAATAAACTTTCTTGGAGCATTGTCAAAGTCGAAATTGAGCTCGGTTTTACCGTCGATTACATGAAATAAAATCACTTTGTGTTTGTTGTGTTTCAAATGTTGTAAAGCATTAAATAGCGCTTCTTCATTCCCTGATTGAAACATATCTGTAAACAAAATAAGCATCGAACGGCGGTGAATTTTTTCGGCGATTTGGTGCAAAAAGGTAATTGTATCGGTACTTTTTTGAATTTTAGGTTTTTCAAGGAGATTTTCTAGTATATTCAAAATCATTCTATGATGACGATCACTTCCTTTCTCTGGGGAATAATATTCGTAGGTGTCAGAAAACACGCTTAATCCAATGGAATCGCGCTGTTTTTTTAGAAGATTCATCAAAACAGCTGAAGCTAAAACAGAAAATCCTATCTTGTTTTGGTAAAATTTTTCGGCCTCTTCCAGTTTTGGATAGTGCATCGACGACGAATTATCGATAATAATGTGACATCGTAAATTAGTGTCTTCTTCAAATTTCTTGGTATACAATCTATCGGTTTTCGCAAACAGTTTCCAATCGATGTGTTTGGTACTTTCGCCAACATTGTAAACTTTATGCTCAGCAAATTCAGCCGAAAAACCGTGAAAAGGACTTTTGTGCATTCCGGAAATAAAGCCTTCTACAATTTGATTGGCTAACAATTCAAGGTGCTGGAAACTAGAAATTTTCTCTATTTGCGAATCTATTTTCATATACCAAATGTATTAAAAGATTAAAAGATTTAAAAATTAAAAAATTGGAAATATAGAAACTGAAATAAATTCAGTTTAAATAAAAAAGGCTTGACTTTCGCCAAACCTTTAGGTTTATAATGTTGAGATTGCTTCGTTCCTCGAAAGGACAATTTATGGATTACAACAAAGCGTCTAAACTATCTGCGTAAGTTTGTTTCGGAGCGACTCCCACTTGTTTTCCTACTACTTCTCCGTTATGAAAAACCAATACTGTTGGAATATTTCTTACACCATATTTTGCAGCAAATTCTTGATTTGCATCAACATCTACTTTTCCAACTACTACTTTCCCTGCGTATTCCTCACTGATTTGGTCAATGATTGGACCAACCATTCTGCAAGGTCCACACCAAGCTGCCCAAAAATCTACCATTACAGGTTTATCGGATTTTAAAACTACTTCTTCAAAAGTAGCATCTGTTATTGCTAATGCCATACTATTTTTATTTAAAATTAAAGTTCAAAGTTTTATAAATTCAAACTTGAAGCACAAAGGTAAAAAAACATTTGAGTTAAGAACGGTAACTTGTATTAGATTTAACTATTTTTAAATTGTTAGAATTGATTAATTCAATCTAAAATCAACCTCCATCTTCTCCAACTCCATCAATAATTCGTTCGAGATTTTAATTTTCAATTTTCGGCTAGGCATCGATATTCGAGTGATGACTTTTGTTTCTTCGATCTCTGCGACAGGTTCAACCAAAATAAGCTCGTCGTCTTCTAAAAGTTCTTCGATAAAAACACTTGTCTCGTCTGAGGTTTCATCATCGAATAATGCTGGTTCTAATGTTTCTTGGGCTATACTTATTTCGGGTAACGTTTCTTCAGCAACTTCGGTATATTTTTTAATTTTTTCCAATTCCAAAATGTCAAAAGTAACCGTATTATCGCCTTTATTCGCGTGGAAAACCGCATTTAATTTCGATATAAATTCTGGATTAAGATCTTTTACATCTAATAAAATATTTAATTTTTTGGCAAAATTTTCAAATACATCTTGTAACATTTTAAATTCTGAAAATTGTAGTCTTGGTTCGCCTTTCTTGCCCGTATCTCTATCAACCCAGCCTTCTTTTACTACTATTTTGATATAGGTAAAGCTATTAGGAATCAAGTAATGGCGGTTTTTCATATATTCTTCGCCAAAAATCTTGAACTCATAACTTTCATCATACCCTTCGAGGTTAAATAGTGCCCAGCCTTTACCGTTTTTGGCAATTCGGTGTTGCACGTTGCTGATGATTCCTCCAAAAGTTAAATTTTTATTCACAAATGGATTCAAATCTTTTAGCGATTCCAACTTAGAATTACAAAAATATTTCATTTCATATTTAAAATCATCCAGCGGATGTCCCGAAATATAAATCCCTACGACTTCTTTTTCCTTAGCTAATTTTTCCATCGTGCTCCAATCCTCGCAAGGCGGGACAACGGGTTCAGCAATTTGGACGTCACTGCTTTCGCCAAACAAACTCACCTGTGCTGAATTTTCGTTTTCCTGAAACTTGGCACCGTAGCGAATCGCTTTTTCATAAAAGGTGATGCCGTCCCCATCATCGTGAAAATATTGCGCTCGTGTTACCCCTGAAAAAGAATCAAATCCGCCAGCCAAAGCCAGATTTTCTAATGCTTTTTTATTGGCGGCGCGCAAATCAATGCGTTTGGTCAAATCAAAAATCGATTTGTATTTTGCTGTTTTTCTGTTTTCAACAATTGTTTCAACCGCAGACATTCCTACACCTTTTACGGCTCCAATTCCAAAACGAACCGCATAATCGTCATTTACGGTAAATTTATAAAACGACTCATTTACATCGGGGCCCAAAACTTTCAATCCCATTCGTTTGCATTCTTCCATAAAAAAGGAAACTTGCTTAATATCACTCATATTATTTGACAAAACCGCTGCCATATATTCGGCAGGGTAATTTGCTTTTAGATAGGCGGTTTGATACGCAATCCAAGCATAACAAGTCGAATGCGATTTATTAAAAGCATATTCTGCAAAGGCTTCCCAGTCTTTCCAAATTTTTTCTAATTTGTCTTCTGGATGTCCTTTGGCGACCGCCTGACTGATGAACTTGGGTTTCATTTTATCTAAAACATCTTTTTGCTTTTTCCCCATCGCTTTACGCAAAACATCGGCATCACCTTTCGAGAAATCCGCCAGTTTTTGGGATAAAAGCATTACCTGTTCTTGGTAAACTGTGATTCCGTAGGTGTCTTTTAGCAATTCTTCGCAAACATCAAGGTCATAAACAATGGCTTCCTCGCCGTTTTTTCTTTTAATAAAACTCGGAATATATGCAATTGGACCTGGACGATATAAGGCATTCATGGCAATTAAATCTCCAAAAACTGTTGGCTTCAATTCCTTCATATATTTCTGCATTCCGGCAGATTCATATTGGAAAATTCCAACCGTTTCTCCACGTTGAAAAAGCTCATACGTTTTCAAATCATCAATGGGAAATTCGTCTGGATTCAGGTCAATGTTACTTCTATATTTTACTAGTTTTACAGTATCTTTTATCAAGGTTAGGGTTTTTAAACCCAAAAAATCCATTTTCAATAAACCCGCACTTTCCACAACCGAGTTATCAAATTGTGTAACATATAAATCACTGTCTTTGGCAGTTGCCACGGGAACGAAATCAGTAATGTCACTAGGCGTAATAATCACTCCACAGGCGTGAATACCCGTGTTTCTGAGGTTTCCTTCCAAGATTTTTGCCTGTTGAATGGTTTCGCCACTCAAATCATCGTCCTTAGAAATTCCAATTAGTTCTTTAATTTTTTCGAAGTCTTCCGGTCGTAGAATTTTCTTGATTTCGCCTTCGGCATCTTTCAAAAACCGAGACAAACTCCATTTTGAGGGAATTAAATTCGGAATTAATTTGGCTATTTTATCCGCTTCAAAAAGAGGCAAATCCAATACTCTCGCTGTATCACGAATAGCCGATTTGGCTGCCATTGTTCCATAAGTGATGATTTGTGCTACTTGTTTTGAGCCGTATTTATTGATTACATAATCCATTACTTTGCTCCGGCCTTCGTCGTCAAAATCGATGTCGATATCGGGAAGTGAAACCCGATCCGGATTTAGAAATCTTTCGAAAAGCAAATTGTATAATAGGGGGTCAATATTAGTAATTCCAAGGCAATATGCTACAACAGAACCGGCCGCAGAACCACGACCAGGACCAACAGAAACACCCATTTTCCGGGCGGCTGCAATGAAATCCTGAACAATCAAGAAATAACCAGGATAACCTGAATTTTCAATCGTTAATAATTCGAAATCAATTCGTTCTTGAATTTGCTTCGCCTGTTCGCTATTGCTCGGGTCAGTCGTGATTTCTTTGTATCTTCGCTTGGCTCCTTCAAAAGTAAGATGTTTCAAATAAGCATTTTCTCCCCGAACGCCGCCGTCTATCGCATCTTGAGGAACAGTAAACTCGACTGGAATCTCAAATTTTGGAAGCAAAACTTCTCGAGCCAAATTGTAAATCTCAATTTTATCGACAATTTCTGAAATATTTGAAATTGCTTCTGGCAAATCGTTGAAATTTTTCTTCATTTCTTCGCCCGATTTGAAATAATATTCTTGATTGGGCAGGCCAAAACGATACCCTCGACCGCGGCCTATGGGTGTAGATTGCTTTTCGCCCTCTTTTACACACAATAAAATATCGTGAGCATTGGCATTGTCTTTCTCGATGTAAAAAGTATTATTGGTAGCTACTAATTTGAGATCGTGCTTTCGCGCCAATGAAATCAAACCTTCATTCACCCGATTTTCATCTTCTTGATTGTGGCGCATTAGCTCGATGTAGCAATCTTCGCCAAATTCTTTTTTCCACCAAAGCAAAGCTTCTTCAGCTTGATTTTCACCCAAATTCAAAATCTTGTTTGGAATTTCTCCATACAAATTACCGGACAATACAATAATATCCTCTTTGTATTGTTGAATGATTTTTCGGTCTATTCTGGGCACATAATAAAACCCTTCGGTGTAGCCAATAGAAGACATTTTGGCTAAATTATGGTAGCCTTTTTTAGTCTTCGCCAAAAGAACAATTTGATAGCCATTGTCTTTAACCGACTTGTTTTTATGATCTTCACAAACAAAAAATTCGCAACCTACAATCGGTTTTATGGGAACTTCTGTAGGTTGTTCGCCCTTTTCAATTGCTTCCTTATTCTTGGCTTCAGCTGCTTTATTGTGGTATAAAATATCCCGCACAAAGTGAAAAGCACCCATCAAATTAGCGTGATCGGTTATCGCCACGGCGGGCATTTTTTGCTGAGAAGCCGCTTTAACCAGCGCTGCAACGCTAATGGTGGATTGCAAAACCGAAAATTGAGTGTGATTGTGCAAATGCACAAAATCGGTGTCAATTAAACTTTGTTTGTTGTTCAAAAGTTCCCGTTGCGATATAGTTGCCGTTTGTAGACCACCCAATTGCTGGCGAATTTTATCCGATGCTTCCTTTAAATTAATGTGCTGCAACCCGATGAGTTGAATCTCTCTTGGGTTTTTTAATTGGAAATCTTCAAAATACTCATGCTCAACTTCTAGTTCTTTTTTGGTAAAAACTTCGGTACGGATTAATTCGAAAAAGCAACGTGTGGTTGCCTCGACATCGGCAGTGGCGTTGTGCGCTTCTGCAAAAGGTGTGTTGAAGAGGTATTGATGTAATTCGGTTAACGTTGGCAGTTTGAATTTTCCGCCACGACCTCCAGGCAATTTCAATAATGAGGCGGTAATTTCGGTACAAGTATCCAAAATTGGCATCGAACTCATTGGACTTTCAAAACCTAATCTGTAAAATTCGCAACCCATAATATTGACATCAAAACCTAGATTTTGACCCACAATAAATTTAGTTTTCGACAAGGCAATATTGAATTTCTCCAAAACTTGTGCCAAAGGAATTCCTACGGCTTCGGCCAATTCAGTTGAAATACCATGGATTCTTTCGGCATCATAGGGAATATTAAAACCCTCTGGTTTGACTAAAAAATCCTGATGCTCGATGAGTTTTCCCATTGCATCGTGGAGCTGCCAAGCGATTTGAATGCAACGCGGCCAGTTATCCGTATCAGAAATGGGAGCTGTATATTTTTTTGGTAAACCTGTGGTTTCGGTATCGAATATTAAATACATTTTTTGGACATTCGTTTTTAGCCAAAAGGCAAAAGTCAACTTTTTTGATAAAAACAAAAATACATTTTATGAGATTGAATTTCAATTATAGTTATTAACAATCACAGTTAAGAAAAAACCAACTAAAATGGCGATTCCTTTTTTTGGATGTCGTAGTATTTTATCAAAAAAAAACTTGAAATCTGTCTTGAAAACAGTAATATTCCGTCACTTTTTTGGAACTTATTAGCGCATAAAGTAGTTTCTTTAGACGACGCATAAAAAGCATTCGCAGGACAATCATTGTTAATTATTGGGTATACTTTAGATTTCGTTACACTATTTACAGCCAAAATGCTTATTTGCGTTGGAATTTTATTAAAATCTTAAACGCAAGAAGTCCTTTGGGTAAGGTCTAAAATAATGACCACAGTAAAAACGAAGTTCAAAGTAAAACGCAACATTAAGTATCAAAATATTGTAAAGAAGCTATTATGTGTCGTAAAACCATTTTGGGTATCGTATATCAGCGAATAATAAAATTGACAAAAATATTTCTTTTTTTAAATTTGCTTCCGTTATTCTAAAAATAGAAAAATAGTTAATAAAAATAGTTAGAAATGAGTAGTACATTATTCGACAAAGTATGGGATTCGCACGTGGTGCGGAAAATTGAGGATGGACCAGACGTGTTTTTTATTGACCGTCATTTCATTCACGAAGTGACCAGTCCTGTTGCTTTTTTAGGTTTAAAAGAAAGAGGAATCTCGGTTTTATATCCAGAACGCACGTTTGCCACTGCCGATCACAACACACCAACCATAAACCAACATTTACCTGTTGAAGACGCATTATCTGCTAATCAGCTAAAAGCTTTAGAAGACAACGCAGCAGAATATGGTATTTCGCATTGGGGATTAGGGCATAAAAAAAACGGGATTGTTCACGTTGTAGGTCCCGAAAATGGAATTACCTTACCGGGCGCAACCATCGTTTGTGGAGATTCTCACACTTCTACGCACGGTGCTTTTGGTGCCATTGCTTTTGGAATTGGAACTTCAGAGGTTGAAATGGTGTTGTCAACCCAATGTATTATGCAACCTAAACCAAAGAAAATGCGTATCAACGTAAATGGAACTTTGAGCAAAGGTGTTGGTCCAAAAGACGTTGCGCTTTATATTATTTCAAAACTTACAACTTCTGGAGGAACTGGATATTTTGCAGAATATGCAGGAAATGTTTTTGAAGACATGTCTATGGAAGGACGCATGACTGTTTGCAATTTGAGTATTGAAATGGGTGCTCGTGGCGGTATGATTGCTCCGGATCAAAAAACGTTCGATTTCTTGGAAGGCCGATTATATGCCCCAAAAGGGGAAGCTTGGACTAAAGCAGTTGCCTATTGGAAAACTTTGAAAACTGATGCTGATGCCGTTTTTGATGCTGAATTGAATATTGATGCAGCAGATATCGAACCAATGATTACTTATGGCACGAATCCTGGAATGGGAATTGGTATTTCAGCAACTATTCCAAGCGCCAACCAAGTAGAAGGTGGCGCGGAAACTTACAAAAAATCTCTGGCCTATATGGGCTTTGAAGAAAATGACATAATGATTGGTAAACCAATTGATTTTGTTTTCTTAGGAAGTTGCACCAATGGGCGAATTGAAGATTTCAGGGCTTTTACAGAAATTGTAAAAGGACGCCAAAAAGCGGATAATGTTACAGCTTGGTTAGTTCCAGGTTCTCACGTTGTTGAAACACAAATTAAAGAAGAAGGATTGTTAGAAATTCTTACCGAAGCTGGTTTTGTACTGCGCCAGCCGGGTTGTTCCGCTTGCTTAGCGATGAACGACGACAAAGTTCCTGCGGGGAAATATGCTGTAAGTACTTCCAATAGAAACTTCGAGGGTCGTCAAGGTCCAGGTTCAAGAACTTTGTTAGCGTCTCCAATTATGGCAGCTGCTGCAGCGGTTACAGGGAAATTAACGGATCCTAGGGATTTGTTTTAAAAAGCCTCGAGCTTTCGGCTATGAGCCTTGGTAATTAGCCCAAATCATCGAAAATATGAGAGATTTTAGAAAATATAACGCTTGGCAAGAAAGTCATTTGTTTGCACTTGAGGTCTATCAAGTAACAAAAGAGTTTCCAAAAGAAGAATTATTTGGATTAACAAGTCAATTGAGAAGAGCGGTTTCTTCTATTCCAACAAATTTTGCCGAAGGCTGTGGTTCTAATTCCGAAAAAGAATTTGCAAGATATTTGAATATCGCAATTGCCTCTTGTTCTGAAGTAGAATATTTATTATTACTCACTTTTGATTTGAATTATTTAAACCCTGAAATCCATCCGATTTTAGAATCAAAAGTCGTTCAAATCAGAAAACAGATTTATCAATTAAGACTAAAATTAAATCAATAAATTTAGTGCAGTTTTAGCCCAAAGCTTAAGGCCCTCGGCAGACTGCCAAAAAACAAAGAAAAATGGCATACGATAAATTTAATATCCTTACTAGTAGTGCAGTGCCACTACCTATAGAAAATGTTGATACAGATCAAATCATCCCAGCTCGTTTCTTGAAAGCGACAAAACGGGAAGGTTTTGGAGACAATCTTTTTAGAGACTGGAGATACAACGGAGACGATTCTCCAAAAGCAGATTTCGTGTTGAATGACGCAACTTATAGCGGAAAAATCCTTGTTGGTGGAAAAAACTTTGGTTCAGGTTCTTCAAGAGAGCATGCGGCTTGGGCTGTTTACGATTACGGATTCCGTGCAGTAGTTTCTAGTTTTTTTGCGGATATTTTCAAAGGAAACTGTCTGAATATTGGTGTTTTGCCAGTGCAAGTGAGTCCAGAATTTGCCGAAACTATTTTCAAAGCAATCGAAGCGGATCCAAACACACAATTGGAAATAAATTTACCAGAGCAAACGATTACTTTATTGGCTACCGGACAAAAAGAATCTTTTGATATTTCTGGTTACAAAAAAGACAACATGATTAATGGTTTTGACGATATTGATTATTTGCAAAACATTAAAAAGGAAATTGTTGAATTTGCTGATCAATTGCCTTATTAAAAAAATACAAAAAAATGCAGTTATTAAAGCAGCCTTTTGGGTTTTGGCGAAGTAACAACGTTTAGTATTTCATGAAAAATACCAGTATCAAATTTAATATGAAAAGAAGAAAAATTGAAATAATGGATACAACGCTTCGCGATGGTGAACAAACATCGGGAGTATCGTTTTCTGCTGCAGAAAAATTAACCATTGCACAATTGTTGCTGGAGGAATTAAATATTGATAGAATCGAAGTCGCTTCTGCACGTGTAAGTGAAGGTGAGTTTCAAGGCGTAAAAGGCATAATGACTTGGGCACAAGAAAAAGGCTATGCCAGTCGAATAGAAGTGTTGACTTTTGTTGATGGAGGACTTTCAATCGATTGGATGAAAAAAGCTGGAGCCAAAGTTCAAAATTTGCTAACTAAAGGATCTTTGAATCATTTGACACATCAATTAAAGAAAACACCTGAGCAACATTTTACAGAAATTGCCCAAACCATAAAATTGGCGGAAGAAAATAATATTGCCACCAATGTCTATTTGGAAGATTGGAGCAACGGAATGCGCAATTCGCCAGAATATGTATTTCAGTTTTTGGATTTTTTGGCAACACAACCGATTAAAAGAATACTATTACCCGATACTTTGGGCGTGCTTATTCCATCAGACACCTTTGCATTTATTTCTAAAATTAGAGCGAAATATCCTAGAATTCATTTTGATTTCCACGCCCATAACGACTACGATTTGAGCGTTGCCAATGCAATGGAAGCTGTAAAAGCCGGCATCAATGGATTACACGTTACTGTAAACGGAATGGGAGAACGGGCAGGAAATGCGCCGCTAGAAAGCGTCGTTGCGGTTATAAATGACTTTTTGCCAGAAGTAAAAATCAACATAAAAGAATCTTCATTGTACTCAGTAAGTAAATTAGTCGAGACTTTTACGGGTTATAGAATTCCGGCCAACAAACCTATTGTAGGAGACAATGTTTTCACGCAAACCGCAGGAATTCATGCAGATGGAGACAATAAAAACAATTTGTATTTTAATGATTTACTTCCGGAACGTTTTGGTAGAAAACGAAAATATGCTTTGGGAAAAACATCTGGCAAAGCCAATATCGAAAAAAATCTTCAGGAATTAGGATTGCATCTAAACCAAAAAGATTTGAAATTGGTTACGCAACGCATTATTGAATTGGGTGACAAAAAAGAAACAGTTACAAAGGAAGATTTGCCTTATATCATTTCTGACGTATTAGACAGTCAGACTTATGAAGATAAAATCGTGATAGCATCGTATGTATTGGTGCACTCTAAAGGAATGCGGCCATCTACAGCGCTTTCTTTGAAAATTGATGGCGAAATTATTGAAGAAAATGCACAAGGAGACGGACAATTTGATGCTTTTATGAATGCTTTGACTAAAATATACAAAAGCAAGAAGATGCTGCTCCCTAAACTGATTGATTATGCCGTTCGAATCCCTCCCGGAAGTAGCTCTGATGCGTTGTGCGAAACGATTATCACTTGGACTAATGGACAAAAAGAATTCAAAACCAGAGGATTAGATTCAGATCAAACGGTCGCGGCAATCAAAGCAACCCAAAAAATGCTGAATGTGGTTACAAATTAAAAAATAAAATGATTAAAAAATTAAAACTTCAATCTTTAAATAAAATATTATAAAATGAAATTCAATATTGCCCTTTTAGCCGGAGACGGAATCGGACCAGAAGTAATTAATGAAGCCGTAAAAGTTTCGGATGCTATTGCAAAAAAATTCAAACACGAAATCACTTGGACACCAGCGCTGACAGGAGCTTGCGCTATTGATGCCGTGGGAGTTCCTTATCCTGACGAAACACATGAAATCTGTATGAAAGCCGATGCCGTTTTGTTTGGAGCCATTGGTCATCCAAAATATGATAATGATCCAAGCGCACCAGTTAGACCAGAACAAGGACTATTATTGATGCGTAAAAAATTAGGTTTGTTTGCCAATGTGCGTCCAACATTTACTTTCCCTTCTTTGATTGACAATTCCCCTTTAAAAAGAGAACGTATTGAAGGAACTGATTTGGTTTTCTTAAGAGAATTAACAGGTGGAATTTATTTTGGCGAAAAAGGAAGAAAAGATGGTGGCGAAACAGCTTTCGATACCTGTACTTATACTAGAGTTGAAGTGCAACGATTAGCTAAAAAAGGGTTTGAATTAGCAATGACTCGTTCTAAAAAATTGTGTTGTGTGGATAAAGCTAACGTATTAGAAACTTCACGTTTGTGGAGAGAAACCGTTCAAGCAATGGAAAAAGACTATCCAGAAGTAGAAGTTAGTTACGAATTTGTTGATGCTGTTGCGATGCGTTTAGTACAATGGCCAAATTCTTATGACGTATTAATAACTGAAAATTTATTTGGAGATATTTTGACAGATGAAGCTTCGGTGATTTCAGGTTCGATGGGATTGATGCCATCAGCATCTGTAGGAGAACATACTTCATTATATGAACCAATTCACGGTTCTTATCCACAAGCAACTGGATTGAATATTGCAAATCCATTAGCAACAGTATTGTCCGCAGCGATGATGTTTGAAGATGCTTTTGGATTAAAAGAAGAAGCGGAAGCTATCAGAGCCGTGGTCAACAAATCATTAGAACAAGGAATTGTAACCGAAGATTTAGTTGTTAAAGGAACAAAAGCTTATAAAACTAGTGAAGTTGGAGATTGGTTGGTGGCTAATTTATAATATTAAAATCCATTCATCGCTCCCTTTAATCTAAAGAGGGTTGGGGTGAGGAAAAAACAAAAAAGGTGTCAATTTTCATTGACACCTTTTTTATAGGATTGAAAAAAATATTAATATCTTCCTCTGTCACCACCTCCACGGTTATCTCCACCACGGCTGTTTCCACCACCGTAACCTCCGCGAGAATCTCCACCACGACTGTTACTGTTAAAACTTCTTCTTTCGCCTTCTGGTTTTGGCTCAGACTTATTTACTACAATGGCACGACCTTGAACCGTCGCTCCGTTTAACTCATCAATTGCTTTTTGAGCTTCGTCATCATTTGACATTTCAACAAAACCGAAACCTTTACTTCTTCCAGTAAATTTATCAGTGATAATTTTTACAGAATCAACTGCACCATAAGCCTCGAAAGACTCTCTTAAATCTGCTTCCTCAATACTGAACGGAAGGCTTCCAACAAAAATATTCATATGTACTTATTTAGTATAATTGCTACAAATGTAATCTTATTTTTCTGTAATCTACTATAAATAAGCTAATTTATAATTTTTCCTATTTTTAAAAATTACAAATTCTATTTTAAAAGCCTTGATTTGCTTGTTTTCTATAAAGTTAAAGCAGTAACAGGAACTTTATAAAATGTACCGTATTGAAAATTCATAATCGCTGCAGCTAGCGGATTACTATAAATGTTCTGCGCATTAAATTTAAAACTTCCGGTCACAGTTTTGTTTACTGCATCATATTCTTCAATAACTATTCTTCCATTTCCGATCCTTGTTCCAGTAGAAAAAGTGATTGTTCCGTTAGCATCGGTTAAAACATAATTAGCAATTACTGCATTGGTATCGCCCAAAATATAAGTCTCAGCCAATGCCGATGTAGTTTTTAAAGTTACTTTTTCATTTGCGGAGTAGGCTTCAATAATCAAAGAACCATCAATAGCAATTTTGGCTTTAGCATCAATAGCTCTCCAAAAAACATTGTCTTTGCGAACTTCAAAAGCAGGGGAATTAAACTTAACATTATCGGTGCAAGAAAAAAATACAAAAAATAAGAATAGATATAAAAGCTGTTTTTTCATTTGAAAATTGTATTTGATTATTATTTGAAAATAGATTGCGCTATTCGCATTTCATAATTGGTATTATTGATCTTCACAAATGTATATTATTTTGATTTAAAAATTGAAATAGAACTGAAAATTCACATCGAAAATCGATATAATGTAGTGTCATTCATTAAAATACAAATCGAATTAGTATTTATCGATAAAAAATGTATCTTTGCACCCTTAATTAATCGAGGTCGAGTACCTCAAAATTTAATCATAAGATTATGTCAGTAAAAATTAGATTACAAAGACACGGTAAAAAAGGAAAACCTTTTTACTGGGTTGTAGCAGCTGATGCTCGCTCAAAAAGAGACGGTAAATACCTAGAAAAAATTGGTACGTACAATCCAAACACAAATCCTGCAACTATCGATTTAGATCTTGATAGCGCAGTAAAATGGTTGCACAATGGTGCTCAACCTACCGAAACGGCAAAAGCTATTCTTTCTTACAAAGGCGCTTTGTTGAAACATCACCTTGACGGTGGTATCCGCAAAGGAGCTTTAACTCAAGAACAAGCGGATGCTAAATTAGCAGAATGGTTAGAAGCAAAATCAGGAAAAGTTGATTCTAAAAAAGAAGGTTTGACAAAAGCACAAGCTGATGTTAAAGCCAAAGCTTTCAAGGCAGAACAAGCTGCAAACGCAAAACGTTTAGCTGCTGCAGCACAAGCTGAAGCAGATGCAATTGCCGCCGCTGCTCCCGCTGTTGAAGAAGAAGTTGCTGAGGTTGAAGCAGAAGCTGCTGCTGAAGAAGTTGAAGAATTTCCAGCTGCTGAGCTTGAAGCTATTCCAGAAGTAGAAGTTGCTCCAGAAGTAATTGCTGAGGTTGAAGCTACTCCAGAAGTGGAAGTTGCTCCAGAAGTGGAAGTTGCTCCAGAAGTGGTTGCGGAAGTTGAAACTCCTGCTGCAGAAGACTCGAGCGCTAGCGAACAGGCAGAGCAAAATAACGAAACAACTGAGGCATAATTTTCAAGCGACGATGCGTAAAGAAGATTGTTTCTATTTAGGTAAAATCGCAAAAAAATTTAGTTTCAAAGGGGAAGTTCTAGCTTATTTAGACACGGACGAACCTGAGTTATATCAAAACTTGGAATCAGTGTTTGTTGAATGCAACAAACACTTGGTTCCTTTTTTTATTGAAAGCAGTTCCCTTCACAAAAACGACTTTCTTAGAATCCGTTTTGAGGATTTGACTACCGAAGCTGAAGCAGATGCTTTACTGGGTAACGATTTGTATCTTCCTCTAAAAATGTTGCCAAAACTTACGGGCAACAAATTCTATTTTCACGAAGTAATAGGTTTTGAAGTTGAAGACAAACGTTTAGGGATTGTAGGAAAAATTCAATCTGTCAATGATACCACTGCACAGCCGTTGTTCGAAGTCTTAAACGGAGAAGTGGAAATCCTAATCCCAATGATTGATCATTTTCTTGTAAAAATTGACAGGGAAAACAAAAAAGTCGTGATGGATTTGCCCGAGGGCTTGATTGAAATGTACCTTTAGAAAAGTGTTCAGTGATCAGATTTTAGTATTCAGTTGCTCATAATTCTGAAATCAATTAATTTAGCTTCCGTCAATTTGTTTAGTTGGTCAAAAATCTAAAATCAATTAATTCAGCGTCGATCAAAGTATTTAGTTGCTCATAAATCTGAAATCAAAAATCGTTAAGCTTCACACGAGCCTGAAACGCGAACTGGCGACGCAATCTGAAATCAATTTATAAAACTGCAATCATGTTGTTTGGTTGCTCATAAATCTGAAATCAAAAATCGTTAATCTTCATTCTGAAATCTTATGTTCCATTTCAAACAATTCTCGCTTGAACAAGACAAATGTGCCATGAAAATTGGAACGGACGGAGTTTTACTTGGTGCTTGGACGCCTATAGAAAACAATCCGTTTAGTGTTTTAGACATTGGCACGGGAACCGGAATTATTGCATTAATGCTGGCACAAAGAAGTTCCGCTGAACAAATCGATGCGCTCGATATCGACGAAAACGCCTTCGAACAAGCCACGGATAATTTTGAAAATTCCCCATGGAACGATCGATTGTTTTGTTTTCACGCTGCTTTGGACGAATTTGTCGAAGACCCTGATGATGAGTATGATTTAATCGTTTCCAATCCTCCTTTTTTTTCAGAAGACTACCGTTCGGATAACAAACAACGAGATTTAGCGCGTTTTCAAGATGCTTTGCCTTTTGAAGATTTGATTGAAGCGGTAGATTTATTATTGTCAGAAAACGGGATTTTTTCTGTAATTATTCCGTTCAATGAAGAAGATCGATTTATAGAATTATGCGCTAACGTCGAACTTTTTCCAATAAAAATTACCCGCGTAAAAGGCGCTCAAAATACCAAAATAATTCGGAGTTTGTTGGCTTTTAAACGATATGAATTGGCAGTTTTAACTTCAGATGAATTGACAATCGAAATTAGCAGACACGAATATACTCCAGAATATATCGAATTGACGAAGGATTTTTATTTGAAGATGTAGATTCTATTCTTTTTCAAATTCTAGAATTTCCTCTAATTGATTTTTTACACTATTGAATTTTCTACCATAATCTTTATATATTGAATTTGCACCAAAAGCAATAAATAAAAAAACGACAATTAAAACTCCCAGAAAAATCAGTATGTAATAACTATCTTCAAAAACATCTATGTGAAAAATATATTTTATATATAATGGTGTAATCGCTGTAACCCAAAAAAATGTAATTATAAAATCGCTTTTTTTGGACTGTGAAATCCAGTTTTCATATTGTAAAACAGTTTTTAAATAATCTTTTACAGAAGTTTTATAAAAATCCACATTTTCAATCATTTTATTGTTCTTATAATGACCTAAAAAAGAATAAACCATAAAAAGCCCCGAAATAAACAAAGGAATACTATAATAATAGGATTTCAAAGAAACGAATCCAAGAACAAAAGATATAACTGCATATATCAAAGCCAGAAAAGTTCCAACTTTTTGTAAATTAAGAATCTTATCGATTGAACTTGAAGAAATTTGCAGGTTCAATTTCTTTAATACTAAATAATTAATTTCAGTGTTTTTCTCTCTCCTATCGACTGTCTCCAGCCACGCTTTTTTTAAGTTATCTATTTCCATTTTTATTTTTTTTAAAATATTCTTTCAGTTGATTTTTTAATCGGTTGATTTTAGTACTAATATTAGTTGCAGAAATTCCTAAAATCAAAGCAATTTCAGCATAAGACTTTTCTTGTAGATATAAAATCATAAGAGCTTTATTGATATCATTTAATTGAAAGATAAATTCATTTAATATCCTTAAGTCTTCATCAATGACCAAAGGAGTCTCATCCTGCACATAAGTTTCAATAAACAAATTAACATTACTAAATTTATCTTTTTTTCTTTTTTGTTTATTATAAAATCCGATTGAAACATTCAATGCAATCCGATAAATAAAAGTACTCCAAGCGAACTCTTGATTGTATTTTTTATAGGAAAGCCATATTTGAATTAAAATCTCCTGTTCTAAATCTTTTTTGTCATCCGCATCTTTGCAATAACAGTTTACAATCCGAAAAATTATTCCCTTGTGCTTATTTAAAATTTCCTCAAATGTTTCCAAAATGTTCTTTTATACTTTATTACATTATTAAAACAAACCTATAAATTATCACATTTAAAATGACTTATTTTACAAAAATTCTTATTTGCCTAAATTTACACAAACAATAATTGAAATCCTATCTCTATGAACTCGTTATAAAATAGACAAAAGATTTTTATTTGAAGATGTAACAAGAATTAGATAGTTAAGCACTCAAAATCTGCAACATTTTTTATAAATTATATAAATACAACATTTTGACTTTGTTTTGTTATATTTCTTTATGTAGATTTGTGAAATAAACTTTCAAATTATGAAACCAGACTTATTTCAGTCTCCAGACTACTACAACCTTGACGAATTATTGACAGACGAACATAAATTAGTACGTGATGCGGCGAGAGAATGGGTAAAAAGAGAAGTTTCGCCAATAATTGAAGATTATGCTCAGCGCGCTGAATTCCCAAAACAAATTATCAAGGGGTTGGCTGATATTGGTGCTTTTGGGCCTTATATCCCCCAAGAATATGGAGGCGCAGGTTTAGATCAAATTTCTTACGGTTTGATTATGCAAGAAATCGAAAGAGGTGATTCAGGCGTTCGATCTACAGCTTCGGTTCAATCTTCACTAGTAATGTATCCAATTTGGAAATATGGAAATGAGGAACAACGAACGAAATATTTACCCAAACTGGCTTCGGGCGAATTTATGGGTTGCTTTGGCTTGACTGAACCCAATTACGGCTCTGATCCAGGTGGTATGATTACTAATTTCAAGGATATGGGAGACTATTACCTTTTAAATGGTGCCAAAATGTGGATTTCGAATGCACCGTTTGCTGATATTGCCATTGTTTGGGCAAAAAATGAAGAAGGTAGAATTCACGGATTGATTGTAGAACGTGGAATGTCAGGATTTACAACTCCAGAAACGCATAATAAATGGTCACTTCGTGCATCATCGACTGGCGAACTAATTTTTGATAATGTGAAAGTGCCAAAAGAAAATATATTGCCTAATAAATCTGGTCTTGGAGCGCCGTTGAGTTGTTTAGATTCGGCTCGTTACGGCATTGCTTGGGGAGCTATTGGCGCAGCAATGGATTGCTATGACACTGCTTTGCGCTACGCCAAGGAAAGAATCCAATTTGACAAACCTATTGCCGGAACGCAATTACAGCAGAAGAAATTAGCCGAAATGATAACCGAAATCACCAAAGCACAATTATTAACTTGGCGATTAGGCGTTTTGAAAAACGAAGGAAAAGCTACGACCGCGCAAATCTCGATGGCGAAAAGGAATAATGTGGCAATGGCAATTCAAATCGCACGTGAAGCGCGACAAATTTTAGGCGGAATGGGAATTACTGGCGAATATTCAATTATGCGTCATATGATGAATTTAGAATCAGTAATCACTTATGAAGGGACACATGATATTCATTTATTGATTACAGGAATGGACATCACGGGAATTCCGGCTTTCAAATAAAGATAAACATCTATTAAACTATTCATAAAATCAATAGTAAAAGCTTCTTCGAAACAAGAAGCTTTTCTATTTTTGCAAAAAAAACTAGACGATGAATATAACAACGATAAACCACAAAATTCAACCTCAAAAAGACCTATTATTACAGCATTCTTTGTATAACAAGGTAAAAACTATGCAGGACTTGAATTGCTTTTTAGAAAATCACGTTTATGCAGTTTGGGATTTCATGTCATTATTAAAGGCGTTACAGTCTAAATTAACTTGCACAACAACACCTTGGTTTGCCACAGAAAACCCAGAAACAAGGTATTTGATAAATGAAATTGTCCTTGCAGAAGAATCTGATTTAACAATTGATGGACGCCGTCAAAGTCACTTCGAGATGTATCTTGAAGCCATGAAGTTTTGTGGTGCAAATACCGCTGATATTGAAATTTTCTTATCCGAAGTTAATTCGCTCAACAACATATTTGTTGCCATTAAAAAAAGCAATCTTCATTCAAACATCAAAGCCTTTTTAGATTTTACGTTTAGGGTTATTGACGAAGGAAAATCGCATGAAATTGCTGCGGCTTTCACCTTTGGAAGAGAAGATTTAATACCGAGTATGTTTACTGTAATTTTGAAAAACTTTCAAATTAATTTCCCAGAAACAGATTTGAGCAAACTCATTTATTATTTTGAAAGACATATTGAATTAGACGCAGACGAACACGGCCCAATGGCTATGAAGATGATAACGGAACTGTGCGGAACAGATGCTCAAAAGTGGAATGAAGTGGAAGCAATTTCGATTTTAGCTTTAGAAAGACGAATTGGATTATGGGATGCAATTGAAGAGCAAATTGTGATGAAAATGGAAATGGCTTAATTGCTTAAAAAGAGAAGACAAAATCTAACACTAATTTTAAAAAGGGAAACCGTTTTTTAAAGTAGTAAACAACACATTTCTGTTGCATTTAACGGCTAGTTGCGCTGTTCCTGTTTCTGAGATAGTGTCGATTGAAAATTAGCATTTTTTGAAAATTATTGCGATTCCAATTGAGCAAAAACAGTTAAAGATTTTTTTGTGAAACACATTGTGCCAAAAGCTAGAATTGCGGTGCAAAACTAATAATGCTTCTCATAAAATCGGTGTTTAGAAATAGGCATAATTTATTTATGCGATATTAACTACAGTTTCTACCTGAGGTGCAAATTTTTTTATAGTAGTTTCTACACCAGCTCTTAATGTCATTTGATTCACACTACAACTGGTGCAGGCTCCTTCAAAGCGAACGGTTACATGTTTGTCCTCTGCAATGGAGATAAGTTTAATGTCACCACCGTCAGAATTTAAAAAAGGTCTGATTTCTTCTAGAGCTTTTAGAACATTATCTGTCAATTCTTCTGTCGTCATATTTATAAATTTAAAGATTTCTAAATAAGATTAATTTCAAATCAAATAATTATTTTTTTACTGCTGCACAACCAGCCATTGTGGTTATTTTAACTGCTTCGGTAGCAGGCAAATTTGCGTTTCTGAATACAACCTCACGAACTACATTTCTTGTAATGTCTTCAAAAACAGTCACAATAACAGAATCCGTTTGCATTGCCGCAGGTCGACCAAAATCTCCAGCTTCGCGAATAGATTGCACTATCGGAACTTCACCCAGGAATGGAACATTTAAATCTTCTGCAAGATTTTTAGCTCCTTCTTTTCCAAAAATATAATATTTGTTTTCTGGCAGTTCTTCCGGTGTAAAATAAGCCATATTTTCTATAATTCCAAGGACGGGAACATTTATAGCCTCTGACATAAACATAGCAACTCCTTTTTTAGCATCGGCAAGAGCCACAGCTTGAGGAGTACTAACCACTACCACTCCGGTGATTGGCAAAGCTTGCACAATCGAAAGATGAATGTCTCCGGTTCCTGGAGGCAAATCAAGAAGCAAAAAATCTAATTCGCCCCAATCAGCATCAAAAATCATTTGGTTTAATGCTTTTGAAGCCATTGGACCTCTCCAAATTACGGCTTGACTTGGCGAAGTAAAGAAACCAATAGAAAGTATTTTAATGTCATAACTTTCGATAGGTTTCATTTTTGATTTTCCGTCAACAACTGTAGAGAGCGGTTTAGCACTTTCTACATCAAACATTATAGGCATTGATGGCCCATAGATATCGGCATCAAGAATACCTACTGAAAACCCCATTTTAGAAAGCGTTACGGCTAAATTTGCTGTAACGGTAGATTTACCAACACCTCCTTTTCCGGAAGCTACTGCAACAATATTTTTAATTCCCGGAATCGTTTTGCCTTTAATTTCAAGACTTTGAGGATTTTGGGGTGCTTCAACTTTAACGTTGATTTTTATTTTAGCATCGGGAGAAATTAATTCAAGAATGGTTTTTTTAATATCATCTTCGGCACGTTTTCTAATGTGCATCGCTGGAACGTGTAACACTAAATCAACAACAACTTCATCGCCAAAAGTGACTACATTTGCAATTGCACCGCTTTCTACCATATTTTTTCCTTCGCCGGCAATAGTAATAGTTTCCAGCGCTTTAAGGATTTCTTTTCTATCTAATTTCATTTTTTTTATCAAAAGTGTTCAATCGAATTTCAACTGAAATATTATATTTATTTAAACTAATTCTATTTTAATTTCTGGTACGCAAATATACTGTGAAAAGTTATGATTATTCTGTTTTTAACTTGGAATTAATATAAAGTAAATTGCCAGGTTTTAGTGATTTATTTCATCGTTATCACAGCATTATTTAACTTGAATTTCTGGTATCCAAAAATGATTTTCTAAGTCCATAATTTGATTATCCACTACCTTTATTCCTTCATTTTCGAGTAATTGTTGCATTAAATTTGTACCATCAAAATGATGTTTACCCGTTAGTAATCCTTTTCTATTTACGACCCGGTGGGCTGGTACATCTTCTAGGTTATGGCAGGCATTCATTGCCCAACCCACCATTCTAGCTGATCGGGCAGTTCCTAGTGCTTTTGCAATTGCGCCATAAGAGGTTACTTTGCCGTAGGGTATTTGTCTAGCAATTGCGTAAACGCGTTCAAAAAAATTATCGTTTGTTTTTACCATTAATTACCAATAATATTTTATGATATTTAGCAAAGTAAGTATTGAAATCAATCCCGTAATAGACCCCATAATGGTGTTCATGTTTTTTATAATAAAATCTCCTTTATTCTTAATCCTGTTGAAGAACGAAATATAAAAATAAAATACAAGAAACGAACCTAATACAACACCGTTGACAAAGATTAAAATTGAAGTGGTGTCAAAAGAAAATAATGTATAGGACGCCAATGTAATACTAATAAAAACATAGTAAGGAATAGGAAAAAGGTTCAGAGCAGAAAGTAACATGCCGAGGAAAAACCTACTGGTTTTACTATTTTTTTTTAATTTTTTGGTTTTTTCTTTAGGTTTTTTGGCCAGCCATAAAAAATAAATAGATAGTGTACTGAATATTCCAAATCCTATTTCTCGCAATAAAATGACTAAATCCGGGCGACGATTAATAATTTTTGCAAATAAAATAGCAAAAAAAACTTGAATACAAATAATAAGAATTGCACCTAGAGCAAACCACAATGCGTTGCGTTTTCCTTCTTTAAGGTTTATCTTTGCGGCCGTCATATTAATAAGGCCAGGAGGAATAATTCCTATAAATGCGCTAACAAAACCGAAAAAAAGTGGAAGAATAAGCCCCCTAACCCCCGAAGGAGGAATTTCTAATGAAACTTGAAATAGGTGGAACATATTTATCCAAATTAATTATTCCCCGTTTGGGGTTAAGGGGCTATTTTAAATCGAATATACGTAATTGCTTTGTTAGTTTCCAAATATTGTTTTTCATAAAAGGTTTGAAAAGCAGTTACTTCTGCAGGACTTCCTTCGTTTACATAAACATTATGGTTGGCATACAATACTTCGTGCCCTTCTCCGTGCAGCAAGCCTAAAGTGTAGCCGTGCATGAATTCACTGTCGGTTTTCAGGTTGACAATGCCGTCTTTTTTGAGGATTTTTTTATACAATTGCAGAAATTCTGAATTGGTCATTCGGTGTTTGGTGCGCTTGTACTTTATTTGAGGATCAGGAAATGTAATCCAAATCTCGTCCACTTCGTTTTCAGCAAAAACATGGTTGATTAATTCGATTTGGGTTCGAATGAAAGCCACGTTATGCAGTCCCGTTTCAACAGCGGTCTTGGCTCCACGCCAAAAGCGAGCGCCTTTAATATCGATTCCTACGAAGTTTTTGTTGGGATATTTTTCGGCAAGGCCAACGGAATATTCTCCTTTTCCACAGCCTAATTCGAGAACTAATGGGTTGTCGTTTTCGAAGAAATCAAGGTTCCATTTTCCTTTGAGTGGAAATAAATCGCCTACCACTTCTTCTCTCGAAGGTTGGAAAACATTGTTGAATGTTTCGTTTTCCTTAAATCTTTTTAATTTGTTTTTACTTCCCACGCTTGTATTGAATATTTCTGCAAAATTAGGGAATTTATCAGACGGAATGGCGGGTTTTGTGCTTAATTTAAAGATGTTTTTGTACTTGGAAAATCATTTAGTAATTGAAAGTTTAGGGCTAACAAAACTCCAACATCGTAAAGAAACTAATCACCAGCGGTTATTTAATGAAAAAACAGAGTCTTTTAGTAGCATAACTGCCTAAAAGAGTCCATCCAAGGAGTAAAAACGTGCGTGGTTGCGGTAGAAAATACATCCGTTGCGGTTCTACAATGATAATTTGGGGTTAATCACCTAAAATTATGAGTAAAGAAACCTAAATTATTATTCTTTTACTACAAATTATCATTCCAGAAGCCTAAATTATCGTTCTAGAACCGCAAATTATCATTCTAGAACCCCAAAATAACATTTGCGAACCCTAATGTAGGGTTGTTTAACCCCAAATTACCGTACAAAAGAAAATCTGCACAGGGAATGTACAAGTGTATTGGTATGAAAAACAGTAATTTAATTAAAAACCCCTAAAACATTTGTAATTTTTTTTATTATTTTTGAAATGATAAATGTGACGGTTGATAGATATAGATACCAGAAGTTAGGTAGATAAGTCTGATTTTATCGTACAATAACAAAAGTTATATCCAATGACAAAAGAGCCGTACAACAAAACATTGAATGTAATAGTAATACAAACAATTTTGACAAGCAATCAAAAAATGCAAAGAAAATCACAAAGTGATTTCAGGTTGCCGAAAATTACAGAGCTGGAAAAATCAGAAAAAAAATTCTCAAAAAGCGAGGGTTTTAAAATGGAAACTCTATAAAAAACGAAACCCAATAGTTTGAATTGCTTCAGGGACTAATGGGAATAAGATTATACAAATGTAAGTCAAAATTTTGAAAATGCAAACAAAATTAAAAAATAATGAAATATAGCGACTTTGCCAGAGTAATGACAAATGCCCGAATGAATCGTTATCTATTAGCTTGCGGTGGCAATACCCGGAAGGCAATGACACTTTACAGAAAGAATTTACAACTAACTCAAGAACTATTTACTGTAATTAGTTGCTTTGAAGTAGCCCTAAGAAATACTATAGATTTTAAATTTACTACCGCATTGGGAAACGACTGGTTAAGAGACTCAGCTTCCGCAGGTGGAGTGTTTGACACACCAAGATGTCGTTTAACAAGAGAAAATATTAACGATGCAATAAGTAAACTTCACGTTTACAATCATTATAAGTTGGTGGCAGAATTAGGCTTTGGATTTTGGCGTTTTATGTTTGCTCAAAATCAATTTAATGCAACAGGACGAATATTGTTGCGGGTATTTCCGTCAAAACCAACATCAACTCCTGCCATGCAATACAACAACATTTACATATTTAATCAATTAGCTCAACTTAATGATATTAGGAACCGAATGGCACACCATGAGCCTATCTGCTTTTTGCCAGGGCAACCTATAAAAGATACAACTTATGCGAGACAACACTACAATCTAATTTTGCAATTATTTCAATGGATGCAAATTGACGAAGCGGCTTTACTGTATGGTTTAGACCATATAAATGCAGTGTGTAATGAAATTGATAATCTGTAAGCAAAAAGTATCTGAACAATAACTAGCTGCAAGCATTCCAGTGAAGAATCATCGGCTATAATAGCCCTTACGCGCAATTGCGAATTTTGTGATAAGTTCTCTTTCTTGTTTTGTAATAATTTTTAATTTTGACATAAAATATAGGCACCGAAATTCGCAACCTCGCCAAGCGCAGGAACGTTTGACATAAGTTTAAAACGATACCGATAATGAAGAATATCACGACAACAATTTTATTACTTCTCATTACTTTTTTTGAGTTAAATGGACAAACGATAGTAACAGAGCTAAATGGTTTCCGAATTGGACAGTATCGAGAAACTGCGATAAACGAATTTGGCAAACCTTTTCGGAAAGAAAAATACGAAGACGGTTTTGAATACGATGCCTTCATTATTAACCCAGACAAAAGTTTGTATATGGTTTTTGAGTATGCCGCAAGACAAACTGATGTAATTTGGTCAATTCAAATTTCAGGCAACAACGCAACTATTGACATTGGCTTTAAAGGCTTAAAATTTGGACTTACCAAAAAAGAAGTTCAACGAGTTTTAGGAATACCCGACAAAAAAGAAAATATAGGCCAATATGGCGAAAAATGGAGTTATGATAAGACAAACTATTCGGTAGAAATTTCAAAAACCGGAAAATTATCTAGCGTAAAAATCATTAACAACTACTCAAGCAACGCGCCTGACGGAAGTAAACTTCCAAAGTTTGTAAATGTTGCGAAGTTGTTGAACTCAAAAACCAATACCGCGATTTCAAGTGTTCTAGCACCAGGAATTGAAATCTATTACAAAGGCAAAACAATGTTTTTTGGAAAATCCTTGAAAAGAGAAATAGAAACTGATTATTCAAAAATTTTTCAGACAATCCGCAAAATCAGTACAGGTTTAGACAAAATCAACACTTCTAACGAAAACTTATACGAGGAAAACGTGCGGGTTGCGTTAGGACAAAACACCAAACATGTTATAAAAATCAAGACAGGACATATTATAAAAGAAATTGTATTTGAATACATCAACGGACAATATTTAATTTGGGAAGTAAACGCACAATGAAAAAACCAATATTATAAATAAAAAAGCGGACGTACAACACCCATTTCAATAAATCGCTAGACACGAGATTTATTTGAAATGGCAAAGGTTCTAATTTACCGCTCTATTCTTAACTAAAAACACCTCTGATTCTTCTGAAACAGAGGTGTTTTTTTAAGGTTTAAAATTAATTCAATTACTGCTTTGGCAATGATTGGTATCCCATATTAAACAATGTAAAAGCCTGAAGATCCACATTTTCCTGAATTGTGGCTGCTACTGATTTTCCTGCTCCGTGCCCAGCATTAACATCAATACGAATCAATACCGGATTGTTTCCTGCTTGTTTGTCTTGCAACTCAGCCGCGAATTTAAAGCTGTGTGCTGGCACCACTCGATCGTCGTGATCGCCAGTGGTTACTATTGTGGCTGGATATTGTGTTCCTTTTTTTACATTATTCACTGGCGAATACCCTTTAATGTATTCAAACATTTCTTTGCTATCCTGCGAAGTTCCGTAATCAAAAGCCCAACCTGCGCCTGAAGTAAAAGTATGGTAACGCAACATGTCCAAAACACCCACGGCTGGCAAAGCAACTTTTATTAAATCAGGACGTTGTGTCATTGTAGCGCCCACTAAAAGTCCACCATTTGAACCACCACGAATGGCAAGATAATCAGAAGAGGTATATTTTTGAGCAATCAAATATTCTGCTGCGGCAATAAAATCATCAAAAACATTTTGCTTTTGCATTTTGGTTCCAGCATCGTGCCATTTTTTACCATATTCGCCACCGCCTCTTAAATTGGCAACAGCATACACGCCACCGTTTTCCATCCATACTGCATTGGCAACACTAAAACTTGGGGTTAAACTAATGTTGAATCCACCATAACCATAAAGAATAGTTGGGTTTTTTCCATTAAGTTTTGTCCCTTTTTTATGCGTGATAATCATTGGAATTTGCGTTCCGTCTTTGGAAGCATAAAAAACTTGGGTCGAAATATAATCCTCGCTTTTAAAATCAACTTTTGGTTTTTCATACACTGTTGATTTTCCTGAATTGGGTTCGAAAGCAAAAATAGCGCCTGGCGTAGTATAATTGGTAAACGAATAATACAATGTTTTTGCTACTTTTTTACCGCCAAAACCTCCAGCGGTTCCTACACCTGGTAATTGGATTTCGCGTACAAGTTTTCCCGAATAATCATATTGCTTAATGAATGAAACAGCATCTTTCATATAATTAGCAAAAAAATAGCCGCCTCCAGTAGATGGAGAAAGCACATTTTCTGTTTCAGGAATAAAATCTTTCCAGTTTTCAGGTTTTGGATTGTTTACGTCAACAGTAATAATGCGTTTGTTTGGCGCATTTAAATCGGTTTCTATAAACAATTTATTTCCTTCATTTTCAATTACGCTATTGTCACTATCAAAATTATCAACAATTGTTACAATAGGCGCATTTGGAATTGTTAAATCCTGAATGTACAATTCGTTTCCATAAGTAGCGTTAGCTGCTGTAATAACTAAAAAACGGTTGTCTTCCGTAACGCTTCCGCCAACGTATCTTCTTTTTTGATCTAATCCAAAAATGACCACATCATCTTTTTGGTAAGTTCCAAATTTATGAAAATAAAGTTTGTGTTGGTCTGTTTTTGCTGATAATTCACTTCCTTTTGGTTTGTCGTAACTAGAATAGTAAAAACCTTCGTTTCCTTTCCAAGACACACCACTAAATTTTACATCAACTAAAGTATCTTCAAGAATTTTTTTAGATTCGGTATCCATTAAAATCACCTTTCTCCAGTCGCTTCCGCCTTCTGAAATGGAATACGCCATTTTTGAGCCATCTTCTGAAAAATTAACACCACCAAGAGAAGTTGTACCTTTTTTAGAAAAAGTATTTGGGTCTAAAAAAACGGTTTCAACCCCTTTAGCATCTTTTCTGTACATCACAGATTGGTTTTGCAAGCCATTATTTTTAGAATAATAGGTATAATTTCCTTCTTTAGATGGTGCTCCAATTTTTTCGTAATTCCATAATTTTTCCATTCTAGCCTTTAAAGCTTCTCTGAACGGAATTTTAGACAAATAGCCATAGGTCACCTCGTTTTGTGCTATTACCCAAGCAGCGGTTTCGGTTGATTTGTCATCTTCTAACCAGCGGTAAGGATCGGCTACTTTTGTATCGAAATACACATCAACAGTTTCGCCTTTTTTAGTTTGTGGATATTGTAAAGCATTTCCTTTTTGGCTTTGACCAAAACAACCCATTGATGCTGCCATTAATGTCATTAAAATTAATTTTTTCATTAGAAATAATTTAAGTTCTAACAAAAATAAGGAATTAATCCTCAACAATATTGAAGGGTACTATATTTCCTTCAATTAAAAAACCCTTTTAAATCTTATGATTCAAAAGGGTTTTTAATAATTTTAAGTAAACTGTGGAGAATATCGGATTCGAACCGACCACCTCTACGCTGCCAGCGTAGCGCTCTAGCCAAATGAGCTAATCCCCCAATGTGGCGCAAATATAACATTAAAATAGAGAATTATGCAAATTTCAAAAAACATATCGATCCTATTAGAAAAAAACGGCGCACTTCTCTTAATATTTTTAACTTTACGCCAAAATATTTGTTATGCTAATGGAAAATTCAAACGGGTCACTCCGCACAACAATCGAAAACAAAATCGCTACTGTCGAATTTGGACATCCTGCGAGTAATTCTTTTCCAAGAGAATTACTAAACAAATTGACAAACGAACTACAGATTTTAAGCGCTAATTCAGAAGTCACAGTGATTGTTTTAAAAAGTAGTGGTACAGCAGCATTTTGTGCAGGCGCATCCTTTGATGAACTTTTAGCGGTTTCTAATCAAGAGGAAGCTACACAATTCTTTTCAGGTTTTGCTAATTTGTTGAATGCGATGCGCAATTGTTCGAAAATAATAATTGGAAGAATTCACGGAAAAGCCGTGGGTGGTGGAGTAGGAATTGTTGCTGCTTGTGATTATGCTTTTGGAACTATTGAAAGCAGTATGAAATTATCCGAATTAGAAATCGGAATAGGTCCTTTTGTAATTGAACCTGCCGTCAGCAGAAAAATTGGAAAATCGGCGACGACCGAGATGACTCTAGAAACAGAATGGAAAACAGCCATTTGGGCGAACCAAAAAGGGCTTTTTTCTAAAGTCTTTGCCAACCAAAAAATATTAGATGCTGAAATTTCGGCTTTTGCCAATAAACTGTCTAGTTATAACCCGGAAGCTTTATTTGAAATGAAAAAAACACTGTGGGAAGGAACCGAAAACTGGGATACATTACTATATGAAAGAGCCCAGATTTCGGGAAAATTAGTGCTTTCTGATTTTTCACGAATCGCCTTGAATAAATTTAAAAAATAACAAAGAAATAAAGAGGAGTAGATTCACTAAATTTGTACTCAAATAAAAATTAGCATGAGTAAAATCAGAATTACAAAACAATTTGGTTTCGAAACAGGTCATGCTTTGTATGGCTATGACGGAAAATGTAAAAACGTACACGGTCATAGTTATAAATTGTCGGTAACAGTAATTGGAACACCTATTGACGACCGCAATAATGTTAAATTTGGGATGGTTATTGATTTTACCGATTTAAAGAAAATTGTCAAAGAGGAAGTTGTCGATCAGTTTGACCACGCTACGGTTTTTAACGAAACTACACCTCACGTTGAACTAGCAAAGGAATTAATGTCGCGCGGACATCATGTAATTTTAGTCGATTATCAGCCCACTAGTGAAAATATGGTAGTTGATTTTGCGCAACGCATTAGCAGTAGATTGCCCGAAAATATTGTTCTTTTTTCGTTAAAATTGCAAGAAACAGAATCTTCTTTTGCAGAATGGTTTGCTAGTGATAATATGTAAAAATTACAAAAAGCAAAATCCAAATCCCAAACGATAAATGAAATGACACCAATCAAAAAAATATATTTCGCTTCCGACCAACATTTTGGCGCGCCATCTCCTGAGTTAAGTTTTCCAAGAGAACAAAAATTCGTGGCTTGGCTAGACAAAGTCAAAGACGATGCCGAAGCTATTTTTTTATTGGGTGATTTATTCGATTTTTGGTTTGAATACAAAACCGTTATTCCTAAAGGTTTTGTGCGAATTCTTGGAAAATTAGCCGAAATACGCGACAGCGGCATTCCTATTTATTTCTTCGTAGGCAATCATGATTTGTGGATGGACGATTATTTCGAGAAAGAATTAAACATTCCCATTTATAGAGAAAATCAGGAATATACTTTCAACGGTAAAACCTTTCTGATAGGTCACGGCGACGGGAAAGGGCCCGGGGATTTGGGATACAAAAGAATGAAAAAAGTCTTTACCAATCCGTTTTCAAAATGGCTATATCGCTGGATTCATCCAGATATTGGAATGAAACTGGGACAATATTTATCCGTAAAAAACAAATTAATTTCAGGCGATGAAGACGTGAAGTTTCTGGGGGAAGAAAACGAATGGTTGATCCTTTATTCAAAAAGAAAACTGGAAACCAAACATTACAACTACCTCGTTTTTGGGCATCGTCATTTGCCTCTGAAAGTTACAGTTGGTGAAAACTCAGAATATGTAAATCTCGGCGATTGGATCAATTATTTTACCTACGGCGTTTTTGATGGCGAAACCTTTGAATTGAAGGAGTCTGATTTATAAACCATTTAAGACCGATAAGGCAGTCTAAATAGTTTTTTCTTTTGCCAAAAAGAAATGCAACGATAACTGCAATTATTTCTGATTTTCGTGTTCTTCTAAATCTTTTTGCAGATCTAAGGTTCTAAATCCAGGTAATTTTATTCCTGTAAAAACGACTATTAAAAGCGTCATGCTTCCGCCAAAAACAACCGCAGTAACCGTTCCCATTAATTTGGCTGTCAATCCACTTTCGAAAGCACCTAATTCATTCGAAGAACCCACAAAAATAGAATTTACGGCAGCCACACGACCGCGCATCGAATCCGGTGTTTTGAGTTGTAAAATTGTTTGACGAATCACCACCGAAATACCATCGGTAACGCCGCTCATAAACAAAGCAAAAACGGATAACCAAAACCAAGTGGAAAGTCCGAAAACAATAATACAAACACCAAATCCAAAAATAGCAGCTAACAATTTAATTCCAGCATTTTTATAAAAAGGCAAATGCGCTGCAACAAACATCGTCAGCAACGCGCCAACTGCCGGGGCTGCTCTTAAAACGCCAAAACCTTCTGGCCCTACTTTCAAAATGTCTTGGGCAAAAATAGGCAAAAGTGCTACTGCTCCGCCAAAAAGGACTGCCACCATATCGAGCGTTAAGGCGCCTAAAATGGATTTATTGGTATACACAAATTTCAGGCCTTCCTTCAAGCTTTCCATTATAGGTTCGCCAATTTTTGGATTCAAAATGGGTTTCGTAGCGATTTGTGTCAACAGCAATAAAGCAAAAATAGAACAGGCGAAAATAGACCACATCGACCAATGTACACCGATCCAAGTAATAGAAAATCCCGCAACTGCTGGCCCAACAACAGCACCAATTTGCCAAACAGAGCTACTCCAAGTCGCGGCATTTGGATATACTTTTTTGGGGACAATTAATGACATCAAAGAAAATATAGTGGGTCCGAGAAAGGCTCTTACTAATCCACCTAAAAAGACCATAAAATAAATGGAATACAAAATGGTATCCGTGGACCAGTCACCAACTACTCTTGGCCAAGTCAACAAAAACAATCCGAAACTAATGATAGAAAATCCTAAAATACACTTTAACAGCATACCTTTTTTTTCCTTTTGATCTACAATATGTCCTGCAAACAAAGCCATTCCAATGGCCGGAATTACCTCCATCAAGCCAATCATTCCTAGAGAAAGTGCACTTTTAGTCAAACTATACACTTCCCATTCGATAATAATAAATTGCATAGACCAGGCAAAAACCATAGTAAATCGCAGCAACAAAAACATATTAAATTCTCTATAACGCAAAGCGGCGTAGGCATCTCTAACTTTATCTCCCATGATTTTTACTTGATGTCTTTCAATCGCAACTGAACCGAAGTTTTACCATTCCACTCGTTCTCGTCAATGCAATAAACGGCTTCAAACGGCTTTTTATTTGTAGTCAATTCCATTTTATTACCCAATCCAAACCCAATCGCAGCGATTCCTTCAGAATTATTCTGACGCACAAAAAGTTTTAAATGTTCGTCATCGGCCCCTAGCTTTTGCGCGTAGCCTGTATCATTTACGTTTTTTGTGAGGAAAACGGGTGTCATATTTTGGGGTCCAAAAGGTTCGAATTGTTTTAAAATCCGAGTCAATTTTGGAGTGATATCCGATAAATTAATTTCGGCATCTATCGAAATTGCAGGTGTGAGCATATCAGGATGAATCGTTCTTTCGACTTCTTTTTCGAAAGCATCTTTAAAAGCCAAATAATTTTCTTCCAACAAAGTCATTCCGGCAGCATACATATGTCCGCCAAATTGTTCCAAATGTTCCGAACAAGCTTCCAAAGCATTATATACATCAAACCCTTTTACAGATCGCGCCGAAGCCGCATATTTATCGCCACTTTTGGTAAATACTAAAGTTGGTCTATAATAGGTTTCTATCAAGCGCGAAGCCACAATTCCTATCACGCCTTTGTGCCAATTTTCTTGAAAAACCACTGTTGTATACCGTTTTTCTTCATTGTTTTCAATAATTTGACTCAGGGCTTCCTTAGTAATTTGCTTGTCTAAATCTTTTCTTTCCGAATTATAGGCTTCAATTTCCAATGCAAATTGTTGCGCTTGTTCAAAATCAAATTCTGTCAATAACTCTACGGCGTGATTCCCGTGTTTGATGCGGCCTGCGGCATTAATTCTGGGTGCGATAATAAAAACTACATCAGTAATATCTAAAGTTTTCTTTTTTACTTGATGCACCAAAGCTTTAATTCCAGACCTCGGATTGGCGTTGATTACCTGCAAACCAAAATAGGCCAAAATCCTGTTTTCACCGGTCATTGGAACAATATCAGCGGCAATTGCAGTGGCAACTAAATCGAGATACGAAGTCAAATCTTCGATAGTTTGTTTTCGGTTTTCACCCAATGCTTGAATTAATTTAAAACCAATTCCGCAACCACACAATTCATCATACGGATAAGCACAGTCGTCTCTTTTTGGATCCAAGACGGCTATCGCTTCTGGCAAAAAATCTCCCGGTCGGTGGTGGTCGCAAATGATAAAATCGATATTTCTGTCTGTGGCGTAAGCAATATGCTCAATAGATTTTATACCGCAATCTAAAGCAATAATTAGCGAAAAATTATTATCGTCGGCAAAGTCAATTCCTTTAAAAGAAATGCCGTAACCTTCGTCATAACGATCGGGAATATAGGTAGCAACATTTGGATAATAAGTTTTCAAATACGATGAGACCAATGAAACCGCCGTGGTTCCATCTACATCATAATCGCCAAAAACAAGAATGTTTTCCTGATTTTTGATTGCCAATTCGATGCGGTCGACTGCTTTATCCATATCTTTCATTAGAAAAGGATTGTGCAAATCTTCTAAAGTTGGACGGAAAAATTCTCTGGCTTCTTCATACGATGCTATACCGCGCTGTACCAGAAGAGTCGCCACAAATCCCTCCACTTTCAAAGTTTCAGCAAGAAGTTTCACTTTTTCTTCAGATGGTTTTGGTTTGATATTCCAGCGCATAATTGATTTACGAATTAAGATTTTGTGATATCTACAAATTTAGTTTAAAATTTTTTAAAACGAGGCTTCTAAAGAAGACATCATTAAGTTCTCATTTAAAATCAGCCACTGATTCATGGATTAATAAAAGTGATAATTTCTTAAACAATAAATATGATAATTTCTTTACATTAGAATCTGTGGCTAAAAATTCAAAAAAATCTCTGCTTAAAAAATTAGAAGCTAAAACAAAATCGCAGTACTTTTGAATATCTTTTTAAATGAATCCAGATGCAAATTCAAGGACAAATTGTCGACATCCAAAATAAACGGATTTATTCAGGCGAAATTACATTTGAAAAGGGAAGAATCACTTCTGTGATCGAAAAAACTCATAATATAAGGAGCTTTATTCTTCCCGGATTTATTGATGCCCACATTCATATCGAAAGTTCGATGCTCGTTCCATCAGAGTTTGCAAAGATTGCAGTACTTCACGGAACGGTTGCCACGATTTCTGATCCACATGAAATTGCCAACGTTTTAGGTACGGCTGGCGTTTATTATATGATTGAAAACGGTAAAAAAGTACCGTTGAAGTTTCATTTTGGCGCTCCGTCTTGTGTTCCTGCAACTTCTTTTGAAACTGCTGGAGCTGTTATCGATTCACATGGAATCGCGGCATTAATGGCTTCTCCCGATATTTATTATTTGGCCGAAATGATGAATTATCCCGGTGTTTTATTTGATGATGAAGAGGTTTTGAAGAAAATTGAATGGGCAAAACATTTCAACAAACCCATTGATGGTCACGCTCCGGGACTGCGAGGAGAAGCAGTAAAAAAATACATTTTGGCTGGAATAACAACCGACCACGAATGTTTCACTTTTGAAGAAGCCGAGGAAAAATTATCACTTGGAATGAAAATCCTCATTCGCGAAGGAAGTGCTGCCAAAAACTTTGAAGCACTCATTGATTTACTTCCAGAAAATTATGAGAATATGATGTTTTGTTCGGATGACAAACATCCTGACGATTTGCTTTTGGGACACATTAATTTGCTTTGTGCTCGGGCTGTTGCCAAGGGAATTGATGTTTTCAAAGTCTTGCAAGCGGCCTGTGTAAATCCTGTGAATCATTACAAAATGAACGTGGGTTTATTAAAAGAAAACGATGCTGCCGATTTTATCGTGGTAGAAGATTTGATTAATTTTAAAGTGTTGCAAACTTATATTGATGGCGAATTAGTTGCGGCAAATGGCGAATCGTTTATTCAACACATCCCTTTTGAAACACCTAATAATTTTAATATTACCGCTAAAATAATTACTGATTTTGCCGTTTCAGGTTCAGGTTCTGGTTCAAAAATTAGAGTAATTGAAGCCTTGGAAGGACAATTAATTACCAATGAAATTCATCATAAACCATTCATTGTTGGGGGAAAAATTATTGCAGATCTCGAAAACGACATCTTGAAAATGGCGGTTGTGAATCGCTATCAAAATACGCTTCCAGCGATTGCTTTTATTAAGAATTTTGGTTTAAAAAAGGGAGCAATTGCTAGTTCGGTGGCACACGATTGTCATAATATTGTGGTCGTTGGAACATCAGATCATGAAATTTGCAGTGCTGTGAATCTAATCATCGAAAACAGAGGTGGAGTTTGCGCCGTAAATGGTGCTGAAAAAAAAATCTTACCCTTGCCCGTTGCCGGAATTATGAGCGACAAAAATGGTGGGGAAACCGGCAAATTATATCAGGAAATTGATGCAATGGCAAAGGAATTAGGCAGCAATTTGAAAGCGCCTTTTATGACACTTTCATTTATGGCTTTGCTCGTTATTCCCGATTTAAAATTATCCGATAAAGGATTGTTTAGCGGAAATACTTTTTCGTTTGTCGACTTAGAAGTTATTTAATTATATAAGGCATAATAGGTCATTTAAGAAGAAATTATTTAAACACAAAGGGCACGAAGAAGGCACATAGTTCACAAAGAAATCAGTGAAAATCCGTTTAATCTGTTTAATCTGTTTAATCCGTGGCTGAAAAATTATACTATCAAAGTCAAAGCTTCTCCTTCAAATTGAATTCCATCCCATCCCGTTTTTATAAAATTCCGAATGTTCTGGTGGTTGGTTCCTTCTGGATTTCCTACTACTTCTTCAAAATAATAGGCTCCAAAGCAAGCTAAAGTTTCTGCTTGAGACAAATTTTGCAATTTTGCAAAAGCAAATAACTTACAAGAACTCGAGTTTTCTCCTGCTGCATTGTTTTGTGTTCCATTTTCGAAAGCCGTTGGGGTAAAATCGTAATTTGCCTCAATCAAGGCAATGGTTTCAGGAAATGTAATCGTGTTTGGGGCTAGTTTTAAATTTTCTAAAAAAGAGGCAATGGTCATTTTGTAATTTTTATTCGGATTGTTTTTTATTTTCTTTAATGGTTGTTTTCCCGCCAACCACTACCACAATTTCTCCTTTTGGTGGTTTGTTTTCAAAATGCATCAATACTTCGCGAACCGTTCCGCGAACATTTTCTTCATGTAGTTTTGATAATTCTCGTGAAACGCAAATTTGTCGGTCTTCGCCAAAATACGTTATAAATTCAACTAAAGTTTTTACTAATTTATGCGGAGAAACATACAAAATCATGGTACGGGCTTCTTCGGCAAGTGCCAAATATCGGGTTTGTCTTCCTTTTTTGTCAGGTAAAAATCCTTCGAAAACAAATTTTTCATTGGGCAAACCGCTATTGACCAAAGCAGGTACAAAAGCCGTTGCGCCCGGCAAACATTCCACGTCAATTTTATTTTCAACACAAGCGCGAGTGAGTAAAAATCCAGGATCAGAAATGGCTGGCGTTCCCGCATCCGAAATCAAGGCGATGGTTTCTCCCGCTTTCAAACGCGAGATTAAGTTTTCGATGGTTTTGTGCTCATTGTGCATATGATGGCTATGCATGTGCGTGCCAATCTCGAAATGTTTTAATAATTTTCCGCTAGTTCGAGTATCTTCGGCAAGAATCAAATCGACTTCTTTAAGAATCCGAATCGCCCGTAAGGTCATATCTTCGAGATTACCAATTGGAGTGGGGACGATAAATAATTTACCCATTTAATCGAATTTTTTCTCGATGATTTCAATAAACCGTTGCGAGTAATCTTCTTTTCCTTCCCAACTGTTGTAATCTGGTTTTACCATATCATCAATAAAATTTTGGGCTTCCTCAAAGTTATCGTAGGTAATTAATTGGTTTAAAACGCGATTGTAATCTTCGTCGCTATTGCCAAAAAGGTGTTTTATAAATGCAATTCTATCATTTAAATCGATGTTTATTCCTTTTGAAAGTTTTTCGTTTAGGGACGTTGCTTTGGTCTCAAGTTTTTTTGAAGTTGACTCATCCTCTTGCAAATTTTCTGGAGTTGACATTTCAAAAGCTATTGGAGTTTGAGCTAATTCTCCTTGATCTGCTTTTATGAAAAGAGTTTCTGAATAATCACTTCCTAAAAAATCTTCAAATGAAATTTGAATAGCTTCCGATTTTTTTGGATCTTCAATTTCATTTTCTATATCTAATTCAAATGCTGGTAGAAAACCAATTTTATCTGAATCTTCTATAGTAGTTTCTTCTTCAATAAAATCTATGTCGGCAACGTTTTCTAATACTTCTTCAATTTCCTCTTCTTCAATTTTTTCTTCTATAAAATCTGTAACTTCATCAACAATAATTACTTCTTCAACTGTTTCTTGATGAGTAATTTCTTCTACAATAATTTCATCTTCAACCTTTATTGGTTTGCTTTCGGATAAATTGTTGTCGTCAAAAAATTGTTTCATTTTTTCAACAATTTCGGCTTGGCCAATAGTAGGTTTTGCGCCTCCAAAATGTTCCTCAACAAATCGTAAAACAGAAAGTTTTTCATAGAGTTTCTGCGTTTCGATACATAATTGATTGATATCGGATTTGCTTTTCATTTGCAATACTCTGTGTGCAATGCTCATCAAGTCGGCTTCCAATTTTTTCTTCATAACTTTTGAAATTATAGTGAGTACGTTGTGTTTTTTTTTAATAAATAGCTTCTTTATTTTTTATTCAATTTGGAGAAGAAGTAACCTTTACTCACAATAATAATATTTTATAAATAAGTGTTCGCGAATCTTCGATTTGATAAAAATTCTCTACTTTTGAAACGACGTAAAAGTATAAAATTTTTATGTTGATTTGTTTCGATACAAAGTAATAAAAAATATTCATTCCTTAAGGCCGAAAAATACGAAATGTTTCTCGAAAATACAGTAAATCATAAAGAACAATTTGGTTGGATCGAAGTAATTTGCGGTAGTATGTTTTCGGGCAAAACCGAAGAACTTATTCGCAGACTGAAAAGAGCACAATTTGCCAAACAAAAGGTTGAAATTTTCAAACCTGCCATCGATACGCGCTATCATGATGAAATGGTGGTGTCCCACGATGCTAATGAAATTAGATCTACGCCGGTTCCTGCAGCAGCAAATATCGCGATTTTAGCGCAAGGTTGCGATGTTGTTGGTATTGACGAAGCGCAGTTTTTTGATGACGAAATCGTTAAAATTTGCAATGATTTGGCCAACCAAGGTATTCGGGTCATCGTTGCTGGATTAGATATGGATTTCAAAGGCAATCCTTTTGGACCAATGCCAGCACTTATGGCTACTGCCGAATATGTAACTAAAGTCCACGCTGTTTGTACGCGCACCGGAAATTTAGCCAATTATAGTTTTAGAAAAACCGATAATGACAAACTTGTTATGCTTGGTGAAACCGAGGAATATGAACCTTTGAGTCGCGCCGCTTATTTTTATGCGATGAAAAAGAGCGAAGAATATCATACTTTAGCAAGCGATAGAACTAACAAAAATCAAGAGTAAATTTTGAATTTAAGTCTCGACAACATAGAAAAAATCCTTCACGCTAAAAAGTTCGGGGATAATTACAGCACAATCGACAACATTTCTATTGATAGTCGTTCTTTGCAAAATAATAAAAACACCTTGTTTTTTGCATTAATTGGACCTAATAATGATGCCCACATTTATATTTCAGCATTAATCGAAAAAGGAGTACAGACCTTTGTTGTCAATCAAATTCCAGCGGGTTTGTCAGACAAAGCTATTTTTTTTGTAGTCGAAAACACTTTAGCTTCCTTACAAAAATTTGCTGCTCACCATCGAAGTCAATTTAGTTTTCCTGTTATTGGATTGACTGGAAGTAACGGAAAAACAATTGTCAAGGAATGGTTGAACTTTCTTTTAAGTCCTGACTATAACATCATTCGAAGTCCTAAAAGCTATAATTCTCAAGTAGGCGTTCCATTATCCGTGATTTCAATCAACGACAGACACAATCTGGGAATTTTTGAAGCTGGAATCTCGAAGATGAACGAGATGGAAAAATTAGAAGTCATCATCCAACCAACTATTGGAATTCTAACTAACATTGGTACAGCACACGATGAAGGTTTTGAAAGTTTAGAGCAAAAAATCAAGGAAAAATTGCGACTTTTCAAACATTCAAAACTCATCATTTATCAAAAAAATAAAAATATTGATGCTGTTTTATCCGGTTTTGGCTTTGGAGAGGGCTTTGGAGAGAAATTTTCTTGGAGTTACAGCGACAAAACTGCTGACGTCTTTGTTAAAAAAACAGTAATAGATTGCAAAGCGATACTGCAAATTAGTTATGTCGCAGCCAATTTCGAAATACAAATCCCTTTTCAAGACGACGCTTCGATTGAAAACGCAATCACTTGTTTAATGGTTTTATTGAATTTTAAATACGATATAACCACGATTCAAAACCGGATGCAATGGCTTTATCCTGTCGAAATGCGATTGAAAGTCAAAAACGGAATCAACAATACTACGCTTATAGATGATAGTTACAGTTCCGATTTTCAGTCGTTGAAAATAGCATTAGATTTTCTTGAAAGTCAAAAGCAATATAAAAACAAAACGCTTATACTTTCCGATATTTTCGAAAGCGGTTTGTCAAACGAAGAATTATACGCTTCAGTTTCCCAATTAATTACTTCTAATAAAATCGCTCGGTTTATAGGTATTGGCGAAACTATTTCGGAATTTAAACACAAATTTGCCAACTGTGTCACTTTTAAAAATACGGCGGACTTTTTTCTTAATGTAAACCATTTGAATTTTAACAATGAAACCATTCTGATAAAAGGAGCGAGACATTTTCAATTTGAAGAAATAGTGACTGCATTAGAGGAGAAAACACACGAAACGGTTTTAGAAATCAATCTCAACGCTATTAGCCATAATCTGAATTTTTACAAATCAAAACTTAAACCTACTACCAAGATGATGGTCATGGTAAAAGCATTTGGTTATGGAAGTGGTGGATTTGAAATTGCTAAATTACTCGAGTATCACAAAGTGAATTATTTAGGTGTGGCTTTCGCCGATGAAGGAATTGCGCTAAAAAATGCTGGAATTTTATTGCCCATAATGGTTTTGAATCCAGAAGCCACCAGTTTTTCATCAATAATCCAACATAAATTAGAACCAGAGATTTACAGTTTGAAAGGGCTAAGGGCTTTCCTTCAAATTGCGGAACAGCGAAAATTGAAACATTTCCCAATTCATATTAAGCTCGATACGGGCATGCACCGTTTGGGTTTTGAAGCAGAAAATCTTGATGATTTGATTGCGGCTTTAAGAGATAATAAGTCAGTTTATGTAAAAAGTATTTTGTCGCACATGGCGACAAGTGACGATGTAAAACATCAAGAATTTGCGCATTTTCAGATTGCATTATTTGAAGAACTGTCCCAAAAATTAATGACGGCATTACAAATAAAACCAGTTCGGCATCTTTTAAATACTTCGGGAATTAGTAATTTTTCGCATGCGCAATATGATATGGTGCGCCTAGGTATTGGACTTTACGGCATATCTAATGATACAAACGAACAGCAGTATTTAGAAAATGTGGGAACTTTAAAATCAATAATTTCTCAAATACGAACTATTCAAGTTGGCGAAAGCGTGGGTTATGGAAGACGTTTTGTTGCGGATAAACCCACAAAAATTGCCACAATTCCAATTGGTTATGCCGACGGAATTTCGAGACATTGGGGAAATGGTGTTGGTTTTGTAACTATAAATCATCAAAAAGCAACCATTGTTGGCAGCATTTGTATGGATATGATGATGGTGGATAGTACTGAAATCAATTGCAATGAAGGAGATGCTGTAATTATTTTTGGCGAAAGCCCAACAGTCCCTTTTATGGCCAATCAACTGAAAACCATTTCTTATGAGATTCTTACCAGTATTTCGCAAAGGGTAAAACGAGTTTTTTATCGAGAATAAATCTTTTTAAATTATAATTTTTATATTCGTAATACTTATTAACTTAAAACAAAAAAGCTGTGGGATTTTTTAGTGATTTTAAAGCTTCTCTGATGCGAGGCGACGTATTAAGTTTAGCAACAGCAGTCGTTATTGGTAGTGCATTTGGCAAAATTGTTGGCTCAGCTGTTGACGATGTTATTATGCCAATTGTAGGGTTATTAACGGGTGGAATCGATTTTACTCAGAAATTTATTTCGTTAAACGGTCAAAGTTATGAAAATTTAGCTGTTGCAAAAGCTGTTGGCGCAAGCGTAATTACGTATGGCAATCTAGTGCAGGCGATAATCAATTTTGTGATTATTTCCTTTTTCATTTTCGTTGTTTTAAGAGCTGCTGAAAAAGCCAAAAAGAAAGAAAACGTTGCACCTGCCGCACCCGCTGGTCCAACTCAAGTAGAATTACTTACGCAAATCAGAGATTTGCTCCAAAAATAAATTTCCGCTACATTATATGTTCTAATTAAACCACGCTCGAAGGCGTGGTTCTTTTATTTGTTGCAAATATAACAATTTGTTATTTTTTGTGAACACACTTGGTTTAAGTTGCATATTGATTACTTTTGTCCCTCGAAATTAGTATTAAAAATTAAAACATACGATATGAAACTTGCAGTTGTTGGAGCCACAGGAATGGTTGGCGAAATAATGTTAAAGGTGCTAGAAGAAAGAAATTTTCCTTATTCAGAGTTAATTTTGGTGGCTTCTGAAAAATCAGTAGGGAAAATTATTGAATTCAAAGGACAAAAACATACCGTTGTAGGATTACAAACAGCAGTGGATATGAAACCAGAAATTGCGGTTTTTTCTGCTGGAGGACAAACTTCACTAGATTGGGCGCCAAAGTTTGCCGCAGCTGGAACAACAGTTATCGACAATTCATCAGCCTGGCGAATGGACCCAACAAAGAAATTAATTGTGCCTGAAATTAATGCTAGCGAATTAACGGCAGAAGACAAAATCATAGCAAATCCAAACTGCTCTACCATACAAATGGTTTTGGTACTAGCTCCACTGCATAAGAAATACAATATCAAACGTGTGGTTGTTTCGACTTACCAATCCATCACTGGAACGGGTGTAAAAGCTGTGGAACAATTCGAAAACGAAGTAGCAGGAATTGAAGGTGATATGGTTTATAAATATAAAATCAATAGAAACTGTATTCCACAATGCGATAGTTTTGAAGAAAATGGGTATACCAAAGAAGAAATGAAACTTGTTCGTGAAACCCAAAAAATCCTTGCCGATGATACTATTGCTGTAACGGCAACCGCAGTTCGCGTGCCTGTTGTAGGCGGTCATAGTGAAGCCGTTAATGTTGAATTCACTAATGATTTTGATGTATCAGAAGTGAGAAACATTTTACATCATACCGATGGAGTAGTGGTTCAAGACAATTTAGATACGTTTACCTATCCAATGCCAAGATATGCCGAAGGTAAAAACGATGTTTTTGTTGGAAGGATTCGTCGTGACGAAAGTCAAGAAAATACATTAAATATGTGGATTGTTGCTGATAATTTAAGAAAAGGAGCAGCAACAAACACGATTCAAATTGCAGAATATTTAATTGCTACAAAATTGGTTTAATTTATTCATAGAAATAGTAAATAACTAAAACTACAACTTTAAACGGTTGTAGTTTTTTTTTAGCCGAAATGGCTACCAAATACAAAGCTGTTTAATATAGCTTTACTTGAAAATAACTAGAAAAATCTGGGAAATATGCGAAATCTGTGTCTGATTGAAGCTGACTTGTGAAAAAATCCGTGACTAATTATAACCAGCTAATGACCATAATTTTAATACTCAATCTTCCCTACATACCGCATCAAACGAACAATTTTAAATTTTCTATTATTAATATAAGAAGAGGAACTTGTAGCAGCATATTTTCTTGGATTAGGCAAAATGGCAGCAATTCCCGCCGCTTGAATTTTTGTAAGATTCGCAGCATCTTTTCTGTACCAATGTTGCGTGGCCGCTTGAGCGCCATAAACGCCGTTCCCCATTTCTATACTGTTAAGATAGACTTCCATAATGCGTTCTTTACCCCAAATTAATTCGATAAGTACCGTAAAATAAGCTTCAAGACCTTTTCGCAAATAACTTCGTCCTTGCCATAGAAAAACATTTTTAGCCGTTTGTTGCGAAATGGTACTACCTCCTTTGATTTTTCTTCCTCTTTCATTGTTTTTGTATGCTTTTTGCATTGCAGTAAAATCAAAACCATTGTGAGTCAAAAAAGTGCCGTCTTCACTTGCAATCACTGCTTTTTGTAAATTAGTAGAGATATTTTCGATAGGTTCCCAATCATGACTAAAATAAATTTCTTTGCCATCAATCTTGTTTTCTACTGTCCGAATTACCATCAAAGGCGTAAACCAAACCGGCACAAACTTAAAAAGTAATACCAAAAAAATAGATGTTCCAAAAAACCACAGCAACGCCTTGAATAAAAAGCGCCTTAGTTTACTCATGAAGGTTTCAGAGTTTTTATGCGCTGGAGTGGTACTCTTTTTTGACGTTATTTTTGTTGCCATTAGTAGTAAATCTGAATTTTTTATAAAAGTAAAAAAAATAGCTTCAGTTTTATACAATTAGATTTAAATATCATCGCGCTATTGTAAATAGATTTTGTATTTTTAAACTTTACTAAATCTATAATTTACCATGAAAAAAACATTTTACATAATATTGATAATAATTAATTTGAATGCGATGGCGCAAAACACAATGTCTCCAGAATTGCTTTGGAAACTAGGTAGGGTAACTGCTTTGGGACTTTCTAAAGACGAAAAAAATATAGTTTACAAAGTAGCTATACCTGATGTCAGAGAAAACAAATCGAATTCTAAGTATTATATCCTGCCTATAAATGGAGGAAATCCAATCGAAGTTGCATCAACTAAAGACTTATTGTTGGATAAAAACATTTCTCCTGACGGGAAATATATGATTTATGATGAAGAAGTGAAAATCGACAAAGTGCACGGAAAAGATTTTTATCCAGAACTCGAAAAAGCGAATGTGCAAATATACAATGCGTTGGATTATCGCCATTGGGACAAATGGAACGAAGGTAAATTCAATCATGTTTTTTATAAAGAAAACAAAGAAGGGTCTATTGGTAGTGACATTTTGAAAGGAGAAACTTTCGATAGTCCACAAAAGCCTTTTGGTGGAGACGAAGATTATATTTGGTCGCCAGACAGCAAAAGTATTGTATACGTTTGCAAGAAAAAATCAGGAACAGCTTATGCTACCAGCACCAATACGGACCTCTATGAATACAATCTAGAAACAGGCAAAACCATAAATAGAACCGAAAGCAATCTAGGATATGATACCAATCCGAAGTTTTCTCCAACCGGAAATTTATCTTGGCTTCAAATGAAACGCGATGGTTATGAAGCCGATAAAAATGATATTATTGTTAGTTTCAAAGGCATGAACATCAATTTAACGGCAAATTGGGACGGAACGGTAGATAGTTTTTTATGGAGCGCCGATGGCAAAAAAGTCTATTTTCAAGCACCAATTGACGGAACGCTTCAGTTATTTGAAGTTGATTTTCCGGGCTTGTCGAGGAAATTACCGCAAGTTGTTCAGCTGACCAATGGCGATTTTGATGTGGCTGGTTTAGTAGGTCTTTCAGGCGAAAGTATTATTGTCACTAGAACCGATATGAACCATGCTGCGGAAATTTATTCCTATAATTTAAAGAAAAAAACTTGGATTCAATTGTCGAATGTGAATACAGCAACCTACAACGCATTGGCGTTAAGCAAAACAGAAAGACGCTATGTAACCACAACCGACGGCAAAAAAATGTTGGTTTGGGTGATTTTGCCTCCTAATTTTGATGCTACTAAAAAATATCCAACCTTGCTTTATTGTCAAGGCGGACCGCAATCTCCATTAACACAAAGCTATTCTTTCCGTTGGAATTTCTCCTTAATGGCTTCCCAAGGGTATATTATTGTAGCTCCAAATCGTCGCGGAATGTGCGGTCACGGACAAGCTTGGAACGAACAAATTAGCAAAGACTGGGGCGGACAAGTTATGGATGATTACCTTACCGCGATTGATGCTGTAGCTAAAGAAAAATATGTAGACAAAACCCGTTTGGGTTGTGTGGGTGCAAGTTATGGTGGTTATTCTGTATTTTATTTGGCGGGAATTCACAACAACAGATTCAAAACTTTTATCTCTCATGATGGTGTTTTCAACACACAAAGTATGTTTGGCACCACCGAAGAAGTTTTCTTTAACTATTGGGATTTTGGCGGAGCCTATTGGGAAAAAGACAATGCAAATGCGCAAAAAGCCTACACCAAATTCAATCCGATCAATTTTGTCCAAAAATGGAACACGCCCATATTAATCATTCAAGGTGGAAATGATTTTAGAGTTCCTATCGGACAGTCGCAAGAAGCCTTTCAAGTGGCACAACTGCTCGGAATAAAAAGCAGATTGTTGTACTTTCCAGAAGAAAATCATTGGGTTTTAAAACCCCAAAACGCGCTGGTTTGGCAGAGAGAATTTTACAAATGGCTGCAGGAAACATTGTAGGATTTATAATATAAAATAACCCCGTTTTCTATATGAAAACGGGGTTATTAAGTATTCTATTCTTTTACTTTTACTCTAAATCATTCATTTTAAAAGTATCCATAAATGCGGTGGTATAATCACCCGCAATATATCTAGGGTCATCCATCAATTGTCTGTGAAAAGGAATGGTGGTTTTAATTCCTTCAATCACAAATTCGTCTAAGGCTCTTCGCATTTTGCTAATGGCTTCTTCCCGCGTTTGAGCAGTCGTGATTAATTTTGCAATCATAGAATCGTAATTCGGTGGAATGGTGTAGCCTGAATATACGTGAGTGTCTAAACGAACGCCGTGACCACCGGGCATATGAAGCGTTGTAATTTTTCCTGGTGAAGGTCTGAAGTCATTATAAGGATCTTCGGCATTAATACGACATTCAATGGCGTGCATTTGTGGAATGTAATTTTTACCTGAAATTGGCACACCAGCAGCAACTAAAATTTGCTCCCGAATTAAATCGTAGTCTATTACTTGTTCCGTAATTGGATGCTCCACTTGAATACGCGTATTCATTTCCATAAAGTAGAAATTGCGGTGTTTGTCTACTAGAAATTCAACTGTTCCTGCTCCTTCATATTTAATGAATTCAGCTGCTTTTACAGCTGCTGCTCCCATTTTTTCACGTAATTCGTCGGTCATAAACGGTGAAGGAGTTTCCTCAGTCAATTTTTGATGACGTCTTTGTACAGAACAATCTCTTTCAGAGAGGTGACAGGCTTTACCAAAAGAATCGCCTACCACTTGAATTTCGATATGTCTTGGTTCTTCAATTAATTTTTCCAGATACATGCCGTCATTACCAAAAGCGGCTGCTGACTCTTGGCGAGCGCTTTCCCATGCTTTTAATAATTCTTCTTCTTTCCATACAGCGCGCATTCCTTTTCCTCCACCGCCAGCAGTCGCTTTTAGCATTACAGGATATCCGAATTTTTTTGCGATTGCTTGTGCTTCTTCATAAGATTCTAAAATGCCTTCTGAACCGGGAACACAAGGAACTCCGGCAGCTTTCATCGTCGCTTTAGCCGAAGCTTTATCGCCCATTCTATCAATCATTTCTGGTGAAGCACCTATAAATTTTACGCCGTGTTCTTGGCAAATTTTTGAAAATTTTGAATTCTCAGATAGGAATCCATATCCGGGATGTATTGCATCTGCATTTGTAATTTCGGCAGCAGCAATAATACTTGAAATTTTTAAGTAGGATAAGTTGCTCGGTGGTGGCCCGATACAAACTGCTTCATCAGCAAATTTAACGTGCAAGCTTTCGGCATCGGCAGTCGAATAAACTGCGACTGTTTTTATGCCCATTTCTTTGCATGTTCGTATAACACGGAGCGCAATTTCTCCTCTGTTTGCGATTAATATTTTTTTAAACATTTTTTTTGAATTATGAGTTATGAGTTATAAGTTATAAGTTATGAAAGGCAAAACCAATTCATAATTTATAATTCACAATTTATAATTTCTTAAGATGGATCTACTAAGAACAATGGTTGGTCATATTCTACTGGTGACATATCGTCAACTAAAATTTTAACAATTTTACCAGAAACTTCCGATTCAATTTCGTTAAACAATTTCATTGCTTCAATAACACAAAGAACATCACCTTTAGCAATGGTGCTGCCTACTTCAACAAACAGGGGTTTGTCTGGTGATGGCTTTCTATAAAAAGTCCCAATAATAGGAGACTTTATGGTTATGTAATGAGAATTCTCTGCAACTGGAGCAACTGGAGTAGAAGCTACAACTTCAATTTGTGGAGCAGCAACTGCTTGCTGAAGAACCGGTTGAGCAGGCAATTGTTGTACATATGTCGTTTCAGACACATGTCCTTCAAGTGTTGTTCTGATGGTAATTTTAACATCGTCCATCTCTAATTTAACTTCAGCAACTCCTGAATTTGCGACAAATTTGATTAGATTTTGAATTTCTTTTAAATCCATAGTTATTTGGTTTTTAGTTTAATTTAGTTTTTATCGTAAGCCCATTTTAGATAAATCGAGCCCCATGAGAATCCACCGCCAAAAGCAGCAAATATGATTGTATCTCCTTTTTTAAATAGATGTTCAAAATCACTCAGCACGAGTGGTAAAGTAGCCGAAGTAGTATTGCCGTATCTTTCGATGTTCATTAATACTTTTGAATCTTCTAATTCCATTCGATTTGCGGTTGCATCAACAATTCTTTTATTCGCTTGATGCGGTACTAACCAAGCAATATCATCGTGAGTTAAATTATTTCTTTTCATAATTTGTTCACAGGCATCAGCCATATAGGTAACCGCATATTTAAAAACTGATTTTCCATCTTGGGTAATATTGTGCTGATTGTCTTGAACCGTTTGCTCAGAAGCCGGGAAAAGTGAGCCACCGGCTGTCATTTTTAAAAAGTCTCTACCGTCTCCATCTGTTCTTAAATATTCATCTTGCAAGCCCAATCCTTCATAATTTGGTTCGAATAAAACGGCACCGGCTCCATCTCCAAAAATGATACAAGTCGTTCTATCGGTATAATCGACTATTGAAGACATTTTATCTGCTCCAATAAGCAATATTTTCTTGTATCGCCCTGATTCAATGTATGCAGCAGCGGTTGACATTCCGAACAAAAAACTGGAACAAGCGGATTGTAAGTCATAAGCAAAGGCGTTTGTTGCTCCAATTTCTGTGGCGACATAAGCTCCAGTTGATGCTACAGGCATGTCAGCGGTAGCTGTTGCCATAAGTAACAAATCTATTTCTAGGGGATTTACATTTGCTTTTTTTATTAAATCTAGCGCAGCATTTATGGCCAAAAACGATGTCCCTTTAGTGTCATCTTTAAGAATTCTTCTCTCTTTAATTCCTGTTCGAGAAGTTATCCACTCATCATTTGTGTCAACTAATGTTTCAAGAATCTTGTTTGTTAGCACGTAGTCTGGTACGTATGCTCCAACAGCTGTTATTGCGGCTGTGATTTTGTTCATTATACTTTGTTATTTCTCTACAAATGTACTATTTGTAGAATTTATAAAGGACTATAAAATTACAAAAAAAATCGTATTCTTTTCGTTTTACTGGCTCTATTTAATGAAAATTATTAACAACAAAAAAAACTCCCACGAGGTGAGAGTTTGGATATTATTTACAAAAACATATTAAGCAACTGATACAGATTTATCTATAACAACTTGCCCTCTGTAATACATTTTTCCTTCATGCCAATAGGCTCTGTGGTATAGATGTGCTTCGCCGGTGATTGGGCAAGTTGCGATTTGTGCTACTGTAGCTTTGTAATGTGTTCTTCGTTTATCTCTTCTAGTTTTCGAGATTTTTCTTTTAGGATGCGCCATTTTACTATATTATTTATCCGTTAATAGTTGCTTTAATTTGTCCCAACGCGGGTCAATATTTTCTTCTTTTTCTTCTTTTTTATTGTCTTTTTTCAGTTTTTCGACTGTTAATTCTTTCAGTTTTGATAAGGTTTCTGTATTTAAACTTCCGTCTTTAATTCCTGGATGAATTCGTCTTAAAGGAACCGAAAGCACAATCATTTCATAAATATATTGTGCAATATCTATTTGAAATTCGCCATGTGGTAAAATGAGCAACTCTTCGTTGTCATTGTTAAGCACATCGCCAAAACGCACAATTAAATTCATTTTACCTTTGATGGGCAAATCAAACTCTTCGTTTGTCATATCACAAGGAACATTAACTGTTCCTTTGTGTTTGAAAGAAAGTTCCATAATGGTGCTTTTTTTCTCAAACAGTACATTTACTTTGATGTTAGAATTATTAAATTCTTGATAGTCAAAGATTTCAAAGAACGCATTGTTTATTTGATATTCAAAATGATGTTTTCCTGTCTTTAATCCTACAAAAGGAATTAAATATTCTTTCGTCTTGTTCATTTCAACAACAATTTGCCTTATACCGAGGCTTCGGTACGGGAGTGCAAAGATATAAAATTATTGGAAATCTAATAATCTTATTTACCTTTTTTTTGTTTAATCTATTTTTCTTTTATTCTCAGTGGTTTTTGACTGATTTCCGCATATTGATTTCTTGAATTATAGATATCAATGGCAAGATAAACCGCCTCTTTAAAAGAATTGAAATCTGCTATTCCTTTGCCAGCAATATCGTAAGCAGTACCATGGTCTGGCGAAGTTCTAATTTTGTTTAAGCCCGCAGTATAATTTACACCATTACCAAAAGACAATGTTTTGAAAGGAATTAATCCCTGATCGTGATAGGTCGCAATAATGGCATCGTATTTGTCGTATTGATTGCTTCCAAAAAAACCATCAGCAGGAAATGGGCCAAAAACTAGGGTTCCCTTTTCATATATTTTTTTTAATGTTGGCTTTAAAATTGTCTCATCTTCTTTGCCAATGACGCCGCCATCTCCACAATGAGGGTTCAATCCTAAGACTGCAATTTTAGGCTTGTTAATACTAAAATCCTGAATTAAAGATTGCTTTATGGTTTCTATTTTTTTTATAATCAATGCTTCGGTGAGGTGAGAAGCAACTTCGTTTAAAGGAATATGATCGGTCAATAAGCCAACTCTTAAATTGTCCTGAACCATCAGCATTAAGGCGTTCCCTTCTAACTCTCGGTCTAAATAATCGGTGTGACCTGGGAATTTAAATTCTTCAGATTGAATATTATATTTGTTTATTGGCGCGGTTACTAAAGCGTCTATAAGTCCGTCTTTCAAAGCTTTGGTGGCTGCAATAAAAGATTTTATGGCATATTTTCCGATGTTTTCGTCATTTACGCCAAAGTTTATTTCTACTCCTTCTTGCCAAACATTCAAAACATTGATTTTACCCAAAACTATTTGATCTAGTCTATCAATTCCATGAAGCATTGCGGTAGATTCAAAACTCTTTTTTACAAACGAAAGGACTTTTACATTTGCAAAAATAACTGGCGTGCATAATTCTAACATTCGAGAATCTTCAAATGTTTTGAGAACAACTTCGCTTCCAATACCGTTTAAATCTCCGATAGAAATTCCGACGATTATATTTTCTGCTTTTTTTATCATGACGTCCCGTTATTTATTGCTAATTTTGAAGTGCAAATTTAGTAAAATAAAATAAGAAATGTTTACAGGAATTATAGAAACACTTGGCACTGTTCAAGAAATAAAAAAAGACAAAGACAATCTTCATATTACATTAGTTTCAACGCTTACTGGCGAACTTCAAATAGACCAAAGTGTGGCTCATAATGGGATTTGTATGACCGTTGTAGGAATAGATAAAAACCTGTATACCGTTACCGCGATTGCTGAAACCGTAAAAAAAACCAATATTTCGCATTGGAAATCAGGAGATATTGTTAATCTAGAACGGGCAATGAAATTGGGTGATCGTTTGGATGGCCATATTGTTCAAGGACATGTTGACCAAATTGGGAGTTGTATCGCAGCTTTAGAGACAAATGGAAGTTGGTATTACACTTTTGAATACGATGAAACTATCAATAATATTACAATCGAAAAAGGGTCCATTACTGTAAATGGAGTGAGTTTAACGGTGGTAGATTCGAAAAAAAATCAGTTTAGTGTGGCAATTATTCCTTATACTTTTGAGCACACTAATTTTCAGAGCTTCGACGTTGGAACAAAAGTGAATCTTGAATTCGACCTTATTGGTAAATACATTGCTAAGCTCTATGCCACAAGATAGTGTTTTTTATTTTTGAAAGCAACGTATTTAGCTACAGCTTCACAGATTAAAAATGTTTTTTGAAAATCTGTGAATCTTTGGCCATCTTACCTTTAAACAAAAAAGAGCCGCGTTTAAGGCGTGACTCTTTTTAACTTTGAATTTATAAATAACTAAACAAGTGGTGCTCCTGACATAATTTCGTTGTTGGCGTGTGCTGAAAATTGCTCAAAATTAGCTTTGAACTTTTGCGCTAATTCAACTGCTTTTATATCATACAATTCTTTGTCGTCCCAAGTGTTTCTTGGGTCTACAATATCAGTTGGTACATTAGGACAAGATTGCGGTATGGCAATCCCAAAGACTTTGTGGTTCACATATTCTACAGCGTCTAATTCTCCGTCTAATGCCGCAGTAATCATAGCGCGAGTGTATTTTAATTTCACACGGCTTCCTATTCCATAAGGCCCGCCAGTCCAGCCGGTGTTGATAAGCCAAACTTTTACATTGGCATCTTTCATCTTTTTGCTCAACATTTCAGCATACTTCGTTGGATGCAAAGGCATAAATGGCGCTCCAAAACAAGCTGAAAAATTGGGTTGAGGTTCAGTGACTCCTGCTTCAGTTCCGGCAACTTTTGCCGTGTAACCAGAAATAAAATGATAGGCAGCTTGACCTGGTGTCAATTTTGAAATGGGCGGTAAAATCCCAAATGAATCTGCGGTAAGGAAAAATATATTTTTCGGATTTTTGCCAATAGATTTTGCTTGGATATTATCGATATGATCAATAGGATAACTCACGCGCGTATTTTGAGTTATAGAAACATCGTCAAAATCTACTTCTTTCGTTCCTTTTTTGAAGACCACATTTTCTAATAGCGCCCCTTTTTTTATCGCTCTAAAAATATCAGGTTCGTTTTCTTCAGTTAAATTAATCACTTTTGCATAGCAACCGCCTTCAAAATTGAATACGGTATTTTCATTTGTCCAACCGTGTTCGTCGTCACCGATTAGTTTTCTTGCGGGATCAGCAGATAGAGTTGTTTTTCCGGTTCCTGATAATCCAAAGAAAATTGCGGTGTCACCGTCATCTCCCACATTGGCACTACAATGCATGGGTAATGTATTTTTAAAAACGGGTAAAATAAAATTTAATGCCGAAAAAATCCCTTTTTTCATTTCGCCGGTATAACCAGTTCCTCCAATCAGTGCCACTTTTTTTGTAAAATCAAGGATTGCGAAATTGCTTTGCCGCGTTCCATCTATAGTTGGGTCGGCGAGGAAACTTGGCACACAAATCACAGTCCATTCCGGACTGAAATTTTCTAGTTCCTCTCTGCCGGGTCTTAGAAACATATTGTAACAAAATAAATTTGCCCAAGCAGTTTCATTAACAACGCGTACATTTAATCTATAATTTGAGTCTGCACAAACATAAGAATCTCTCACGAAGACCTCTTTATTAGATAAATAAGCGGTGACTTTTGAATACAATTTCTCAAAAGCTTGTGGATTGAAAGGAATATTTACGTTTCCCCACCACACTTTGTCTGCGGTAATAGTATCTTTTACAATAAAGCGGTCTAGTGGAGAACGACCTGTAAATTCCCCAGTATTAATCGCTAATGCTCCGGTCGAAGCTTCGATTCCTTGGCCAGATTGCAATGTTATTTCATGTAATTCGTTGGCTGACAATTGATAATGAATAGTCGCGTTTTCGATTCCAAGGTTTTTTAACGAAATCGATTTCGTATGTGAGGTTTGATTCTCCATAAATTTGTGTGCTGTGAGTTTTTATTTATGGTTGTAAAGTTAAAAATTAAATATTGTACTGAATTATTTTATAACAATTTTATGATTTTTTGTTAATATAATTTAGCAATAATACTCCCCAAGCTGATATTAATAGCAATCCGCCAATAGGTGTTACGAATCCAATAATTTTAAAATCAAATGAGGTAAGGCCAGTTGTTGCCAATAGATAGAGAGAACCTGAAAACAAAATAATTCCAATAAGTGTCAAAATATAAATAATTTTTTTTGTTTTTTGGGAGAGGCCAGTTATTGTTGCAATAAACAGTAAAAATAGGGCGTGATACATTTGGTATTTTACTCCGGTTTCGAACGTTGACAGTTCTTCTATTGATAGAACCTTTTTCAAAGCGTGTGCTCCAAAAGCTCCTAAGATGATGGCAGTCATTCCAAGAATTGCTGCAGTAGAAAGTATCTTTTTGTCCATTTTTTGTTTTTTACTTTGCAAAAGTATCTCATTCTAACTCATTTGAAGGTATGTTTAACAATCTTTTTTTGGTGGGAAAATTATGAATGTATTGATTTTTAAACAACACCGTTTGTTATGAATACAACAATTACATACATTTGTGTTATATTTACATACTTATGAGGACAGTTTTACTTATTGGAGCAGGAAGATCGGCTTCGTCGTTAATTCAATATCTTTTAAATAAGTCAGATGAAGAGAATTTGCACCTTATTATTGGCGATTTATCATTGGCTGCAGCGCAAAACAAAACGAATAATCACCCCAACGCAACTGCTGTTGTTTTAGATGTTTTTGATGCAACTCAAAGAAGTGAAGCAATTCAAAAAGCAAATATTGTTATTTCTATGTTGCCAGCACATCTTCATATTGAAGTGGCTCGCGATTGTATTGTCTACAAAAAACACATGGTTACCGCTTCATATATAAGTGATGCGATGCAGGAATTGGATGCTTTGGTCAAAGAAAACAATTTGATTTTTATGAATGAAATTGGACTTGATCCCGGAATAGACCATTTGAGCGCGATGAAAGTCATTGATGAAATCAAGGCAAAAGGTGGGAAAATGCTTTTGTTTGAATCCTTTTGCGGCGGATTGGTGGCTCCAGAATCCGACACCAATTTGTGGAATTATAAATTTACTTGGGCGCCTCGAAATGTAGTTCTTGCAGGACAAGGTGGCGCGGCAAAATTCCTCCAAGAAGGAACTTATAAATACATTCCGTATTGCAATGTATTCCGGCGAACTGAATTTTTAGAAGTGGAAGGCTACGGAAAATTTGAAGCTTATTCCAATAGAGATTCGCTAAAGTACCTTAATGTTTACGGACTGAATGACGTACTAACTTTGTACAGGGGAACCATTCGAAGAGTTGGTTTTTCTAAGGCCTGGAATATGTTTGTACAACTCGGAATGACCGATGACAGTTACATTATGGAAGATTCTGAGAATATGAGTTACCGTCAATTCGTCAATTCTTTTTTGCCATATCATCCCACAGACTCCGTCGAAATTAAGATGCGTCTGATTTTAAAAATCGATCAAGACGACATCATGTGGGACAAATTGTTGGAATTGGATTTATTCAATCCCAACAAAAAAGTAGGTTTGAAAAGCGCCACACCAGCTCAAATTCTCGAAAAAATTTTGAGCGATAGCTGGACATTACAGCCCAAAGACAAAGATATGATTGTGATGTATCATAAATTTGGATATGAATTAAATGGCAAAAAACAACAAATTGATTCCAAAATGGTGTGCCTTGGCGAAGACCAAACCTATACCGCCATGGCAAAAACCGTTGGATTACCTGTTGCAATGGCGACTTTGTTAATCTTGAACGGAAAGATAAAAACGCCTGGAGTACAACTTCCTATTCGCAAAGAAGTGTATTTACCTATTTTGAAGGAATTAGAAGAATACGGCGTTGTTTTCAAGGAAGAAGAAGTGCCGTATTTGGGGTATAATTTGGATAATTAATTTAAAGATGGGACGCAGATAATACTGATTCGCAAAAACGAAATGCGGATACAAACTGATTTTTGAGCTCTGTTTACGAAACTAATAAAATCAGTTTTTATCCGCGTCTTTAGGAAGTAAATCCGTTTTATTCGCGTTCAAAAAAATCTATTTCGACATTTCCACAAAATACTTGTAAAACAACGGAATCGTCTCAATTCCTTTCAAATAATTAAAAATCCCGAAATGTTCGTTTGGCGAATGAATGGCATCGCTGTCTAAACCAAATCCCATTAATATAGTTTTGCTTTTGAGTTCTTTTTCGAATAAAGAAACAATAGGAATACTTCCGCCAGAACGTACCGGAATTGCGGGAACTCCAAAGGTCTCGGTATACGCTTTATTGGCGGCTTTATAGCCAATGCTGTCCGTTGGTGTTACATAACCTTGTCCTCCGTGATGTGGTTTTACTTTTACAGTAACTCCAGCCGGAGCAATGCTAATGAAATGTTTGGTAAACAAATCGGTGATTTTTTCCCAATCTTGATTCGGAACCAATCGCATTGAGATTTTGGCGAAAGCCTGACTTGGAATCACAGTTTTTGCTCCTTCACCAATGTATCCGCCCCAAATGCCGTTGACGTCAAGCGTGGGACGAATTGAGTTTCTTTCATTGGTTACATATCCTTTTTCGCCATAAACAGCATTCAAGTCCAAAGCCTTTTTGTAATCTTCGAGATTAAAAGGCGCTTTGGCCATTTCGGCTCTTTCTTCTAATGATAATTCTTCGACTTTGTTATAAAAACCAGGAATGGTAATGTGATTGTTTTCGTCATGAAGTGAGGCAATCATTTTTGCCAAAACATTGATTGGATTGGCAACCGCTCCACCATACAAACCCGAATGCAAGTCGCGATTGGGCCCAGTCACTTCGACTTCTACATAACTCAAACCACGCAATCCCGTGGTGATTGAAGGCTGTTGATTAGAAATCATTCCTGTATCCGAGATTAAAATTACGTCACATTTCAGTTTTTCCTGGTTGCGTTCTACAAACCAACTCAAACTTTTCGAGCCAATTTCTTCTTCGCCTTCAATCATAAATTTCACGTTGCAAGGCAAAGTATTGGATTGAATCATGTATTCTAAAGCTTTGACGTGCATGTACATTTGGCCTTTATCATCGCAAGAACCACGCGCAAAAATGGCCCCATCGGGATGAATTTCTGTTTTTTTGATAACAGGTTCGAATGGAGGAGAAGTCCATAAATCGATAGGATCGGCGGGTTGCACGTCGTAATGTCCGTAAACTAAAACGGTTGGCAAATTGATGTCGATTGTTTTTTCACCATAAACTATGGGGTTTCCGGGGGTGTCACAAATTTCGACAAAATCGCAGCCTGCTTTTTCTAAACTTGCTTTAACAATATTTGCTGTATTGATAATGTCTTGATGATAAGCAGGATCGGCACTTACCGAAGGAATTTTAAGTAATTCAATCAGTTCGTTGATGAAACGGTCTTTGTGTAATTGAACATATGATTTTATAGTTTCCATATTATATTATTTTTTAGTGTTTCAAAAGTACAAAAAAGAGACGGAATATTTTTGGGTAATTTCCTTTGAAAGTTAGAAGTTATGATTATATTTGCACCCACATAAGTTTTTCCATACTGCGGAAAATAAGAGTGTAGTAAATGAATTTCGCGGATATGGTGAAATTGGTAGACATGCCAGACTTAGGATCTGGTGCCGCAAGGCGTGTAGGTTCGAGTCCTATTATCCGCACTAAAAAAGCTTCTCTATTGAGAAGCTTTTTTATTTGAGGTTATCCAAATTTTCGTAATTACTACTTCATATTCGAAACGGTATACGTTTTACCGTCGGCTACTGCCTCGACAACTTTAGTAAGTGCTGCCGGCGATAATATGGTTTTGTCAAAAGATACAGTTGCTGATTGTTTTTCAAAATTTACTGCGGCAGTTTTCACGCCTTCAAGTCCATTTAATTCTTCCTGAATTGTTTTGGCACAACCAATTGCGCAGGTCATTCCTTTGATGGTAAAATTCGCCGTTTGCAAATTAGTGGCTGCAATCTCCTTTTTTACTTTTGGAACTGAATTTTCTGTTGCTGAGATTGACTCAGTTTGTGCTGTTTTATCTTTGCAACCCACAAACAAGATACTTGTAAGGAGTATTGTCAATATTGATGTAGTGAATTTCATTTTTATTTATGTTTTATACAAATTAATATATTGGTGATTGTGAACAAAATTAATAAAAAAAAGAACTGCTAATTCATAAATTAGTTACAATTTTGAGCCAAAATTTTGTTTATGAATTCGAAGCAGTTGAAATGGGTTTATTTAATTACGCTAGCGTTAATTTGGGGAAGCTCTTTTATTCTTATAAAGAAAGGTTTGCTGGGCTTAACGCCAATGCAAGTTGGGTCGTTGAGAATTATTTTTGCTTCCTTATTTCTATTGTTAATTGGGTTCAAAAGTTTAGCAAAAATCCCCCACTTTCAATGGAAATACATCGCTTTAACGGCAATGCTTGGGACGTTTTTCCCCGCTTTTCTTTTTTCACTTGCACAAACGCAATTGGATAGTTCTGTAAGTGCCATTCTTAATTCGCTTACACCATTAAATACAATGATTTTGGGCGGAATAGCTTTCGGGTTAAGTTTCAAGAGAGCTCAGATTTTCGGGGTTTTTATTGGCTTAATAGGAACTTTTATGTTAATTGTAAATGGAGCGCTGAATCATCCAGAGCAAAATTATTATTATGCCATTTTGATTATTATCGCTTCGATTTGTTATGCAACCAATGTCAATTTAATCAAGAAATACCTATCTGATTTAAGTCCGCTGAGTATTACAACGGGTAATTTCTTAGTGTTACTTTTGCCTGCACTTTTTGTTTTGTTTTATTCTGGATTTTACGAAGTAATTGCTGTTGAAAGCGTTCAACATTCCGTTCTGTATATTATTATTTTGGGAGTTCTAGGAACCGGAATTGCCAATTTAATTTTCTTTAAAACCATACAAATTTCATCGCCTGTTTTTGCCACTTCTGTAACGTATTTAATTCCAATTGTCGCTTTTGGATGGGGATTATTGGACAATGAAATGTTATCACCAATCCAGTTTTTAGGTGCTTTTATTATTTTGTTTGGGGTTTATTTGTCTTCTAGAAAGTAGATTGCAGATTGCAGATTGCAAATGGCAGATGGCAGATTTCAGATAGCAGGTTGCAGGTAGCAGATTTTATGTAGCAGATTTACCTTTATACATTAGATGTTAAAAATATTTTTATAAAACGAAAACCTCCTGATTGCTCAAGAGGTTTTTGTGTTTTTGCAGCCTGCTATCTGCAATCTGCAGACTGCTATCTGAAATCTATTTAAAGTCAGCGTCAGTAACTCCTTCGTTGATTTTCACATCGGACATTTTTATATCCAATTCAAAACCAACATTTTGAATAATATTGAAAGGTATTTTCACTCCTTTCACATCTCTATAATCTCCATAGCTTGTAATTTGCGTCATCGGTTTTCCGCCTTGGTCCATCGTTTTAGCTTCGGCTATTTTTAGTCCAGATTTTGTATCATAATACAAAGTAGTTTTGCCGTTTTGCAAAGCATACGCTTCACTACCGTTTATGGTTTCAATTCCGGTGAGTGCTAAACCTTCTTTTTTAGCTAATTGCAATTCCTCAAAAGTAGTTGCGCCAGCTTGCATTTCTACTAAATCAGCACCTTCTATTTTTTTGGTTTGACCTTGCTGCACCATATAAGCGCCATTTTCATTAACTACTTGTTTCATCAAACTCATTGGTCCCATAGCTATTTCCTCCAAAAATTTGCCTTTTACATCCACTTTATTGGTATATGACAAGGGTGATGGAGCTTGCGGAATAGTTGTTGATCCAAGCATTGCGATAGTTTTTACAGATGCTACTGCTTTCTCGCCACCGATAGCCTTGATGTAATTGTCTAAAACAATTTTTGCATTTACACCAGCTGGAACTTCTTTTTTAAGAACCGGTTTTTCTACTGGATTTCCGAATTTGTCAAAGTAAAATATTGGCATATTCAGTTTTTCTAATCCTGGAATCACATCTGCGCCTTTTCCAACAATAATAATTCTAATGTTATCGGCTAGGAAATATTTGTTGGCCACTCTCATAACATCATCTGCGGTAACGGCCGAGATGCTTTTGATATAATTTTCATAAAAATCTTCAGGTAGTCCTTGTGTTTTTATTCTAAGTGCATAGCCGGCGATGGTTTGTGGTTTTTCAATTTGCATTACAAATCGTCCAATATAACCTGCTTTTACACTTGCCAACATTTCATCGGTAACTTTTTCGTTTCTGATTTTTTTAAACTCTTTCATGATTTCCACTACGGTACTATCCGTAACGGCATTTCTTACTTGGGTCGAAGCTTCAAATTTATAAATGTATTTGTCTCCTCTAATGCTAGATCGAGCCCCATAAGTCCATCCGTGAGCCTCTCTTAAATTCATGTTAAGGTAACTGTTAAAATCGCCTCCTAAAATTTGATTGGCTACAATGGCTGCAAAATAATCAGGGTCGGTCATTTTTAAATCGACCAAATTGACGGCTGATATTTCAGATTGAACCGCATTCGGCATATTTACAAAATTGATCTGACTCGCCTGAACGTCTTTTGGATTAGGATAATTTACTGCAGGTGCAGGAACATTTTTCCAAGAACCAAACAGTTTTGTAACTGTTTTTTTTATTTCTTTTTCCTTTACGTCGCCCACAACAATTAGATAGGCATTTCCTGGCACAAAATAAGTGTTGTAATATGATTTTACATCTTCTAATTGCACGTTGTTCAAAGTGGCTTCAGCTAAATATTCACCAGATGGATGATTTTTTCCAAAAGGCAATACATCGCCCACTCTTGCCGCTACCGAAGGTACGCTTTTCTCGTCCGCCTTCAAGGCTTCGAGCATTTTTGCTTTTTGTTTATCGAATTCTTCTTGCGAAAAAACGGGATTCAAAGCCCCATCTGCAATTAATTCAAGTACTCTGCCTGCATATTTTGAAAGTGAATTTCCTGACGCACCATTGGAGCTAAAATTGATTGAAGCCCCCAGAAAATCAATTTCTTCATTAAAATCATTTTTAGAAATTTTGGTTGTTCCGCTTCCTAGCAATTCGGATGTCATATCGGAAACGCCTTTTTTGTCGCCTTCGAAATTAGGACTGTTGTCGATCGAAAGATTAAAAGAAACTCTTGGTAATTTATGGTTTTCTACAATGATTACTTTTAGTCCATTTTTTAATTGAAATGTTTCTGGTTTTCCAATTTTAATTGTTGGAGCCGTTCCAGGTTTAGGCTGAGGAATAATTTGTGCTTGCATAATAATAGTTAGGAACAAGCCTGCTAAAATAAATATTGATTTTTTCATACTGTTTAGTTTTGAGCTTTGTCTTTAGATGGAACATAATCCAATAACAATCTTTGGTTTGGATTTAAATATTTTTTGGCGATGTCTCTAATTTCTTCTCTAGTAATAGAAAGATAGAGATCTATTTCGGTATTAATTAAGTTAACATCTCCGTATAATAAGTAAAAAGAGGCTAAATTACCAGCTACGCCATCAATGGTTGCATTTCCATTTACGTAATTGTTTTCATATTTATTTTGCAATTTTTGCAAATCTTTTTCAGAAATTAATTCGGTTTGGAGCTTTACAATTTCGGCATCTACTTCATTTACAATATCAGCCGAAGTAAATGGAGCTTGAGGTAAACCATAAACAATATAAGTTCCGTAGTCTTCCTGATTGTAGCTAAAAGCTCCAATTTGGAGAGCCATTTTCTTGTCGTCAACGATTTTTTTATACAATCTTGAGCTTTTTCCATCGCTCAAAATAGTTGAAATCATTTCTAAAACACGGGCATCACGAGTTTTCATTGATGGGGTTCTATACGCGGTAACGACCATTGGAATTTGAATATTTGGGTCTTCAAAATTGGCTTTGATGGTTTGCGTGATTGGCTCTTCTACGAAAGTTTCTCTTTCAATGGCAGGACCTTTTTTGATGGGTCCAAAATATTTTTGAATCCATTCTTTAGCCTGATCTTTATTAATATCGCCCGCTACAACCAAAACTGCATTGTTGGGGATATAGAATTTCTTGTTAAAGGCTTGAAATTCTTCTAAGGTAGCGGCGTCTAAATGATCCATAGAACCAATAGTTGTCCAACGATAGGGATGATTTTTGAAGACGTTTTTCTTAACTTGCGGAATCAACTGACCATAAGGGCTGTTGTCATAACGCAGCCTTTTTTCTTCTTTTACTACTTCGTTTTGCGTGTCTACCCCAATTTTATTGATGATTGGGTGCAACATTCTTTCAGCTTCCATCCACAAACCCAATTCAAGGTTGTTCGACGGGAAAACTTCATAATAATAGGTTCGGTCTTCGGTTGTGTTAGCGTTATTCACGCCCCCGTTTGAAGTTACAATTTTAAACCATTCACCTCGTTTGATATTTTCGGTACCTTCAAACAATAAATGTTCAAAAAAGTGGGCAAAACCAGTTCGGTCTGGTTGTTCGTCTTTGGCTCCCACATGATACATTACCGAGGTAATAACCGTTGGGGCTGAGGGGTCGTTATGTAAAATAACGTGCAGACCATTTTCTAAATCGTACTCTTCGAAAGCTACTTTCTGAGCAGATGCTACTCCTCCAAGTAAAAGTGCAGCACTTAAAGCCATTATTGATTTTTTCATAAGGATTAATAATTTAATGATTTTCAGTTAGTAATAAAGCTGATATTTTTGTTACATCGAAAGTAACTTTTTTTTAGTATGCAAATTAAAAGCGCTCTTGTTTTGGTAAAAATTTAACAAATGTTACGTCGGAAAAAGTGTAAAATCATGGTTAAGCCATTACAAAACGGGGTTTAAAACATTATACTTATTTTTTTAGTTCAACTAATTGCAGAATAAATATTAAATTGTATATTTGCAACCTTAAAAATTATAAAACAATTTGTTATGTATGCAATCGTAGAGATAGCAGGGCAACAATTCAAAGTTAGCAAAGACCTAAAGGTTTACGTTCACCGTTTGACAAATGAAGAAGGAACTAAAGTTTCTTTCGATAAAGTTTATTTGTTAGATGACAACGGTACAATCACAATAGGCGCCCCAGCTATAGAAGGTGCTTCAGTAGAAGCCAAAGTGTTACAACACTTAAAAGGAGATAAAGTAATCGTTTTCAAAAAGAAAAGAAGAAAAGGATACAAAAAGAGAAACGGACACCGTCAGTATCTTACTCAAATTGTAATCGAAGGTATTACAGCTTCAGCTCCTAAAAAAGCCGCTGCCAAAAAAGAAACTGTTGCAGTAGCCACTGAAGAAGTAGCAACTCCAAAAGTAAAAAAAGCTCCAAAAGCTAAAAAAGAAGATACAGTAGAATAATAACAAAATAAAACTTATACGTCATGGCTCACAAGAAAGGTGTCGGTAGTTCTAAGAATGGTAGAGAATCAGAATCAAAGCGTTTAGGCGTTAAGATTTATGGAGGACAAGCTGCTATTGCAGGGAACATCATCGTAAGACAAAGAGGTTCAAAACACAATCCTGGTGCGAATGTTTACATTAGTAAAGATCACACCCTACACGCAAGAGTAGATGGAGTTGTTTTCTTCCAAAAGAAAAGAGACAATAAATCGTATGTATCGATACTTCCGTTTGAAGTTGAAGCATAATTGATTTTCTCAATTTATTAAAAAACCCGTTTCGTGAGAAGCGGGTTTTTAGTTTTAAAGCTTTCACCTTTGCAAATGATGGAAGCTTTTAATATTTATAGATTCTAAAATTAAAATAACCCTTCGATAGATAAGTATCTTTCGCCGGTATCGTAATTAAACGTCAAAACGACGGCTCCATCAGGAATAGTTTGTAACTTTTTAGCGACTGCAGCTAGCGAAGCTCCGGTTGATATCCCCACAAGAATCCCTTCTTCTTTTGCAATTCTTCGGGCAAAATCAAAAGATTCGTCTTTGCTTACTTGAATTACTTCGTCTATCAATTCACTATGATAATTTGCTGGGATAAATCCAGCACCAATTCCTTGTAATGGGTGCGGTCCGGGCTCGCCACCACTCAATACATGCGATAATTCAGGTTCAACTGCAATTACTTTTAGATTCGGAAATTTAGCTTTCAATACTTTGGCAACACCTGTAATGTGTCCGCCGGTTCCTACACCTGTAATGATGTAATCGAGACCATTAGGAAAATCAGCAAGAATTTCTTGAGCGGTAGTTCTTTCGTGAACTTCCACATTTGCTGGATTTTCAAATTGTTTAGGTGACCAAGCATTTGGAGTTTTTAAGACTATTTCCGCGGCTTTTTCGATAGCACCTTTCATTCCTTTTTCGCGCGGCGTAAGTACAAATTCGGCACCGTAAATTTCCATTAGTTTTCGTCGTTCTACACTCATGGATTCCGGCATTACCAAAATCACTTTGTATCCTTTTACTGCGGCGACCAATGCTAATCCTATTCCTGTGTTTCCAGAAGTGGGTTCGATAATAACACTTTCGGTGTTGAGCAAACCTTTGCTTTCGGCATCTTCAATCATTGCCAATGCGATTCTGTCTTTGATGCTGTTTCCCGGATTCGATTTTTCTAATTTAATCCAAACTTCTTTGCCGTTTCCATACAAATTGTTGATTTGAACCACCGGCGTGTTGCCTATGGTTTCTAAAATAGTCTGTGCTTTCATATTTGTAAAGTTATTTTTCGGATCATCCGAGGGGTGAGTGGTGCTTTTTAAGCATATGCTAATTTACGCATAAATACAAAGCAGAATAAATGGATATTGAAATAGATTTTAGATTGGAAACTTGTAGATTTTTAAATATAGCGTTTTTGTGATTCAATTTATTAATAGTACTACAAATTGATAATAGAAGCCTAAATTATTTAACCTCAATTTTGTCAATCATTAATTGAAAATTTTCATTTTTTTTATTTCCGATTAAAAACGCAATTTCTTCTAGACTCTCGCCATCATAGTTTGGAATATCTACTGTTCTTCCTCTAAACGATGCATGTAACGCGGTGATGGGAATTTCTATAGTTTCCCAATTTCTGGTCGTTTGAAATTCATAAATATAGGAATAGTAATTGCTTCGTTTTGATTTTACTCTGAACTGGTATTTTTTGCCATCGCCTTTCAATCGGATGCTGAAAACCTTTTGCTGCGTTAACGAAACAGCTGTTGGATAATATTGCACAGAGCAAAAACCGCCATTGTTTTCAAGAGAAACACCTCCTTCAAATACCCCATTACCAAGAGCATCAACAAAAAATTTACTTGACGAAATACCACCCATTACACCGTCATCAACAACTCTCCAATTATCAATATTACTTTTAGTATTAAAATCAAAAAGCACAAAAGTGTTTATAGCCAAAGAAAATAAAAGAATGACAAACATAGTTTTTTATTTTTAAAAGATAAAGGTAACTCTTTATACCCTAATGCATTAAAACTTTAACATATTTGGATACTGAAAATAACAGTTGTTTGATGATTACAGATGAATTACTTTTTATTTAAAAAAAACCCTTGCTCCCGATCCCGAAGTTTCGGGACGGGACTGCAAGGGTTCTAAATCTGAAATCACAAATCGCTAATCTGCAATCTAAAGTCTAATATCTGTAATACTCCGGTTTGAATGGTCCTTCAACTTCGACACCAATATAATCTGCTTGGTCTTTACGTAAAGTTTCTAATTCAACACCTAGTTTTTCTAAATGTAAGAAAGCTACTTTTTCATCTAAATGCTTCGGTAACATGTATACTTCATTTTTGTAAGAAGCACTATTTTTCCACAATTCGATTTGAGCTAAAGTTTGGTTGGTAAAGGAGTTACTCATTACAAAACTTGGATGTCCAGTTGCACAACCTAAGTTCACTAAACGACCTTCGGCCAAAACTAAAATATCTTTTCCAGCAATTGTATATTTATCAACTTGTGGTTTGATTTCGATTTTTGAAGCACCGTGGTTTGAATTCAACCAAGCCATATCAATTTCGTTGTCAAAATGCCCAATGTTACAAACGATAGTTTTGTCTTTCATTTTTTCGAAATGAGAACCCAAAACGATGTCTTTATTTCCAGTACTAGTAATAATAATATCTGCAGTAGCAATAACGGTATCTAATTTTTTTACTTCAAAGCCGTCCATTGCAGCTTGCAATGCACAAATTGGATCAATTTCAGTAACGGTAACAATAGATCCAGCACCTCTAAATGAAGCTGCAGTTCCTTTTCCTACGTCACCGTACCCACAAACAACTACTCTTTTTGCTGCTAACATAACATCAGTTGCACGACGAACTGCATCAACTGCACTTTCCTTACAACCGTATTTATTGTCAAATTTTGATTTAGTTACAGAGTCATTTACGTTTATTGCAGGCAAATGTAAAGTTCCTTCTTTCATACGCTCGTATAAACGGTGAACTCCAGTTGTGGTTTCTTCGCTTAATCCTTTAATTCCAGCAATCAATTCGGGGTAGCGGTCAAAAACCATATTAGTTAAATCTCCACCATCATCCAAAATCATGTTCAATGGTTTTCTGTCTTCGCCAAAGAATAAAGTTTGCTCAATACACCAGTCAAAATCAGGTTCGTTCAAACCTTTCCAAGCATAAACTTGAATACCTGCAGCCGCAATTGCAGCAGCAGCTTGATCTTGAGTGGAGAAAATGTTACAAGAACTCCAAGTCACTTCAGCACCAAGGGCGATTAATGTTTCAATCAAAACGGCAGTCTGGATTGTCATGTGCAAACATCCAGCAATACGAGCACCAGCTAGCGGTTGTTCGTCTTTATATTCTGAACGAAGCGCCATTAAACCTGGCATTTCAGCTTCAGCCAGTTCGATTTCTTTTCTTCCCCAAGCCGCAAGAGAAATGTCTTTTACTTTGAAAGCCACATAAGGCATAGTTGCTGTACTCATTTGTAGTATATTTGTATTTGAAAATTTTTGCAAATTTAAGCAATAACTTATAATTTAAAAAGCATTCGGCAATATTTATGACTTGTTTAATAACGTAATCGAAACTATTTGCGATTGTAAATTAGCGATTTAGGATTTTTGATTTAAAGAAAACCGAACAAAATGGAATTTATTAGATGTAGTTGAATCCTAAATTTGAAATCTGAAGTCTGAAATCTAAAATCTGTATGCCGTTATATAAAATAATAAATTTCAGTGCAACAACCCAAATTCTTGTTTGGAAAATAACCGAATCCTATGAGCAATTGTTCTTGGAGGTACAATTGAATTTCAAAAGTTTACAGCGCTTAAAAGCTATGAAATCGCAGTTGCATCAACGTGCCTTTCTTAGTGTTCGAAAGTTATTGCAACATGCAAATTTTTCCGACTTTGATTTGTGTTATGATGCACTGGGAAAACCCTTTCTTACTATAGACAAATACATTTCAATATCGCACTCACACGAATTTTCGGCAATTATTATCAGCAATCAAAAAGCAGGAATCGATATCGAATTGCAAAGAGAAAAAATAATCGGCATTGCAGATAAATTTGTAAACAATGATGAAAAACTCTTTTTAAGAACAATTAATAGAGAAGATTACATCAAAGAATTGACTGTAAAATGGGGCGCCAAAGAAGCCATTTTTAAAATCCGAAACGAACTAGGAATCAGCTTTAAAAATCATATCAAAGTCCATTCATTTGCAATCCAAGATCAAGAAACAACGGCGATTCTTGAAATGGAAAACGTGCAGCAACAGTTCGCCGTTTATTTTGAAGAGTTCGAAAATTTTACCTTAGTTTATGCTTTCGAAAAATGATTATATTTGTAAAAAGATTTGTTATGGAAGCTTTAAACAAAAAACCAGTTTTTAAGACAGCCGATGAATTGATTCGTTTGATGTTGGAAA